>Ga0299906_10000354_pt1 | contig 44881 bp, 32 predicted proteins | sample RVTome_14_FD_200259 | JGI IMG/M metagenome (GOLD analysis project Ga0299906, IMG submission 200259) | Soil microbial communities from uranium-contaminated site in the Upper Colorado River Basin, Wyoming, United States - RVT145D125 (version 2) ... | reverse complement strand
GCTCCCCCAGGGGGTCGCGGTCGTTCCATGATCAAGGGGCGCGTTCCGGGGGTACCCACGTCATGAGGTTCCGCGTCCTCGGCTGTCACGGCGGTTCCACGCTGCACCACCGCAACGTCTCCTTCCTCGTGAACGAGCGCGTCGCTCTGGACGCGGGCAGTCTGGCGGTCGGCCTCTCGATCGAGGAGCAGACCGACCTCGAGTGGGTGCTCCTGACGCACTCGCACCTCGACCACATAGGCGACCTGGGGGCGGTGTGCGACGTGCGTGCTCAGCGCCATTGCCCGACGCTGCGAATCGCGGCCCTGGCGGAGACGGTGGATGCGCTCGACGAGCACTTCTTCAACGACGTCCTGTGGCCCGACTTCTCGCGCATCTCGATGGGCAACGGCCCGGTCGTCGGCTTCACGACGCTGTCCCCGGAGGAGGGCCTCGGGATCGGCGGCCTCGAGGTGCGTGCGATCCGAGTGGATCATTCGGTGCCCTCCTGCGGCTTCGTCGTGAGCGACCGCGATGCGGCCATCGTGTACACGGGCGACACGGCCCCGACCGAGCGGATCTGGCGGGTCGCGAACGAGACCCCCGACCTGCGCGCCGTGATCACGGAAGTGTCGTACCCCGATCGCATGGCGGAGTTCGCGATCGAGACGGGACACCTCACGCCGGCCCTGGCCTGGGCACAGCTGCAGAAGCTGAGCGGCGCAGCGTCGCCCGCGCTCTTCGTGTACGGGATGAAGCCCGCGTACGTCGAGGAGGTCGAGGCCGAGCTGCGCGCGCGAGCGGGGGATCGCGTGCGGCCGCTCGCCGCGGGCGAGGTGTTCGAGTTCTGACGGCGGGGAGGCGGGGAGCGCGGCCCGGCTCGAAAAAAAACCGCACCTTTGCGCGGCGTTCCCTCATTCGGATGAAGAGCCCGCAATGCTTTCGGAATCGCGGAGTTTTGTTCTCGGCGGGCTTGGTTTCCCTCATTCGTATGAAAGTCGCCGGTTCGAAAACATGCCTTGCGGGATCCCCGGAACTCACTACCATCGAGGCCGTGTTGGAGGGCCGACCCCGCGAACCCGAGGTGGCCGGCCTCGCTTCCCCCGACCCCCGACTGAATCCCGAAGGAGAACCCAGATGACGAAGAAGAAGAAGGAGAACGAGCTTTCCAAGGAAGAGATGGAAGGCGCCTCCGGCGGCGTGAAGGGTGTTCGGCCCGGTGAGAAGGGCGCCTCCTTCTCGTCCAAGAAGGTCACCGGTATCCAGGGCATCGGCGCTGGCGACCGCGACGAGCTGGGCACCAAGGACTTCGGCGACGTGACCGGCGGCGCGCGCGGGATCCGTCCCGGCGAGAAGGGTCGCATGTCCGCGGAGAAGGTCACCGGTATCCAGGGCATCGGCGCTGGCGACCGCGACGAGCTGGGCACCAAGGACTTCGGCGACATCACCGGCGGCACGGCGAAGAGGATCGAGGGCATCAAGGGCATCGGCGCCGGCGGCACCGGCGACGACGAAGGCCACGACGGCCCCGACGTGGACCCCCACAAGAAGTCCCGCCGCGGTCCCGGTCCGGTCCCGCCCGTTTGATCTGACCGCACGAGCCGAGCGCTCCTCGCGCTCGAGAACGACTGGCCGCGGCGCTCCTGCGCCGCGGCTGTCTTTTTCGGGGCCGGCAAGCGCGGCGACTGCCGCGCGGAAGGCCTGTGGCTACTCAGACGCTGAGCAAGAATCCCACGCCGCCTGCGAGCTCAGCCGGACGCGCCGTGGCGTCGTTGCGGCTCCTCCGAGTGTTCCTCCGCCAACACGCGTCGTCGCCGCGCCTAGCCACGGCGCGTCCGGCTGGCTCTCGGCTGGCGTGGGATTCTTGCTCACGCTCCTAGCGCGGCTCCGCCGCAACCGAACGGCTGCCGTGAGCCAACGGCGCGGAGCCGTGCTGTCGGCAGCCGGCAGCTGACAGAGGATCGCCCGGCAGCTCCGACCTCTTCCACGGCCCTCTTTGCCGTCCGCGACGCCAGCCTCGAGCGGCCGATCGCCAGTGCCGCGTAGAATCCTCGCGCCACGCGAAGACTCCAGAACCTAGTAGATCAGAACACGCGGTAGTGGATCGGCTCGCAGGCCTTCAGGTCCGGGTCGATGCCCGCGTAGATGGCGCCCGACCCGTGCAAGATCGCCTGCTCGCGCAGCAGGTGGACCTTGGGCTGTCCATCGGGCTTCAGGAAGGTCCCGTTCGTGCTCTGGTCCACCAAGACGAACTTGCCCTGACGGTGGAAGATGCGCGCGTGCAGGCGCGAGACCTGCTGGCTGTCGATCGTCAGGCCCCGCTCCGGCTCGCGGCCGATGGTCAGCTCGCCGTCGGCGTCCACCGACACGACCTCGCCGGCGTGCGACAGGCGCAGCCGCGCAGTACCGATCGAGGCCGTCGGGATCATGACCGTCTGAGACCCGATGATCGTCTGGGCGGCGTCCCCGCCCTCGTGGATGTCTTCCTGCAGGACCGCGAATAGCTCGATCTGATCGCGCTTTCCCTTCAGCGAGACCGGGGGAACGCCGCGCACGATCGCCTGCAAGTAGGCCGGCAGCGTCTCCTTCAGCGCGCGCGAGATGAGGATCTCGCGCGGCTTCGCCAGGTCGGCGATGCGCGAGGCGGTGTTGACCGCGTCGCCGTAGACGTCGCCCTTCTCCTCCAGGACCTCGCCGCGGTGGAGGCCGACCCGCAGCTCGAGGGCGAATGCCGGGGACTTGTCGCACATCGAGAGCCCGGCCAGCACGGCGCGCTGCGCGTTGCCGAACGCGCAGAGGAGCCCGTCGCCGAGCGACTTCACCACGGTGCCGCCGAAGGCCGTCGCCGTCTGGGTGAGCATGTCCAGGCAGCCGCCGACCCGGGTCCTCGCGGCGACGTTGCCGAGTTGCTCGTAGAGAGAGGTGCTGCTGACGATGTCGGCGACGAGGATCGTTCGATCGGTTGTCGAAGCCGCTCGGGCATCGGACATGCTGGGTTCTCGTTGGGAGGCGTCTTCGGTGGGGAGGGCCTCGAAGGGCACATCCTAGCATGCACCTGCAGGGCCGGATCGGCCGGCGGAATCCCCCGGATCCGTCAGGGCCTTGCGTCCGCCGGCACGGTTCTCGATACTGGTGTTCCAGCAAGGTGGTACCCGGTACCCCGCAGGCGCTCACCCAGCGCGGCGACGGATGACTGCAGCAGCCACGCGCAAGCGAATACTGGACGCCGCGGAGAGAGTCTTTGCGGACAGCGGCTACGCGGGCGCCTCGATCCGCTCGATCACCAAGTTGGCGGGCTCGGATCTCGGCGCCGTCCGGTACCACTTCGGTAACAAGGACGCCCTCTTCGGGGCCGTGCTGAAGCGCCGGCTCGAGCCCCTGTGCGAGGAGCGCCTCGCCCAGCTGCGGCGGATCGAGGAGAGCGCCGGCGAAGCCTCCCCGGCGGTCGAGGATATCGTCGAGGCCTTCCTCCTGCCCGCGATCCGCCTGATCACCCACGAGGGCTACGGGCGCTCCTGGATGAAGCTCATGGGGCGCGTGCGGGTCGAGCCCGGCCGCTACCTCGAGAGCGTGCAGGACGTCTACGAGCGGCTCCTGCGGTTGTTCCTCGCGGCCTTCCGGCGAGCCCTGCCCGAGATCCCTCCGGACGAGGTCGCGTACCGGCTGTACTTCATGTTCGGGACCGAAGTGAACACGATGATCAACGACGGCAGCCTGCGTGCCGTCGGCGAGGATCTGCACGACGTGTCCGAGGATCCCGACGGCATGCTCGCCCGGCTCGTGCGCTTCGTCTCGGCCGGGATGCGCGCCGCGTGCCGTTCGTCCGACGTGGGCGAGCCCGCGGCGCAGCGCACCGACGGCCGGCCACGCTCGCTCCAGGCGCGGAGCAGGTGAGGCCCGGGGATAGGGAGGGGGCGCCCGAAGGCGCCCCCGTGGGTCTGCCGAGCCGGGCTCGGGCCTTCTCCCGAGGGAGCTACGCCAGCGACGCGGCGGCCGGAACTCCGGCGTACATCGCCGGCGCCGGCTCGCGCTGGTCGAGGGAACCGGACAGCGGCGCCGTGTAGCTCGCGAACGGCGAGAGGGTGCCGTAGATCTCGAACGTGATGCCGTACTGCGCGAACGTCTCGGTGATCAACGTGTCGAGCGCGCCGCAGTGCTCGAGGATCACCTCGTTGATCCCGGTGATGGCGTCCTTGTTCAGCGCGTTGATCTCGCGCACGATGGGAGCCTTGCCGATCCTGCGCGCCCAGTTCTTGGCGATCTGGAGCCGGTTCATCAGGTACAGCCAGACGCCGACCTGGTGCGCCGGCGGCAGAGGCACGGCGATCCCGCGGATCGCTTCCATGTACTTGTTGAGCTCGGATTCGCGGGCGACGAGCTGGTTGAAGCGGATGGCGATCTGATTGGTGATCTTGCCCGTTTCGATGATGAGGTCGCCCTCGAGCTCGGTGAGCTTGTCGAGCTCGCGCGTGCTCGTCACCTGGGGCGCCTGGAAGAGGGCCCGGCGGAACTGCTCGGCGCTCGACACGAAGCCCTCGTAGAAGCTCGAGAAGGCGTTGGGGAACCCGTTGCGGCTCGGCCCGGCGGCCCACGGCACGGTCTGGGCCTCGATCGCGTTCGAGTACACCCAGCGGTAGATGAGCGGTAGGGTCGCCGGGAGGATCTGGTTGACCGACATCTCGAGGACCTTGTTCGCCTCGACGATGGCCTCCGGCAGGTTGATGTTCTCCCGGAGCAGCGTCGCGTCCGCGATCGGGAAGTTGGCGATCGTCCTGAACGGCCGCACGACCATGAGTCCCTGCGGGGTCAGCCCGATCGACTTGCCCTCCAGTGTGAGCTGGCCCTGGAACGGCTCGTCGATGGCCTTGCCCAGGAAGACCTCGCGGCCGTTGGCCAGGCCAGACACGAAGTAGAGGTTGCCTGTCACGTTCTTCGTCGCGTGCATGAGTGAACCTTGGGTAGGGGGTCGTTCGGAGTTGGGCGCCCGGGCCCGCGTTTCGCCGGCGCGTTCAAACGAACGGGCCGGCCACGCCGGATTCGGAAGCCGGTGGTGCCAGCGATGCGAGCCCCGGACGCGCGGACCTGACCGGCGCGGGCTCCAACTGCACTTCCGGAAAAGCCCAGGATTGCTCGGAGGGGCGGCCCGTGGCCGCCGCGGGCGTGGCTCCCTGCAGGAGGGCCCGCGCCTGGTACTGCAGCTCGAGGAGCTGCGTGAAGGTGATTCCCACGCGCCGCGCGAGATGCAGGTGGGTCATCTCCACCAGCGCGCCGGCGGTGCGCACGCCCTGCCCGACGAGCCTCTCGCAGAGGGCCGCGTCGAGACCGGGGACGAGGCGCGGCTGCAGCAGCGCCTCGGCGGTGACGCGCGCCTGCGACGCCCGCGCGGGGGCGCTGGCGCGTCGCTCGGGGCGTGCAGGCCGCTCGGGGCGCTCCAGCCTCTCCGGCGGCGGCAGGATGAAGTCGCCGCAGGGCTCCTCGCCGTCGAGTTGCGCGACGCCCTCGCTCTCGAGCGGCGCGGAGCCCATGCGGCGCTGGAGCGTGCGCGCCTCGATCACGAAGCGCCGGGCCATCGAGGGCGGCCCGTTGAGGTGCTCGGCGAGGGCATCGAGCGGGAGCTCCCCGAGCTGCTCGAGGTGGCGGATCCCCGCGCGATGCAGGCGGCGGACCGTGCTCGGTCCGTTGGCGTGGAGGTTGCACAGGAGGGCAAGGGCATCCATGGGTCGACTCATCGGGATCGAGCCAGGCGCTCCCCTGGGAGCGCCTGGGGGGAGGCCCCGGGGAAGGCCTGGGGCACGGCGGGATCGCGCGGCGCCGGGGCGCGGCGCCGGGTCAGTCGGGCGACGTGCGCGCGCACGTCTGCCGCGAGGCTCCGGAAGTCGCCCGCCGCCCGGCTGCGCGCATCGAGCACCTGGACGGGGACGCCGGCCGAAGCGGTCTCGCGCAGCCGCACGCTCGTGCGGATCGCGGTGTCGAACACCAGGTCGCCGAAGCGCGCCTGGATCGCGATCAGGACGTCCTTCGCGAAGCGCGTCCGGCGGTCGAATAGCGTGGCGAGGACGCGCATCTCGAAGCTGGGCTCCATGCTCGTCGCGATCTCGTCGAGCACGCGCATCGCCTGCAGCGCTCCCTGCAGCGCGAAGGCGCCGCACTCGATGATCAGGACGGCGGTGTCGGCCGCGCGCAGCGCGTTCGCCGCGAGCGCGCCCTCGGTGCGCGGCGGGCAATCGAGGATCGCGAAGTCGTAGCTGCGCGCGACGGAGTCCAGGGCGACCCGCAGCGCGCCCTCCGGACGGATCTCGACCGCCGCCGCCTCCTCGAACTCCGCGAGGGCCGGGGTCGCCGGCAGGAGGTCGATCTTGCCCGCGACGCGCTGGCGCGCCTCGCGCACCGTCGCGCGCCCGGTCAGCACGTCGTAGAGCGTCGGCTCGTCCTCGATCGCGCAGCCCAGGCCGAGGGTGGCGTGCGCCTGCGGGTCCAGGTCGACGAGCAACACGCGCTCCCCGCCGCAGGCGAGCGCCCCGGCGAGGTTGATCGCCGAGGTTGTCTTGCCGCATCCGCCCTTCTGGTTCACGAAGGCCAGGGTGTGCATCGTCCCCTCTCGGCTCGGTGGTCGTGCGCGTCCGTGACCTCTGGGCTAGGCAATCGCCGCGCGTGCCACAAGCGCCGCCGGAGATCTTTGCCAGAACGACGTTAGTGGCTATGGGTCAATGGGTTAGGCGTCCCCGAGCAGGGACGGCGCAGGCGCCGGTGGCGTTCGCGTCCGGCGTGGCACTGGGATTCAGCGCCTTCGAGCCCGGCGGCGACGACCGGAGCGTGTGCCGGCCGAGCGGGAGCCTGCCGAGGCCCCCGCCGCGGACGGGCTCCAGCCGCTCGTCGCGCGGCACCGCGCGGATCTCCCTGCCTCGAGGACGGCGGCCTCGAGTACAGCGCACGCGTGAAGCTCGCGAGGCGAGGTCACGATCCCGGTCCGGGACGCCATCCAGCGCGGCCTCGCGCGATGAGAGCAGCGCCCGCTTCAGAACTCGAGCGTTCGCTCGCCCCACGTCAGGGAGCGCGCCGCGGCGTCGTACTCGAGCGGAGCCGCGACGCCGAGCGCCTCGAGGCTCGCAGGCAGGGCCCCGGTCTCGAGCTCGTGCAGACGCAGGAGCACGGCGGCGCGCACCGCGTCGATCCGCACGCGGTCCCAGTCGAGCTGCCACAGCTTCTCGAAGCTCCTCGGCAGCCGCGCGCCGACGCCGTTGCCGAGAAGGAAGTCCAGCGTTCCGGGTCCCCGCGCCGGTCCCATCGCCTTCCGAACCGCGGGCGTACCGCCGGCCCTCAGCGCGGCGAGCGCCGTGCGGAAGCAGTCCGCGACGAGGTTCTGGGTCCGGCCGCGCTTGAACTGGACCCGGCTCCAGAGATCCGAGGCGGCGCCCGGCCCGAGCGCGGCCGGCGCGGCACCCAGCGAGAGCATCCAATCGACCGAGGCCTTGTACCAGGCGTACTCCGAGCGCCACGCTGCGGCGAGGTCGTCGTCGCTCCCGCGCAGCGCGTCCAGCTCGGAGACGAGCCGCCGCGAGCGCTCCGGCGCGAGGTCCGCGCGGCGCAGGCAGACGACGACGAGCTCGAGCCCCTGCTCGCGCATGCGCGCGCCCCACAGGAGCCCGACGAGTCCCGCCGGGTCGCGCGCGATCCGCGCGCCGATGCGGGCCCATGCGAGCGCGGCGTCGAGCGCCGCCTCGCCTTCGCCGTCCGCCAGCAGGCGCGCGACGTGCAGGCACCACAATCCGTGCAGCGGGCTCGCCGCCCGCCAGTCGAACGCGAGCCCGGGCGGGACCGGCGGGGGCCACTGGGCCGCGGGGCGGCGCGCGGCCTCGGCCAGCTCGGCCAGCGCCTGCGCGTTGCGTTCGAGTAGCTCGACGTCGGCGCGCGCGAAGCTCGCGACGATCTCGCTCCCGGGCTCGCGCTCGAAGCGTTGAAACCTCGAGACCCCCTCGGCGTCGAGCGCGAGCGCGGCGGCCGCGCGCTCCCACGGTTCGCGCAGGTTCGCCTCCTCCGCCAGCTCCACCCGCGCCGGGAGCAGGTCGCGATCGTCGCGGGGCGCGACATCCACGACGGCGATCGCCACGACGGGGAGCAAGAGGCCGATCCCGAGCAGCACCCACGGCGCGGCTCGCAGGACCTTGCGGGCCAGGGGAGACATCGAACCCTCTATCGGCTCGAGCGAGTCGTCGCTGGACGTCACGTTCTCGTACTCCCGCCTTCCATGGCGTCGCCGCCCGCGGCGAAGGGCGCTACGATGCACCCGCGCCCGGGCCCCGAGAAGAGAGATCCTCCATGAACCGAAAGCTCCTCGTCCTCGCCGCGCTCGCGTGTGCGATCCCCGCCGGACTCGCTGGCGCCCAGGCTCCGCTCGCCAAGAGCCGCGCGCCCTTCCGGGTCACCGGCGTGACGCCGCGCGCCAACGCGCTCGCCGTACCACGCGCGACCGCGATCTCGGTCTCGTTCAGCCGCGCCGTCGACCCGTCGAGCCTGGGCGTCGCCGACTTCCACGTCTTCGGACGCTGGAGCGCGATCACGCCGGGGACCGTCGCCTGGCGCGCCGGCGGCAAGGTGCTGACGTTCACCCCCGACGACCCGTTCTCGGCGGGCGAGACCGTCTTCGTCAGCGTGTCGAAGAACGTCCGCAGCCGTGACGGAGAGGCGCTGGGCCGCGGCTACTCCTTCGCGTTCTGGACCGATTCGCGGGCGGGCGCCGCGACCCTGACGCTCGTCGACACCCTGCTCCCCGGCCAGACGCCCTACGGCGCGTACGGCGGTGACATCGACGGCGACGGCGACCTCGACCTGTGCGTGCCCAACGAGGACACCTCGGACGTGTCCGTGTTCCTGAACGGCGGCAGCGGCGACTTCGGACCCGAGACGACCTACGGCGTCGGCTTCCACTGCAGCCCGAGCGAGGCCGCCGACCTCGACTTCGACGGCGCGCTCGACCTCGCGGTCGCGAACATCCTGGACCACGACGTGTCGATCCTGTGGGGCAACGGCGACGGGACCTTCCAGCCGCAGCAGCGCATTCCCGTGGGCCAGCAGCCGCGCGGCTTGACGCTGATCGACTGCGACGGCGACGGGGACATGGACATCGTCACCGCCAACCGCCAGAGCGGGAACCTCTCGCTCGCCCTGAACCTCGGCGGGCGCGGCTTCGCCGCAGCTGTGCCGATCGACCCCGGCGCGTCGGGCGAGACGGGCGTCACGGCCTGCGACATGGACAACGACGGCCTCGCGGACCTGGTCGTGATCGGCTTCAGCGACGACACCGTGTCGGTGCTGCTCGGGCGGGGCGACGGCACGTTCGTCCTGCACCAGACGCGCGCGATCGGCGATGCGCCGTGGATGGTCGCGACGGGCGACGTCGACGGCGACGGCTTCAACGACGTCGGCGCGGCGCTCGCGGGCGCCGACCGCGCGGCGATCGCGTTGAACGACGGCAGCGGCGGGCTGCGTGCGCCGACCACGTACACCGCCGGGGACTTCCCGATCGCGATCGACCTCGGCGACCTGAACGGCGACGGGCATCTGGACCTCTCCACGAGCGCCTTCGGCGGCGACATCTTCCGGCTGCGCTACAACGACGGCAGCGGCGCGTTCGGCGCGCCGACCGACCTCCCCGCCATGTCGGCCGGCAGCTGCACCGTGCCGCACGACTTCGACGGCGACGGGGACGTCGACGTGGTGGGGATCGACGAGCTGGCGGACCGGATCTTCCTGTTCCGCCGCGACGGGTAGGGGACCGCCCCACGGCCCGGTCCTCCAGCGCGGGCGGATCCGCCCGATCCGCTACGCTGACGCCTTCGCTCGGGAGGGCGACTTGCCAGCCGGCGCCGACATCGACTGGGCCGAGTTCTTCGCGCTGTACCGCGCGCTGGCCGTGCGGCTCGCGCTCGGGATCACCGCGCATCCGGCGCTCGCCGAGGACCTCGCGCAGGAGGCCGCGCGCTCGACGTTCGAGCGCGCGCGCGCCGGCGAGCTCGCAGTGGAGTCGCGCGAGCACGCGCGCAACTACTTCCTGCGCGCCGTGAGGAACCTCGCGGCCTCGGCCCTGCGCGGCCGGCGCGGGGCCGGCGGCACCGAGATCGCGCGCGCGGCGCCCAGCCCGGAGCCCGGCCCCCTCGATCTCGCGGCCGCGCGCGAGCGCGACGCCGGGGAGCGCCTGCGGGCGCTCCTCGGCGGGCTCCCGGCGGCCGAGCGCGAGGCCCTGGCGCTGCGCTACCTCGAGGGCCTCTCGTACCGCGAGATGAGCGCGCGCTGCGCGGCCCCGATCTCGACCCTCCAGGCGCGGGTCGAGGCCGGCCTGCGAAAGATCCGCGGCCGGATCGGAAACGAGGACCCCGATGCGTAGGAACGGGGCGCGACGCCGGAGGACCGGCGGAGAGCGGACATGACGTGTAGCCCCGAGCGCTCCGAAGCCCTCGCCGCCCTGGCGGCGGGCCGTCTGGACGCGGCGCGGGCGCTGGAGCTCCTCGAGCACGTCGAGCGCTGCGCCGCGTGCTCGCGCGAGCTCGACGCGGTCGCGGCCATCGTGGCGGGGACGGCGCCGGCGGCGGCACCCGCCGCGGCGCAGCCCGGCCGGAGGCGCTCGGCCCTCCCGCGCCTCTCGGTCGCGATCGCCGCGGCGGCGTCGGTCCTGTTCCTCCTCGGTCTCGGCCTCCTGTGGCGCGGCTCCGGCGCCGCGCCGGACGAGATCGCCGCGCTCGCCACGACGACGCCGCTGCCCGCCTCGGGCGCCCTGCTGCGCTCGCCGTCCGATCCACCGTCCGGTTCCGGCGGCGCGACCTGGGAGCAGGCGATGCACGCCTACGCGGCCGGCGACTTCGCCGCGGCGGCGGAGGGCCTCGACGCCCTCGCCGCGTCCGGCGACGAGCGCCCGCTCGTGTTCCTCTACCTGGGCGTCGCGCGGCTGCAGCTCGCGGAGAGCGCGGCGGCGGTGTCCGCGCTCGAGCGCGCCGTGCGCGACGGTGCCGGCCTCTTGCGCGAGCGCGCGCTCTGGTACCTGGGCAACGCACACCTCGTCGCGGGCGACGCGGCGCGGGCGCGCGAGACGTTCGAGCGACTCGAGGCCGTTGGCGGCGAGTACGAGGTCAACGCGCAGCAGGTGCTCGAGGCCCTGGATGCGCACGACGAGGGGGCGCGTCGATAGCCGTGTGCCCGGCCTTCGCGTTGCTCGCCTCCGCCCTCATCTCGCCGCTCCTCGCCCAGGATCCACATGCGGCGTTCGCCGAGCGCGCCCTCGCAGCGTCGCGCGGACCGGAGCGAGCTGGCGGACCTCGTGCGCGAAAGACCCTACCGCGCGCTGCGCATGGCGCGCGAGCTCTTGCGCCAGGGCGTGACCGAGGACGAGGGCGCGAAGGGCGCGTGGGCGTTCGACGCCGCACGCTCGCTCGCGGCGGCGCTCTTCGAGGTGACGGGCCGCGACGCGTGCCTGCGCCTTTGCGACCTCTACGCCGCGCTCGAGCTCCCCGAGCTGCGGCTGGAGCACGACCGGCGGCGGGGCGTGGCGCTCGAGGCCGGAGCAGCGGGCGACGCCCTGGCCGCCGAGCGCGAGATGCGCGCGGCGCTCGCGCTGGCCGAGGAGCTGGGCGATCCGTTCCTCGCAGGCGAGGCGCGTCGCGAGCTCGGTCGCGCCCTGTCCGGGCGCCCGCGCGCGCCGCCCGAGGCCGCGGCGTTGCTCGCGGGCTGCCTCGCGTTCGACCTCGCCGAGGGCGACCTGCCCGGCGCGGCGCTCGACCGGCGGCTGCTCGGCGACCTCGCCTTCCGCCGCGGCGAGCTCGCGGCGGCGCTCGAGCACTACGAGGCGTCGCTCGCGCTCGCCGCGCGCACCGACGAGCCGGCGCCCGTACCGGACGCCGAGCTGGGCGTCGTCTACGCGCACCTCGGCCGCTACGGCGCGGCGCGCGAGCGCCTCGAGGCCGCGCTCGCCGGGGGCGAGCGGGTCGACTCGCCGGGGCTCGTCGCGTACGCGCTGACGAACCTGGGCACGCTGGAGAGCGCGCGCGGCGAGTACGCGGCGGGCCTCGAGCTCCTGGAGCGCGCGCTGAGCGCGAGCCGCGCCGCGGGCGACATCGCGAGCGAGGCCGCGGCGCTGGTGAGCCTGGGCGGAATCCAGAGCGAGCTCGGACGGCTCGAGGACTCGCGCGCGACGCTCGAGCGCGCGCTCGCGCTCTTGCCGGCGGGCACGGGCGCCGCGGTGCTGCGCGGCTACGCGCTGCAGGCGCTCGGGGTCACCCATCTCGACGCGGGGCGGGCGCAGGAGGCGCGCGCGGCGTTCGACGCCGCGGCGGCCGAGCTCGAGCGCGTCGGGCACCGCGCGGGCCTCGTCGAGGTGGCGCGCCAGCGCGCGCGCGCGGCGCTCGCGCTCGGCGACCTGGCGCGCGCGCGCGAGCTCTTCGAGCGCGTCGCCGCGCAGGGCGCGGGGCCGTTCCAGCGCGCGCTCGCCCTGACGGGCCTGGCGGAGACGTTCGAGCGCCAGGGCGCGGCCGAGGAGGCCGAGCGCCATTACCGTGCCGCGCTCGCGTGCGGCGTGCCGCTCGACACGGCCGAGGCGACCTGGCGCGCGCGGTTCGGTCTGGCGCGAATCCTCGAAGCGCGCGGCGACACGCGCGCGGCGCTCGCGGCCTTCGCCGCGGCGATCGACGAGGTCGAGGCGCTGCGCTCGGGCGCGCGCGTCCCCGCGCTGCGCCTGCGCTACCTCGAGAACAAGCTCTCGCTGTACCGCCGCGGCGCGCTCGCGGCCGCGCGCGCAGGCGACCTCGAGCGCGGTTTCCAGTGGACGGAGGCCGCCAAGGCGCGCGTCCTGCTCGAGCGCTGCGCGGCGCGCGGCGAGCGCTCCGAGGTCGCGCCGGCGACACCCTCGCAGGCGCGGCTCGCGGCTGTCGAGGGCGAGATCGCCCTGGCCGAGTTCCGCTACCACGGCACGCTCGAGCGCGCGGCCGACGACGAGCGCCGGGCCGCCCTGCGCGCCGAGCTCGCTGGGCTGCGCGCGCGCCGCGAAGAGGCGCGTGTCGCGCTCGAGCTCGCCGCGCCGGTGCACGCGACGCTCGCCGGGATCGCGAGCGCGCCCTCGCTCGCGCGGCTCGAGGTCGCCCTCGCGGAGGGCGTCGCGCTCGTCGAGTTCCTCGTCGACTCGCACGCCTGTGCCGCGTGGGTCGTGCGCCGCGATGGCGGGCGCCTGGTGCCGCTCGTCGTCTCCGCGCCGGAGCTCGAGGGGCTCGTCGCGCGCCTGTACCGCCCCGTCGAAGATCTGCGCGCGGGCGCTGTCGACCTCGCGACGCTCGACTTCGACGCGCGCGCCGCGCGCGCCCTCTACGACGCGCTCGTCTTGCCGCTCGAGGAGGACCTGCGCGGCGCGGCGAGCGTCTGGATCGTGCCCGACGGGGCGCTGTGGCGCGCGCCCTTCGGCGCCTTCCTGCGCAGCCGCGAGAAGCGCGCGGTCGACCCCGCGTGCTTGTACCGGCAATTCGCCGACTGCCGTTTCTGGATCGACGAATGCGCGCTCGGGGTCCTGCCGTCGGCGAGCTTCCTCGTCGCGGCCGGGGCGCCGCGCGGGCCCCTTGGAATCCCGTGTGGCCCGCTCGGGAGCGCGCTCGGCATCGCGGACCCCGAGCCGGCTCCCGGCGCGGGCGGGCCGCTCTTCGGCGCGCAGCGCGAGCTCGCTGCCGTGCGCGCAAGCGCGGGCACGGCTGCATGGCGGGTTCTGATCGGCGCTGGCGCGACCGAGCCGGCCTTCCTCGGCGCCGCGCACGGCGCGGACTGGATCCACGCCGCGGTGCACGCCGAGCTCGACGATCGTCGGCCCGGCTACTCGCGCCTGGCTCTCGCGCCGGCGGACGGACACGACGGCTGGCTGCACGCGTTCGAGGTCGAGGAGCTCCCCCTGCACGTGACGCGCGTCGTCCTCTCGGCGTGCGAGTCGGCCGGCCCGGCGCTCTCGGGCGAGGGTTTGCTCGGGCTCGCGCGGGCCTTCCTGATCGCGGGCGCGCGCTCGGTCCTCGCCACGACCTGGACCGTGGACGACGAGGCGAGCGCGACGTTCATGGCGGGCTACTACGCGGCGCTCCTTGCGGGGCGCGAGCCGCTGGCGGCGCTGCGCGAGGCGCAGCTCGGCATGCGCGCGGCCGGGCGTGAGGGGATCTCCTACGCGCACCCGTTCTTCTGGGCCGGGTACGTGCACGTCGGCGCGCCGTAGCCCGTTTTCCCGCGAAAGGATCGGAAACGGCCGGCGCCGCGCGAAGCGAGGGGTGAACGCGCTGCGACGCGCAAGGAGGATCGAAATGCAGTTTCCCTGGTATCTCATCGCCGTCTCGGGCCTCGTCTTCACCCTGGCCACGCCATCGTCGGCGCAGTCGAACGACGCTGGCCGCCGCGCGCTGCGGCCGCGCTGGATCCCGGAGAAGTCGTTCGAGTTCGTCCTGACCCCCGGTGACGACCCGGGGCGCCTCGTGGTCAAGCTCGCCGACGACGCCGGCGCGGTCGTCGAGGCGGGGCTCTTGCTCGAGCCTCCCCCGGAAGCGCGCGGCGGGCGCGACCTCACGCCGTTGCAGCGACTGCTCGCTGACCTCGACTTCGCGCGCGTCGAGCCGGTCTTCGACGTCGCGCGCGCCGAGCTGGACGAGCTGCGGCGCGCCGGCGAGGCGAACCTCGGCGAGGAGCTCGCCGACCTGTCGCAGTTCTTCTTCGTCGAGCTGCCGCCCCCGGACCGGTTGCACCGGGGCACCGGCGCCGACGCGGCGGGCGTCCTCGCGCGCCTGCTCGCGATGGACGTCGTCGAGAACGCCTACCCCGCGCCGGTGGCGGTCGCGCCGCCGGGCGACTACGCGCCCACGACGCCGTTCTTCGAGGGCTCGCAGGGCTACCTCGGCGCTGCGCCCGTGGGCGTCGACGCGCTCTGGGCGCGCACGCAGACCGGCGGCACGGGCGCGGGCATGCGCGTCGCCGACGTCGAGTTCTCGTGGAACCTGCGCGGGCTCTTCGGGAGCGTGCTCGGTCACGAGGACCTGCAACGGGTCGGTTCGCAGTCGCCGCCGCCCGCCGTGGGCAACCCCTCGGCTTGGGTCGACCCGTTCTCGGACACGAACCACGGCACGGCCGTCGCCGGCGTGCTCGCGGCCGACCGCGACGCCTTCGGCACGACGGGCATCGTGCCCGACGCGAAGCTGCGCGTGTCGGCGGTGCAGACGACGCGCGGCGTCAACGTCGCCGGTGCGATCCTGCGCGCGGGGCGCGCGCTCCATCCGGGCGACACGCTCCTGATCGAGGTGCAGACGGCGGGGCCGAACTTCGCCTATCCCGGCGCATGCCCCGGCTATCCGGCGGGCTGTCCCGCCGACGTCGGCTTCGTGCCGGTCGAGTACAACCAGGCCGAGTTCGCGGCGATCCGGCAGGTCGTGGCGCTGTGCGTGCACGTCGTCGAGGCGGCGGGCAACGGCTACCAGGACCTCGACAGCTCCGTGCCGCCCTACGGGCACGCGAGCTACGGCGCACGCTTCGATCCGGCGCGGCGCTACTCCGGTGCGATCGTGATCGGCGCGGGTACGAAGACCGCACCGCACCTGCGCATGTACTTCACGAACTTCGGGCGGCGCGTCGACGCGTACTCCTGGGGCCACGACGTCGTGACCACCGGCTACGGCGACCTCTTCGACGGCAACCCCCTGAGCCCCGACCCCGACCAGCTCTTCACGCAGGTCGCCTTCGCCGGGACCTCGAGCGCCGCGTCGATCGTCGCGGGGGCGACGGCGATCCTGGGAGCGGCGCACAAGGCCGCCCACGGGACGAGCTGGGATCCGTTCGGGATGGCGCTCTGCCTGCGCACGAGCGGCACGCCGACATCGCTGGCGTTCGGCGACGAGCTCATCGGGCGCCAGCCGGACCTCAGGGAGCAGATCGGCATCGCGCGCATGGGACCGCACCCGGCCCTCGTGCTGACCGACGAGGCCGCGGGATCGTACGTCCTCGACGACGTGGCGACGATCGGCGACGTGGACCAGGACGGGTTGCCGGATCACGCGATCGCCTCGTCGCAGGCCGGCGGCGTCGGGCGCGTCGTCGTGCACTCGGGGCGCACGGGAAGGGTCCTCGCGACACTGCAGGGCGCGGCGCTCGACGATCGCCTGGGTATCTCCGTCGGCGCGGCGGGGGACGTGGACGGCGACAGCGTCCCGGACTTGGTGGTCGGGGCCTTTCGGGCGCCAGGGGGCACCGACGTCGGCAAGGTGTACGTGTACTCGGGTGCGACCCTCGGAGTGATCCGCACCTTCACGGGCGGCGGCGCGGGGGACAACCTCGGCTACTCGGTCGACGGGGCGGGCGACGTCGACGGGGACGGCTACGCGGACGTGGTCGGCGGCGCGTTCGGCGCGAACGGCGGCGTGGGGGCGGCCTACGTCTGGTCGGGGCGCACCGGTTCCTTGCTGCACACCTTCTCCGGTACGCAGCCGATCGGGCACTTCGGCCAGGCGGTCGCCGGCGCGGGTGACGTCGACGCGGACGGCTACGCCGACGTGATCGTCGGTGCGCCCTACACCGGCGGCAGCGGCGGCGCCGGCGGCCTGCAGATCGGCGAGGTGAAGGTCTTCAGCGGCCGCACGGGCGCCCAGCTGCGCGCCTGGAGCGGGCCGAACAACTTCATGGCCTTCGGGTTCGCGGTCGACGGCGCGGGCGACGTCGACGCCGACGGCTACGACGACCTCGTCGTCGGCGCGCCGTACTGGGACGGGGCCGGCTCCGACAGCGGTCAGGCGTACGTCTTCTCGGGCCGCACGGGCTCCGAGCTCTGGCCCGGCTCGCGCCTGGGCGGGACCAACGCGAACCTCGGCTTCTCGGTCGCCGGCGCGGGCGACGCGAACGGCGACGGCTTCGCCGAGGTGCTCGCCGGCGCGCCGCTGACCGGATGGGGGACGTTCGAGGGCGCCGCGTATCTCTCCGACGGCCGAACGGGCGCGGTGCTGCGCAGCTACGTCGGCGAGAAGCCCGGCAACAAGCTCGGCTACGCCGCCGACACGGCGGGTGACGTGAACGGCGACGCGAAAGACGACGTGTTCCTCGGCTCGCTCTGGTGGGACACCGGAGGTGCGGCGGCTGGACGCGGGTACGTTTTCCTGACCGCGAAGGGCTGCCGACTGTCGGGGCAGAGGCCCCGGTAGCAGCGAAAGAGCGCGCGAGGGACGCGCACGCCCCCGGCGGTTACGCTGGGGGCGTGGACTTTCGGTACGCCGAGTTCGACGCCGCCGCCGCCGGGCGCGAGCAGCTCCTGCGCCAGCTGCGCAAGCTCTTCCACCACCTGCTCCTGCAGACGGGCGGCGACGTCGACGAGGCGCTGCGCTGGCTGGCGCGCATCGCCGAGCGCTACGGTCTCTTTCGCGGCGGCGTCGACCTCGAGGCGTTCCGGAAGTGGCTCGAGGGCCAGGAGGCGATCCGGCGCACGCCCGCCGGCTTCCAGCTCACCGGGCGCGGCGAGCGCGCGATCCGCAGGGAGTCGCTCGACGCGATCTTCGCGTCACTCGCCTCCGGCGGCGCCGGCGAGCACCGCGTCGCCGCGCCCGGCGCGGGCGTCGAGCGCCTGCCCGAGACGCGGCCCTACCGGTTCGGCGACCCCTTGTCGCTGATCGACACGACCTCGACCCTGAAGAACGCCCTGCGCCGCTCCGGCCTGGGCAACGTCGAGGTGGGCGAGGAGGACCTCGAGGTCTTCGAGACCGAGCACCTGTCGTCGTGCGCGACGGTGCTGCTGGTCGACGTCAGCCACAGCATGATCCTGTACGGCGAGGACCGCATCACGCCGGCCAAGCGCGTCGCGATCGCGCTCTGCGAGCTGATCCGCACGCGCTACCCCAAGGACAGGCTGCACGTCGTCACGTTCGGCGACGAGGCGCAGGAGGTGCCGCTCGAGTCGCTGACGTACTTGACGGTCGGGCCGTACCACACGAACACGCGCGCCGGCCTCTTGCTCGCGCAGGAGCTCCTGCGCAAGTCGAGGCAGGCGAACCGCCAGATCTTCATGGTGACCGACGGCAAGCCCTCGGCGCTGACCGAGCGCAACGGAACGATCTACAAGAACCCCTTCGGGCTCGACCGGCGCATCGTGGCGAAGACGCTCGAGGAGGCGGAGGCCTGCCGCCGCAAGGGGATCCCGATCACGACGTTCATGCTGACCGATGATCCGGTGCTGGTTGAGTTCGTCGAGGAGTTCACGCAGGTGGGGAGGGGGCGGGCGTATTACTCGCGGGCGGATCGGCTGGGGTCGTTCTTGTTCGTGGACTACTTGAGGAACCGGCGGCGGCCGGTGCGGTGAGGGGTGGGGGCTCGGACGCACCCGGCCGCCCCGTTCAGCCGTGGATGCTCGCGGCCCTCGGCTCGACGTCCGCTGGCGGCGCGCATCTCGCCCACAACGCGTGGATCGGACCCTTCGACGGCTGGGCCCTGATGCTCCTCGCGACGCTCGTTCTCGTCGTGCCGACGGCGATCGTCGCCGTCGCCCTCGGGCTGGTGGTCGCCCGGTGGCGGCCGCACGTCCCCCCGACGCTGCTCGCGTGCGCGACGGTCTGGATCGTCGGGCTGCCGCTCCTTTGGTGGGGCTCCGAGGCAGTCGGCGCCGCGCAGGAGCGGGTCGCGCGGCGCGTCGGGAAGCGAGCGGAACCGCTGGTGGTGGCGATCGAGGCCTTCGCCGCGCAGTCGGGACGACCGCCCGAGGACCTGGCCGAGCTCGTGCCCCGGTACTTGCAGGAGATCCCGACGACCGGGCTCGGGAGCTGGGACGGAGCTTTCGAGTACGAAGCCCGAGTTGGGCGGTGGGCGCTGAGCGTGCCTGCCCCCACGGGCGCTCTCGCTTCTCTCGTGTACGACCCGGACGAGCGCCATTGGGAGTGGAGGATCCTCGACTAGGCCAGCCGCCCGCGGCGGCGCCAGCCAGCGCGCAGCCGCCAGCAACGGGCGTCGGCGACGGGCGCGGCCTCTTCGTGCGCGCGGTTCGACCCCACCGTTCGATGGATGGAACCCGGACCATCACATCGACGGCCCCCGCTCCGGCGACTGGGCCTGGTTCCGAGACTGACCGGAACTCTGCCGTATTCAAGTCGGCGATCGGCCGCCGCGGCTCCGTGGGATACGATACGGCGGCGGGTGCGGACGATGGCGACCTGGGCCGAAGAGCTGATGGCGGCGCGTCCGAGGGTGCAGGTTGCGACCGGCTTCGTGCTGGGTGGGAGCCTCGCTTCGGGCATCGGGCTCTTGTCGCGATGCTACTGGCTGCACTGGACCGCGCCGACTTCGATACCGTTCTACGCTGACGTCGCAGAATTCGGCATGCCCTTGCTGCCCTCTGCGTCGGCGTTCGCGACGGTCCTCGCGCTCTTGCTGTCCGCCTGGCCCTGGGCACGCCGGCGTGGCTCGCTCGTGATGCTGGGCGTCCTTGCGGGCTCGCTCGTCGTCGGGTGCGCCTGGTCGCTTGTCGACACGAACCGCTATTCGACGGACCGCTATTCGTACGATTCCCGCGTCCGTGCGTTCGAGCACGTACCCGAGAGGGGAGCACCGCTAGTCGAAGCCATCCTCCGCTTCGAGGAGCAGCACGGCGAGCCCCCGGCGGACCTGGAGCAGCTCGTGCCGGACTACCTGCCGTCGATCCCGAGGCCCTCGCGCCGGGGTCGGTTCGAGTACGACGTGTGGCCCGCACGAGCGCCGCGCCGGACGTGGCAGCTGTACGTGGACGCCTCGATTTTTTTTGTCAACATGGACATGTTCGTGTACGACCCCGAGCGCCAGTACGGCGGAAACCGGTACCGGTTCGGGGACTGGGTGTACTTCGTGGAGTAGCCGGGCCTCGGATCCCCGGCTCTGAAGTTGCGGGCCGGGGCGGGCCGCGCGGCCGCGGGAGCTCTGCCGGATTCGAGTGGCTCGGCCCGGCAGGGGATCCGTCCGGCGACCGTGCTCCGGGTCCCGCCCGAGGGTAGAATCCCGCCGCCGCGCCTTGAGGAGCGCGGGTGCAGGAGAGAGACGTGGGCGGATTGCTCGCGATGCTCGCGGTGGTGTTCGCCGTCGATCGCTGCGCCAAGGCGTGGGCGTTCCGGCGGGCGCTCGTCGGCGAGCGGCGTCCCGTCGCGCGCTGGCTGGCGATCCGGCCCGTGCGCAATGCGCGACCTCGCCTGTGGCGCACCGGCACGGCGTCTCTCTGGTGCCTGAGCTTCGGCGTGGGGCTCGCGGCCGCCCTGCTGCTGGTCGGGCGCGACCCGGATCCGGGTGCGGCGCTCCCGATCGGGCTCGGGGCCGTGCTGGGGGGGGGCGCTCGGCAACCTCTACGATCGAATCCGCCACGGCGCGATCCTCGACTTCCTGCACGTCGGCCTCGGCGGGGTGTTCAATCCGGCGGACGTCGCGCTGGTCCTGGGACTGGCGATCGTGCTCGCATCCCGCATCGACGTCGCGACGTCCTTACTGACCAATGGCTGAGATGAGCTCGCACCCGCACCGCCCGTGCCGTGGGAAACGCTTCCCGTTCTACGCGACCCTGCTCTACGTCGGCCTCGTCTCGGCGCTCGTCATGGCGGACCAGCTCGCGCGAGCGAGCGGGATCGATCCGATCCGCCTCGTCGCGGCCTTCCTGGTCACGATCCCGGTCTGTCTCGCCGGTGCGCGCGCGCTCGAGGTGGTGCTGAACTGGTCGCACTACCGCGCGCGGCCGCGAGAGATTCTGCGGCTCTCGAACGGGGGGGCGGCCATGTACGGCGCGCTGCCGCCGGCAGTCCTGATCTCGGTCCCACTCGCGCGCTGGCTGGGGATCTCCGTCGGGACGTTCTGGGACGTCGCGCTGGTCTCCATCCTGGCCGGGATGATCCCGACGCGCCTGGGATGTCTGGGCGCAGGATGTTGCGCGGGCCGGCCCACGGCGAGCCGGCTCGGTCTCTCCCTGCGGAACTTGCGCGGGGTGCGCGCGCGCCGCCATCCCAGCCAGCTCTACGAGGCGCTGCTCGGCGCGGCGCTGCTCGCCGCCTCGCTCCGGCTCTGGGGGCGGCTCGAGTTCCCCGGCGCAACGGCGCTCTCGATCTGCGCCGGGTACGGCGCGGGGCGCTTCGTGCTCGACGAGCTGCGCGAGGAGCGCTCGCCGCGCGTCGCGGGGCTGGGAGCGTACCAGTGGATGTCGGTGGCGCTCTTCGTGCTCGGCGCCGGTGGTCTCGCGGCGAGGTGGGCCGGCTCGCCCGTAGCCCGCTCGCTGGACGCCGCCCTCGCGACCGACGCCCCGGGATGGCTGCACTTGCTCGTGTCGGGACTGCTGCTCCTGCCCGTCGTGCACCTCTTCCGCTTCCTCGGGTGCCAACTCATCTTCAAGGCCGAACCAGGATGTCCGGAAGGGCCCCTCCTCCAGATGATCGTCATCGCGCCCGACGAGGGCACGGCGCCGGCGACCGTGCGGATGCATTTCACGCTCGAGCCGGACATGACCGAGGCCCAGTGCTCGCCCTTCGAGCTCGCCCTCAAGTCGACGGGGGCCGACGGACGGCTGCGCTTCGAGGCGCAGCGCGAGCTGCCCGAGGGCGCCTACACCGTGACCTGCATCGTGAAGCAGACCGGCGCGGGCGACCGCTTGGGGACGTGCAGCGGCGAGCTGAACGCTCCAGCTCTGATCGTGGCCTTCGACGCCCCGCTCGGCTCCGTGCCCCCCGTGCTGAATCCGCGGCTCTGCTTCCAGTCCCTGTGAATCACGATCGGCTCCCCGAACCGGCGCGGGGTCCGATCGGATCCCCCCTACCTACCTGGATCTCCGCACCGTCGAGGTGATCCGGCCGTCGACCGTGCTCCGGGTCCCGCCCGAAGGTAGAATCCGGCCACCGCGCCTCGAGGAGAGCGCGGGTGGAGGAGAGAGACTGGGCGGCTTGCTCGCGATGCTCGCAGTCGTGTTCGCCATCGATCGCTGTGCCAAGGCGTGGGCGTTCCGTCGGGCACTCGTCGGCGAGCGGTGTCCCGTCGCGCGCTGGCTGGCGATCCGGCCCGTGCGCAATGAAAGACCTCGCCTGTGGCCTACCGGCTCGGCGCTTCTCTGGTGCCTGAGCTTCGGCCTGGGGCTCGCGGCCGCCCTGCTGCTGGTCGGGCGCGATCCGGATCCGGGTGCGACGCTCCCGATCGGGCTCGGGGCGGTGCTGGGGGGGGCGCTCGGCAACCTCTACGATCGAATCCGCCACGGCGCGATCCTGGACTTCCTGCACGTCGGCCTCGGCGGGGTGTTCAATCCGGCGGACGTCGCGCTCGTCCTGGGGCTGGCGATCGTGCTCGCATCGCGCATCGACGTCGCGACGTCCTTCTTGACCCATGGCTGAGATGAGCTCGCACTCGCACCGCCCGTTCCGTGGGAAACGCTTCCCGTTCTACTCGACTCTGCTCTACGTCGGCCTCGTCTCGGCGCTCGTCATGGCGGACCGGCTCGCGCGAGCGAGCGGGATCGATCCGATCCGCCTCGTCGCGGCCTTCCTGGTCACGATCCCGGTCTGTCTCGCCGGTGCGCGCGCGCTCGAGGTGGTGCTGAGCTGGTCGCACTACCGCGCGCGGCCGCGAGAGATGCTGCGGCTCTCGAACGGGGGGGCGGCCATGTACGGCGCTCTGCCGCCGGCATTCCTGATCTCGGTCCCACTCGCGCGCTGGCTCGGGATCTCCGTCGGGACGTTCTGGGACGTCGCGCTGGTCTCCATCCTGGCCGGGATGATCCCGACGCGTTTGGGATGTCTGGGCGCAGGATGTTGCGCGGGCCGGCCCACGGCGAGCTGGCTCGGTCTCTTCCTCTGCAACGCGCACGGGGTGCGCGCGCGCCGCCACCCCAGCCAGCTCTACGAGGCGCTGCTCGGCGCGGCGCTGCTCGCCGCCTCGCTCCGGCTCTGGGGGCGGCTCGAGTTCCCCGGCGCAACGGCGCTCTCGATCTGCGCCGGGTACGGCGCGGGGCGCTTCGTGCTCGACGAGCTGCGCGAGGAGCGCTCGCCGCGCGTCGCGGGGCTGGGAGCGTACCAGTGGATGTCGGCGGCGCTCTTCGTGCTCGGCGCCGGTGGTCTCGCGGCGGGGCTTGCCGGCTCGCCCGTAGCCCGCTCGCCGGACGTCGCCCTCGCGACCGACGCCACGGGATGGCTGCACTTGCTCGTGTCAGGACTGCTGCTCTTGCCCGTCGTGCACCTCTTCCGCTTCCTCGGGTGCGATCTCATCTTCAAGCTCAAGGACCCATGTCCGGAGGGACCAGAACTCCTGATGACCGTCAGGGTGCCGGACGAGGGCACGGGGCCGGCGACGGTGCGGATGAAGCTCGTGCTCGAACCGGACATGCAGGAGACCCGTTGCTCGCCCTTTCTCCTCGAGCTCGTGGCGACAGAAGGCGACACGCGCCAGAAGTACGAGACTGTACGCGAGGTGCCGTTGGGCACCTGGGTCGTGACCTGCACCGTGGACCGCGAGGGCGTGGGAACCCGCATCGGCACGTGCAGCGGCGAGCTCAGCGGACCAGGACAGCTCCTCGTGTTCGACGCTCCTCTCGGCTCCCTGCCCCCCGTGCTGAATGCGCGTGCATGTTTCTTGACCCTCTAGGACCGGCATTCCGTCATGAGCAACCGTTGGACCGGCGGCTTCGATGCCGCGATCGAGCTTGCACCTTCGGGCGCGAACAGTCTGCTCGCCGCCATCCACCGCAAGGGCCACGCGCCGCCAGGCGAGGTGCGCGCAGGCCCGCATCTCCTGCACGGCCTGGCGCTCAACTTGCCGCTTCCCGAGAGCGCCGCGACGCACGGCTTGAAAGGCCGCCTGCAGGTGCAGATCTCGACGCCGTCCGTGAGCATCCCCGACGGTCCGCCCGGGCGCGTCACCGTGTCCTCCGAGATCTACGCCCGATTCCAGGCAGTGGCCGGGAGCGAGCCGGCGCCCGAGTTCGTGCACGGCACGCTGCGCTTCACGACCCCGCTCGCGATCGTCGAGTGCGAACACACCGCCCTGGCCGAGATGCGCGTCGGCTCGAGCGCCGTCGAGGTCTCCTTCACGCCGGCACCGGGCGCCGCGCTCGGCGACGCGCAGCGCCAGCTCGTCGAGGACGCGGTGCGCGACGTGCTGGCGAAGGCCGTGGGACCGGTGCACCACCGCATCTCGAGCGTCGGCAGCGGCGAGTTCGCGATCGAGCACATCGCCTTCCGCACGCAGCGCGCGGGCTCGCTCTCCGCCTTCGAGCTTCTGCTCGCGTTCGGGGAAGCCGGCGGCCCGAGGCCGCAGCCCGGAGCGGACACCGAGATCTTCATCGGCCCGGGCGAGGACGTCGGGCTGGCGCTGGGGGGCGAGTTCCTCGCGAGGAAGCTCGTCGACGCGGCGCGCGGTCCGTTGACGGGCATCGCCGTCAGCGGGTCGAAGTGGGGCGTCGACTTCCACGCCGCGCCCGATCCGGACACCTTGACGCTCGAGCTCCGGCCGGGACTCTTGCGCGCGTCGATCGACGGATCGGGCTCGCTCTCGCCCGGCGGCTCGTTCCGCTTCCGACTCCGGCAGGACTTCGGCCTGACCACGAGCTCGGGCGACCTGGCGATGACGCTGGCGGGCGGCGCGACGCTCGACGTCACTCAGGGCAACCCGTTGCTGAGGATCGTCTTCGGGATCTTCAGGGGTCGGATCCTGGACAAGATCGCGGTGGCCGCCTCGGGCGTGGTGCAGGTGGCGAGCGCCCGGCTCAACGAGCTCGTCGACCGCAGCATCGAGGATCTCACCCGGGAGATCGGCGTTCCGGGGGTGAGCCTGCAGTTGCGGCGCGCGACGATCGATCCGGACGCCGCCGTGCTCGGGGCCGCGGTCGACATCGGCGGCACCAAACCCGCCGTCGCGAGCTTCACGAATGCCGTCGAGCCGCCGGCGGCGACGACGACGAGCTTCTTCGGCGCCACCAAGTTCGATGCTTTCGAGAGCTGGATCCCCGGGGGGACCGTCCAGGGCTATCGGTGGATGCAACTCGGCGCGGGCGACGTGATCGTGAGCCAGCAGGACGAGCCGCACCGATTCGTGCTGCGTCTCGTGCCCGACACCCTGACCGACGGCTCGAGCGCCGGCGAGTACTACGGCTGGCCGCCGATCCGGTGGTGCCTCGAAGTGCGGGGCACGCAGTTCGTCGGCGCCTTCGACCCTCTCCAGGTGACAGGAACGGTCTGCGGACTCTCGGTGGTCGTGCCCAGCGTCGATCTCGCGCTCGAAGCGGATCTGCTGACGATCCAGGTGCCGGACGATCAGGGCGACGCGCTGGTCGACGTCGCGCCGTGGTCTCGCTACCGCGCGCACGCCTTCGCCGGCGATTCCGAGAACCGCGGGTACCTGCTCGTGCATCGCGCGGGCGAGCATGCGCTCGAGGCGGCCGCGATCCTCCGCAAGGCCCTCTCCGGCCCGCTGCGCGCGGCTGCGGTCTTCGCGACGCTCGTCGTGAAGGACGACGAGTCAGGGAACCGCACGCGAATCGCGGCGCGCGAGCTCTCGGGAATCGCGTTCACGAACGACCCCCGCGACGCCTGGTGCAAACGCTTCCGTCTCGAGCGCGAGGGCGCGACCGTCCTGCTCGGGCCCGGCGGCAAGGAACTGTGGCGCGACGCCGGGCCGCTCCGGCTGGAGCGCTTGCTCGAGGCATTGAAGAAGCTCGACCTCGAGGGCGCTCGACCGCCGCGCCGTACGCCGGTGTCCCTCGCGCTGGACCTCGGGCTCGTGGGGCACGACTTCTTCTTCCAGTGCGCGCCGCCGGTCGCGACGTCGGACTTCACGATGTCGACGTCGAAGCTGCGAGGTCAGGAGCTCGAGCTGTGCTTCTGGACGACCTGGTCCGCAGCCTCGCTCGCGGAGCTGCGCGCCCGCGCCGCCCCGGCACGACGCGCGCGGGGCCCGCGCACGGTCCTCGTTAACGACGGCGAGGACCCCGAGCTCGCCGCGCGCTTCCTGAAGCAGCACGGCCTGGTCTTCGAGCACACCGCGACGGACCCCGCGCGCGGTGTCTCGCGCCGGTACGGCATCTCCTGCTGGCCGACGGTCGTCCTCCTCGACGCGGACGGGCGCGTCGCGGGAGCCCGCTTCGGCCTGGAGCACGATCACTCCGGCGCGCCCCGGCAGGAGGACTGCGGCAGCGCGCACGAAGCGAGGCCAACGGCCCGATGAGTGGCGGACGGAAGGTCCGTACTCCCTCGGCCGAGGAACGCCGCGCGCTCGTCGCCATGCTGCAGGGCGGCCGCGCGCACGCCCCGCTCGCGAAGTCGCTGCTCGACTTCCCGCGCGCGCTCTGCGGGAAGAAGCCGCGCGGCGCGGCGCACACGCCCTGGGAGCTGCTCGAGCACCTGCGCATCGCGCAGCGGGACATCCTCGATTTCAGCCGCGATCCCGAGCACCCCTCGCCGCCCTTTCCCGAGGGCTTCTGGCCCGCGAGCCCGAAGCCGCCGGACGCGCGCGCCTGGGACCGGAGCACGCGCGCCTTCCTGAAGGACCTGCGCGCGCTCCAGGCCGTCGCGCGGACCGAGCGCGAGCTCGCGGCGCCCATCCCGGGGACCATGACGAGCTGGTTCGGCCAGCTCTGTCTCGTGGCGAGTCACAACTCCTACCACCTCGGCCAGCTCTTCCTGCTGCAACGCACGCTCGAGCGCGCCGGCCGGAGCCGGGGAGGGTGAACGCCCCCGCGGGCGCGTCGGGGAGCCCAGTCCACATGGATACCGCGCTCGTCGCCGGCATCGACGTCGGTTCGACCACGGTCAAGGCCGTCGTCGTCGATCCCGGCACCAAGACGATCCTCTGGTCGGACTACCAGCGGCACGAGACGCGACAGGCGGAGAAGGTCCTCCAGCTCCTCGTCGCCGTCGGGAACGCGTTCCCCGGCGCGGCCCTGCGCACGTTCCTCACCGGCTCGGGGGCCGGGCCGCTCCGCGAGCCGCTCGGGTCGAAGTTCGTCCAGGAGGTGAACGCGGTCACGATGGCGGTCGACCACCTCCACCCGGACGTCCGCTCCGTCGTCGAGCTGGGAGGACAGGACGCGAAGATCATCCTCTACCGGGAGGACGAGCGCACGGGCGACAAGCGCGCGATCGCCTCCATGAACGACAAGTGCGCCTCGGGCACTGGCGCGACGATCGACAAGTGCATGATCCAGGTCGGGATCACCCAGGAGGAGACCGCCCGGATCGCGTGGGACCCGTCGAGGCTCCATCACGTGGCCGCCAAGTGCGGCGTCTTCGCCGAGACCGACATCGTCAACCTCGTCAAGTCGGGCATCCCTTCCGCGGAGATCCTGTGCTCGCTCGCCGACGCGATCGTGGCGCAGAATCTCTCCGTGCTCGCGCGCGGGAACACCCTCAAGCCGCGCGTCCTGCTGCTCGGCGGGCCGAACACCTACCTGCCCTTCCTCCAGGCCTGCTGGCGCCAGCGGATCCCGGAGACCTGGGCCGCGCGCGGATTCGAGCCGCCCCGGGACGCGACGTTCGAGGAGCTCGTCTTCGTCCCCAGGGACGCGCAGTACTACGCGGCCTACGGCGCCGCGCTCTACGGTCTGCACGAGCCCGCCGGATCGGGACTCTACCGCGGAGCCGACCCGCTCGAGGAGTTCATCCGCAGCGGGCGCAAGGAGCGCCTGGGGGCGAAGGCCGGACCGCCACTCGTGCGGAGCAACGAGGAGCTCGAGGCCTTCCGCAGCGAGTTCGCGATCCCGAGGTTCGTACCTGCGACCTTTGCCCCGGGGCAACTCGTCCGCGCGGTGATCGGCCTCGACGGCGGCTCGACCTCCTCCAAGGCCGTGCTGCTCGACGAGCGCGGCGAGCTTCTCGCCGAGCAGTACGTCCTCTCGAAGGGCAACCCGATCGCCGACGCGAAGGAGCTCCTCGCCACGCTCAAGGCCTTCGTCCACGACCAGGACGCGACGCTCGAAGTCCTGGGATTCGGCGCGACCGGATACGCCGCCGACGTCCTCGAGGAGTCGGTCCGCGCCGACGTCAACATCGTCGAGACCGTCGCGCACAGGATGGCGGCGGTCCGGTACTGCGGCGACGCCGACGTGATCTGCGACATCGGCGGACAGGACATCAAAGTGCTCTTCCTGGTGAAGGGCGAAATCCGGAGCTTCCGGCTCTCCAACCAGTGCTCGGCGGGCAACGGAATGCTCCTGCAGGCGATGGCGAGCCAGTTCGGCATCCCTGTCACCGAGTACGCCGCCGCCGCCTTCCGGGCCGCGCTCAGTCCGAAGTTCAGCTACGGCTGCGCCGTCTTCCTCGACGCGGATCGCGTCAACTTCCAGAAGGAGGGATATTCGAAGGAAGAGCTCCTTGCCGGCCTCGCCATGGTCCTGCCGAAGAACGTCTGGCAGTACGTGGTGCAGATCCCGCGCCTCGCGCAGCTCGGCACGCGCTACGTCCTCCAGGGCGGCACGCAGCACAACCTGGCGGCCGTGAAAGCGCAGGTCGACTACATCCGGGCCCGCGTCCCCGGCGCACGGGTACGCGTCCACCCGCACCCGGGCGTGGCGGGCGCCATCGGCGCCGCGCTCGAGACTCTGCGCGTGGTCCGCCGCCGCGGATTCTCGAGCTTCATCGGCCTCGACGCCGCGATCGAGCTCGCGTACACCACGAAGAACGACGCCTCGAGCGTCTGCCACTTCTGCCCGAACCACTGCTCGCGGACGTTCATCGACACCAGGACTCCCGACGGCCGCACCAGTCGCTACATCTCGGGCTTCAGCTGCGAAAAGGGGACCGTCGAGTCGCTGGACGCGCTGCGAGCGCTCGAGAAACGGCGCAAGGAGCTCAAGACGCGTTTCCCGAATCTCGCGGACTACGAGGCGCGGCTGGCGTTCCGGCGTTTCTACGCGCCGGAGCCGCTGCCCCCCGAGGGGACGATGATCGAAGGCGTCGCGGTGAGGAGGGCGCTCTTCGGTGGTGTCCGGCGCGTGGCGGTCCGGCGCCCGTTTGCCCGCTCGAGCGCGCGGCGGACCGAGGTGCGCATCGGCATTCCGCGCGCCCTCAACGTCTACTCGACCGCTCCGCTGTGGCGGACGTATTTCGAGGCTCTCGGGATCGAGGAGACGAGCGTGGTCTTCAGCGATCCGACTTCGGAGGAGATGTGGCTCGAGGGAGCGAGGTACGGCTCGATCGATCCGTGTTTCCCCGCCAAGGTCGCGCAGGCGCATCTTCACGACCTGATCTTCCGCAAGCACGCCAAGAAAAGGCTCGACTACGTCTTCTTCCCCTGCATCACGCACATGCCGACCTTCGTCGCCGGGACGCAGGACTCGACGAGCTGTCCCATCGCGGCCGGGACGCCCAAGGTGATGCGCGCGGCGTTCACGAAGGAGGTCGACTTCTTCGCGAAGCAGGGGATCGAGTACGTCGATCCGGCGGCGACCCTGAACGAGCCGACGTACTTCGCGCGGCAGATGTTCGAGGCGTGGGGCCCGCGCCTCTCGATCACCGAGGACGAGAGCGACCACGCCTGCCGCGAGGGCTGGAAGGCGCTGCGGCTCTTCGACGAGGAGATGGAGCGCCGCGGCCTGGAGATCCTCGAGCGGCTCGAGGCGGAGAACAAGGTGGGCGTGCTCCTCCTGGGCCGCCCCTATCACCTCGATCCCGGCCTGCATCACGGCGTTCTCGACGAGTACCAGGCGCTCGGTTTTCCCGTCCTCACCATCCGCTCGATTCCCAAGGACCCGAAGTGGCTCGCGCGCTGGTTCCAGAAGGACCTCGAGCGCGGCTTCGTCGAGACGCCGCTCTCGGTGGGCGACGTCTGGCCGGAGAACTACTCGACCAACAGCGTGCAGAAGGTCTGGGCCGCCAAGTTCGCCGCGCGCCATCCGAACGTGGCAGTGCTCGATCTCTCGAGCTTCAAGTGCGGGCACGACGCGCCGACGTACGGACTGATCGACAACATCCTCGACTCCAGCGGAACCCCGGCGTCGGCGCTCCACGACATCGATGCGAACAAGCCCGGGGGCTCGATCCGGATCCGCGTGAAGACCTACGCCCATACGCTCCGGCGCTTCGAGGAGGAGCTGGCCGACCGGGCGGCGCGGCGGAGCGAGCTCGAGAGGAGGGTCGCGGAGAAGCGGCGCGAGCTCCTGGCCGCACGGAGGGCGCAGCTCCGCTCGCCGCCCGAGCTCGAGGCCGCCTACCGGGCCTACCTCGAGGAGGACACGACAGGCATCGAGGAATCGGACATCGCGCCGCGTCCCCCGGAGGAAGCGCTCGTCCTCGTCCGCTAGGGGATTGCATGATCGACCACGCGGAGATCGAAGCGGAGCTCGCGAGATTCGAGGCGCAGGAACGTCGCCGGCTGGGGCTCGAGGAGGAGAAGGTCGTGCACTGGCGCGACGCCAATCCGCGGACCTTCACGCGGGCCGAGCGCGGGACCACGACGATCCTCGTGGGAGGCCTCACGCTCGCGCACGACACGCTCATCACCGGCGCGCTGGCGGGACTCGGCTACACCGTGCGCGCGCTCGACTGCCCCGACGTCGAGGCGCTCCGCCTCGGCAAGGAGTTCGGCAACCGCGGGCAGTGCAACCCGACCTACTTCACGGTCGGGAACCTGGTGAAGGAGCTCACGCGGCTGCGCGACGTGGACGGGATGGCCGTCCCCGAGATCGTCCGCGAGCACGTCTTCGTCACCGCCGGCGCGTGCGGCCCCTGCCGGTTCGGAACGTACGTGACCGAGTACCGCAAGGCGCTGGTCGATTCGGGCTTCGAGGGCTTCCGCGTCCTCCTCTTCCAGCAGCAGGGCGGACTCAAGCAGGCGACCGGCGAGACGGCGGGGCTCGAGGTCGACGCCACGTTCTTCCGGTCGCTCCTGCGGGCGGTCATGGCGGGTGACTGCTTGAACCTCGCGGGCTACCGGATCCGTCCCTACGAGGTCCGCAAGGGCGAGACCGACCGGGTCCTCGAGGAGTGCAAGGCGCTGCTCCGCGAGACTCTCCGCCGGCGCAAGAGCGTGGTCGCGGCGCTGCTCCGATGCCGGTCGAAGCTCGGTCGGATCGCGGTGGATTGGCTCCGGCCCAAGCCCAAGGTCTCGATCATCGGCGAGTTCTGGGCGATGACGACCGAGGGAGACGGCAACCACCGTCTCCAGCGCTTCCTCGAGGACGAGGGCGCGGAGGTGGACATCCAGCCCGTGACGGCGTGGGCGCTCTACAACGTCTGGGAGCACCAGCACGACACGCGCAAGCGCCTCACGCTGCGCGGCGACGATCCGGGCATCATGGGCCTGCGAGGCAAGAACGGGCGCAAGAAGCTCGCCCTCCTGTGGTGCGCCGAGCACGCGATCCGCGCCGTCTTCGCGATCTACGCGCGGGCGATCGGCCTCGCTCCCTATCGCCTCCCCGACATGGACGAGGTCGCCGCGATCTCGCACCAGTACTACGACAACCACCTGCGCGGCGGCGAGGGTCACATGGAGGTGGGCAAGCTGCTCCAGTCCGTCCGCGATCGCAAGGCTCACATGGTGATCAGCGTGAAGCCCTTCGGTTGCATGCCCTCCTCGGGAGTCTCGGACGGGATCCAGTCCTTGATCACCGCGCGCCATCCGGAGGCGATCTTCACCGCGATCGAGACGACCGGCGACGGCGAGGTGAGCATGCAGAGCCGGATCCAGATGGACCTCTTCAAGGCCCGGAAGAGAGCCGAGGCGGAGTTCGAACGGGCGCTCGAGCTGGGCAGGCGCCCGGCAATGCTCCGCTCTCGCGCCTTGCACTATCCGCGCCACGTCGTGGCGGGCACAGCCGCCAACCGGGTCCTCGAGGCAGCCCGAATGGACCGTCTAGGCTAGGCGGCCGCCGGCAGGCGGACCGCACGGTCACGTGCACGGGACCGTGCCGGGACACCTTGTCGCGCCTGGTGTGCGGAACCCGCGACCCCTTGCATCGCGGACGCCCAGCGCCCGCGCTCGCCCGCCACGTCCTGTCTTCGAAGTGGAGCGCGTGCTGCGCCACAAAGGGCCGCGGCGGTGCTAGCCCGGGCTAGCCCTCCCCCCTATTCCCCCTCCCCCTCCAGCAACGTCGCCAGCCGCGCCAGCGCGCGCGACAACAGCGTGCGCGTCGCAATGGCGCTGCGCCCCATCTGCGCCGCCACCTCCTTGTGCGGCAGCCCGACCACCCGCGCCAGCAGGATCACCTCGCGGTAGTCCCCCGACAGCCGCGCGAAGGCGTCCTCGACCCGCTCGAGCTCCTCCTTCGCGCTCGCGTCGCGGCTCGGCGTCGTGAAGGTCTCGAACTGCGCGAGGAGCTCGGCGTCGTCGTCCTGCGCCCTGCCCGCGCTCGCGAGCTCGCGCTCGGCGGCGCGCTTCTCGCGGCCCCAGTAGCGGCCGCGGTCGCGGATCTTGTTCTCGGCGCGGCGGAAGAGCCAGTGGCGGAAGCTGGCCTCGCCGCGGTACTCGAAGGCGCCGAGGTCCTCGAGCACCTCGCGGCACACGGACTGCACCAGGTCCTGGCTGGTCTCGCGCGCGCGGATCGCGCGGCCCAGGCGCAGGCGCACGTAGGCGCGCAGGCCCGCGAGCTGCTCGCGCAAGAGCGTTTCGCGCGCGTCGCGGTCGCCGGCCACCGCGCTCTCGACGAGCTCTCGACTGACGCCTTGCACCGCTCGAGTGTATCTCGCCCGGCGCACCCGCGGTACGTTGGGACGGGCAGACCGAACGATGCAAGACGACCGCGCGCCCACACCGCTCGACCCGCTGGAGGACCTCGTCGCCCGATGCCTCGACGGCATCGCGAGCCACGGACGCCGGGCGGTGGAAGAGCTCCTGGCGGCGCACCCCGAGCAAGCGGACGACGTCCGCCGGCGGCTGGCGTCGCTCGACCGCGTGGGCCTGATCGGCGACGGGCTCGAGGAGATCCCGGTGCAGATCGGGCGCTACCGCATCGAGCGCCGGCTGGGCCAGGGCGGGATGAGCGTCGTGTACCTCGCCGAGGACCCGCGCGTCGGGCGTAGGGTCGCCCTGAAGACGGTGCCGCTGCTCGCCGGCGAGCGGCGCCTCGCGCGCTTCGAGCGCGAGATCCGCGCCGCGGCGGGCCTGCAGCACCCGGGGTTCGTGCCGATCTTCGACGTAGGCGTCGCCGACGGGCGGCCGTTCTTCACGATGGAGTACGTCGAGGGCGTGACGCTCGCCGACGTCGTGGAAGGGCTCGGCGCGCGCGGCGTGCCGTTCGAGGAGATCACGGGCGGGACCGTGCGCGAGATCGTCGCGCGCCGCGTCGACGCCGCCGAGGACGCTACCGAGGGCCACGGGTGGCGCCGCAACTACGTCGAGTGGGTGTGCCGGCTCGTGCTCGACGTCGCGGAGGCGCTCGAGCACGCGCACCGCGCGGGCGTCGTGCACCGCGACGTGAAGCCCTCGAACATCCTGATCCGCGCCGACGGGCGCGCGCAGCTCTTCGACCTGGGTCTCGCGCACCTGGCGGACCAGCCCGAGCTGACGCTCTCGGGCGACTTCACCGGCACGCCGTACTACGTCTCGCCCGAGCAGATCGCCGGACCGGCGAACCAGGTCGATGCGCGTACCGACGTGTTCTCGCTCGGCGTGACCTTCTTCGAGCTGCTGGCGCTGCAGCGGCCGTTCCAGGGCAACGGCACCGTCGCGGTCCTGCGCGAGATCCAGGGCAAGGAGCCGCCGCTCCTGCGGCGCCTGAACCCGCTCGTGCCGCGCGACCTCGAGACCGTCGTCTTGACCGCGATCGAGAAGGACCGCGACCGGCGCTACCCGGGGATGGGGGAGATGGCGGCCGACCTCGCGCGCTTCCTCGAGTTCCGACCCGTGCGCGCGCGGCCGATCGGCGAGCTGCGGCGCGCACTGCGCGTGCTGCGCCGCAACCCGCCGCTCGCCGCGGCCTCGGGGCTCGCCGCGCTCGTCGCGCTCGGCCTGCCGGCGGGCCTCTTGTGGGCCAACGCGGCGATCCGCGAGCAGCGCGACGCCGCCGAGGCGCAGGCGCGGGAGGCGAGCCACCAGGCGCAGGTGCGCAAGGAGGTCATCGCCTTCCTCGAGAGCCTGTTCCGCGTCGCGGAGAGCGCGCCGGGCGAAACTGGCGGACCGCACCCCGTCGACCTGGAGGAGCTCGACCGCACGGCGGAGCGCCTCGCCTCGGACTTCGGCGATGACGCGTTCGTCCGCGCGTCGCTGATGCAGGCCCTGGGGCAGGTCTACAAGAACCTCGGCAACGCCGAGCGCGCGCTGCCGCTGCTCGACCGGGCCTTCGCCGTCCTGCACCGCGAGCGCGGCGAGGCGCACCCCGAGTCGGCGTCGGTGCTGTCCTCGCTGGCGGCGGTGCACTTGGCGCTCGGCAACTCGGCCGCGGCGCTCGCGCTCGGCCGGCGCAGCCTGGACTCTCTCGCGGCGGCCGGGGCGGGCGCGAGCTGGCCCGCGGCGGAGTGCCGGCTGACCGTCGCCGCGGCGGCGGCGCAGCTCGGCGACGACGCGTTCGCGCGCGCGTGCCTCGACGATGCGCTGGCGATCGCGCAGGCGACGGACGCCGGACCGGCCGACCGCGTGGCCCTCGTGCTCGAGCACCTGGGGCGCTTCGAGCTCGACCGCGCCGACGCCGATGCCGCGGCCGAGCTCGCGCGCACGGCGCTCGACGTGCGGCGCGAGCTGTGGTCCCCCGACCCGCTGGCGCTCGCGGAGACGCTCGAGCTCCTCGCCGGCGCCGAGGAGCGGCGCGGAGCTGCGCGGGCCGCGGACCAGCGGCGCGAGGAAGCCGAAGCCCTGCGCGGCAGCTTCGCGAGCTCCGTTCCCGAAGGCGCGGCGGGCGCTGGCGACGTCGTCCTGCCCTTCGACCTCACCCCGGACTGGAAGCCGCGCTTCGACGCCGCGTTCCAGGCCGGCATCACCGCGCTGCAGTCGGGCCAGTACCGCTCCGCGATCGAGGCGTTCGAGCGCTGTCTCGCGTGGGACCCGCGCATGCCCGTGTGCGCCTACAACCTCGCCTGCGCGCACGCGCTCTCGGGCGAGGTCGGGCGCGGGCTCGACTGGTTCGCGAAGGCCGCGGAGTTCGGTTTCGGCTACTCGGACGCGCGCATGGAGGTCGCGCTCAAGGACGCCGACCTCTCGGCGCTGCGCCCGGACCCGCGCTTCGCGGCGACGCTCGAGCGCATGCAGGCGCAGCGCCGGGCGGCCGCGGCGTACGCGGCGCGGCCCGTCGTCGTGCTGCCGGCCGAGACGCCCGCGGAAGGTCTCGCGGTGCTCGTCGTGCTGCACGCGGACGGCGCCACCAAGGACGACGTGGCCGCCGGCCCGTGGGGGCGCGCGGCGCGCGAGCTCGGGCTCGCGCTGCTCGCGCCCTCGGCGCCGATCCCCGCGGCGGAGCGGCCGGAGGCGGGCATGCGCTGGTTCGAGGACCTCGAGGCCTATCGCGGCCGTCCCGGGCCCACGCAGGATCCGGTGCTCGAGGCCCTGCGCGCCTTCGCCGCCGAGCACGAGATCGACCGCGGCCGCGTCCTGATCGCGGGCGAGCGCGAGGGGGGCCTGGTCGCTCTCGACGTGGCGCTGCGCGCTCCCGGCGTCTTTCGCGGCGTCCTCCTCGCGAACGCTCCGGTCCACCCCGAGACCTCGGCCTCGCGCACGCGCACCGCCGCGTTCTTCGGGCTCGCGGTCGAGGTTCTGGTCGACCCCGCGCGTCCGCTGCCCGGCTGCGCGCCGGAGGGGCGCGCGGCCCTGGCCGGCGCCCTCGGCGAGTGGCTCGCCCGGCGCGGGCTCGGGGGCCCCACGGCCGTCCGCGTCGAGGCGGGTCCGTGGTCCCCCGAGCGCGAGGCGCAGCTGCTCGCCGAGGCCCTGGGCGCGCTGGCGCGTTGACCGCGCCCGAGCGGCTATCAGACAGCAACCGGCGCGAGCAGCCCCTGCAGGGCGGCGCCGACGCGCTCGCGCTGGTCGGGCGTCGTGACCCCGGCGAAGAGCTCCTGGAAGCGCGGGTGGGTCACGCCGCTCTCGAGGAACGTCCAGCGCTTGGCGCGCAGGAGGCCCTCGCGCAGATCCAGGGCCTCCGCGGGCGTGAAGGTGCGCTGGAGGTAGTCGGAGAGGTTCTCGACGTCGTAGCCGACCTGCTTCTGGAGCAGGCCGTCGACGGCGGCGACCAGCTCGATCAGCTCGTCGATGGCACGGTCGCGCTCGGCCGCGTCCATGGCCGCGAAGGCGCGCAGCGTCTCGAGGTGGTCCATCTGCGCGTGCTGCGACTCCTCCAGCCAGTGGGCGTGGAACACGTCCTTGGTGAAGTCGTCGAGGCCGGAATCCTCCGCGAAGGCGCTCGTGTAGTGCAGCTGCGTGAACCACTCGATGGCGGCGGTCAGGAGCAGCACGGCGCCGGTGCTCTTCGAGAGCACGTAGCGGGCCGTCGCAGACTCGTCGCCCAGCAACCGGGTCTCGATGCCGAGCGCCTCGTCCACCCTGTCGCGCAGGCGCCGGAACATGTTCATGTGCTTGACCTCCTCCGCGGCGAAGTTCGCGAGCGCGTCGAAGGCCACGCGCTCATCGACCGCGAAGTCCTGGGCCAGCTCGGTGATCTTGGGCGCGATGAACTCCTCGACGTAGCCGAAGAGGTGCGCGTAGGAGGCCATCTCGACGTGGGTCAGCTTGCGCTTCTCGTCCTCGTCGAGGGAGGTGACGTGGCGCACGCCGGACAGCGCGGCGGGCAGCCAGCGCTTCGAGGCGTCGAAGCGGCGCTGGCCGAGGAGGTCGTCGATCTTCCAGTTGACCTTGTAGGCGTTCTGGAGGCAGCGGGCGTAGGAGTAGGTAGGCATGGTCAATTCCTCGCGAAGGGCCTGGAGGGCGGATGGGTCGCCTCTGGACGACAGCTGCCCTCCTGGCGCGAAGTCCGCGTCCCGACTGCCAACTTTTTCGGAGCTCGTCCGAGCTGGAGAGGGCCGGCCGCCCTACCAGCGCCGGCGCTCCGTCGCGGAGTCGTAGACGACCCGCCCGTCGGTGTAGACGCGCTCGACCCGCGTCCGCGGATCGCCGGGATCGCCCGAGATCACGAGGACGTCGGCGTCCTTGCCGGGCTCGAGGCTCCCGACGCGGTCCTCGATGCCCGCCGCGATCGCGGGGTTGATCGTGAGGCCGCGCACGCTCTCGAGGTTCGTGTTCTCGAGCCCGTAGCGGACCGACATGCCCGCCTGGAGCGACAGCTCCTCCTGCGGCGGCGTGACGAAGACGCCCTCGTCGATGCAGTCGGTGTTGAAGCCGATGACGCGGTGGCCGCGCTCCTGGTAGGCGGCCGCCATGCCGATGATCTTGCCGTCGGTGTCGATGAAGCCCGGGAACGTGCTGGCGATCATGCGCGGCCCGAGGATCGCCTGGACGCCGGCGGCCTGCGCGAGGGCGGCCGTCCTGTAGCCATCGAAGCTGCCGTGGTCGATGAAGGCGTCGAGACCCAGCTCCTGTGCCACCATCGTGATCGTCATGAGGACGACCTGGTACATCTGCGTGTGCGTCGAGACCTGCGCCTCTTTCCCGTACAAAGCGCGGAAGATCTCGAGCTCCAGGTCCTTCTCGGGTTCCTCGCCCGAGCCTTGCTCGAACGCCTCCCAGCGCTTCGCGTAGGCGATCCCGCGCTTGAACGTGTTGCGCGTGTTCCAGTTCATGAACGAGCGCCCGACGCCGATGGTCCAGCGCTCGGGGTTGCCCGCCTGCGCGAGCTTCAGGGATCCGGGGTTGCGCAGCTCGGACTCCTCGTAGCGCTCGAGCCCGATCTTCAGCAGCACCCCCTGTCCGCCCATGTTCGTGCCGGACCCGGGGATGAAGAGCACCGTCGTCACCCCGCCACCGACGCCGCGGCGCATGAGGTGGTTGTTCGGAACGACGCCCGCGCAGGCCCGCAGGCCCGGGTTGGTCAGGTAGACCATGTCGTTGATGTCGTTCTTGAACAGCACGTTGCCCGCCGCGATGTGGCAGTGCAGGTCGATCATCCCCGGCATCAACCAGGCCTCGCCCACGTCGATCTCGACGTACCCCTCCGGCACCGGGGTCGCGCTCGCGGGCCCGACCGCCTCGATGCGCCCGTCCTTCACGAGGACGCGCCCGTGGTCGATGACCTGCGGCCCTTCGAGGGCGGCGGTGAGGACCTTGCGCGAGCGCAGTGCGAGGCCCGCGCCACCGGCTTCGCCGGGCTTCGGCCCGGGCCGCTCGGCGCCGGCGACGGGCACGGCCCCGGGCGCGGCGGCAAGGGCGAGGGCGAGGAGGGCGCGCAGCCGGGGGAGGGGTGTCGTCTTCATGGCGATCGGCGGCAGCGCAGGCCAGCGTAGATGCGCGCGGGGCGCTCGGCGAGAGATCTTCGATCCGAAGCGCCGGATCCCCGCGACTCGCACCGTATTATCCGTGCAGGGCGAGAAGCCGCGGACCCATGGACGAGCGCCCGATCCCTCCGACCGTCGAAGGGGGCCTCTGCGAGGCCGTGCGATCGCTGGACACCGAGGAGGCCCGGGCCGTCCTGCGCGTCCTCGAGGACGTCATCGGCTCCGACTCGCGCGTCCGGCTGCGCGACGAGCCGGGCGACGAGGCGCCGCTCCTCGCCGCCCAGGCTCCGGCGATCCCGCTGGGCCGCGGCAACTTCGTGATCCTAGGCGAGGTGGCCCGCGGCGGGATGGGGGTGATCCTCAAGGCGCGCGACGTCGACCTCGGCCGCAGCGTCGCCCTCAAGGTGCTGAAGGAGGAGTACGCGCGCGACCCGCGCATCCTGCAGCGCTTCGTCGAGGAGGCGCAGATCGGCGGCCAGCTCCAGCACCCGGGGATCGTCCCGGTGTACGAGCTGGGCCTGCTCGCCGACCAGCGCCCCTACTTCGCGATGAAGCTGATCCGCGGCCGCACGCTCGCTCGGCTGCTGCGCGAGCGCGCGAGCCCGGACGAGGACCACCCGCGCTTCCTCGCCATCTTCGAGCAGGTGTGCCAGACCGTCGCCTACGCGCACTCGCGCGGCGTGATCCACCGCGACCTCAAGCCGGCCAACGTCATGGTCGGCGCGTTCGGCGAGCTGCAGGTGTTCGACTGGGGGCTCGCCAAGGTCCTCGAGCAGGCCGCGCCCGGCGCCGACGCGGCACATCCGTGGGAGCACTCGGGGATCATCGAGACGGTCCGCAAGGGAGCGCCTTCCGGCGAGACGCCCTCGATCGTCGGGGCGGTCCTGGGGACGCCGGACTACATGCCGCCTGAGCAGGCCCAGGGGCGCGTGGACAAGCTCGACGAGCGCTCCGACGTCTTCTCCCTGGGCGCGATCCTGTGCGAGATCCTGACCGGCTTCCCACCCTACGGCGCGTCCGGGGACACGCTCGCCGAGGCCGCCGCCGCCCGGCTCGACGGGGCGTTCGACTGGCTCGACGGCTGCGGCGCCGACCGCGAGCTCGTGGAGCTCGCCAAGCGCTGCCTGGCGCCGGCCCAGGTGGCGCGCCCGCGCCACGCCGGGGTCGTGGCCGAGGCGATGACGGCCTACCTCTCGGCGCTCGAGCGCCGTGCGCGCGCGGCCGAGGTCGCGGCCGCGGCGGAGCGCGCGCGGGCCGGCGAGGAACGCAAGGCGCGCCGGCTCACGCTGGTCCTCGCGGCGGTCGTGACCCTGTCGCTGATCGCCGGCGGGGCGGTGCTGGGCTGGTTCCGCGGGCGCGCGGAGCAGCGCCGGCAACGGGTGGCGCAGCGCGTCAACGACGAGCTCCGGCACGCGAGCGAGCTGCGCGGAGGCGCGAGGTTCGCCGAGGCCCTCGCCGCCGCGGAGCGGGCGGAGACGCTGCTCGCGTCGGCCGAGCCCATCCCCGAGATCGCCGACCGGACGCAGCGGCTCGTCGCCGAGGTGCGCGCGGACGCGGAGAGCGCGCGCGCGAGCGCGGCGCGCGGGGAGCGCGACCGCGGGTTGAGCGACCGCCTCGAAGCCACCTTCCTCGACCTCGCGCTGGACCTCGACGTCGTCAGCGACGGGCGCAGGAACAGCCCGATCGTCGCGCGCCAGCGCGCCGCGCGGTTCGCCGCGGCCTTCGATGCCTTCGGGCTCGGGATCGACCCGCTCGGCGACCCGGCCGCGACGATCCGGGCGATCCGCGAGACGGGCATCGCGGACTTCGTCGGGATCGCCCTCGACGAGTGGTCGCGCGCGGTCTGGGAGCTGCAGCGCGCCGAGGCCGAGGGGCTGCTGCGCATCGCGCGCGAGGTCGACCCCGAGCCGACGCGCAACCGGATCCGCGCTGCGCTCCTGGCGGACGACGACCAGGCGCTGCGCGAGATCGACGCGTCCGCGGCCGCGCGCGAGCTCCACCCGGTGACCACCGTGACGTTCGGGATGATCCTCTACGAGCGCGATCTGTGCACTTCGGAGGGACACGAGGCGCGCCTGCGCGCCGCGCTGAAGCGCTACGCGGACGACGTGCTGCTCAACCAGGGGCTCGGCGCCGTGCTCTACGAGGCCGGCCGATGGGACGAGGCGCTCGTCTACTTCGCGGTGGTGCAGGCGCTGCGCCCCGAGAGCATGGCGCCGCTCCTCTGGCTCCACCGGGCCGCGGCGGACGCCGCGGACGTGGAGTGGGCCGAGTACGCCTACGCCAAGGCGCTCGAGCTGGGGCCCGCGGACGAGCGGACCGTCTCCCACCTGAACTACCCGCGGACCGTGTTCTGCTACGTGCTCGGAAGGGACGAGGAGGGGGATCGGGCCCACGCGCGCATCGCCGCCCTCGGCGACACCTACCGCGAGCGCTGGCCCCGCGCGCACTTCTTGGGCATGGCCGCCTGGCGCTTGTGCCGGGCGACGCCCGCCGACGGACGCGACTACGAACGAGCGGCGGAGCTCGCCGCCCGCGCGCTGGAAGAGACGCCCGACGCGCACCGCCTGGCCTGCGAGCAAGCCTTCGGCACCGCGCTCTACTACCTCGGCGACCTCGACGAGGCGCTCCCGTATCTCGCGAGCTCCGTCGAGTCGGCCCGACCCACGCGGAGCAAGCTCCTCATGGCGATGGCCTACGAGCGCAAGGGTGAGCGCGAGCTCGCGCTGCAGTGGTACCACGCCACCGACCCGGTCTTCGTGGGCGGCCGGCCGGGGGACCGCTCCCTGCCGAGTCTGCGCGCCGAGGCCGCCGCCCTGCTCGGCGTCGACCCGGCGGCCGCGGAAGGAGCTCGCGCCGCGGGGTCGGCCGGGGAAGGCGAGTAACGCGCGCGAAAAAGCCGCAGGCAGGCTGCGCGGCAGTCCGCGACGGGCACCCGCTCCGCTTCGAGCGCCCGTATCCTTGGAGCAGCGCCGATCCGGCGCCGGAGGTCTTCCATGCGCCGCCTGTTCCCGTTCCTCGGCAGCGGACTCCTCGCCGCCCTGCCGCTCGCGTTCTCCGTGCAGGACGACGGCCCCTCGAACGCCGCGCCCGACTCCGTGGCGAGCTGCATCGTCGCCGCCCCCTCGAGCGTCAGCGAGACCGTGACGCTCGACGGCGTGTTCGTGCCTGGCGGCGCGATCGAGCTGCACTACGACCCCGAGGCGTACGCCGGCGGTCTGCGGTTCGTCGAGGTCGTCGCGCACGGAGCCTACGTCAACCGCGGCGACGTCGTGGCGCGCCTCGAAGGCGCGGGCCTCGACGACGCCCTGGAGGAGGCCAGGCACGCGCTCGCGTCGGCCGAGATCGCGCACGAGAACGCGCTGGAGAAGGCGCGCATCGACGAGGAGGAGGCGCGCGAGCGTCTGACGGACGCGCGCCGCTCGCTCGAGCGGGCGCGCCGCGCGCTGAAGGGCTGGGAGGAGCAAGAGCTCGTCTTCGAGCGCCGCAGCGACGAGCTCTCCGCGCAGCGCACGCAGCACTTCATCGAGGACCAGGAGGACGAGCTCGCCCAGCTCGAGGCGATGTACCGCGATGACGAGCTGGTCGACGCGACCGAGGAGATCGTGCTCGAGCGCTCGCGCCGCTCGCTCGCCGCTTCGCGCGCCAGCCAGAAGCTCTCGCAGGACCGGCAGAAGTACGAGGACTCGTTCGAGACGCCCGACCAGACCGCGCGCAAGCGCGAGGACGTCGAGCAGAAGGAGGCCGCCCTCGACCGGCTGGCGCGCGGCCAGAAGATGGCCGAGCGCTCGCGCGAGGACGGTCTCTTGCAGAGCAAGCGCGGCCTCGACGAGAAGCGCGGGCGCGTGGGCGAGTTCGAGAGCGACCGCGAGGCGCTCATGCTGCGCGCCCCGCTCGAGGGCGTCGTGCTGCACGGGGGGCTCTTCGACTACGGCCCCGGGAAGGTGCGCCCCGAGCACCGGCCGGGGGCGAGCGCCGCCGCGCGCACGGCGCTCTTCCTCGTCGCCGACCCCGACCGGCTCGCGGTGGCCGTCGGGGTCAAGGAGAGCCAGCTCGACGAGGTGCGCTCCGGCGCCGCGGCGCGCGTCACCCCGCGGGTCGGCGCGGATGTGGGGGAAGGCGTGCTGGGCACGCTGCGCCTCGAGAAGTACCCCACGCCGGCGAGCGGCGCGGCCCCCGAGGGCGCGTTCGCCGGGATGGTCGAGCTGCCGCGCCCCATGCCCGGCCTCGTCGTGGGCATGCGGGCGGAGGTCGAGATCGTCGCGCGCGAGCTCGGGGACGTGCTGCTCCTGCCGCGCGCCGCTGTGTTCGGCGCCGGCGCGGACGCCCACTGCTGGGCGGCGCCGATCGGCGGGCGCGACTTCCGGCGCACGCCGCTCGAGCTCGGCCCCGCGCGCGGCGCCGAGGTCGTCGTGTACGGCGAGCTCGCCGAGGGCCAGCGCGTCCTGCTCGCGGAGCCCGCCGAGTGAGCGCGCTCGGGACCTCCCGCCGCTGCGCGGTGGCTTGCCTGGCGCTCGCCCTCGCAGCGCGCGCCACGGCCCAGGATCCGGCCGAGCTGACCCCCCTCGCGACGCGCGTCGACGAGGCGATCCGCGCGGCCGCCGAGTGGTTGATCGCGAACCAGAGCGAGTCGGGCGCCTTTGGCTCGCACCACTCGCCGCGGCCGATCGAGATCTTCGCGACGGTCCCCGGCTCGCACGACGCCTTCCGCATCGGGACGACGGGCTTGGGCGTGTCGTCGCTGCAGGACTTCGTGCGCACGCGCGGCCCCGATGGGCGCGGCGAGCGCGCGCTCGCCGCGATCGACCGCGGCATCGACTACCTGCTCGACAACTTCGACGTCAAGCGCGTCGACGGCACCGAGCACTACAACGTGTGGGCGTTCGGCTACGGCCTGCGGGCCTTCGGCGAGCACGTGCTGCAGTTCCCCGAGGACCCGCGCAACGGGCGGATCCGAGCCGCCTGCGAGCGGCTCGTCTCCAAGCTCGGCCAGTACCAGGACCTCGACGGCGGGTGGGGGTACCTCTCGCTCTCCGGCGTGCGCACGTACCAGCCGTCGTTCACCTCGATGAGCTTCACGACGGCGACCATCCTCGTCGGCCTCGACCGCGCCATGCGCGCCGGGGTCGACGTGCCCGAGAGGCTGCTCGAGCGCGCGCTCGAGTCGGTGGAGCGCTGCCGCACTCCGACCGGCTCGTACACCTACGGCAAGCTCTGGAACACCAGGCCGGTCGCCGGCATCAACGTGGCCAAGGGCGCGGCGTGCCGGACGCCCGCCTGCCAGTACGCGCTCGACCTCTTCGGGCGCGAGGTCGCCGAGGAGGACCACCGGCGCTCGCTGGAGGACCTCCTGGTCAAGCACGCGCGCTTCCAGGTGATGTCGCTGCGGCGCCCGATCCCGCACGAGTCCTGGTACCAGGTCTCCGGCTACTTCTACCTCTACGGCCACGCGTACGCCGCGAACGTGCTGGAGGGCCTGGGCGCCGAGGACCAGCGCAGGTTCGGGCCGACTCTGGCGCGCGCCGTGCTGGTCTGCCGGCAGCCGGACGGCTCGTTCTGGGACTACCCGATGTACAGCTACCACAAGCCGTACGGGACCGCGTTCGCGCTGATCGCGCTGACGCGCGTCGCCTTGGAGGAGTAGATGTTCCGCGCGACGTTTGCCGCTCTCCTGTGCACCGTGCTCGGCTGCGCGAGCCCGACAGGGCCGGGGGGGCGAGGCGGGCGCGGGGAGCCGGCGCAGCCGGCCCGGGAGACGCCGCCCGCGGTCGTGACGCCGCCGTCGCGCGCCGGCGCGCCGGCGGGGACCGAGCGCGGTTGGCCCGAGCGCTGGCGGCTGCCGGCCAGCTCGGCGACCCAGGGTCGTGCGGGCGGTGCGGGCGAGCCGGGGTGGACGGCGCTGGATCCGGCCGCGCGCTCGTCGCTGCGCGGCGAGCTGGCGCGGACCAGCGTCCGGCGCTGGAAGGTCGAGGACGAGGAGAGCCTGCGCCGCGTCGCCGAGGGTCTGCAGGCGCTGAGCGGGCTGCCGATCGTGGTGCACCCGAGCGCCGAGGCCGCCGCCCTGGACGCCGGGGTCGTCTTCGACTTCGACTTCGAGCACCCGATCCTGGCCCGCGACCTCCTGAACCTGATCGCGCGCCAGGCGGGCGAGGACGTCCTCTGGACGGTGCGCCACGACGTCATCTGGATCACGACGCGCGAGCGGGCGGGCGAGCGCTACGTCCTTGTGCTGCACGATGTCCGGCCGCAGACGTTCGGGCGCACCGACTTCAGCGCCCCGCGCATCGACCGCCTGCGCCTGCTCGACGACCTCGAGGACGACGACGGCGGCGGGCCCTTCGGCGGCGTCGGCGAGGTCTATCGGCAGATCGAGGAGGACGACCTCGCGGCCCTCGTCCAGGAGGCGATCGCGCCCGGCACCTGGGAGGACGACGGCGTCAGCATCGAGGCCGCGAACGGCTTCCTCTTCGTCGAGCACACGCGCGAAGTGCAGCGCCGGATCGCGCGCTTCCTGGACTCGCTGGCGTATTGAGGGCGCTCAGACGCTATGGAGGCCCGGCCTCCCGCTAGCACTCGTGGATTGCCAGGCTCTCGCCAGGCCGAGCCACATCGGGCAGACCTGTGGGCAGGTCGTGCACGTGGTGTGCGACGTCTGAGCGTCC
>Ga0299906_10000353_pt1 | contig 45040 bp, 18 predicted proteins | sample RVTome_14_FD_200259 | JGI IMG/M metagenome (GOLD analysis project Ga0299906, IMG submission 200259) | Soil microbial communities from uranium-contaminated site in the Upper Colorado River Basin, Wyoming, United States - RVT145D125 (version 2) ... | reverse complement strand
ATGACGGCGCAGAATCGTGGCCTTCTCGTCGGGGCTGAAGTGGCGACGTCGACGTTGGCTCATGGGGACTCCCTTCGGCTCCGTAGTATGGAGCAGGTTGGAGTCGCCTTTCACCTGAACCGGTACAAGGGCTGATCGGGGTACTTCAGATCACCCGGGCCTTGCAGAGCGCTCGCCAAGGAGCTGCCCGCGCCCTCCTCGGTCAGTTGAAGGCCGGAAACGGGAAGGTCCCCCTCCAGCAGGCTCAAGGTCCCGAGCTCGGGCGGCAGCGTCGCGGTCAGGATCAGGCCCGTCGTCCCAGGGAACACGTCCAGGCCACGGGAGAGATCGACCCGGAGATGAGATCCGGCGAGGTCTCCGACGTCGACCTCCTCGGCGACCAGCTCGAAGGCGCCTCCCATGGACACGCTCAGAGGGTCGCGCATCGGGAGGCGGATGCGAAGGTCGACGTCGTCCCCGGATTTCTGTGCGCCCAGCTCGACCCGGTCACGGTCCCGGAGCCTGAGACGTCCGATCGAGCCGATGGGGGACTGGACGGCCGGATCTGTCGACGTCAGGGTGACCTGCGCCGCGCCACGGGCAACGAGACGCACAGGACTGCGGAACGAGACGGGCTTCCATCTTCCCTCCACGGGGGCCGCAAGCTCGGAGGGATGGAGCTCGACTGTGGCGAAACGGCTCACCGTCAGGTGGTCGAACGCCAGGGCGGTCAGGAACAGTGGATCGGAGGCTTCGACCGTGACGACGAGACGGCTGACTTCGAGGTCCAGGCGGACGCGCGTCGGCGTCTTCACCAAGTGCAGGGTGGCGAAGGTGACGAGCCCGAGGACGACACAGACTGCGGTCACGGCGAGCCGCCGGCGCCGCGGGGACGATTCCCCGCGTCTGGCGACGCGGGGAGGGCAAGCACGGGGGCTTGCCCCTACGGCGGAGGATTCCGAGGGCGGCGGGACGGTCGCGGGTGGTTGGGGCCTGTCGATCGAAACGCCTTCGGCGATCGACGCGAGGGGGTGGGCGTAGACGGCGTAGGCGAGCCAGGTGGGGTCGCCGGGGAAGGCGTCGCGGATTTCCAGACGTGCGCGCCGCAGGCTCTCGCCGAGGGGGACGCCGGCGAGGAAGTGGGAGTAGAAGGCCCTGGCGAGCTCTTTGGCCGGCTCGTCTCGGGTCGCCCACAGGGCGCCGAGGAAGGCGCCGGCTCCGGCGTTGAGGAAGCTCGCCGCCCAGCCCCCGACCTGGGTCAGCGAGAGCGCGCTTTTGCCGGTGTGGCAGGCGTTGAGGAAGACGAGGGGGCGGGCCGCGCCGAGGTTCGCGGCTTCGCCCGCGAGGTCTTCCGGACGCAGCTCGCCGTCGTCGAGGGCGATCGACCACCGGTCCGGATCCGGCGTCCGGGCCGCGCCGTGACCGGTGAAGTGCCACCCCTCGAAGGACCCTCGCGCCATCTCTTCGAGGACACCGGTGCAGACGGCGGGCACGCGGCAAAACGTCCGCGGCGGCGAGAAGAGCTCCTCGAGAGCCTCGCGCTCGGCGTCCGCCGAGGGCAGGTCGTCGACTTCGGGGGAGACGAAGGCGAGCCGGCCGAGCGGAAGCTGGAGGTGCTCGGGCAGCCCGGGACGCCAGCGGGTCAGGGCGAAGGCCTTGCAGAAGAAGGGGCCGAGCTGCCGGCGTCCGTTCTCGCGTCCGCGCAGCCGCAGGAGCTCCCAGGGGATCCAGCCGTCCTCCGCCTGCACCTGGACCGTCGTCACCTTGTCGCGCAAGGCCCGGAGCCGATCCTGGAGGTCGTCGGGCAGGAGCGCCTCGGTGAGGCTCGCTCCCTTGTTCTCGAGGTGCCGGAGCGCGTCGGCGCGGGCCTTGTCGTCGCCGAGGGAGATCCTGTCGTCGACGTCCTGGAGCTGATTGCGAAGGAAGGACCATGGATCGGCGCGCAGCTCCTTCGGGCCGAATTCCTCGTAGTTGAGGCCCAGCCCAGGGTCGCGGGCCTTGAGCACGAAGCTCAGACGGGTGGTCCCGCCGCGGCGGTCTTCGCGGACGAGGATCACGAGATCGGGGGCCGAATGCTCGGACTGCGTCGACATCTTCCTCCGGAACAGAGTGACCCTTCAGGGCTTCCTTCCCAGCACGTAGACCGCCGGATCCCCCAGGATGACGAAGTTGCGCGCATCGTTGTGTACCGTCCACTTGAAGGCCAGGCGCTCCTTGGCCTTCGGCGACTCCGCCAGCTCCGGCCGGCCTTTGAACAGCTCGAGGTCCTTGGCGAGATCGGCGGCGAGCGCCTTGTAGCGCTGGCACAGAGGACGCAGGGCGTGCCCCACGCGGTCGCCGCGCAGCAGGCGGTAGAGCATGTCGTCCAGGCTGGCGACGGCGGTGAGGTCGCGCTCGCCGTCGGGCCAGGCGAAGGAATACGTCCAGCCGCGGTCGACGTGGCCCACGACCGCCAGGGCGCCGCGGGCGAGCATCTCCTGCGGCAGGCGGGCCACGAAGGGGCGCAAGGCGATGGCGGGCGGACCGGCGCCCGGCGACGCGTCGGGGTAGTTGTCGCGCACCGGCGTGCCGGCGCCGTAGCAGGCGAAGGTCATGACGGTGAGTCCCGCGACCTGGCAGCCGTCGACGTCGTCGCCGGAGAAACAGCCCCCGTCCTGGCAGACCAGGGAGCCCTGGACGGCTTCCTGCTCGGGAGCTCCGGGCGCGGCCCGCAGGCCGTGGCACGAGGCGAGGAGGAGGCCGGGCAGGTCGGCGCCGGTGAGGAGACGGCGCAAGCCGTCCTTGGACGCGTCGTCCCGGCGCCGCACGTCGAGCTCCCAGCCGCCGCCGAGACGCGGCCACTTCTGCTGCAGGGGCTCGGCGAGATGGCTCGCCAGGAGACGCGTGACGCCGTCCCCCTCGACGGACAGGAGGCTCGCCCGCCGCGGCCGGCCCACGCCGCGGGTCTCCGCTTCGACAACAGCCTTGGCGTAGCGGCCATAGCTCTTGACGTCGTCGAACGCGATCCGGCCGACCGCATGGTTGACGCTGAGCTCGTACTGGAGCTTCCACGGAATCTTCTCGGGGTCGCCGGCGATCAGCAGGTAGTACGGCAGGACCTCGGGACGCACGACTCCCGGCGTCTCGCCGTGGCGGCGCAGGAACCGTTCGCCGGACTCGTGAGGCTTGCACGTGAGCCGCTGGTAGAGCTCGCCGGCCTGATCTTGCCGTCGCTCGAGCAGCGGCCGCAGCCCGGCCTCGATCGCCGGCTTCTCGTCGAGCGCGAAGATCACGCCCCAGCCGGATTGCGCCAGGTCGTGCGGGTCGACCCAGGACGGGAGCTCGCGGCGCTGGTCCTTCTCCCGCGCTTCCAGGGCCTGTTCGTAGCCCAGGCACAGGCGCAGCTCGTCGAGGGCGGGAGCTCCCGCCGCGCCGGCGGCGAGGAGCGCTTCCGCCAGCATCTCGGGATCGGGATCGAGCTCCTCGTCCCCGCTCATCCGAGGTCCTCGCCGTCGAGCTCGGCTTCGGCGTCGGCCGCGGCGGCTTCTTCGAGCGCCCGGAGACGTTCGTCCGGGATCGGTCCGCCCTTGCCGCCGCCGCCGGGCAGGTCGCCGCTGTGCCCGGGTCCAGGCGAGTCGCCGCTCGTCATGGGCTCTTCTTCGATGGAGCCGTGCTTTCCTTTCGCGAAGAGGGTCGGCTCTGGCGTTCTCATTCGTCTCTCCTTTCATCGTCGGTCAGGTCATGGAAGAAGCCGCTCGCGAGCCAGTCGCCCAGGAGGACGAAAGCGGCCCACTGGTACGGCGCGGAGCCCGGCTCCGCGAGATAGGAAACCTGGGCCCGGCGCAGGGCCGCGGCCGGAGAGCCTTCCGTGCGCAGGGCCTCGTAGAAGCGCACCATCAGCTCCGCGGTGTGCTGGTCGCTGACTTCCCAGAGGCTGAAGACCACGCGGGCCGCTCCCGCGTCGAGGAACGCGCGGGACAAGCCCTGCATGCCCTCGCCGCGCACGTTGCGGCCCACGCCGGTACGGCACGCGCTGAGCACCACGAGCTCGGCGGCCAGGTCGAGGCGGGCGATCTCGAAGGAGCGGATGAAGCCGTTCAACGGCGCTCCGTCTTCGTCGACCAGCGACAGGACGAGCCCCGAGAGCTCGGGATGCTCGGGGTGGACGAGCGCGTGGGTGGCGAAGTGCAGCACGGCGTAGCTCGCGAGCTCGGGGGAGAGCAGCGTCTCGCGGCGAGCCGCGTAGCCGAGGGCCAGGCGCACGTCTTTGTCGGGGTAGAGCGCGCGGATGCGCTCCGCCTCGCTGCGCGAGTGAGGGAGCCGGGCGAAGGGGTCGACGCCCAGGGCGTCCGCCGTGCGCCGCAGGTCCCCTCGCGAGCCCTCGCCGGCGCCACCCTCGCCGGCGTCGCCGTAGACGGGGCCGCCATAGACCGGGTCGGCGAACAGGGCGATGCCGCGCTCGGGCTTCGGCCGCAGCGCCCGGCGCTGCACCGCGAGGGTGCTCGCCGAGGGCAGCGTGACGATTTCGTGCCGGCGGATCAGGTAGGCGTCGTCGGCGCCGTCAGGCTGCGGCAGAGCGGCGAAGGGGACCGCCTGCAGCAGTCCCTCGGTGACCAGGACGAGCCGAGGGTGGCGGGCGATCTCGGCCGCCACCGGCGCGAGCAGCAGGTCGGCGAGCCGGCGTCCGCGCCGCAGGGCGTCGCCGGCGCTGCGCCGGTCGGAGCGCGCCAGGCGGTCGGCGAAGGCCGCGGCCACGGTCTCGAGGGCGCGGCGCGGCGGCAGCTCGTGGGCGCCGAAGCCCTGGCGGGAAAGGGTCCAGACGTAGCCGCGGCGCTCGCCCAGGGCGTAGGCGAGGAGCAAGGTGTCCTCGTCCAGGAGCGAGCCGCGGATCGCGTCGACGTCGAGGGTATCGGCGTGGGCCGGCGCCGCGGCGTCGGTGACGGCGCGGCGGATGCGTCCGCCCAGCTCGTCGAGACGCACGAGGAGGGCGTCGAGGAGCGCTGCGCGTCGGGGATCCTCGGCGCCCAGGAGGCTCGCCGCGGCGAGCTCGCGCAGCAGGCGACGCTCCTCGGCCACGAGCGCCGGATCGGCCGGCGCCAGGGGCTCGGTCTGCCGCGCGAGCAGGGTGTCGCGCAGCTCGCGGGCGAGGCGCCGCTCGTGGACCTCGAAGGCCCGGGCGGCGAAGCCGTCCTCGGGCCTCACGGCGTGGAGCCGCATGAGGACGTCGATCGCGACCTCGAAGTGCTCCTGGTACCAGGCGAAGGAGCTCAGGCGCAGGTCGCGGCGGTCGGCGCCGCCGCGCAGGGCCTCGATCGTGCCCAGGGCCGGCTCGATCCGGCTCCAGGCTTCCGCGAGCCGGCCGAGGTCGCGCAGGGCTTCCGCGGCGCGTACGCGGCTCGCGGCGAGGCCCCGTGGGTCGCCGATCCGCGCGAAGAGCTCGGCGGCCTCGTCGAGGAGCCGGAGGCCGTCCGCGGGCTCGCCGGCGTTGACGCGGAGCCTGCCGAGCCGGGTGAGCGCGGTCGCCAGCGACTGCCGGTCTTGCGCTCGCCGCGCCAGCTCGACCGCCTGCTCGAAGGCCCGGCGCGCCCCCTCGACGTCGCCGCGCCGCTCCCGCACGGCGCCGAGGGTCTCCAGGCGGACCGAGCGGCCGGCGCTCGCCTCCGGCGGCTCCGGGGCTTCCTCGAGGGCTCGCTCGGCGGCGTCGAGCTCGCCGAGCCTCAGCAGAGCGTGGGCCTTGCCCTCGAGGGCGACGGCGCTGCCGCGATCGTCCCGCCGGCGGCGGTGGATCGCGAGCGCCCGTGAGTACTGGCCGAGGGCTTCCCGAGGCCGATGGAAGTCGAGGAGCAGATGGCCGAGGGTGATGCGAATGGTGGCCTCCTCGCGCTCCGGCGCCGTGTCGAGCGCCCGTTCGAACGCGTCGACGGCGAGCCGGGTCCGGCCCACGAGGTGGTTGGCGAGGCCGAGGTGGGAGAGCGCCAGGGCCACGCCGCGCCCGGAGCCGCGGGCCTCGTAGAGGGAGAGCGCCTCCTCGAAGAGCGGGATCGCGCGCTCCGGCTGACCCTGCTCGAGCCGGACCAGACCGGCCAGGTCGAGCAGGTTGTCGAGCCCGCGGCGATCGTCCTCGGCCCGGAGCAGCTCCAGGGCCTCGTCGCAGAAGGCCGTCGCCAGGGGCAGACGGTCGAGGCGGAAGTGGGCGTGGCACAGGCGGTGGAGCGCGTCGATCGCGCGGCGCCGCGGCCCCAGGCGCCGGAACGTCTCGAGGGCTCGGCGGTAACCTCCGATGGCCGCTTCGTAGTCGCCTTGCTTGAACCGTGCCCAGGCGTCGCGGGCGGCGCGGTCGGCGGCGACGGCGGCGCGGTCCTCGTCGCCGGCGGGACGGTGCTCGAAAGCCGCCAGCACGTAACGGCCGGAGGATCCCTCCCGTTTCGGCCCCACCACCTCCGCGCGGTAACGCCCCGCCGCGGTGACGATCGCGAGCAGGTCCTCGTAGCCGTCGGTGCCGTTCGGGCTGTCGGCGGAGCAGAGCTCGTCGCCGTTCGGGCCGATGAGCCGCAGGACGACGTCGACGCCGCGCTGGTCGACGACCATCGCCAGGTGCTCGCCGGCCTCGAGGTCGACCTCGCGGAAGTGGACCTCGCCGCTCGCCAGCGGGATCGGCTCGCCGGTGCTCGGGATCTCGGCCGCCCCGAGGCCGGACGCGAGGAAGCTCAAGGCCATGATCCCGGCCCTCCTTCCGGCCTTGACGCGAGCCGCGTCAGCGGGCTTCGACGCGGATCTCGCGCCCATCCAGGACCTCCGCCCGGCCGTCGCCGAGCCCCGAGAGGCGGAGCGTGAAGACGCCGCCGGCGAGGAGACGGCGCGGCAGGGAGAGGACGTACTCGTCCAGCGGATCGGCCTCCAGGTCGGCCTGCCAGACGAGGGCGCCGCCCTCGTCCAGGAGCTCCAGGCGGTAGACCGGGAACGCCGCGACCTGCGTCAGGTCGAGGTAGATCAGGACGTGGGAATCCGCGGCCGAGACGGTCAGCGTCTCGGAGCGCGTGCCGTCGAGGAAGCGGATCTCCCGCGTCGCGGACGACCCGACGACGGACGGCCGGGAGAGCTCGTCCAGTTGGCGCCGGAGCTCGCCGAGCCAGAACGAGAGCCCCACCGCGGCGGCGGCGAACGCGGCGGCCAGGGCGTAGCCCGGCCAGGCCCTGACGACCGAGGTCGGCCGCCGTGGGGCGAAGCGCACGACGTTTCCCGTCACGTCGCTTCCCCGCAGCGCGGCCCGGGCCTCTTCCAAAGTGTCCGACCAGCTTCGGTACTCCGGGTCGGCGTCCACCTCCCGCTCGGACCACGAGGCCTCGAGCGTGCCGTCGGCGATCGCGGCCCGCTTGCGCCGTGCCCGCTCGAGGGCGTCCGCGTCGAGCGTGCCGGTCCGCAGGTCGGGGTCGAAGGCCGCGGCGTCGAGCCACGTTTCTCGCCCGCAGCGCACACGGCGGCCGTCCTGCGTCACCACGTCGAGGCTTCCCGCCAAGGGATGGTCGTCGACCGGCGCCACCAGCAGCCGCCGGGGATCCTCCTCGTCCCGCTCGAGCACGGCCCATTCCACGGCGAACGCGCGGGCCGCGGCAAAGACGAAGGTGTCGCCCGGGCTCGGCGGTCCTCCCTCGCGCAGCCGTTCGTGGTCCGCGGCGAAGCGGGCCGCGGCCTCGCCGGTGCGGACACGGAGCTGCTCGCGGCGTCGGTCGGTGCTCATGGCTGTGGTCTCCCCCTCTCCCCTCTGTTGCGGCGCTAGGCCGGCGAAGGCTTTGCGGCAATCGGCGAGCAGGCGTCCGATTCTCTCCTTGAGCTCCGGGATCCGTCCCCGCGGCACGTCGAGCAGCTCGCCGAGCTTCTTGTCGGAAGGCAGGTTCGCCGGCTCGGCGGCCCACTCGCGCAAGAAGAGCCAGAGACGGCGCACGTATTCCTCCGTCTGGCGCGCCCTCGGCTTGCGCGATCCGCCGAGCCGGTCGAGCCCTTCCTCCACGCAGGCGAGGAGCTTGCCGAAGCTCTCCCGCTCCTCGAAGCCACGATCCGGCGGCACGAGCCGGACGATCGACGGGGGCTCCTCGCCGGCCGGCTCCTCGGGCGCCGTCTCGCCCTCCTCCCCGAACCGGATCGCGTGCCAGCGCGCCCGCGCGTCGTCCTTCACGGCTTCGACCAGGTCGCGGAACCGGAACACCTCGATCCCGACCTCGGGAAGCCGGGCCAGGCGCTCCGCGAGTCTCTCCACGACGGCGTCCCGGTTCCACGCCGCGACCAGCTCCGGCAAGAGCTCGTCGTTCCAGCGCTCGGCATGCCGCTGCAGAGCTCCCCCCTCGCTCCCCCCAAGGGGACGCTGCAGCTCGGCCTCCTCCTCCGCCGCATCGCACCATGGGACGAAGCCGAGCACCGTGTCGTTGCGGATCCTGGGATCGCCCGCGAGCACGTGGAGCGTGCCGGCCTCGACCAGGCGCAGCACGGCGGAGCTGGTGAGCTCGAAGACCCGGTAGCCCAGCGGATCGTGGCGCTTCTGCGTCTCGTGGAGGAAGTGGCGCAGGCTGAGGAAAACCAGGCCGTCGACGTTGGGCCGTACCAGGAGCTGCTTCATCAGGCCCGGCAGACGGCGGACGAACACGAACGCATAGCAGTCGAGCAGGAGGTCTTCGAGCAGGTCGCCCTCGCTCCAGCTCGTGCCGCCATAGACGCCGAGGTAGCTCGGGGGAGCGCTCCACAGGGAGCGCTTCTTCATCTCGTAGACCAGTGCCCGGCGCAGCATGGCCAGGAGTTGGTCGAAGCTCCGCGCGTCCGGGGGCTCGCCTCCCGGCCCCAGCGAGCGGACGAACGCGGAAAAATCGGAGGTCACGCCAAGGCTCTTCCCAATGCGCCGGCCGGCATGCTACCACCTGACCGGGACTCGGGCCTTTCATGGCGATCTCCATCGTCACTCCTCGTTCTTCCGCGCGCGTTCCCGCGCTCGACTTGGATCGCGTCAACAGGGCTGCGAAAGTTCCACTAGACTAGCGTCATGCCGGTCTCCCAGAGCGAGATCACGCGGTTGCTCAAGGCCTGGAGCGACGGGGAAACAGACGCGCGCGACCAGCTCATCCCGCTCGTCGTCGACGAGCTTCGGCGCATCGCCCGTTACCAGCTCGACCGCGAGAATCCCGGCCATACGCTGCAGCCCACGGCGATCGTCAACGAGCTCTATCTGAAGCTCGTGGACCAGAAGAGCGTTCAGTGGAACAACCGCCGAGATTTCTTCGCCATCGCCGCCAAGCTGATCCGCCGCATCCTGGTCGACCACGCGCGCAAGCGCCGGGCCGCCAAGCGCGGGAGCGGCGAGGTCAAGGTCGCCTTCGACGAGGCCCTGGGGCTGCCCGAGGGGCGCGACCCGAGCCTGATCGCGCTCGACGACGGCATGGACTGTCTGGCCAGGATCGACCCCCGCGGCAGCCGGGTGGTCGAGCTGCACGTCTTCGCCGGGCTCAAGTTCGAGGAGATCGCCGAAGTCCTGGCGATCTCGCGCTCCACCGTCATCCGCGACTGGAACCACGCCCGGCTGTGGCTGCGCCGGGAGCTGACCCGCGAGTGAAACGCCGCGAATGACACGTCTCGGCGGACGTCTTCGCGATGATGGGAGGGAGAGCCGTGTGACCGTGACGCCCGACCAGTTGGAACGCGTGAAGGACGTCCTCGACGAGGCCCTGAAGCTCGACCTCGTCGAGCGCCGGAGCTTCGTCGCGGCCGCCTGCGCCGCCGAGGAAGCCGTGCGCGCGGAAGTGGAATCGCTGCTCGAGCAGGACGCCCTGGCCACCACGTTTCTCGAGCAGCCGCTCTTTTCCCTCTGCTCCGGCCTGGCGCGGGGCGCGGCCGACGAGCTCCCGCCGGGCCTGCGGATCGGCCCCTACCAGGTGGTGCGCGAGCTCGGCAAGGGCGGCATGGGAACCGTCGTGCTGGCGGTGCGCGAGGACGACTTCGAGAAGCGGGTGGCGTTGAAGCTGATCCGTCCCGGACTCTTCTCCGCGGAGCTCGCTCGCCGCTTCCTCGACGAACGGCAGATCCTGGCCCATCTCGATCACCCCAACGTCGCCCGCATCCTCGACGGCGGGACCACCGGCGACGGGCGTCCGTACTTCGCGATGGAATACGTCGAGGGGCTGCCGATCGACGAGTACTGCGTTCGCCACGCGCTGTCCGTACGCCGGCGCCTGGTGCTCTTTCGCCAGGTCTGCGCGGCGATCCAGCTCGCGCACCAGAACCTGGTCGTCCATCGGGACCTCAAGCCCGCCAACGTCCTGGTGACGGCGCAGGGCATTCCCAAGCTGCTCGACTTCGGGATCGCCAAGCGTCTGACCCCGGAAGCGGGCGACGAGCTCACCCGGCTCGACCAACGTCCGATGACGATCCTCTACGCCAGCCCGGAACAGATCGCGGGCTCGCCGGTCACGACGGCGAGCGACGTCTACTCGCTCGGCGTGCTCCTCTACCAGCTCCTGACCGGCCGCTCCCCCTACGCGACGGCCGGCGACAGCGAGCTGGAAGTGGCGCGGGCGGTCCGTGAAGAAGAGCCCCGCAGGCCGAGCACCGCGGCGCGGGACATCGCCTCGCCTCGGGACCCGCGGCACTGGCGCCGCCTCGCCGGCGACCTCGACGCCATCGTGATGCGGGCGCTGCGCAAGGAGCCGCGGCACCGCTACGGCTCGGTGGAGCAGCTCTCCGAGGACGTGCGCCGGCATCTCGAGGGGCTGCCGGTCGCCGCCCGCAAGGGGAGCTGGAGCTACCGGGCCGGCAAGCTCGTGCGGCGCCACAAGCTCGGCCTGGGCGCGACGGCGGCGCTGCTGCTGCTGGGCCTGGGCTTCACCCTGACGTCGACCCTGCTCTGGCGAAAGGCCGTCCGCGAACGGGCGCGCAGCGTCGAGGTCCTCGAATTCCTGAAGGGGCTGTTTCGGACTTCCGATCCCGACGCGGCCCGCGGGGAGGAGCTGACCGCGCGGGAGATCCTGGAACGTGGCCTCGGGGCCGTGGACGCGATCGAGGACCCGCTCGTCAAGGCCGAGATCCTGGGCACCGTCGGCGAGGTGCTCGTCAACCTCGGGCACTATGACGAGGCCAGACCACCGCGCGAGCGCGCCCTCGAGATCCTGCGCCAGGTCTACCGGGAAGACCACCCGGAGCTCGCGAAGGCGATCAACAACCTGGCGGGAGTGCTCTATCGCCAGGGCGACGGCCAAGCCGAGGCGCTCTATCGCGAGGCCCTGGCGATGCGGCGCCGCCTGGGCCAGGAGGGGGCGGACCTGACCAAGGCGATGAGCAACCTGGCGACGATCCTGACCAACCGGGGGGCCTTCGAAGAAGGCGAGGAGCTCTACCGGCGTTCGCTCGAGATCCGCCGGGGAGCCTACGGCCCCGAGGACGAGGACGTGGCCACCAGCCTTCGCAGCCTGGGCAACCTGCTCTACCTCCGCGGCGCCTTCGCCGAAGCCGAGCCGCTCATGCTCGAGGCCCTGGACCTTCGCCGCCGGCTCTTGGGGCCACGCCACACCAAGGTGGGCGCGGTGTTGGCGAGTCTGGGGAGGCTGCGCCACGCGCAGCGGCGCTATGCGCAGGCCGAGGAGGATCTTGCCGAGGCCCTGGACGTCCAGCGCACGCGGCTGGGCGAGGATCATCCCGATACGGCGTCCACCCAGCGCGACCTGGCGGCGCTCTACGTGGACCTCGGGGAGCTCGCCCGGGCCGAGGCGCTGCTCGCGCCGGCGCTCGCGGCGCTGCGGGAGCTGGGCGAGAGCTCCTGGAAGGTCGCGGAGGCGCAAAGCGTGCTCGGCGCTCTCCGCACCCGTCAGGGCCGCTACGAAGAGGCCGAGCACCATCTGCTCGCAAGCTATCGGACCTTGCGGGCCGTCCGCGGCGAGCAAGCCGTTTTCACCCGCAACGTGCGCCGCCGGCTCGCGGAGCTCTATCTCGCCTGGGGCAAGCCGGAGAAGGCCGCCGAGGTCGAGGCGGGAGCGATTTGACGGCTCACGGGTCGTCGCTCTCGACGATCAGCCCATAGGGACCTTCCAGGCCGTCGCGGGACGCCACTCGCACGAAATACCGTCCGGGGCTGAGCGTCTTGACGAGACGGAAGTTCCCGGCCGCGCCGCCGTCGTCCGCCGTCTTCAGGCGATACCCGCGGCGGTCATAGAGCCCGCCGAACGTGTCGAGATCGCCGGTGGTCCCGATCCTGACCGTCCGCAGCTCTTCGAGGGCGAAGACGAAGAAGTCGTCGTCGTCACCGAGTCCGTTGCGGATCTCCGCGGAGAGCTCCCGTCCCGGGCGCACGGGAGACGCGCATTGCATCGTATCGCCATGGTCGTCCGCGAGGCTCAGGCGGCAAAGATCGCGCACGGCGCGCCGCGCCGTCGACCTGTCAGAGCAGTCGAGTCTCAGCGGATCCGTGTCCGGATCGGGCTCGTCCTCCTCGGGATCTCCGCCCTTGACGGCGGGAGCGTTCGCCGGCCGCACGGCCGCGAAACCGATGGCCACCTTGTAGCCCTCCAGGCTCAGCTCGGGCTGCTGAGCGTCGACGCAAACCAGGTAATCTCCCGGGACGCGAACGTCGACCACGGCGCTGCCGGGCGACCGCTCGAGGTAGGCGAGCTCCGCGATACCTTCCTGCGGTGCGCTCTCGTTTCGGCCGAGCAGGTCGAGCCTCGGCTCGGCCTGCGACCAGGCGGGTACGCTCACCTCCGCCACGAGTATTCCCGCCGCGGGAGCGTAGGTTTCGAAACACTGCGGCTCGGGAGAGCTCACGACGCGGCGCGAGATCGCGTCGTGATGGATCACCTCGCCGCAGACGCCGGGATCCAAGGCCATCGCGGCTCCCGCGAGCACGGTGCTGAAGAGAGCGAGGAAAAGCGTCACGCGGAACGTCTGCGCAGCCTTGACGGTGATTTCAGACATGATTCCTCCTTTGACGGCCCCCCGCGGGTGCCGCCGAAAAACGAGATTCAAGGGTCGATGGAAGTCCGGCCCGGGTCCGGATCGGTTGACGCTGCGCCGGCCAGCGGCTCAACGGGTCGTTCCGCCCGTCTCGAAGGCCTTATAACCGGAGCTCTTCCGAGGGCTGCCGGGAATGGAGAGCGGACATGGCTCGCGTCGCTCGCGAGCCCCCCAGGGTGCGGGTGCGGGTGAGGAGCGGGGAGCCGGCAGTGGCGTTGACGCCGGTGCGCCAGCCGGCTTGCCGTCCCGCGGCCGGCTTGCCGTCCCGCGGCGGAGACCCCCGAGGCCGCCTTGGGCGGCCCCGCCGCACCTGGTCTCGGCGGCGAGGAGGGCCCGATCGACCGAAAATCTCGCGAAATCCTTCACAACTCGCAGGATTGATGCTACGATGCGCCGAGGAACCTTGACAGGGCGCGGACCGCCCGCCCAGCCAGAGCGGGGGGCCTCCCGCGCCACGAGAACAACGCGGATCTGCCGATTCGCGGGAGGATAACGAGATGAGACATCACCTGTGCGTTCCGCTGCTGCTGCTGGCGCTCCTCGTGCCGGCAGCCGCGACGGCCGACGGAGGAGACGTCAATCTGCGCGGTGAATACGGGCTCTTCACGCTGAGCTTCGGCACCACCCTCGAGAAGGGGCAGTGGTCTTTCTCCACCTACTACAACAAGTGGGACCGGCGCGTCGCCTCTGAGGAGACTTTCCTGATCATCGACCCGCTGTGGTCCGACTGGGACCTCGACCACGAAAGGCTGAGCGTCGGCTTCGGCTACGGCGTGACCGACCGGATCGAGATCAACCTCTCGATCCCCTATGACCAGTACGACGGCACCAACATCGAGGGCGTCAACAGGAGCGTCGGCCGCCTCCACGGCCGGCTCTTCCACCAGGGCGTCATCGACGCCGGCGGGCTGGGCGACCTGCGCCTCGGGGCCAGGTTCCAGGTCTCGGGCGACGCCGAGAGCGGCTTTTCGATCAACGTCTTCGTCGACGCCCCCACCGGCGACGACGACGAGGCCGTGGTCACCGGCGACACCGGCATCGGCGCCGGCTTCGCCTGGAACCGGGGCGGCTGGGTGATCAACGCCGGCTATTACGACCCCGGCGATCCCGACCGGACCGGCGCGACGGTGCCGCTCCTCGGCGTCGACATCCCGGTCGTCGCCGACGTCAGCGAGCAGCTCCGACTGGGCATTGGCTACGGCAAGGGCCTGACCGACCGCCTGGACTGGATCACCGAGCTGGTCTCGGCCATCAAGCTCGACTCGAACGGCGAGCACGACGACACCGACATCACCAGCGGCATCCGCTACCGCTTCGGCGAGAGCGAGAACTGGGCGTTCAACGCCGGCCTGCGGATCGACCTCAGCGACGACGACGTCTTCGACAACTACACGCCGATCGGCGGCCTGGTCGGTCTGTCGTACACGTCGGTCCGGAGGCCGCCGCCTCCGCCGCCGCCGCCACCACCGCCGCCGCCACCTCCGCCGCCGCCACCGCCGCCGCCACCGCCGCCACCTCCGCCGCCACCGCCGCCGCCGCCGTCGCTTCCGCCGCCGCCGGTCTTTGAGAAGTGCGAGGCGCCGAAGAAGACCGGTCTCTGGCCCTGCGAGAGCTCGCGCGAGGTCGTCTACTTCAACGGCCCGAACGGCACGCTGGGCGACGAGCAGCAGATGAAGCTGTGCGACCTGGTCAACCAGATCCGGTACTGCCGGTCGCTGACCGCCTGCATCGCCGGTCGTACCGCGAGCGGCGAGACGACCCCCGGCCTGGCCGACTACCGCGCGGACGCCGTGGCCGGCTTCCTGCGAGCCCAGGGGATCCCCGCCGACCGCTACGCCGTGGCACCCGAGTGCGCGGCCCCCGCGGGCGCCGGCAACTGGGCCGACGTTTACGTCGAGAAGAAGTAGGGCGCCGGCTTTTCGCCGTGACGAAGGGCGGGTCTTCGGACCCGCCCAAATCCCCCCGCTAGGGGGGATTTCGCTGCGCCCGCTGGCGCAGCATGTGGTCGGCCAGCACGATCGCCACCATGGCCTCGGCCATGGGGATGAACCGTGGCAGCAGACAGGGGTCGTGGCGACCCTTGGTGGTGATCGTCGTCGGCTCGCCCCGGCGGTCGACCGTGGGCTGCTCGCGGGGCAGCGAGCTGGTGGGCTTGACCGCGCAGCGCAGCACGATGGGCATGCCCGAGGAGATGCCTCCCAGCATGCCGCCGTGGCGGTTGGTGCGGGTGGCGACGCCCGCCGCGGTCTTCACGAAGACGTCGTTGTTCTCGCTGCCGCGGGCCGTGACCACGCCGAAGCCGGCGCCGTATTCGACGCCGACCACTGCCGGCAGGCTGAAGAGCGCCTTGCCGAGGTCGGCCTTGAGCTTGTCGAAGACCGGCTCGCCCCAGCCCGCCGGCACGGCGGTGGCCACGATCTCGGCGGCGCCGCCGATCGAGTCGCGCTCGCCGCGCACGCGCTCGATGAGCTCGATCATGCGCGCCGCCGCCGCCGCGTCCGGGCAGCGGACGACGTTGGCCTCGACCTCGTCGAGGGTGACGGCGGCGGGGTCGGGGACCGCGGCGACCACGTCGCCCACCTGGCGCACGAAGCCCACCACGCGCACCCCATGGAGCTCGGCCAGGAGCTTCTTGGCGACGGCCCCCGCCGCCACCCGCACGTTGGTCTCGCGGGCGCTCGAGCGGCCGCCGCCGCGGTAGTCGCGGCGGCCGTACTTGGCGTCGAAGGTGTAGTCGGCGTGGCCGGGACGGTATTTCTCGGCGATCTCGCGGTAGTCGCGCGGGCGCTGGTCGCGGTTCTCGATCAGGATGGCGAGGGCCGTTCCCGTGGTCCTGCCCTCGAAGACGCCGGAGAGGATGCGCGCCGCGTCGGCCTCGCGGCGCTGGGTCGTGATCCGCGACTGGCCCGGACGCCGCCGCTCGAGATCGGTGCGCAGATCGGCCTCCGAGAGCTCGAGACCCGGGGGCACGCCGTCGATGATCACGACGTTGGCGGCGCCGTGGCTCTCGCCCGCCGTGGTGATGCGAAACAGTTGACCGAAGCTGTTGCCCGCCATGCGCAGGTTCTCTCAGGTCGAGGTTTCCCGTTTCCCGTTCGATGTTCTAGACTATGCGATTGGAATGAACGATGTCGTGCTTCGCGCAGCCGTGCCTCGCGCAGGCCAACGTGATGCAGGCCAGCGCCGCATCGTGGTCGTGGACGACTGCGAGCTGCAGTGCTCGATGTGGCGCCTGTTCCTCGAACAGCGATTCGGAGACCTCGTCGCCGTCGAGACCTATTCCGATCCCCGCGTCGCCGTCAAGTTCCTCACCCCCGACCTCGATCTGCTGTTGCTCGACTGGGACATGCCCGGCCTCGACGGCCGCGCCGTGCTCGAAGAGGCGTGCCGCCGCGGCGTCGACCGCAAGCGCATCGTGGTCACTTCCGGTCATCCCGCCGAGCGCCTCCACGAGGTCTTCGACTCGACCGGGTGCCTGGCGGTGATCGAAAAGGAGCCGCGGCAGCTCGCCGCGTGCGCGATGATCCTCGAGGAGATCATCCGCCGGCCGGCGCGCCGGTAGGGCGGCTCGGCGCCCCGTGCGCCCCTACACCCGATCCGCGTGGCTCACGGCCGCTCGCCGACCCTCTCGAGCCGCGGGTAGAAATCCTCGCGCCAGTACGCCGAGCGCAGCTCCTCGACCAGGACCATCTTGTAGCGTCCGCTCGCCGCTTCGAGCTTCACGAGCAGCCGGCCCGGACCCGTGGCGCGCCAGTAGTGCTCGGCGGCGTCCGCCTGCTCGCCGACGAGCGAGGGGACGGCGCCCTCGTAGCGCACGGTGACCTTCTCCGTCTCGTAGGGTCCGGCCGGCGTCTCGATCGTCTCGCGGCCGGCGAGCTCGGCCCGCGCGGCGACGGCGGCGCCGTCCTCCAGGAGCACCGCGAAGCCATGGCTCGGCGACGACGAAAAGTCGAGCGCGCGCACCAGCAGCGGCAGCGCGGTCACCGGCCAGGCGCCGGCGGGACGCGGGAAGCTCGCGGCGCGGTTGCCGTAGTCGTCGCTGCGCGCCAGGCTCGCCACCGTGCCGCCGGGGTGGAACGAGAGCTCGCGATAGAGGTTCGAGCACCAGTCGAAGCTGGCCAGCGACGACTTGAGCGGCGCCAGGTCGGCCTGGGCCGCGTTGAGCACCCACGAGCGCTTGTACTGGTAGGAGCCGCTCTCGATCTCGTAGAAGAGCGCCCACTTGAAGGCCGGAACGCGTCGATCCGCCCGCGCCGACGCCTTGGCCTCGGCCTCCGGGTCGTAGTCGTGCTTGACCAGGTAGGTGCCCACCAGGAAGCGCTGCGCGTCCGCCCGGCCGTACTGGTTGCGGGTGCGCTCGACCTCGTAGAAGGCGATCTCGGCCTGGCCGTCGTCCCAGAAAGAGCCGGTGAGCCAGGCGCCGTCGACGGGACCGTCGGCGGCGGCGAGAAGGGTCGGGAAGGCGCCGAGGGCCGCCGTGAAGGCGGCGGGGACGACGCCCGGAATCGTCTTGCGGAAGAGTGTCGGCATGGATGAGTCCTCCAGTCTGTCCAGGCATTATATTGGGTTCATGAGCCCCCGCCGGCGCGATCCTCTGGAAGAACGCCTGGATCGTCTCGGCGACCTGCGCGAGGACCCCGATTCGCCGGCCACCCCGGAGGCGCTGCGGGCGGCCCTCGGCGATCGCCACAACCTGGTCGCGGCCAAGGCCGCGCGGATGGCGGCCGAGCTCGGCAAGGACGAGCTGGCGTCCGAGCTGACGGCCGCGTTCGACCGCTTCCTGGACGCCGAGGCCGACCGGGGCTGCCACGCCAAGACCGCGATCGCCAAGGCCCTGGTGGAGCTCGACCACCCGGCCACCCGGCTCTTCCGCCGCGGCATCCGCGTCGTGCAGATGGAGGGCGCCTACGGCGGCCCGGTGGACGTGGCCCAGGAGCTGCGGGCCAACTGCGCCGTCGGGCTGGTCAATTCCGGCCATCCCGACGCCGTGGTCGAGCTGGTGCCGCTGCTGACCGACCCGGGCCTGCCGGTGCGGCTGGCCGCGGCCCAGGGCATCGGCGCCTCGGGACGCGCGGAGGCCGAGGCGGTGCTGCGGCTCAAGGCGCTCGTCGGCGACGAGGAGCCCGAGGTGATCACCGAGTGCCTCGCCGCCCTGCTGCGCCTGGCGCCCGAGCGGTCGCTGGAATTCGTGGAGCCGTTCCTGGCGTCCGGCGGTCCGTTCTCGGGCGCGCGGCGCGAGGCCGCGATCCTGGCGCTCGGGGAGTCGCGGCTCGAGGAGGCGGTGGGCGTCCTGCGCCGTGAGTGGGGGCGCAGCCACGACGGCGACAGCCGGCGGACGGTGCTCCTGGCGCTGGTGACGTCGCGGCGCGAGTCCGCCCTCGACTTCCTGCTCTCGCTGGTCGCCGAGGGCGAGCCGCGGCCGGCGCGGGAGGCGCTCTCGGCGCTGGCGATCCACCGTCGCGACGAGCGGATCCGCGAGCGCGTGGCGGCGGCGGTGCGGGCGAGCAAGCACTCCGCGGAGCTTGCGAGACACGTCGACCGTGAGTTTTGACAGGCCGTGGGATTTCTCAGATCAGACTCTGGCGCATTCCTTTGGCCACGGCTTCCGACTGGGTGTGGACCCGGAGCTTGTCGTCCGGCGCCCTGAATCCAATCCCTTGAATTACCTTCAATCAATTGATCAGTTTTCCCCGTCTCATCGTGCGGTGCGTTTCGCGGCGACGGCCCGGCGCCCGCCGCATCGTGTGAGGTCCACGTCTGGCACGCAGGTTGCTAAACCCACAGGCACCGAGACAGCTTTCCGTGGGAAAGGTGCTCGCAACGTGTAGGACAACGAGGATTCACCACCTAAAGGAGGCCTTGAGTGATGACACTCCGAATCCGGCGACTACTACTCGCCATGCTCGTGCTACTCCTGACGTCGTCGGGGACCGTCTGGTCCCAGAGCCAATCCGGCAACCTCTACGGCACCGCCCGCGACAACGAAGGCGCCGCGCTTCCGGGCGTCACGGTGTCGATCGAGATCTCCGGCGGCGGCGCCGTGCAGACGCAGGTGACGGACGTCCAGGGTCAGTTCCGCTTCCTCGGGCTCTCGCCCGCCACCTACGAGCTGAACGCGGCGCTCGACGGCTATTCCACCGTCGAGTTCTCGAACGTGACGATCAGCGTCAACCGCAACACGACGCTCGAGGTCACGCTGACGCCGGCGATCGAGGAGACGATCACCGTCACCTCGGAGTCGCCGTTGCTCGACGAGCGCAAGATCGTGACCGGCACCACGGTCACCCAGGTCGAGCTCGAGAAGATCCCGTCGGCGCGCGACCCCTGGGCGGTGCTGCAGACGGTGCCCGGCGTGCAGACCGACCGCATCAACGTCGGCGGCAACGAGAGCGGCCAGCAGTCGCAGTTCACCGGCCCCGGCTCCAGCGGCGACGAGGCGGTGTGGGCCGTCGACGGCGTGGTCATCACCGACATGGCGGCGATCGGCTCCTCGCCCTCCTACTACAACTTCGACGCCTTCGAGGAGCTGCAGGCGGCGACCGGCGGCTCCGACGCCTCGCTCGCCACCGGCGGCGTGACGCTGAACATGGTGACCAAGCGCGGCACCAACGAGTGGCGCGGCTCCGGCCGCTTCATCAAGGCCGACGACTCCTGGCAGTCGGACCTCGAGTTTTCGCAGGGCGATCTGGGCTCTGGCCAGGAGGAGTTCAACCAGGGCAACCGCATCGTCTCCGTGGAGGACTACGGCGTCGAGGTGGGCGGCCCGATCCTGCGCGACAAGGTGTGGATCTGGGCCAACTACGGCAAGAACGAGGTCGACCTGCTGACGATCGACGACTTCTCCGACTTCACCGAGCTCGAGGACTACGGGGCCAAGCTCAACGCCCAGGTCACCGCCTCGAACTCGCTGGTGGGCTTCTACAACTTCGGCGACAAGATCAAGCTCGGCCGCAACGCCGGTCCCACGCGCCCGCAGGAGACGACCTGGAACCAGACGGGCCCGACCGACATCTACAAGCTCGAGGACACCCACGTGTTCTCCTCCTCGTTCTTCCTGACCGGCATGGCCTCGTTCGTGGGCGGCGGCTTCCAGCTCACGCCGCAGGGCGGCCTCGACGGTCCCCCGACCACTTTTGACGCGGACTTCATCTGGCGCAACAACTTCATCCACCACGACACCTTGCGGCCGCAGGAGCAGGGCAAGCTCGACGGCAACTACTTCTTCAACACCGGCGAGCTCAGCCACGACCTGAAGTTCGGCGTCGGCTACCGCCGGGTGCAGCTCGAGTCGCAGTCGATCTGGCCGGGCAACGGCATCCGCCTCGACTTCTACGGCCCCAATCCTGGCGACAACGTCTTCCAGGTGTCGCGGCCGACGGCCAACGACGGCCAGTCCACCTACGAGAGCCTCTACGCGCAGGACACCCTGACGGTGGGAAACCTGACCGTCAACGCCGGCCTGCGTTTCGACCGCCAGGACGGCGAGGTCTACTCGGTCACGGTGCCGGCGGTGCCGGGCTTCGAGACCTTCGCGGACGCCACGCCGCTGCTGCCGGAGGCCACCTCGCCGGCCTTCGACCAGGGCTTCGAGTGGGAGGACGTGACGCCGCGTCTGGGCCTGACCTACGCGCTGGGAGCTGAGCGCAAGACCTTGCTCCGGGCCAGCTACGCGCGCTTCGCCGAGCAGCTCCGCCAGCCCTACACGGCCTTCCTGGCACCGGTCGCCCCGGGTAACTACTCCTACGCCTACTTCTACTACAACGACGCCAACGGCGACGGCTTCGTGACGCGGGACGAGGTCGGCGACTTCGTCGGCACCAACGGCTACGACCCGTTCGGCCAGACCCACCCCAACCGGGTCGATTCGGACTTCGAGGCACCGACGACCGACGAGCTCATCCTCGCCATCGAGCACGCGTTGATGCCGGAGTTCGTCATCGGCGCCTCGGCGACCTTCCGCAACATCTCCGACGTCGTGGAGCTGGAGCGGCTGGTGATCGACGAGAACGGCGTGCTGCGCCCGCACCAGCGCTCCGACTACGAGGTCGACCGGATCCTCACGGCCACGCTGCCCAACGGCGAGCAGGTCGACGTCCCCTTCTTCCTCTTCCGCGACGGCATCACCGACACCGGCGGCCGCTTCCTGACCAACGGCGACCGCGAGCAGGACTACCAGGGCCTGTCGGTCTTCTTCACCAAGCGGCTGTCGAACCGCTGGATGCTGCGCGGCAACGTGACCTTCCAGGACTGGGAGTGGGACGTGCCGGAGAGCGAGCGCGAGGATCCCAACATCTACGTCGGCGGCGGCTATGACGACGGCGGCGCGGTGTTGCAGGGCTCGGGCACGGGCTCGGGCTCGAAGGGCGGCGTCTACATCAACGCCGGCTGGTCCTACAGCGTGACCGGCATGTACCAGATCGCCCCCGACCGGAACTGGGGTTTCAACGTCTCGGCCGCGCTCAGCGGGCGCGAGGGCTACCCGGTGCCGTACTTCTTCGGCCGCGTCGGCGGCTTCGCCGAGGGCGCGCTCAACACCAACGTCCAGGCCACCGGCGACGCCGACGCCTTCCAGCTCGACGACGTCCACCTGGTGGACCTCAGGGTGGAGAAGGAGTTCGGCTTCGACGACTTCAACTTCACCGTCGGTCTCGAGCTGTTCAACGCCTTCAACGATTCGACGGTGCTGCAGCGCCAGCACCGGCTGAACGTCGGCACCAGCGACTTCGTGCAGGAAATCCTGTCGCCGCGGATCTTCCGCGCCGGCCTGCGCTTCCGGTTCAAGTAGGCGGAGCCGGTGCTGAACGCGGAGGCGGCAGCGCCTCCCGACTGACGCCAAGACCGCCGGGACGGCCCGGCGGTCTTTTCCTCTGCACACTCGGAAAACGGGCCCACGTCATGCTCAGGATCAGCCCGAGGAGCTGGCGGTCCGGGGACGGGTCCCCTGTGGTAGCGTCGGCTCCGGCGCCATGCGAACGCGGTTCACCAACCTGCGGCTGCCCGCCAAGGGCGACGCCACCGTCGACGCCGAGATCCTGGTGCGCGACGGCCGCATCGAGACGGCGACGCCGGAGGGCGACATCCCCCTGGTGGCGGGCACCGAGGAGGTCGTCGACCTGGGCAGTGCCCTGGTGCTGCCCGGCGTGATCGACACCCACGTCCACTTCGACGAGCCGGGCTTCACCCACCGCGAGAACTTCGAGACCGGCACCCGCGCCGCCGCCGCCGGGGGCGTGACCTGCGTGGTCGACATGCCGTGCACCACGCTGCCGCCGGTGACCCGGACGGCCAACCTGCGACACAAGCTACGCGTGGTCGCACCGCGGACGCACGTGGACTTCATGCTCTGGGGCGGGGTCTCGGGCAACGCGCTCGCCGACCCCGCCTGGCGGCGCAACCTCGCCGGTCTGGTCGAAGAGGGCGTGGCGTCGATCAAGGTCTACATGCTCTCGGGCATGGACACCTTCCGCGACCTGTCGCACGAGCAGATCCGCGAGGTGCTCGGCGCCACCGCGGAGCTCGGCATCCCGGTGGGCGTCCATGCCGAGGACCGCGAGCGGGTCCGCGAGCTCACCCGCGAGCTGCGCGCCGCCGGCCGTGACGGCCCGCTCGCCTACGCGGCGTCGCGGCCGGCCGAGGTCGAGACCGCGGCGGTGGCGGCGCTGGCCGAGCACTGCCGCGCCACCGGCGGGCGAGTCCACGTGGTCCACGTCGGCGCCGGGGCGGCGCTCGACGTGGTCGCCGCGGCGCGCGCCGAGGGGCTGCCGATGTCGGCCGAGACCTGTCCCCACTTCCTCGAGTTCACCGAAGGCGACCTCGCCGCCCAGGGCGCCCTGCTGAAAACGGCGCCGGTGGTCAAGTCGGCGGCCGACCGCGACCGCCTGTGGCAAGGCCTGGCCGCCGGCGACGTCGGCTGGGTGGCGACCGACCACGCCGCGGGCCAGTGGCCCGAGGAGAAGTGTACCGGCTCGATCTGGACCGACTACGGCGGCGTGCCCGGGGTGGAGCTCCTGCTGCCCTACCTCTACTCGGAGGGCGTGCGCCGCGGCCGCGTCACCCTCGAGCGCCTGACCGAGCTCACCGCCGCGGCGCCCGCGCGCTTCCTCGGCGTCGAGCACCGCAAAGGCCGGATCGCCCCCGGCCTCGACGCCGACTTCGTGGTCTTCGACGAGGAGGAGCGCTGGACGGTGGAGCCCGAGCGGCTGCACAACCTGAACCGCTACACGCCGCTCGCCGGCCGGACCCTGACCGGCCGCGTGCGCTCGGCCTACCTGCGCGGCCAGCGCGTCTATCACCGCCGCGGCGACGGCACCGAGAGCTTCGCGCCGCCGGGCACCGGGCAGTGGCTGCGCCGTCCCGCGCGGCCCGTCTGACCGGCCGTGAAAGAAACCCGCGCCGTCGTCTTGTCTTGACGGCGCCGCAGGTGTAAGATCCCCGCCGAGGGACGGGAAGAGTCTTTTCCCTTTTGAAGATCGCTTTCCCTCATTCTGCTTTTCTCCACAAGCTGCCTGCCCGGAGCAGTGGCCAGCGCACGTCGGTGCTGTTCGCGGTGGTGCCATGCGCTGCGTGCTGCCGTATGTTCAGATAAAGTTATTCAATTCTGCGCATATGTCAGGAGGCATTGATGGATGCCGCGGGCAGACAGTCGTTCCATGACCTCACGGAATCAAGCGCAAAGATACCTCGACCCACATTCCTCATCGCGACGAAGCGGAAGACGGAGCCCGGCGGCTCGACGGACGGCTCCTTCTTTCTGAAACGGTTTCGCGATCAGGCCGTACGCCGTCCCCGTCAGCTCGCGGTGATCGATCCCCGGGGCGCCGGGGACCGGCTGACCTACGAGCAGCTCGACCGTCTCTCCGGCCTCCTGGCGCAGTGCCTGCGCCAGGAGGGCGTCGGGCTCGAGGTGCGGGTGGGGTTCTTGATGGAGCGCTCGGTCGATCTCGTGGTGGCGCTCCTCGCGGTGTGGAAGGCGGGGGGCGTCTACGTGCCGCTCGATCCGGATCATCCGGCCGCGCGCCTCGGCGAGATCGCGGGCGACGCCGACCTCGCTCTGCTGGTGACCCACCGCGACCTGCGCCCGGCGTGGCCCGGCGCGGCGCGCCTGCGCATCCTCGACTTCGGCCTTCCCGATCTCGAGCGGCGGCGTCCCACCGGCCCGGTGGGCTCACCCGCGGTCGACGGCAGGTCCGCGGCTTACGTGATCTACACCTCCGGCTCGACCGGGCGCCCCAAGGGCGTGGTGATCGAGCACCGTGCGCTGTCGTGGTATGTCGAGGCCGTCGGGAGGTTCTACGGGATCGGCGCCGCCGACCGCGTGCTCCAATTCTCCTCGATCAGCTTCGACCTGAGCGTCGCCGAGATCTGTCTGGCCCTGGCGGGCGGCGCCACGTTGGTCTTCCGCACCGCCCGAATGGCGGATTCGATGAGCGAGCTGCTGCGCCGCTGCCGCGAGCAGGAGGTGAGCGTGATGCTGCCCCCCACCGCCTTGTGGCACGAGATGGCGGGCGCCGTGGCCAAGGACCCCCGTGCGCTGCCGCCGTCGTTGCGGCTGATCGCCTTCGGCGGCGAGGCGGCGTTGCCGGAGCGGATCGGGCGCTGGCTGGAGGCCGTGGGGCGGCGGGTGCGGCTGGTCAACGCCTACGGCCCCACGGAGGCGACCATCGAGACGATCCACCACGAGGTCGCCGAGCGCGCCACGGCGGCGATCGGCCGGCCGGCCGCGGGGTCCGAGGCCTACGTGCTCGACGCCCGCGGGCGGCTCGCGGCGCCCGGAGCCACCGGCGAGCTCTGCCTCGCCGGGCCCGGCCTGACCCGCGGCTACCTGCGGCGGGCCGCCGAAACGGCGCGCCGGCTGGTGCCGCACCCGTTCTCGCCGCGGCCCGGCGAGCGCCTCTACAAGAGCGGCGATCTGGCGCGCTGCGGCGAGGGCGGCGAGCTGATCCTGGCCGGCCGCGCCGACCACCAGATCAAGATCCGGGGCTACCGGGTCGAGCTCGAGGAGATCGAGGCCCGGCTGGCGCGCCATCCGGCGGTGCGGCAGGCGGTGGTGGTCGCGCGGGAGGACTTGCCGGGCCACCGCTACCTGACCGCTCACGTCGTGCTCGAGGACGGCGTGGCGCTCGAGGACGGCGTGGAGGGCGCGGCGGCACCGGCGGAGCTGCGCGGCTTCCTCGAGGAGAGCCTGCCGCGCTACATGGTGCCGACGGCGTGGAAGCAGCTTCCGGCGCTGCCCCTGACGCCCAACGGCAAGATCGACCGCGCCGCCCTGGCCTCCGGCGCGGCGCTCGAGACCGACGTCCGGGGTTCCTACGTGGCGCCGCGAACGCCGGTCGAGCGCCTCCTGACGCGGATCTGGGCCGAGGTGCTGCACCTCGAACGGGTCGGCGTCGGCGACAACGTCTTCGAGCTCGGCGGCGATTCGATCCTCCAGCTTCGCATCGTGGCGCGGGCGCACGAAGAGGGTCTGCGACTGTCCCCCCGCGACCTCTTCCGGCACCAGAGCGTGGCCGAGCTGGCGGCCGTGGTGGAGGCCGGGCCCGCCGGAGCGCCGAACGCCCTGGCCGAGCAAGGCCCGGTCACCGGCGAGGCGCCGCTGACGCCGATCCAGATCTGGTTCTTCGAGCAGGACCTGCCCGCGCCGAACCACTACAACCAGGCGGTGCTGCTCGAGGTCCGGCGGCGCCTCGACCCGCGGCTGGTGGCGCGCGCGATCGCCCTCCTGGTGGGGCACCACGACGCCCTGCGCCTGCGGTTCCGGCGCGGCGGCCAGCCTGCCGACAGCGCCTGGAGCCAGCGCTTCGAGCCCGGCTGCGGGCCGGTGCCCTTCGTCCGGGTCGACATCTCGCGCTGCCGCCGCCGCGCCCTGCCGATGGTGACGCGGGCAGTGGCCGACCGCCTCCACGCCAGCCTCGACCTCGAGCGCGGCCCCCTGCTGCGCGCGGCCTACTTCGACCGCGGCCCGCTGCCCGGCCGGCTGCTGATGGTGATCCACCACCTGGCGGTCGACGGCGTGTCGTGGCGCATCCTCCTCGACGACCTCGAGAGCGCCTATTCGCGGCTCGAGGACGGCCGGCCGGCGGCGCTGCCGCGCAAGACCACCTCCTACAAGGCGTGGGCCGAGCGGCTGCGCCTCCACGCCGCCGCGGCCGAGACGCGCTCCGAGCTCGACCACTGGCTGCGCCTGCCGCGCGACGCCCCCGAGCTGCCCCTCGACTATCCCCACGACGCGGCCGCGGCCAACACCCGGGCCGCGACGGCGCGGGTCACGGCCGAGCTCACCGCCGAGGAGACGAGGCTGCTGCTGCGCCGCCTTCCGGCGGCCTACCGGACTCAGATCAACGACGTGCTGCTCTCGGCCCTGCTGCTGACCCTCGAGCGCTGGACCGGCCGCCGCCGGCTGTTCATCGAGCTCGAGGGCCACGGCCGCGAGGACGTCCTGGAAGGGACGGACCTGTCGCGCACCGTGGGCTGGTTCACCGCCGCCTTTCCGGTCCACCTCGAGGCGGAGGCGGGCGCCGGCCCGGGAGAGGTGCTGCAATCAGTGAAGGAACAGCTCCGCGCCTGCCCGCGGCGCGGCATCGGCTACTACCTGCTGCGCTACCTCGACGCCGCGGCGCGGCCGCGGCTCGCCGCCTTGCGGCCGCCCCAGGTGAGCTTCAACTACCTGGGGCAGATGGACCCCCACTTCGCCCGCTCGGCGCTCTTCGAGCTGGCCTCCGAGCCCAGCGGCGAGCGGCTGAGCCGTCGCGGGCGGCGCAGCCACCTGCTCGAGATCGAAGGCTTCGTGGTGCGCGGCCGGCTGTGGATCAACTGGTGGTATTGCCGCCGGCTTCACCGCCGCTCGACGATCGAGCAGCTCGCGCTCACCTTCATGGACGAGCTGCGCCGGCTGATCGCGCACTGCCTCGAGCCGCGCTCCGGCGGCTTCACCGCCTCCGACTTCCCGCTCGCCGGCCTGACCACGGACCAGCTCCGCCGGGTGGTGGGCGCCGACCGCGACGTCGAGGACGTCTACCCGCTGGCGCCGGTGCAGGAGGGGATCCTCTTCCACGTCCTCTACGCGCCTTCCTCCCAGGTCTACTTCGAGCAGAACGCGTGGTCGCTCGCCGGGCCGCTCGACGTCGGTGCCTTCCGCCGCGCCTGGGAGCGGCTGGTCGAGCGGCACGCGGTGCTGCGGACCGCCTTCGTCTGGGAGGGCCTGCCGCGGCCGCTGCAGGTGGTGCGCCGCCGGGCGGCCCTGCCGTGGCAGGAGGTCGACTGGCGGCGGTTCGGCGGCCCCGGCGAGGAGGGGCGCTTCGAGAGGATGCTGGCGGAGGACCGCCGCCACGGCTTCGCGCTGTCGGCGCCGCCGCTCATGCGCTGCCGCCTGGTGCGGCTGGGCCACGACCGCTTCCGCTTCGTGTGGAGCGTCCACCACCTGCTCCTCGACGGCTGGTCGATCGCGCTGCTGCTCGACGAGCTCTTCGCCCTCTACGACGCGATCCGCCACGGCGCCGGCGACGAACGGCCGCGGCCGTTGCCCTACCGCGACTACGTGGCCTGGTTGGGGCGTCAGGACCGGGCGGCCGCGGAGCGCTTCTGGCGCCGCGCGTTGGAGGGGTGCCGCGAGCCGGCGCCGTCCGCGGCGAGCGCGGCCGTCCTGCCGCACCGGCACGTCCGGCTCGACCTCGACCTCGACCTGACGGCGGCTCTGCGCGCCTTCGCCCGCCGTGGCCACCTGACGCTGAACACGCTCCTGCAGGGAGCCTGGGGCCTGGTGCTGGCGCGTGCCGCCGGCCGCGACGAGGTGGTGGTGGGCGTGACCATCGCCGACCGCCCGCAGGCGCTGCCGGGCGCCGACGCCATGGTGGGGCTGATGATCAACACGCTGCCGGCGCGCCTGCGCGCCGGCGATCGCGAGACGCTGCTGCCGTGGCTCGAGCGGCTGCAGGCGGCCAACGTGGAAATGCGTCAATACGCCTATGCGTCGCTGGTGGACATCCGCGCCTGGGCGGGGATGGCGCACCAGCGGCCGCTCTTCGAGAGCGGTCTCGGCTTCCAGAACTTCCCCGGCGGCGAGCCGGCCTTGCGCGAGCGCCACGGCCAGCTCGAGATCGGCGACCCGCGCTACTTCAGCCAGACGAACTACCCCCTGGCGCTGCTGGCCTCGCCCGAGGATCGCCTGCGCCTCGACGTCAACTACGACCCGGCACGCTGGACGGCGACCGGCGTCCGGCGTCTCCTCGGCCAGCTCCGGAGGGTGCTCGCGGCGATGGCGTCGGCGCCGGCGCGGCTCCCGCTCGGAGCCCTGCCGGCGCTCTCCGCGGCCGAGCGGCAGCAGCTCGTGTACGAATGGAACGACTACGCCGCGGTGACCGTTTACGGCCCCTTCCACCGTCTGGTGGAAGCGCGGGCGCGGCGCCTCGCCGACGCCACGGCGTTGCGGTGGCGCGAGCGCAGCGTGAGCTACGGCGAGCTGGACCGCCGCGGCGAGCGCCTCGCCCGCGTCCTCGCGGCGCTCCCCGAGCTGGCGGGCGGCGAGGCCCGGGTAGGGCTTTTTCTCGACCGCTCGCCGGAGCTGGTGGTGGCGATGCTCGGCGTCCTCAAGGCGGGAGCCGCCTTCGTGCCGCTGGACCCCGCCTATCCGCGCGCTCGGCTGACCTTCATGCTCGAGGACGCCGGCGTGGCGGCCGTGCTCACCCGCGACGACCTGCAGGGCCGTCTGCCGGCGACCGCGGCCCCGCTCTGCGTAGGTCAGGCTGCGCCTGACGATTCCGGCGACGATCGAATCGGCAGGCGGAGCCTGCCCTACGAGACGCCTCTCCCGGCGGTACGGCCGGACAACCTCGCCTACGTGATCTACACCTCCGGCTCCACGGGCCGGCCCAAAGGCGTGCTGCTCCACCACCGCGGGCTGTGCAACCTGGTGGCCGACGACCACCTGCGGCTGCGTCCGGGCGACGCGCTCCTGCAGTACGCCTCGCCGAGCTTCGACGGCGCCGTTTACGAGGTCGCGATGGCGCTGGCGGCCGGGGCGGCCCTCGATCTCGGCGAGAGCGGGCCGCCGGCTCTCGGAGAAGCCCTGGTCGAGCTGCTCGAGCGCCGCCGCGTCACCCACGCGGCGCTGCCCACCGCCGCGGCCCGCGAGCTGCCCGCCGAGGACGCGGGAAGGCTGCCGGCCCTGCGCACCCTGCTGGTGGCCGGCGAGGCCTGCCCTCCCGAGCTGGCGCGGGCCTGGGCGGGCGGCCGCCGCTTCCTCAACGGCTACGGCCCCACGGAGACCACGGTCTGCGCCACCGTCGCCCGGCTCACGGGCGACGGCCGCCGGGCGCCGATCGGACGGCCGATCCGCAACGTGCGCGCCCACCTCGCCGGCCCTGCCCTCGCGCCGGCGCCCGCCGGCGCGCCGGGTGAGCTCTGCCTCGGCGGCGCGGCCGTGGGCCGCGGCTATCACGGCCGACCCGGCCTCACCGCCGCGCGGTTCGTGCCCGATTTCCTCGCCGCCGCGCCCGGCGAGCGTCTGTATCGCACCGGCGACCTGGCGCGGCGGCTCGCCGACGGTCGCCTCGAGTTCGTGGGCCGCGCCGATCGCCAGGTCAAGGTGCGGGGCTACCGGGTCGAGCCGGAGGAGATCGAGAGGGCGCTCGAGGCGCACCCGGCGGTCGCCAGGTGCGCGGTCGTGGCGCGGCCGGAGCCCCCGGGCTGCGCTCGTCTGGTGGCGTGCGTGGTCCCCGACCTCTCCGCTCCCGGCGAGGACGGCTCGCCGGGGCAACGCGAGCAGGTCGATCACTGGAACGTGCTCCACGACCACGTCTTCGGCCGTCACTTTCCGGCGGGCGAGTGGCGCGAGGACGATCCTTCGCAGCTCACGGTGGGCTGGAACAGCAGCTACGACGAGCGCCCCATCCCGGTCGCCGAGATGGACGAGTGGCTCGACCACACCGTCGCCCGGCTGCGGGCCCTGACGGCCTCGGGCTCGGCGGCCGTGCTGGAGATCGGTTGCGGCACCGGGCCCCTGGTGCTGCGGCTGGCGCCGCACGTGGCGCGTTACGTGGCGACGGATTTCTCGGCCCCGGCGCTCGCCGCGCTGCGCTCGCGGCTCGCGGGGGCCGCCGCGCCGCGCCGGGGCGACGGCTCGGCGCCGCGAATCGAGCTGCGCCACCAACGCGCCGACGACTTTTCCGGGCTGCCCGAGGGCGCCTTCGACGCCGTCGTGCTGAGCTCCGTCGTCCAGTACTTTCCCAGCCTCGAGTACCTGCTCGCAACGCTGCGGGGAGCGCTGCGGGTCACCGCGCCCGGCGGCGCGATCTTCCTCGGCGACGTCCGCTGCCTGCCGCTGCTCGAGGCCTTCTGCGCCTCGGTAGAGCTCCACCAGGCGAGCGCCGAGCTGCCGGTCCGGGAGCTGCGCCGCCGCCTGCGCGCGCGGTGGCGGCGGGAGGAGGAGCTGGTGCTGGATCCGGCCCTGTTCACGGCCTTGCAGCGCCGCTGGCCGGAGCTCGGGCGCGTCCACGTCTGGGCCAAGCGCGGGCGCGCGCGCAACGAGCTGACGTGCTTCCGCTACGACGTGGTGCTGCGGCGCGCCGGCGCCGCCGCGCCCGCGCCGGCCGCGCCGCGGCGTCTCGACTGGCGCCGGGACGGCCTCACGGAGGCGTCGCTGCGGCGCCTGCTGACCGCCGATCGGCCGCCGGCCCTGGTGGTGAGCGCTCTGCCCAATCCACGCCTCGCCCCCTGGCTGCGGCTCCGCGAGCTGCTGGCCGGCGACGACGGCGCCGCGACGGCGGCGGATCTGCGCCGGAACCTGGACGCCCTGCCCGCGGCCGGGCCCGAGCCCGAGGACGTGCTCGCCCTGGGCCACGGCCCGGGCTATCGCGCCGAGCTCTCCTGGGACGACCCGGCGGAGGACGGGAGCCTGACCGCGCTCTTCTGGCGGCCGGAGGACGCGCCGCCGGTCCCCGAGCCCCGGCGGCCCGCCGACGCCGGCCGCGCGTGGGCGTCCTACGCCAACGACCCGTTGCGCGACCGGCGCACGCGCGAGCTCGTGCCGCGGCTGCGCCGCGACCTCGAGCGGCGGCTTCCCGCCTTCATGGTGCCGGCGGCGTTCGAAGTGCTCGACGCCCTACCCCTGACGCCCGGCGGCAAGGTGGACCGCGCGGCCCTCGCCCGCGAGCCGCTCGCCCGCGAGCCGCTCGCCCGCGACGCACCGCCCGACGGCGAGGCCGTGCGGGCCCAGCTCAGCGCCGGCTTCCGGCCTCCCCGCACCGCCGCCGAGAAGGCCCTGGCGGCGATCTGGAGCGAGGTCCTGGGCGTCGCCGAGATCGGCGTCGACGACGATTTCTTCGAGCTCGGCGGCCATTCGCTGCTGGCCACCCGGGTGGTCGCGCGGATCCGCCAGTCGCTCGACGCCGAGCTGCCGCTGCGGCGCCTCTTCGACTGCCCGACCATCGCCCGCATCGCGCCGGAGCTGGCGCCGGCCGGCGGCGCCGCGCCGCCGATCCTGCCGCGCTCGGGCGAGGACGGCGAGCTCTCGTTCGCGCAGCAGCGGTTGTGGTTCCTCGATCGGATGGTGCCCGGCAGCCCCGCCTTCAACATGGACGACGCCTGGCGGCTCCGCGGCCGTCTCGACGTTGCCGCCCTCGGCGCCGCGCTGGCGGCGATCGTGCGCCGCCACGAGGTGCTGCGCGCCACGTTCCCGAGCGCCGGCGGCCGCCCCCGGCAGGTCGTCTCGCCGCCGCCGGCCCTGGCGCCGCCGGTGGTCGACCTGCGCCGGCTCGAGCCGGCGCGGCGCCGCCGGGAGCTCGGGCGCCGGGCCGAGCGCGAGGCCTTGCGGCCCTTCGACCTCGGCCGCGGCCCGCTGGTCCGCGTCACCCTGGTACGGCTCGCCGGCGCCGGCGGGGACGGCGAGTGGGTGCTGCTCAGGACGCTCCACCACATCGTCTCCGACGGCTGGTCGGAGCAGATCTTCTACCGCGAGCTCGCCGCGCTCTACGCGGCCGGCGCGCAGCGCCGGCCTTCGCCGCTCGCTCCGCCGGCGGTGCAGTACGCGGATTTCGCGGCCTGGCAGCGGCGCTGGCTCGCCGGCCCGCGGATGAGCAGCCAGCTCGACTACTGGCGGGCGCAGCTCGCGGACCTTCCGGTGCTCGAGTTGCCGGCCGACCGCCCGCGGCCGCGAGGGCCGCTGCTGCTCCGCCGCGGCGACGTCCACCGCTTGCGGATCGGCCCCGGCCTGACCGCGGACCTCAAGGAGCTCGCCCGCGGCGCTCAGGCGTCGCTCTTCATGACCCTGCTCGCGGCGTTCATGGTCCTGCTCCAACGTTACGCCGGCCGCACCGACGTGGCCGTGGGCTCGCCGATCGCCGGCCGTCCCCGGCGCGAGGTCGAAGACCTGATCGGCTGCTTCGTCAATACCCTGGTCCTGCGCGTCGACCTCAGCGGCGATCCGACGTTCCACGACCTGATGGCCCGGGTGCGCGCCACCGCGCTCGCCGCCTACGCCCGGCAGGACGTGCCTTTCGAGCGCCTGGTCGAAGAGCTGCACCCGGAGCGCGAGGCGGCCCGCAGCCCCCTTTACCAGGTCGTCTTCGCGCTGCACCCGACGCCCACCCTGGAGATCCGCGCCGGCGAGGTCGAGATGCGGGCCCTGGAGCTCGCCCGCGAGCGGGTGACGGTGGACCTCGAGGTCCACCTGTGGGAAGACCGGGAGGGTCTGCGAGGCTACGTGGCCTACGGCGCCGTGCTCTTCACCGCCACTCGCGTGGCGCGGCTGGGCCGCCACCTCGAGCGGATCCTGGCGGCGGCCAGCGCGGCGCCAGGGCGGCGTCTGGCGGAGCTCGGGATGCTGACGGACGCGGAGCGCCACCAGCTCCTCCACGAGTGGAACGACACCCGCGCCGATGCCGCCTTCGCGCCCTTCCAGGAGGTCTTCGCGGCACGGGCCGCCGCGGCGCCCGACGCCGTCGCGGTGCGCCGCGGCGAGGGCCAGCTCACCTACGGCGAGCTCGGCCGGCGTGCCGGCGGCCTCGCCCGGCGCTTGCGCCGCCACGGCGTCGCCGCGGGGACGCTCGTGGGCCTGCTCGTGGAGCGCTCTCCCGAATGGGCGGTGGGAGCCCTGGCCGTGCTCGCGGCAGGCGGAGCCTTCGTGCCGCTCGACCCGGCCTACCCGCAACGACGCCTCGCCTTCATGGCCGGCGACGCGCGCCTGGCGGTCCTGCTCACCGTGGAGGCCCTGCGCGGCCGTCTGGCCGCCGCCGGCGCCCGCGTCGTCCTGCTCGAGGGCGACGCGGCCGCGGAAAGCCTCGGCGCGGTCGCGGTCGGGCCCGAGGAGACGGCCTACGTGATCTACACCTCGGGCTCCTCGGGGCGGCCGAAGGGGGTCGCGGTCACCCACCGCGGCCTCGCCAACCTGGCGGCCTCTTTGCGTGGCCGCGCCGGTCCCGGCGACGTCGTGCTGCAGTTCTCGGCCCTGAGCTTCGACGCCTCGGTCTTCGAGCTGGTGCTCGCTCTCGCCTCCGGCGCGTGCCTGGAGATCCCCGCCTCCGAGGCGCCGCCGCTGGGCTCGGAGCTTGCCGCGGCGCTGGCCAGGAGCCGCGTCAGCCACGCGGTGCTGGTGCCCTCGGCGCTGGGCACCGTGCCGCCGGCGGAGCTGCCGGCGCTGCGCTGCCTGTGCGTGGCCGGCGAGGCCTGCCCCGCCGAGCTGCCGCGGCGGTGGGCGTCCGGCCGCGGCTTCTACAACCTCTACGGCCCCACCGAAACGACGGTCTGGGCGACCGCGGCGCGGTGCTGCGGCGACGGCGCGCCGCCGGCGATCGGCCGCCCGGTCCGCAACTTCGAGCTCCACGTGCTCGACGGCCGGCTGCGCGCCGTGCCCGCCGGCGTGCCGGGCGAGCTCTACCTGGGCGGTCCGGGGCTCGGCCGCGGCTACCTGCGGCGCCCCGGCACCACCGCCGAGCGGTTCGTTCCGCACCCCTTCCGGCTCGGCGGCGCCCGCCTGTTCAGGACGGGGGATCGGGTGCGCTTCAGCGGCGAGGGCCAGCTCGAGTTCCTCGGCCGCCTCGACGCCCAGGTCAAGCTGCGCGGCTTTCGCGTCGAGCCGGGAGAGATCGAGGCGGCTCTCCGGCGTCAGCCGGGGGTGCGCGCGGCCGTCGTGACCTCGCGGGGCGGATCGCTCGCGGCGTACGTCGTCCCCGAGCCGGCGGAGCTCCCGGCGGACGGCCTGGTGCCGCGGCTGCGCCGCGGACTGGAGGAGGACCTGCCCGTCCACCTGGTGCCCGCCGTCTTCGTGGTGCTGGGCGAGCTGCCGCTGCTGCCCGGCGGCAAGGTCGACCGCCGGCGTCTGCCGGACCCCGGGGGAGGGCGGCGGCCCGACCCGGGCTCGTCGTCGGCGGCGCCGCGCAACGCCGTCGAGGCGGCGGTGCTGGGGATCTTCAGCGAGGTCCTCGGCGTCGACGGTCTCGGCGTCCACGACGACTTCTTCGCCCTCGGCGGCCACTCGCTGCTGGCCACCGAGGTGGTCGCGCGGATCGAGCGGGACCTCGCGGTGGAGATGCCGCTGCGCTGCCTGTTCGAGGGGCCGACGGCCGCCGCGCTCGCGGGCGCCGTCGGCGCGCGGCCGCGGACCGCGCGGCCCTCGCTCGCCGACGGCTTCGAGGAGGTCACCCTGTGAGGGCGCGCGGGAACAGGCGGTGAGCGGCGCGGCGGCAAGCCTGCTGCGCGAGCTCCTCGACCGCGGCCTCCAGCTCCGGACCGACGGCGAAGCCCTCACCCTCAGGGCTCCGCGCGGCGGCTGGACCGACGAGCTGCGCGCCGCCGCGGCGGCGCGCAAGCACGAGCTCATCGCGCTCCTGGCGCCCGGGTGCAAGCACGCGCCGGCGGCGCCGGCGCAGGAGGACCTGTGGCTGCTCGACCGGCGCACGCCCGGCGGCACCGCCTACGACATGCCCGAGGCCCTGCGCCTCTCCGGCGCCGCCGACGCCGCCTGCCTGGCGGCGAGCCTGGGCGAGATCGTCCGCCGGCACGAGGCCCTGCGGACGACGTTCGCGCTGGTGGCGGGGCGGCCTTGCCAGGTCGTGGCGCCGCCGGCCGCGCCGGCGCTCGCCGTGATCGACCTCTCCGGGCTCGGGCCGGCGCGGCGGGAGGCCGAGGCGCGGCGCCTCGCCGTGGCCGAGGCGCGGCGTCCGTTCGACCTCGAGCGCGGCCCGCTGCTGCGCGCGGCGCTGATCTGCCTGGCCGGGCCGCCGCGCCGGCCGCGCGACTCGGTGCTCCTGCGCAACGTCCACCACGCCGTGTTCGACGGCGTCTCCGCGGCGATCTTCGAGCGCGAGCTGGCGCGGCTCTACGCGGCGGCGCTCGCCGGCCGGCCCTCGCCCCTCGCGGCGCCGCCGCTGCAGTACGCCGACTTCGCCGCCCGCGAGCGCCTGGCCCTCGCGGACGAACGGACAGGCGAGACGATCGCGGCGGCGCCCCTGGAGCTCCCCGCCGACCGCCCGCGCGCCGGCAGCCGCCCGCGCCGCGGCGCGCTCCACCTCCGTTCTCTGGACGAGGTCGCCGGGAAGCTCGCGGTCCCCGGCGCGTCGCGCTTCATGGCCGCGCTGGCGGCCTTCGCGGCGACGCTCGGCCGCGTCGCCGGCCGCCGCCACGTGGTCGTGGGCACCACTGCCGACGGCCGCGATAAGCCGGAGCTCGAGGGGCTGATCGGCTTCTTCGTCCGCACGCCGGCCCTCCGCGTCCTGCTCGCCGGCGAGCCGACGCTGGCCGCCCTCGTCGGCCAGGTCCGCGACGCCGTGCTCGAGGCCTTGGCGCGTCCGCCGGCGGCCGGCGCGCTGCCGCCTTTCCACGTGGTCTTTCAGCTCCACGTCGCCGGTCGGCCCGCCGAGCTGCCGGGCCTCGCCGTCGAGCCCTTCGAGCTGCCGGTGCCGCCGGCCAAGTTCGACCTGGTGGTCAATCTCCACGAGTCGCCCGGCGCTTTGAGCTCGACGTGGCACTTCAACCCCGAGCTCTTCGACTCCACCACGATCCGGCGCCTGGCCGCGCGCTTCGCCGCCGTCCTCGGCGCGGATCCCGCGACGACGGTTCCCGAGCTTCCCCTGCTGGCGGCGGCCGAGCGGCACCAACTGCTGCGCGAGTGGAACGACGGACCCATGCCGGCGGCGCCGGAGACGACGCTCGACGCGCTCTTCCGCCGCCAGGCCGCCGCCAGGCCCGACGCCGTGGCGGCGACGTTCGGCGGCCGTCATCTCAGCTATGGCGAGCTGGCGCGTCGCGCAGGTGCCCTGGCCTTGCGGTTGCGGTCCCTCGGCGCCGGACGGGGCAGCCGCGTGGCCTTGTGGGTCGAGCGCTCCCTCGACACGGTGGTGGCCGTCGCCGGCACGCTGGCCGCCGGCGCCGCGTACGTGCCCGTCGATCCGTCCGCGCCGCCGGCGCGGACGGCCTTCACCCTCGACGACGCGCGGGCCGCCGTGCTGGTGACCACGCCGCGGCTGGCGGGCCGCCTGCCGCCCGGGGCCGCCGCGCGTCTCGCCGGCCTCGTGCTGCTGGACGACGAGGACGCCGGCTCGTGTCCGCCGCCGACCGCGACGCCGGACGATCCGGCCTACGTGATCTACACCTCGGGCTCGACCGGACGGCCCAAGGGCGTCGTGGTGACGCACGCCTGCGTCGCGCGGCTGCTCGCGGCGGCCGGCGAGCTCTTTCGCTTCGGCCCGGCGGACGTGTGGACGCTCTTCCACTCCTACGCCTTCGACTTCTCGGTGTGGGAGATCTGGGGCGCGCTCGCCCACGGCGGCCGCCTGGTGGTGGTGCCCCAGCGCACGGCGCGCGCGCCGGACGATTTCCGCGCCCTGGTCGGACGCCAGCGCGTCACCGTGCTCAGCCAGACGCCGTCGGCGTTTCGGCTGTTCATGACGGCGGCCGGCGACCCGGCGGAAGGCGACGTGCGGGCTCTGCGCTACGTCGTCTTCGGCGGCGAGGCCCTGGCGCCCGCCAGCCTGCGGCCGTGGATCGAGCGCCACGGCGCCGACCGCCCCGAGCTGATCGACATGTACGGCATCACCGAGACCACGGTCCACGTCACCTATCGCCGGTTGACCCGCGCGGGCGCGTCCGGCATCGGCCGGCCGCTGCCGGGCCGGCGCCTCCACGTCACCGACGAGCGCCTGCGCCCGGCGCCGATCGGCAGCCCCGGCGAGCTCGCCGTGGGCGGCGGCGGGGTGAGCGTGGGATACCTGGACCGGCCCGCCCTGACGGCGGCGCGCTTCGTCCCCGATCCCTGGGGCGAGCCGGGCGGAAGGCTCTACCGCAGCGGCGACCGCGGCCGTCAGCTTGCGGACGGCGAGCTGCGATACCTCGGACGTCTCGACCACCAGGTGCAGATCCGCGGCCACCGCGTCGAGCCCGGCGAGGTCGAGGCGTGTCTCGCCCGCCATCCGCGCCTCAGCGCGGCCGCGGTCGTCCCTCGCGAGCGGGGGGGCGAGACGGTGCTGGTCGCCTACGTGGTCGCCGCAGGTGAACGCGCTCCGGGGCTCGCCGAGATCCGGGGCTTCCTCTCCGCGGAGCTGCCGGAGCCCATGCTGCCGTCGGCCGTCGTCGCCCTCGAGCGGCTGCCGCTCACCGTCAACGGCAAGGTCGACCGCGCGGCCTTGCCCGAGCCGCCGGGGGCGCGGCCGGAGCTGACGACGGACTACGCGGCGCCGGCGACGGCGCTCGAGCGCTTCCTGGCGGCGCTGTGGGCCGAGGTCCTCGAGCTCGACCGGGTCGGCGGCGGCGACGACTTCTTCGAGCTCGGCGGCACCTCGATCCGCGGCGCCGTGCTGATCAACCGCCTGCAGCGCCGGCTCGGCGAGATCCTCCACGTGGTGACGATCTTCGACCACCCGACGGTCGCGGCGCTCGCCGCCTACCTGCGCGAGCAGCACCCTCAGGCGCTGGCGCGGCTGGGCCTGATCGTGGCGGACGACGCCCCGCGCGCCGGCCACCGGCGGGTCGTCGAGCGCGACGTCGAGCGCTTCGTCGCGTCGGTGCCTCCCCGTGCGGCTGCACCACGACTGCCCCCCCAGAACCCTCCGGCGGTCTTCGTCCTGGCGCCGCCGCGCTCGGGCTCGACGCTGCTGCGGGTCATGCTCGCCGGCCACCCGCGGCTCTTCGCGCCCCCGGAGCTCGAGCTGCTGAGCTTCGACTCGATGGCCGAGAGGAACGCGGTCTTCTCCGGGCGGCTGAGCTTCTGGCGCGAGGGGCTGGTGCGCGCCGCCATGGCGGCGCGCGGCCTCGACGCCGGCGAGGCCGAGCGGGCCATGGCGGCGCTCGCGGCCCGCGACGCCCCCACCCGCGAGGTCTACCGCTGGCTCCAGCAGGCGCTCGGCGAACGCCTGCTGGTCGACAAGACGCCGTCCTACGCCCTCGACGGCGCCGCCCTCGAGCGGGCGGAGGCCTGGTTCGACGGACCCCGCTACCTGCACCTCGTCCGCCATCCCTGCGGCGTCGTCCACTCGTTCGTGGAGGCCAGGCTCGACGAGGTCCTGTGGCGGCCGGCGCCGGAGCACGAGCGCCGGGAGCTGGCGGAGCTCCTGTGGCTGGCGAGCCACCGCAACGTCCTGCGCTTCCTCGCCGGCGTGCCCCCCGAGCGGGCGCACCGCGTCCTCTACGAGGACCTCGTCCGCCGCCCGCGGGAGGTCATGGCGGGCGTCTGCCGCTTCCTGGGGCTCGACTTCGACGACGCCACGACGCGGCCCTACGACGGCGCGCCGCGGCGCATGACGGACGGGCCGCGGGCCGAGTCCCGGCCGCTGGGGGACGTGAAGCTCCTCGCCCACCCCGGCGTCGATGCGGCGGCGGCCGACCGCTGGCGCGGCCGCCTGTCTCCCGAGAGCCTCGGCGAGCCGACCCGGGCGCTCGCCGCGGAGCTCGGCTACGAGCCCGCCGTCGGGAAGCTCACGCCGATCCCGCGACGCCCGGGGCCCCGCGACGAGGCGCCGCTCTCCTTCGCCCAGCAGCGTCTGTGGTTCCTCCACCAGCTCGACCCGGCGAGCGCCGCCTACAACCTGCCCGCGGCCTTCGAGCTCGCCGGCCGTCTCGACGTGGCGGCGCTGCGGCGGGCCTTCCGCGAGATCGTCCGCCGGCACGAGACCCTGCGCACGACCTTTCCCGGCCGCGGCGGACGGGGCCGGCAGGCGATCGCGCCGGCGGCGGACGTCGCCCTGCCGCTGGTCGACCTCCGGAACCTGCCGGCGGCGCGGCGCGAGGAGGCGACGCGCCGGACGCTGCGCCTCGAGGCGCGGCGACCCTTCGACCTCGAGCGAGGGCCGGTGCTGCGCCTGGCCCTGCTGCGCACCGGCGTCGACCGTCACGTCCTTGCCGTCGCCGTCCATCACATCGTGTCGGACGGCTGGTCCCAGGGGGTGCTGCGGCGCGAGATCGGCGTCCTCTACGGCGCGGTGGCGCGCGGCGAATCCTCGCCCCTGGCCGAGCCGCCGATCCGGTACGGCGACTTCGCGGCCTGGCAGCAGCGAGAGCTCGCCGGCGAGGCCCTGGCCGGCGAGCTCGCCTGGTGGCGGGCGCGCCTCGCCGGCGCCGTGCCGCTCGAGCTGCCGGCCGACCGGCCGCGGCCGGCCGTCTGGCGCGACGCGGGGGCGGCGCACGACTTCGAGCTCTCCGCCGGCACCAGCACCGCGCTCTTGCGCCTGAGCGAAGGACTGGGCGCGTCGCTCTTCATGACCTTGCTCGCCGGCTTCGCGGCGCTGCTGGCCCGGGTCACCGGCCGTTACGACGTCGCGGTGGGCTCGCCGGTCGCGGGCCGCAACCGTCCCGAGCTCGAGGGGCTGATCGGCCTCTTCGTCAACATGTCGGTGCTGCGCCTCGACGTCTCGGGCGACCCGCCCTTCCGCGAGCTCCTGGCGCGGGCCCGGCGGGTGAGCCTCGACGCCTATTCCCATCCCGACCTGCCCTTCGAGAAGCTGGTCGACGAGCTGGCGCCGGCGCGCGACGCCAGCCGGACGCCGCTCGTGCAGGTGGTGCTGGCCCTGGCCGAGGCCGGCGACGCGCTCGAGATGCCGGGGCTCGCGGCGCGGGAGCTCGGCATCGAGGCCGAGCGGGCGCGCTTCGACCTCGAGGTCTTCTTCAAGCTGGAGGACGCCCGCCTGGCCGGCGGTGTGGTCTACGCCGCCGCCCTTTTCGACGCCACCACCATGGCCCGCCTCGCGCGCCGCCTGGCGACCCTGCTGCAAGGCGCCGTGGACGATCCCGGCCGGCGGCTCGCGGAGCTGCCGCTGCTGAGCGCCGGCGAGCGCCAGCAACTCGACCGTGAGTGGAGCGTCGGCGCCGACGCCCCCGCCGGCGAGGACCTGGTCCACGAGCTGCTGGCCGCCCGCGCCGCGCGCACGCCCGAGGCCGTCGCCGCGGTCGACGGCGGCGCCCACCTCAGCTTTCGCGAGCTCGATCGCCGGGCCGCGCGGCGGTGCCGCGAGCTGCGGCGGGCGGGGGTCGGGCCGGAGGCCGTCGTCGGCCTCGTGGCGGAGCGCTCGCTCGCCGGCGTCGCCGGCGTCCTCGGCGTCCTCAGGGCGGGCGGGGCGTACCTGCCGCTCGATCCGCGGGACGGCGCGGAGCGGCATGCCGAGCTCCTCACGCAGGTCCGCGCCGCGGTCCCGCGGCCGTCCGGTCCGGTTCGTCCCGAGAATCCCGCCTACGTGCTGTTCACCTCGGGCTCCACGGGCCGTCCCAAGGGCGTCGTCGTCAGCCACCGCTCCCTGGCCCGCTACCTGCGGTGGCTGGCGGGCTCGTTCCCGCCGCCGCCCGGCGGCGTTCCCTGGCACACCAGCCTGACCTTCGACCTCACGGTGCCGAGCTTCTACGTTCCCCTCCTGGCGGACGGACCGCTCGTGGTGGTGCCGGAGAGCCGCGGCACCGAAGGTCTGGAAGACGTCCTGGAACGGTCCTTGGCCGGCCTGCTCAAGGTCACGCCCACCCACCTCGCGCTCCTGCGCGACGCGCTCGCGGGCGTGGTCGGGGCCGGCGTGCTCATCGCCGGCGGCGAGCCGCTCGACGGCGGCCGGGCCGCTCCGTGGCGCCGGCGCTTCCCCGGGAGCCGGATCGTCAACTCCTACGGCCCCGCCGAGACCACGGTGGCCTGCGCGGCCTACGAGCTGCCCCCCGGCACGGTCGGCGCCGGTCCGCTGCCGATCGGCCGCCCGATCGCCGGCGCCCGCCTCCACCTCGTGGACCGCCGCCTGCGAACGGTCCCCCTCGGCGCCCCCGGCGAGCTGTGCGTGGCCGGCCCCGGCCTGGCCCGCGGCTATCTCGCTCAGCCTGCGGCGACCGCCGCCGTCTTCGTGCCCGATCCCTTCGCCGGCGCCCCCGGCGGGCGTCTCTACAGGACCGGAGACCTGGCGCGTCATCGGGCCGACGGCCTCCTGACGTTCCTCGGCCGGCGCGATCAACAGCTCAAGGTGCGCGGCGTGCGCGTGGAGCCGGGAGAGGTCGAGGCCGCGCTGCGCCGCCACCGCGCGGTGCGCGACGCCGCCGTGGTGGCCCGCGGCGACGCCGAGCAGCGGCGGCTGGTGGCCTACGTCGCCGGCCGCGACGCGTCGCCGTCCCTCGCGGCCGAGCTCGACGCCCGGCTCCGCCGCCGCCTCGCGCACTGGGCGGTGCCGTCGGCGATCGTCGTCCTCGACGCCCTGCCGCTGCTGCCCGGCGGCAAGGTCGACCGCGCCGCCCTCGCGGGTCCCGGCTACGAGCCCGCTCGCCCGCGCCCGCGGGAGGGCCGCCGCGCCCGTCCGCGCGCCGGCGCCGAAGCGAGGCTGGCGCGCATCTGGTCCGATGTCCTCGGCGTCGCCGAGGTCGCCGGGGACGACGACTTCTTCGCCCTCGGCGGAGATTCCCTGCTGACGTTGCAAGTCGTGGCCCAGGCGCGCGAGGCCGGGCTGCCGCTACGCGTCCACGACCTCTTCCGCTACCCGGTGCTCTCCCGCCTTGCCGAGACCGCCGAGCGGCGGCGGCCAGCGCCGTCACCGCGGCCGTCGCCGGCGGCCGGTCCGCTGCCCCTGACGCCGGTCCAGAGCTGGTTCTTCGAGCTCGACGTGGCCGAGCCCTGGCACTTCAACCTCTCGCTGCTGCTCACCGCCCGGCGGCCGCTCGACCCGGGCCGCCTGCGCCGGGCCCTGGCGCGGCTGGTGGCGCACCACGAGGCCCTGCGCCTGCGCTTCGCGCGCGGCGACGGCGGCTGGAGCCAGAGCGTCACGCCACCGGGAAACGTCGCCTTCCTGTGGTTGGACCTCTCGCGCGTCGGCGCGTGCCGCAAGTCCTTCGAGCGCTGCGCCGGCGAGCTCCAACGCGCCTGCGACCTGAGCTCCGGGCCGTTGCTACGAGCCGCCTGGGTCGACCAGGGACGCCTGCTGCTCGTCGTCCATCACCTCGCGGTCGACGCCGTCTCCTGGCGCATCCTGCTCGAAGACCTCGAGCGCGCCTACCGCGGAGATCCGCTGACGCCCGTGCCGACGCCGTTCAGCGACTGGGCCCGGCGTCTTCCCGAGGCGGCGCGCGCCGTCGAGCACCGCCTCGACGCCTGGCGGGAGCCGGCGCCGCCGCTGCCGCAAGACGGCGACGGCCCCAACACCGTGGCCTCGGCGGCGCGCGTCGAGGTCGTGCTCGGCCGCGCCGCCACGCGGCGGCTGCTGGACGGCGTCCCGGCGGGCCACCGTGCGGACGAGCTGCTGCTGGCGGCGGTGGTCCGCGCCTTCGCCGTCCGGTCCGGTCAGCCCCGGCTGCACGTCCACCTCGAGGGGCACGGCCGCGCCGAGCACGCGGCGGGCGGCGTCGACCTCTCGCGCACCGTCGGCTGGTTCACCACCATCGCCCCGGTCGTGCTCGCGGACGCCGGGGACGGGCCGGCCACCCTCGCCGCGGTCCACGAGACGGTGAGCGCGTTGCGCGGCCGGGGGCTGGACTACGGCCTGCTGCGCTACGCGAGCGGCGACGCCGAGATCGCCCTGCTCCTCGCCGCTCAGCCACGGCCCGCCGTGAGCTTCAACTACCTGGGCCGTCTGGACGCCTGGCTTCCGAGCGCGCGGAGGAGAGGCGGCCTGTTCGCCTACGCCGACGAGCCGACCGGGCCCGACCGCAACCCGCGCGGGCTGCGTCCCCACGTCCTGGAGGTCCTCGCGCTCATCCTGGACGGCCGGCTGCGCGTGGTCTGGACCTTCAGCCGCAACCGTCATCGCCGCGCCACCGTCGAGCGGCTGGCCCGCGACTTCCTGAGCGAGCTGCGCGGTCTGACGGCGGCCGGGTGACAGGGGTAAGGCCAGGCCGATCCGGACGTCCGATGCGCTCGGCGAGCCCGCTGGGCACCGGGGCGATGAACGAGCGGCGGAAGGCCCCGAGCTCGTCGAAGGCGTTTTCCGGCCAATCGTCGAGCACCTCGATCATCGCCTCCAGGCCGCTGCGATAGTCCTCGTCGAGGTCGGGACGCGTCTCGAGGCTCTTGACGAGCGCCCGCCGCGCGATGCGGACGTTCTCGGTCAGGGGCGCGAGCGTGGGATCGGCGCCCTTGCGGCACCGGATCTGCGCCACGTCGACGCCGCAGGCCGTCACCTCCCGCGTCCAGCCGTGGACGAGGATCCGCTTGTGCGCGCGCTCCAGGCGCCGGCGGGCGCGCACCAGGTCGCCGAGCCGCGCGTAGAGGTGTCCCTCCGCCCACAGCTTGCGCGCCCGCACGTCCTGCCAGCCGTCCCGGCCCTGGATGCGCGCGTCGAAGCGCGTCAGGTACTCGAGGGCCGTGACGTCGTGCTCGGGACCGCCGCCGCCGTTGAAGATGGCGAGGAAGGCCACCGCGTCGTGGAAGAAGCTCCGCGGCGAGCCCAGGGAGAGCTCGAGCAGCGTGCGGCCGGCGTCCTCCATGGCGCGGCGGCGGCAGCCGTCGTAGTGGTGGGCGATGCCGCGCACGAAGAGGGCGCGGGCCACGCCGTCGGCGTCGAGGTGACCATCGCCCTCCTCGAGGCAGGAGCGCAGGGCCCGCAGGGCCTCGCCGGGCTTGCGCTCCTCGGTGCGCAGGTCGCCCTCGCGGAAGAAGAAGTCGCTGCGGCAGCCCGGGCAGCAGTCGAGGGCCTTCGCCCGGTACTCCTCGAGCGTCTTGCCGGCCCAGAAGAGGTCGAAGCGGGCGACGTAGGCGTGGACGAGGACTCCCATGCCGCGGTTCTCCAGGTGCGGAGCGCCGTTGGTCGCGGCCATCTCCACCGCCCGGCGCGCCAGCTCCAGGGTCATCGGCGAGTCCGCCAGGGCCTGGCCCTGGCAACGGTCGAAAAAGCCGAGGCAGAACGCCGGATCGTGGTACCAGCCGTTCTCGAGCGCCAGCTTCGGGTCCTTCTCGGCGCGGGTGAGGAGCTGATTGCGCGTCTTGATCTCCTGGGCGGTGCCCGGATCGCGGGTCGCGTCGCTCATGAGTGCCTCCTGTCGGGCTGCTCTCCGGATCGCGGGAGACCATAGCAGACAGCCATTGCTCGCGCAAACGGCGTCCGGGACAGGACGGAAAAGTCCCGCCCCCGGGCGGGGGCGGGACGGGTGGATGGAACGATCCCGGTCAGGGGATCAGGCGGTCACGGGCGGCGCTTCCTCCTCGGGCGAGGGGGAAGGGGGCGCCGGCTCCGGCGTCTCCTCCGGCTTCTCCGCGCGGCGCGAGGGCTCGGCCGCGCGGATCCGCTCGGCGAGGTCGTCGAGGCCGGCGAGGCGGAAGTAGGCCTCCTGGATCCGCGTCACGTTCACGTAGACGCGGAGGTGGAAGGCCAGCGCCTCGTTGCGGGCGAGGAGGGCCTGGTCGGCGAGCTTGACGGCGTTCTTGAGCGCCGCCATCGCCTCGTCGAGCTTCTTCACCGCGGCCTCGAAGGCGTTGGCGAGTCGCTCGAAATCCAGCGGCTCCTGACCCGCGCGCTCCTCGGGGAGCCGCGCGGCGAGCTCCGGATTCCGCATCCGGCCGACCGCCTCGAGAGCCTGCTCGCGCTCCGCGGACGGAGTGCTCGCGGGCGGCGCCTCGAGGCCGACGAGGAGCAGCGCCTCCTCGCCGTAGGTGCCCGCGACGGACTTGCGCGAGTCGCGGTGCACCCTCTTGACCTCCTTGAACTGTTCGTTGCGCTGAGCGTACGCCTTGGTGACC
>Ga0299906_10000352_pt1 | contig 45051 bp, 41 predicted proteins | sample RVTome_14_FD_200259 | JGI IMG/M metagenome (GOLD analysis project Ga0299906, IMG submission 200259) | Soil microbial communities from uranium-contaminated site in the Upper Colorado River Basin, Wyoming, United States - RVT145D125 (version 2) ... | reverse complement strand
GATGGGCCGAATCGCCACCAGGCCGTGGGGCGAGCGCTCGTTCTACCTGCACGATCCGTTCGGCAATCCGCTCTGCTTCGTCGACGCGGCCACGCTGTTCACCGGGCCACCCTCGTAACACCGCTCGGGGCATGGCGACGCGCCGGTCATCGTTGCGGCGAGCCGTGGCGGCCTTCCTGGCCCTCCCGGGCCTGGTCGCGTACGTCGTGCCCGTGGCGCTCGTCGGGCGCGCGTTCGCCGATCGTGCACCGGCGTGGGCGGGCATGGTGCCGCTGGCGGCCGGGACCCTCCTCCTCCTGTGGACCGTGCGCGAGTTCTTCGTGGTTGGGCAGGGCACGCTGGCGCCGTGGGATCCGCCAAGGCGCTTCGTCTCCTCGGGACCCTATCGACGCTCGCGCAACCCGATGTACATCGCCGTGGGACTCGTGCTGCTCGGGTGGGCCGTCCTGTTCCGTTCCTGGATGCTGGTCTTCTACCTGCTTGCGGTGATGGCCGCGTTCCACGTCCGGGTCGTCGTGGCCGAGGAGCCTGCGCTGGCCGGCAGCCACGACCGGAAGTGGCGGGAGTATGCGGCTCGCACACCCAGATGGATCTTTTCGACCCGCCGGGCGATGGTCCTGAGCGGCCTGTGCCTGGTGCTCGCGCTGCCGCTGACGGGGCTGTTGTACGAGGCGCTCGCCTCCGCGGCCGCAACGCGGCAGTTCCCGGCGCCGGGACGGCTCGTGGACGTTGGCGGCCGGACCCTCCATCTGCTATGCATCGGCGAGGGCGCGCCGGTCGTCGTGTTCGAGGCAAGTGGCTGGGGCAACGCCCTGAGCGGGGTCGAGGCCCGAGACCGGATCGCGCGGCGCACGACGGTGTGCAGCTACGACCGGCGCGGCACGGGCTGGAGCGACGCCGCGCCCGGGCCGCCGAGCGTGGCGGCGCTGGCCGCAGACCTCGGGGTCCTGCAGGATCGCGCCAGGCTCGAGTGGCCGATCGTCGTGGTGGCAGCCTCCGTTGGCGGCCTGACCGCGGAGATGTTCGCGCGCCAGTACCCCGAGCGCGTCGCCGGCGTCGTCCTGCTCGACGCTGCCTCCAGCCTGACGGTGGAGCGGGTGGCGCGGCCACGGCTCCGTACCATCACGGCGACATTGTGTACCGGGGACCTGCTGGCTCGGCTCGGCCTGATCCGGCTCATCGATCCGTTTGCGATTGGTGCATCGACGGAGGAGGCCCGCCGGTCGGCGGCCCTCGCGTACGACGCGCGGCGGTGGGCGGGCCTGTGCGCCATGACCCGCGCCTTCCGGCAGACGCTGCGGGAGCTGGAGGCGGCGCCGCCGTTTCCGTCCCAGGTGCCGCTCGTCGTCCTGAGCGCGTCCAGTACGGCGGAGCTCGTGCCGCCTGGTGCCGGTCGCCTCTTCGACGTCGACGCCCTGCGGTCGGCAAGCGTCTCTGCGCACCAGGAGCTGGCCCGGTGGTCCGAGCACGGCACATGGCGCGAGGTGCCCGACAGCACGCATCTCATCGCCGACAGCCAGCCCGATGCCGTGGTCGAAGCCGTTTTCGACGTACTCGATCGGCTCCGGCGCTGAGCGGTGGCGAGGGGTGACGGGCGGCTCCCATGGCGTGACCTCGGGCGCCGGCGCGCCAGCGGCGTCTTGACCCGCCACGAACGGATTACGTAGCCTGAAAGGCCGTGATTCCGGGCAGGATTCTCCGTTTCCTCGAGCAGCACGCCAACGTCGCCTTCGCCGGCACGCGCGACCGCGAGCTCGTGCCGTACGGGCATCGTGTCTCCGGGTGGCGTGTCGGCGCCGATCGGGGGGTCCTCACGGTCCTGATACCGGAGGCGTTCACGCCACGATTGATCGCGTCGCTCGAGCAGAACGGCGAGCTCGCCGTCACGATCGAGGAGTTCCCCTCGCACGAGACCTATCAGTTCAAGGGTCGCTACCGGCGCCATCGTCCTGCGGACGACGGGGACGTCGAGGTGGTGGACCGCATCCGCCGGCGCTTCGTCCGCAGCGTCCGGCCGATCTACGTGGACGCCCACGAGGTCGTGCTCAAGTCGTTCATCCTGCCGCCGGCGGTGGCCGTGGACTTCGAGGTGCTCGAGGTCTTTCTTCAGACGCCCGGACCGGGCGCGGGCACGCGGCTCGCTCCCGCGCCGGAGCCGGTGAGATGACGACCCGGCTGCCGTCCGAGATCCGCCCCGTACTCGACAACGGCGTGCCCGCCGTGATGGTGACCTGCTCGGCCGATGGGAGGCCGAACGCCACGGTCATCTCGCAGGTGTACTACGTGGACGACGCACACGTCGCTCTCTCGTTCCAGTTCTTCAGCAAGACCATCCGGAACGTCCGCGAGAACCGCCGATGTCCAGGAGATCGTCGACCTTCATCGCCCGCCCGGTGGCGCGCGCGTTCAGCGGCTCGCCGTCGAGCGCCTCCATGACGATGTAGGGCGCGCTGTCGACCTCGCCGATGTCGTAGATCGTGCAGATGCAGGGGTGATTCAGGCCGCTGGCCGCCCGGGCCTCGACGCGGAACCGCTCGAGCGCGTGGGAATCGACGATGCCGGACTGGGGCAGGAACTTCAGCGCGACGCGACGACCGAGCTCCGTGTCCTCGGCGAGGTACACGACGCCCATACCGCCAGCCCCGAGCCTGCTGACGACGCGGTAGCGTCCGACGGTGCGCCCGATCGTGTCCATACCGGTCGTGGGTCGGCTGGCGCCGGATCCCGAGGGTCATCGCTCAGCCGTGAGGGCCTGTCAAAGCAGTCGCCACCTCACAAGCCGATCCGCCGCCTGAGGTCGGCAAAGCGCGGGTCCGGGCGCAGGTCGTCGAGAATGGTGAAATCCGTGAGCGTGTACGTGAACCAGGAATCGTGCACCTCGAGCGCCCGGTTCAGCTCCGCGAACGCGTCGTCCACCTGTCCGAGCCCTGCCAGCGCGAAGGCCAGCGCGACCGAAGGCACGTAGTGCGCCCCCGCGTCGCCGCGCAGTCGCGCGAGCTGTGCGGCAGCCTCCTCTCGACGCCCGGCCCTCGACAGCGTGTTCGACAGGAGGCCGATCGTGTAGGGGGACTCCACCGAGACCCGAACGACCCGTTCGAGCGTCGCGGTCGCCTCATCCAGCCGACCCGTTGCGACCTGCGCCTGGCCGGTCAACTGGAGCGCGTACCAGTGGTCCGGCAACAGCTCGCGCATGACGTCGACCTGTCGGAACACGCGCTCCCAGTCGCGAGAGCCGAGCAGTGCCTGCAGGAAGCACGCGTTCCAGGTCGGGTTCAGCGGATCGAGCTCGATGGCCCGCCGGAACATCCCGAGGGATTCCTCGGTGCGTCCCTGGACGCCCAGCAGGATGCCGTACACGTTGATCGCGTGCGGAGACCTGGCGTTCAGGGCAACCGCCGTCCGGCATCGTTCCTCAGCGGTTTGCCAGTCGTACTCGTAGACGCCGTCGACGATCGCGCCGAGCACGGCGTGCGCCAGAGCCAGCTTCGGATCCAGGCGAATGGCCGTCTCCATCGACGTGCGCATCCCGGCGAGGTTGGCCGGCTCGCGACCGAGGAGCGCCCACGCGGCATGGCAATCACCGAGGCCGAAGTGGGCCAGCGCGTAGTTCGGGTCCACGGTCAGCGCCTGCCGGAAGAGCGTCATCGCCGTCCGGAAGCCCTCGTCGGTCCACCGGTACCAGGCGTGGCGTGCCTTCAGGCACAACTTGTAGGCCTCGGGATCGTCGGTCGATCGCCGGACGACCTCCGCCTTCTCGCCGCCGAGCAGCGTGACCTTCAGCGCCTCCACGACGGCGAGCGCGATCTCGTCCTGGATCTCGAAGATGTCCTCCATCTGCCGGTCGTAGCGCTCCGACCAGAGCTGGTAGCCGTCGGCCACCTTCACGAGCTGCGCCGTGATCCGGAGCCGCTGGCCCGCCTTGCGGACGCTCCCTTCCAGCACCGTACCGACGTTCAGCGCGCGCCCGATTTCACGGAGGTCCCCAGTCTTCCCCTTGAACGAGAAGGCCGAGGTCCGCCCGGCCACGCGGAGACGCCCCACCTTGCTGAGCGCGCTCGTGATCTCTTCGGCGACGCCGTCGCAGAAGTACTCGTTCTCCGGATCCGCGCTCATGTTGGCGAAGGGCAGGACGGCGACCGAGGGCGTCTCGTCGTCTGCCTGCGCCACCGGCGACACCACCTGCTGCAACGCCTCCCGCACCTCGTCCATCGATCCGTACCGCGCCTCTCGTGCCTTCTGCAGGCACCGCCGGACGAGACGCTCGAGCTCGCGTGGGACGTCGAGAGCCAGCGGCTCGTCGCGCAGCACGGCGCTGAGCGTGTCCGTGGCCGAGCCGCCGTCGAAGGCGCGGCGGCCGCTCAGCAGCTCGTACAGGACGGCGCCGAAGCTGAACATGTCGGAGCGTGCGTCGAGCTCCTCGCCGCGCGCCTGCTCGGGCGACATGTAGGACACGGTGCCGGCGATGGTACCGGCCGCGGTCCGTGTGACGTCGTCGGTCCCGAACAGCATCTTGGCCAGCCCGAAGTCGAGCAGCTTCACCGACCCGCGTGGGGTGACCATGATGTTGGCCGGCTTCAGATCCCTGTGCAGAATCCCCCGGGCGTGCGCCTCGGCCAGTGCGCCGGCGATCTCGAGCGCCAACCGGATCGCCTCGGCGACGGGAACGGGGCCGGCGGCGGGCGCGCCCTCGACGTACTCCATCACCAGATAGTCCGGACCGATGTCGTGCAACGTGCAGATGTTCGGGTGGTTGAGGGCGGCAATCGCGCGCGCCTCCTGCCGGAAGCGTGCGCTGTGCTCGACGCTCAGACGCTTGATGGCGACCGTGCGGTCCAGGCGCGTGTCGCGCGCCTTCCACACCTCGCCCATGCCGCCCTTGCCGACGCGCTCCAGCAGGTCGTAGGGCCCCAAGGCGTCTTGCCCCGCGCTCCGCGGGGCCGCGGGGTCAGTCACGATCGGCCATTCTATCGCCGCGAGGTGAGGACCCCGGTCGAAATAGGGCGGGCGCCTCGACGCCCAAGGTGACCACCTCGTTTCGACCAGGGGTCACGAGAAGAGTGTGGCGGCGATCCGCTGGGCGATCTCCACCCAGGGGCGCGGGTAGACGCCGATCCCCACGATGCCCACCACACACACGAGGACCGCGACCCCGAGCAGAGGCGGCACCGGAACCGGGTCCTCGCGCTCGGGGGCGTCGATGTACATCCGCCGCGCGACGAGCAGGTAGTAGTAGAGCGCGACGACGGTCAGCACGGCGCCGATGAAGACCAGCACGTACAGGCCCTGCTCGATGCCGGCCAGGAAGACGTAGAGCTTGGCCCAGAATCCGGCCACGAACGGAATGCCGCCGAGCGACAGGAGGAACAGCAGCATCGCGAGCGCCAGCAGCGGCGAGCGGCGCGCCAGGCCGCGATACGCGTCGACGCCGTCCGACCCCTCGGCGCGGGAGACGACCTCCACGACCAGGAAGGCGCCCATGTTGCCGAACACGTAGGCAAGCAGATAGAAGAGCATCGTCGCCACGCCGCTGGCCGAGAGCGCCGCGAGCCCCACGAGCATGTAGCCGATGTGGGCGACCCCCGAGTAGGCGAGCAGGCGCTTGATGTTGCGCTGCGGAATCGCCATGAGGTTGCCGGCGACGATCGTGACGGCAGCGAGCCCGGAGATGACCGGCACCCACGCCAGGGCCGGCGCTCCCTCGACGAAGAGCCGCAGGATCACCACGAACCCGGCCGCCTTCGGCGCCACCGCGAGCCAGGCCACGAACGGCGTGCTCGCCGCCTCGTAGGTGTCGGGCGCCCACATGTGGAACGGGAAGGCGGCGATCTTGAAGCCGAGCCCGGCCAGGATCAGGCCCAGGCCGAGGAGCAGCAGCGGATGGCCGTCGGCGACGGCGCCGGGAACCGCGGCCAGCTCGGTCGTGCCGGTCACGCCGTAGACGAACGACATGCCGTAGGCGATGACCGCGGCCGACACGGTGCCGATCAGGAAGAACTTGAGCGCGGCCTCCGACGCGGCCGACTCCCGTTTGAGGAAGCCCGCCAGCACGTAGAGCGGAATCGACATCAGCTCGAAGGCCACGAAGAGCAGCACGAGCTCGCGCGCCGAGACCAGGACGAGCATGCCGACGATCGAGACGAGGAGCATGAAGTGGTACTCGCCGGCCCGACGGGCGAAGGCCGGCTTCGTCTGCGTCAGCGAGCCGAGCAGGCTGAGGGCCGTGGCGCCCAGCACCAGGCGCTTGACGAAGAGCGACAGGCCGTCCTGGACGAACGTACCGCCGAAGGCCGTGGCGCCCTCGCGCGCGGCGAAGGTCAGCCCGAAGGCGAGGGCCGTCCCGGCGAGCGCGATCCAGCCGATCGGCCTGCCATGGTCGCGGAGCACGAGCCCTGCGACCAGCGCCGCGACCGCGAACAGAAGCACCGCGACCTCGACGACGAGCGGCGTTCCGAGGACCATCGTCATGGCGCCCGCAGGTCTCCGAGCCGTTCGAGCAGCGTGGCCGTGGCCGAATCCACCGGCCCGATCGCGATGCCCGGCAGGACGCCGAAGAGCACGATGGTGAAGACCAGGATGCCGATCGCCGCCCATTCCGGTCCCCGGGCGTCGGGCAGGTTCTGGAAGCGCGGGTCGTCGCTCGGCGGTCCCCAGAAGATCTGCCCGGCCACCCGCAGCACGTAGACCGAGGTGAGGAAGGCGCCGATCACCGCCGGGAACAGCCACCAGGAATGGGCGGAGGTCCACGCACCCAGAAAGGTCAGGAACTCGGCCACGAAGCCGGCCGTGGCCGGCAGGCCGAGCGACGACAGCCCGCCGATGGTGAACGCCGTGGCGATGCCCGGCATCATCCGCCCGAAGCCGCGCATCTCGAAGATCTCGCGCGAGTGCGCCTTCTCGTAGATCAGCCCCACGAGCGCGAAGAAGAGCCCGGTCATCACCCCGTGGGCGAACATCTGGAAGACCGAGCCGTTCAGGCCGGTCGACGTGAGCGTGGCGGCGCCCAGCATCACGACGCCCATGTGCGAGACCGAGGAGTACGCCACGACGTACTTCAGGTCCTTCTGCGCCATGGCGCTCAGGGCGCCGTACACGATGTTGATGCAGGCGATCGTGCCGACCAGCCACGCCCAGTCCACGGCGGCCTCGGGCAGCAGGTGGATGCCCAGGCGGACCACGCCGTAGGCGCCGAGCTTCATGAGCACGCCGGCGTGCAGCATGGAGACCGCCGTCGGCGCCGACGCGTGCCCGTCGGGCGACCAGGTGTGCAGCGGCCAGATGCCGGCGAGGATGCCGAAGCCCACGTAGAAGAAGAGGAAGACCCAGGTCTGCGTGTCCGGCGCGAAGGTGATCTCTTCCAGCACCAGCAGCGAGAAGGACTCCGAGCCGGCCGAGACGTAGAGCCCCAGCATGCCGACGAGGATGAACGCCGACCCGAACAGCAGGTACAGCGTCAGCTTCATGGCCGCGTATTCCTTCGTCCCGACGCCCGTGCGCCCCATGGCCCAGCCGAAGATCCCCTGCGGCCGGACCTCCCCGGACGAGCCCCAGATGCCGATGAGCAGGTACATCGGCAGCACGGCGATCTCGTAGAAGAGGAAGAAGACGAAGAGATCCAGCGACACGAAGACGCCGTACACGCCGGTCACCAGGATGAGCAGCAGCGCGTAGAACTCCTGGCTGCGTTCCTTGACCGTCCACGACGCGAAGACGCCCGCGAAGATGATGATCGATGTGAGCAGGGCCATCAGCGCGCTCATCCCGTCGATGCCGAGCAGGTACGAGATGCCCAGCGACGGCACGAGCGCGACCTCTTCCTGGAACTGGAAGCCGCCGGCCGCCGTGTCGTAGGTCGCGTACACCCAGAGGGAGGCGGCAAGCGAGATGCCCGCGCCGACGACCGCCACCGAGCGCACGAGCAGCGGGCGCTGCCGCGCGCCGAACATGATGACCAGCGCGCTCAACAGCGGCGCCCAGGTCATGACCGAGAGAAAGGGGAATCCGCTCACGCCAGCGCCCAGCGCACCCACAGAAGGATCAGCAGCAGTCCGACGGCCAGGCCGTAGACGTAGTCCTGCACGCGGCCGGTCTGCATCGCCCGCATCTCGTCGCCCGTCTCGACCGTCCACGCGCTGACGACGTTGAGCACGCCGTCGACCAGGTACCGGTCCAGCCAGCCGATCACCGCCGACAGCGCGAGGGCGGCGCGGGCCACGACGCCCTCGAACAGGTCGTCGATCCAGAAGCGCGCGTGGGCCGCCCGGCGAATCGGCCCGACGAGCCCCGCCAGCGTCTCCGCGTCGATTGCGCGGCGCTGATAGGTGGCCCACGCGAGGGCGATGCCGGCCACACCCGTGCCGACGGCCGCCGGCATCAGCCAGGCCGGGCTCTCGAAGCCGGGATCGGCGTGCGCGAACGTGTAGTAGACGCCCACGGCCATCGAGAGCAGCGCCAGGACCCAGAGCGGCAGCAGCATCGGGGCCGGCGGGTCGTGCGGGTGATGAGCCGCGCCGTGCGCCGCGCCGTGCGTACCGCCATCCGCGCCGTCCTCCCCGATGCCTTCCCCGATGCCTTCCACGCTGCCTTCCACGCTGCCTTCCACGAGGGCGGCCGCCGGCGCCGCCGTGCCGAAGAACGCCAGGAACACGACGCGGAACATGTAGAAGGCGGTGAGGAAGGCCACGAGCATCAGGACGAGGAAAGGCCCCGTGAGCCCGCCGGCCAGGACGGCGCCGAGGATCTCCTCCTTCGACAGGAAGCCGGCGAACAGGGGCAGCCCCGCGAGCGACAGCGTCCCGACGAGGAACACGATCGCCGTCTGCGGCATCCTGCGCGCCAGACCGCCCATGCGCGGCAGGTCGTTGCTGCCGACGGCGTGGATGACGGCGCCGGCGCCCAGGAAGAGCAGCGCCTTGAAGAGCCCGTGCGTCAGCAGGTGGAAGAAGCCGGCGGCGGAGAAGCCGGCGCCGATGGCCGCCATCATGTAGCCGAGCTGCGACACGGTGGAGTAGGCCAGCACGCGCTTGATGTCGTCCTGCGCGCAGGCGAGGATGGCGGCGACGAGCGCCGTGAGCGCGCCGATCCACGCCACCACGACCAGCACCTCCGGCGTCAGCGCGAACAGCCACGCCGTGCGATGCAGCAGGTACACGCCGGCCGTGACCATCGTGGCCGCGTGGATGAGCGCCGAGACCGGCGTGGGACCCTCCATGGCGTCGGGCAGCCACACGTGGAGCGGGAACTGCGCCGACTTGCCGGCTGCGCCCAGGTACATGCACGCGGTGACGACCGACAGCCCGGCCAGCGGCAGCGTGCCGTCGCCGGCCATGGAGCGCAGCTCGGTCAGGTCGAACGTTCCGGCAGCCCGCCAGAGCAGCACGATGCCGACGAGCAGCCCGACGTCGCCGGCCTTGGTGGTCCAGAACGCCTTGAGCGCGGCGCGCGCGGCCGCCGGCTTCTGGTACCAGAAGCCGATCAGCAGGTAGGAGCAGAGTCCCACGAGCTCCCAGCAGATGAAGAGCTGCAGCAGGTTGGGCGCCAGGACGAGGCCCATCATCGAGAAAGCGAAGAGCGACTGATAGGCGTAGTACCGCCCGAGCCCCTGCGGCGGCTCGGCGTCGAGGTAGGCCAGCGAATAGACCTGGACGAGCAGGGCCACCAGCGCGACCAGCGTGAGCATGAGGGTCGAGTCGGCGTCGGCCAGGACGCCCACCGTCGCCAGCGGCGCGCCGGCCGCCGGCAGCCACTCCCAGACCAGGCGCGTGACCGTGCCGCCCGCACCGCTTTCAGCCGGCACTGCCTGCCAGGCCAGCACGGCGGCCGCCAGCGAGGCGGTTGCCGGGAGGATCGAGACGTACGCCGCCGGTCGCCCCAGGCGCCGGAGCGGAGCGGCCACGCCCAGCAGCAGGAAGGACGCCGCCGGCAGCAGCAGCGCGACGAGTGCCAGCGTGCTGGAGTCGGCCGTCATCCCCTGAGCAGATCCAGGTGGTCGGCCGTCACGGAACGGCGCGTCCGGAACAGCAGGATCACGATGGCCAGCCCCATGGCAGCTTCGGCCACCGTGATGCAGATGGCGAAGACGGTGAAGATGAGCCCCGTCTCGCTCCCCGCGAAGCGCGAGAAGGCCACGAGGTTGATGTTCACGGCGTTGAGCATCAGCTCGATGCCGAGCAGGATGCCGATCGTGTTACGGCGGGTGAGCACGCCGAACAGGCCGATGCCGAAGACCACCGCCGCCAGTGTCAGGTACGCCTGCAGTCCCATCCCGACCCCGTTAGTCGTCCGGCCGCGCGAAGTACAGCGCGCCCAGCAGCGCCGCGAGCAGCAGCAGCGCGAGCAGCTCGAACGGCAGCACGAACCGCGTGAGCACGCCCTCGCCGATCGCCCGCGTCAGGTCGCCCTCCACCATCGGCGGGACCTGCGCCAGCGGCCGCGCGGCGATCGCGCTTGCCACGATCCCGACGAGCGCCACGGCCGCGGCCGCGCCGATGCCGACGTGGCGGCTCACCTGCGAGAGGCGCTCGCCCACGAGGCGCTCGGTCACCACGATGGCGAACACGGCAATCGTGATCACGCCGCCCGCGTAGAGGAGGATCTGCACCGCGGCGATGAACTCGGCCTCGAGCAGCAGGAAGACGCCCGCCGTGCCGGTGAGGGCGAGGGCGAGCCACAGGACCGAGTGGAACAGGTTCTTCGACAGGACGACGGCCAGCGCGGACCCGACGAGGACGGCGGCGAGCGCCCAGAAGGCGATGGCCTCGCCCATCACGCCCCGCCTCCGGGAGCCGCGGGCGGCGCGGGTTTCTTCGCCTCGGGACGGGCCTGCTTCGGCGGGCCCTGCATGTCGCGCAGGAGGTTGCCGGTGGCCCAGGACGGCTGGTGCTGCAGGCCGAGCGCGTGCAGACGGTCCTTGTCGAGGAGCATCTCGCGCCGGTCGGCGGTGGGCATGTCGAACGAGCGTGTCATCACGATGGCGTCGGTCGGGCACACCTGGACGCACAGCTCGCAGAACTCGCAGGCGTAGAGCTCGAGGGAGAAGGTCTTGGCGTAGTTGCGCTTCTCGCCCTTGAGGATCTCGACCTTGATCACCGCCGGCGGGCAGACGAACTCGCAGAGCCGGCAGCCGATGCAGGCCTCCTCGCCGGTCTCCTTCTCGTAGACGAGCGCCAGCAGCCCCCGGTAGCGATCGGGGTACGTGCGCTCGACGTCCGGGTAGTGCACCGTGACCGGCTTGCGGAACAGGTTGACGAGCGTGACCCACATCGCGCGCAGCACCGCCCGGACCAGGACGGGCACCTCGGTGCCCGTGGCCGCCGGCCGCGCGTCAGAGACCGCCACCGGTCCTCCACACCACGACGGCAGCCGTCAGGAACAGCAGCGCCAGCGTCGCCGGCAGCAGCAGCTTCCACGAGAGCGCCAGGATCTGGTCCACGCGGATGCGGACGAAGCTCCAGCGCACCCAGGTCACGAGCAGGAAGAACAGCAGGGCCTTCAGCAGGAACCAGAGCGGCCCGAGCCATTCCGGCCCGGGGCCGGCCCAGGCGCCCAGGAAGAGCAGTGCCCCGAGGAACGACGACCCGATCGCGTGGGCGTACTCGCCGAGCTGGATCAGCGCGAACTTCATGCCCGAGTACTCGACGCGGAATCCGGCGACGAGCTCGGACTCGGCCTCGAGGATGTCGAAGGGCACGCGGTTCTCGGCGGCGAGCGTCGAGATCAGGAACAGCACGAAGCCGACCTGCCCGATGACCGGGTAGAAGACGAACCAGAGGCCCTCCTGCGCCGCGGCCACGTCGGAGAGCCGCAGCGAGCCGGCCAGCACGACCGGCACCAGCGCCGAGAAGACGAACGGCAGATCGTAGGAGATGATCTGGTTGACCGCCCGCATGGCCGACAGCAGCGCGTACTTGTTGTTCGAGCCCCAGCCGGCCATGAACAGGCCCACGATCTCCATCGAGGAGACCGCCAGGAAGAACAGGATGCCGATGTTGAGGTCGGCCACGCCGAGTCCCGGCGCGAAGGGGATCGTGGCGAAGATCAGCATGCACGGCACGAGGAACACGATCGGCGCCAGGTTGAAGACGGGCCGGTCCGCCGCGTCGGGGACCAGGTCCTCCTTCATCATCAGCTTCAGCGCGTCGGCGATCGGCTGGAGCAGGCCGTGGGGGCCGACCCGGTACGGCCCGACCCGCGACTGCATCCGCGCCGCGAACTTGCGCTCGAGCAGCGTCACGTAGGTGACGAGTCCCACGACGACGTTGAGCACGATGAACGGCGCGACGAAGGGGACGAGCCAGTCCGGGAACATCAGCGGTCCACCTCGCCGAACACCGGATCCACCGACCCCATGATCGCGACCACGTCGGCGACCTTGTGCCCCGGGATGATGTGCGGCAGCACGGACAGGTTCGAGAAGGAGGCGCCACGCCACTTCATGCGGTACGGCTTGGCGCTGCCGTCGGTCACCAGGTAACAGCCGACTTCGCCGCGCGGTCCCTCGACGCGGGCGTAGGTCTCACCCCTGGGAATGCGGACCTGCGCCACCGACTTCAGGCCGGGCTTCGAGGAGATCGGCCCCTCGGGCAGCCCCTCGAGCGCCTGCCGGACGATGCGGATCGACTCGCGGAACTCCACCATCCGCACGCGGTAGCGCGCGAAGCAGTCGCCACCGGTTTCCACCGGCACGGTGAAGGTGAAGTCCTCGTACGAGGAGTACGGCCGTGCCTTCCGCAGGTCGAAGGGCACGCCGGAGCCGCGCAGCAGGGGACCGGCGATCCCGACGCTCTCGGCCAGCTCCCGCGAGATGACGCCCACGTCGCGCGCCCGGGCCAGAAAGAAGGGGTTGTCCTCGAGCAGCGACTCGTATTCCCCGATCCGCTGCTCCAGCGCGTCGAGCGTCCCGCGACATCGATCGACCCAGCCGGACGGGAGGTCGTAGCGCACGCCGCCCACCTGGTAGAGGCCGTACAGCAGGCGCGCCCCCACGAGCGCCTCGAACAGGTCCAGCACCGTCTCGCGCTCGCGGATGCAGTACAGGAAGATCGTGGCGCCGCCGCCCAGCGCGCCCCCCATGTCCATGCACCAGGTGCCCAGCCAGAGCAGGTGCGACGCGACGCGCTGGAGCTCGGCGGCGGCGACGCGAATGTACTGCGCGCGCCTGGGCACCTCGATCTTCCCGATCTCCTCGGCCGCCAGGACGTAGGCGAACTCGCTCGTCATGGCAGCCACGTAGTCGGTCTTGGACGCGATCGACGGGTACTGCGCGTAGGTGAGCGTCTCGGCCAGCTTCTCGTGGCAGCGGTGGAGGTAGCCGATCACGGCGTCCACGCCGACGACGGTTTCCCCCTCGAGCGTCAGGATCGCGCGAAACACGCCGTGGGCCGAGGGATGCTGCGGCCCCATGTTCATGGTGAGGCGTTCGCCGCCGGCGTAGTCGAGCTCGACCCGCGAGGAACCCGTGGCCACGGTCACCTGTACGGCGGGTGCGGCGTGTCGACCGCGTAGGACTTGAGGAGCGGATGTCCCTCCCAGTCGTCGGCGAGGAGGATGCGGCGCAGGTCCGGATGGCCCTCGAACCGAATGCCGAACATGTCGTAGCACTCGCGCTCCATCCAGTCGGCGCCCCGGTAGATCGGCACGAGCGACGGACAGGTGGCGACCCCGGCGCCGAGCCGGGTCTTCATCGTGACCGAGACGCCGTCGCCGAGGTTGTCCACGTGCGCCACGACCTCGAGGCCCTCGTCCTTCCAGTCCACCGCGGTCGAGAAGGCGAAGAACCGGCAGCCCAGGTCGTCGCGGGCGAAGCGCGCCAGCGCGGTCCAGTGCCCGGCCGGCACGGTGACGACCAGCGGGGCGTCGCCCGCGACCTGGGCGTCGGGGAAGCGCTCGGCGATGCGTGCCGCGGCCTGCTCGCGGGTCACTAGTCCACCTTCGGAGTGGGCGCGGCGCGCCGGCCGGTGCGCCGGAAGTGGGCGATCTGGTCCTGGAGGAGGAGCAGCCCGTTCAGCAGGGACTCGGGCGGCGGCGGGCAGCCCGGCACGTAGACGTCCACCGGAATCACGCGGTCCACGCCCTTGACGACGTGGTAGCCGTGGCGGAAGGGGCCGCCGGAGTTGGCGCACGAGCCCATCGAGAGCGCCCACTTCGGATCGGGCATCTGGTCGTAGATGCGTTCCAGCATCGGCGCCATCTTGATGGTCACCGTGCCCGAGACGATCATCAGATCGGAGTGGCGGGGCGAGGCCCACGGCACCATGCCGAGACGTTCCACGTCGAAGCGCGAGGCGAAGGTGGCCATCATCTCGATCGCGCAGCACGCCAGCCCGAAGCTGACCGGCCAGACCGACGACTTCCGCGCCCAGTTGAAGAACGTGTCGGCGGCCGCCGTGGCCAGGAAGCCGCCTGGAAACGTATGGACCCCTTCGGTGACCGACTCGAAGAGCCCGGAGTGCTTGTCGCCCTCCGGCCGCCGCTGCCGGAGCTGCTCCCACTCCTGCAGATCCTTGAGGTCGCGCCAGATGGGGGCCGGGATGACCGGGGTCGGGGGCTTTATTTCCACTCGAGAATCCGCTCCCGGTACGCGTAGACCCAGCCGATCAGCAGGATCGACACGAACAGCAGCATCGCCAGCAGCCCTGGCACGCCGAGGTCCCGGACCGTGAGCGCCCAGGGGAAGAGGAAGATGGCCAGCGCGTCGAAGAGGATGAAGATCAGCGCGACCAGGTAGAAGCCGACCGGAAACTGCACCCACGCCGGGCCGATCGGCTCGGCGCCGCACTCGTAGTTCCGGCCCTTGGCCGCCAGCGGGCGTCGAGGGCCGAGCACGCGCGCCGCGACCAGCGAGACGACGCCGAACGCTACGATGATGCCGAGATAGATGACGACCGGCAGGTAGTCGCTCACTCCGTGTCCCCAGAATGGAGGCCCGGGAGCGAGCCCCCCGGCGCCCGCCGGGATTCTACCGGAAACTCTCCATGATCTCGTCGAGCACGGGCCGCCCGGGGCGGATGCGCGACTCGTCGAGCGTCGCCAGCGGCGCGTCCACGATCCCAAGCTGGTCGATGAAGTCCTGCTTGTCGGGCTCCACGTAGAGGATCCCGGTGGCCAGCTCCTGCCGCATGGTCGTCTCGTGCAGCAGCCGGATGGCGCGTAACCGGTCCGTCGGGTTGTAGTCCTCGGCCATCTTGCTCAGCACGATCGTCGACCCGTCGTGCAGCGTGACGGTGGTGGTGGTCCCGGGCTCGTAGTCCACCGCGATGTCCTCGAAGAACGGCACGAAGCCCACCTCGGCCAGCCGCTCGTCGTGCTCCTTGGCCCAGGCGTAGCTCTTGGTGGACCCCTCGTGGTCGTTGAAGGTCACGCAGGGGGAAAGGACGTCGATCATGGCCGTGCCCTTGTGGCTGATCGCCGCCTTGAGGATGGCCTTCAACTGCTTGGGGTCGCCCGAGAACGACCGCGCCACGAAGGAGGCGCCCAGCTCGATGGCCAGCAGGCACGTGTCGATCGGCGGCAGGTCGTTGACGACCCCCGTCTTGAGCGTCGACCCGAGGTCGGCCGTCGGCGAGAACTGGCCCTTGGTGAGCCCGTAGCAGCCGTTGTCCTCGATGACGTAGATCATCGGCAGGTTGCGGCGCATCAGGTGCACGAACTGGCCGATGCCGATCGCGCCCGTGTCGCCGTCCCCGCTCACGCCGATGGCGATCATCTTCCGGTTGGCCACCACGGCGCCGGTGGCCACCGACGGCATCCGCCCGTGCACGGCGTTGAAGCCGTGGGCACGGTTGAGGAAGTAGGCCGGGCTCTTGCTGGAGCAGCCGATGCCCGACAGCTTGATGACCCGGTCCGGCTCGATGCCGAGCTCGAAGAAGGCGTCGATGATGCGCTCGGTGATGGCGTTGTGGCCGCAACCGGCGCAGAGGGTCGTCTTGCTGCCCCGATAGTCGACCGGCGTGAGCCCGATGCGGTTGACCTTCCTGCCCGCCGGCGGTGCTGGTGTGCCCATCTGGTCCCTGGTGGCTCCCTCGACGTAGGTTTCTTACGCTTCCTGCTTCAGCAGCTCGGTGGTCACGGTCCGCCCGTCGATCGGCAGGCCCGAGTAATGGGTGATGCTCCGCAGCTTGATCACGCGCGCCGGCGTGCAGTCGATCCGGAGCAGGGACAGCATCTGCGCGTCGCGGTTCTGTTCCACCACGTACACGCGGTCGTGGCGATCGATGAAGTCGTCGAGCTCGGGCGAGAAGGGATACGCCCGCAGGCGCAGGTACGAGGCTTCCACGCCGTGCTCCTCGCGGAGCTGATCCCGTGCCTCGGTGACGGCCCAGTGCGTGGTGCCGTAGGCGATGATGCCGATGCCGCCCTCGGACGCGATCTCGACCTCCGGCTTCGGCACGAGCGTCTTGGCCGTCGCGAACTTGCGCGCGAGGCGGTCGAGCGTCTTCTCGTAGTCGTCAGCCCGCTCGCTGTATTGCGCCTGCTCGTTGTGACCCGATCCGCGGGTGAAGTAGGCCGGCATCCCGTCGCCCGGCACCGTCCGGTAGGGAATGCCGTCGCCGTCGACGTCCTTGTACCGTCCCCACTCGCCGATGCGCTCGAGCGTGGCGGCGTCGAGGCGCTTGCCGCGCGCCATCGGCCTGGACGGATACGCCAGCGGATCGGACATCCAGGTGTTCATGCCGAGGTCGAGGTCCGACATCACGAACACGGGTGTCTGGAGCGTCTCGGCCAGATCGAACGCCTCGATGGCCATCGTGTAGCACTCGTCGACAGAGGCCGGCAGCAGCAGCGCCTGGTTGGTATCGCCGTGCGACAGGACCGCCGTGGAGAGGATGTCCTGCTGGCCCGTGCGCGTCGGCAGCCCCGTGGAGGGACCCGCGCGCTGGATGTCGAAGATCACCGCCGGGATCTCCGCATAGTAGCCGAGGCCCGAGAACTCGGCCATCAACGACAGGCCCGGGCCCGCCGTGGAGGTCATCGCGCGCGCGCCGGACCAGCCCGCGCCGAGCACCATGCCGAGCGAGGCCAGCTCGTCCTCGGCCTGGATCACCGCGTAGGTCGCCTCGCCGGTCTCCGGATCGCGCCGGTACTTCTTCAGGTACTCGATCAGCGCCTCGGGGAGCGACGACGACGGCGTGATCGGGTACCACGCCACGAAGGTGACGCCCGCCATCATGCAGCCGATGGCGGCGGCCTGGTTGCCCTCGATCAGGATCTTGCCGTCGGTGGCGTGCATCCGCTCGATCACGAACGGGTCGTGCTTGGGCAGGTTCGCCTCGGCGTAGTCGCGTCCGGCGTGGAGGGCCGACGTGTTCAGCTCGATCGCCTTCAACTTGCGCCCGAGCTGCTTGCCCAGGGCCCGCTCCATCAGCGCCATGTCGATCGACAGCAGGTGCGCGAGCACGCCGTCGTAGATCATGTTGCGGACGAGTCGACGGAGCCTGGCGTCCTTGGTGATCTCGCCGACGATCCTGTCGAAGGGCACCGGATAGAAGACGAGATCGTCGCGCAGTTCCTTCAGCTTGAGCGGCTCGTCGTAGACGACGGCCGCGCCCGGCGCGAGCGTGAGCACGTCCTCACGCGCCGTTTCCGGGTTCATCGCGACGAGGAAGTCGACTTCCTTCTTGCGGCCGACGTAGCCGCGCGCGCTCGCGCGGATGGTGAACCAGGTAGGCAGTCCCGCGATGTTCGACGGGAACATGTTCTTGCCCGAGACGGGCACGCCCATCTGGAAGATGGACCGCAACAGGACCAAGTTGGCGGTCTGGCTGCCAGACCCGTTGACGGTGGCGACCTGGATGGCGAAGTTGTTGGCGATGCGTGCCGTGTGTGGATCTGGGCCGGCCTCTTGCACGGCCGCGTCGGTCGCTGACATTGCTGGTTTACCGCACTCCCCGGACCAGCCCGCTCAGAGCCTCCTGAACATCAGAGAAACGGCAGGCAGAACTACCAAGAAGTATAGCACCGGCACGCAGAAACTCACGGATTTCCACGAAGATCCTGCCAGTTTCGTCGGTCTAGAAGAACTTGACCTCGACCGGCTCGCCCGCCTCGACGACCTCCACGTCGGCCGGGATCTCGATGTAGCCGTCGGCCTGGGACATGCTCGTGATGTCGCCCGAGGCCTTGAAGGCCGGCATGGCGGTGCCCTGCTCGAGTCGCACGGTGTAGAACTGGTGGCGGCCCTGGGCCGAGACGACGCGCGCGCCGAGCGGCAGGCGCAGAAAGGTGGCCACCGGCTCGGGCAGACGCGCGAGCTGGCGAAGCGCCGGCGCCAGCAGGATGTAGGCGTTCGACAGGCACGAGGTGGGGTAGCCCGGCATCCCGAAGACCAGCCGGTCGCCGATGCGCCCGAAGGCGGTGGGTTTCCCCGGCTTGACGGCCACGCCGTGGAACAGGACATCGCCCTTGGCGGCGATGACGTCGATGACCAGGTCCCGCTCGCCGACCGAGCTCCCGCCGGAGAAGACCAGCACGTCGCGTTCGAGGCAGTCGTCCACGGCGCGCGACAGGTCCTCGAGCGAGTCGGCCGCCGTCCGGTAGGGCACGGCCACGCAGCCGTTGGCGGCCACGACGGCCGACACCGTGAACCGGTTGATGTCGTAGATCTGGCCCGGCCCGAGCGGCCGGCCCGGCGCGACGATCTCGTTCCCGGTCGAGAGGACCGCGACGGCTGGCTGGGCGTACACCTCCACGGTGGTCAGGCCCAGGGCTGCCAGGGCGCCCAGGCGGCTCGCGTTGAGAAAAGCGCCCGCCCGGAGGACGGTCTGGCCGTTCTGGATGTCGGCACCCTGGCGACCGACGTTCTGGCGCTCGGTCACGGGGGAGAAGATCGACACGGTCCCCGATTCATCGATCCTCGTTTCCTCGACCATCACGACCGCATCGGCGCCGGCCGGCAGCGGCGCACCGGTGGCGATCTCCATGCAGTCACCGGCCGCCAGCGGCCGCGTGGCGACCTGTCCCGTATAGACCGTCTCCACGCGCTGCAGGGTGCGCGGCTTGCGTCGCGTGGCGTCGGCCGTGTCGGCCGCACGTACCGCGTAGCCGTCCATGGCCGCTCGCGAGAACGGGGGGACGTCGGCCTCGGCATCGACCCGCTTCGCGAGCACGCGACCCGCCGCCCGTTGCAACTGGACGGTCTCGATGCGATCGATCGGCCTGATAGCCCGCGCGATGATCCGGCGTGCGCTGTCGAGCGCGATGGTCTTGCGGAAGGGGCGCATCCGCGAATGGTCCTCGGTCCGGGCCTTCCCGGTTCCGCTGCGCCGTCGTGTCGAGGAGGTGGGCATCCCGCTCAGGCTCCGCCCGTCAGGGGACTGGGCCCGCGAAGCTGCTGGACGACGTGCCCCAGCTCGGGAAGTACCAGCCGCGTCATGGCCAGTCGCACCGCCGCTTCCGAGCCGGGCAGCACGAAGATGGCGGTGCGTCCCGTCGTGCCGGCCGTGGCGCGGCTGAGCATCGCCGCCGGGCCGATCTCCTGGAAGCTGAGCATGCGGAAGATCTCGCCGAATCCCGGCAGTCGCTTGTCGAGCAGCGCGTCGATGGCCTCGAAGGTCCCGTCCCTGGGGCTGATGCCGGTGCCGCCGGTCGTCAGGATCACCTGCGTGGCCGCGTCCGCCAGGCGAGCCCTCACGCGCGCGGTCACGTCCTTGGGCTCGTCGCGGGTGATGTCGTGCCCCGACACGGTGTGGCCCTGCGCCTCGAGGAGCTCCCGGATGGCGCGCCCGCTCGTGTCGGTGTCCGGCGTGCGCGTGTCGCTCACCGTCAGGACGTAGCAGCCCACCGACGACGGACCGCTCGACTTGTGGTCGCGGACGCTCACCAGCCCATTATTCAGTACAGCGACGCGACCGGTCGCCCGGGACGTGCGCCGGCGTCAGCAGCCGAGACAGCGGACCTCGCTGAAGATCTCGTCGCGGCGTTCCGGGTTCTCGCGCGCGTAGTTGATGAGACAGCGCACCGCCTTGCCCGCGTCGGCCAGCGAGTACTGCTTCGCCGTCTCCTCCAGGTAGGCGACCATCTCCGAATCCAGCTCGACTGGGCGAGCCTGATAATCCTTCATGCCAGGATTGTAATGGGGTCGGGCGTCGTTTTCGTGGCCCGCCGGCATTCAGGCCGTATGGTATAGTCAGCGTTTGTGCGCACTTCCGGCGATCCGGTCGGGCGCAGCGTCACCCCTCTCGCGCCCTTAGCTCAGTTGGATAGAGCGTCTGGCTACGAACCAGGAGGTCGCAGGTTCGAGTCCTGCAGGGCGCGCCATTCTCCGCCGGAACGCCGCGCCGCCGTCACTGTGTCGATTTCACGAGCGAATCCGCCAGACGGACCTTGATGAACGCCTGTCTCGTGACGCCGAGTCGCCGCGCCGCCTGATCGATCTCGCGCAGGAGGTCCACCGGGAAGTCCACGTTCACACGCTGAACTGCCCGGCCGGGCCGGCCAGCCCTGGCAAGGTCCATGTGCGCCGACACGTCGGCCCCGGCATCGTGCATGGCGTCGAGCTCGGCCGCGGAGAGTGCCCTAGCCTTGGAGGTACGCTGCTTCTTCTTCATCGCGTGCTCGCCTGACGGAGATGAGCCGAATCCGGTCGCCCCGTCGTGTGGTGAACGCTGACCACACAACTTGGCCTATTCGCCCGATGACCTGGGTCCGAGGCTCGTCGCGCGATCGGGCCGGAATCTCGAGACGGTCCGGATCGCTCCACAGCTCCTGCGCGTCGACGAAATCGATCCCGTGCTTCTCGAGATTGACTGCCGACTTCGCCGGATCGAACTCGAAGTCCATCAGGTATAGAAAGTATACCGGAATGGCATCAAGCGGGACTCTTCCGGGACTCTTCCCTTCGATCGGCGCCGCCAGCCGGTGGTCAGCTTGGTCTTCGAACCGACCGCCCGTGCTCGCAGCATGAGCGCGTAGGGCCGTCGATTCTGAACCTCATCGGCTCAGCTTCCCGGCCGGCGTACGGTGCTAGAGTGTGCGCCAGTCGGGACGCGCCGGCCTGGTTACCGTCTCGGACCTGCAAGGGCTGCGGATGACGATACGAGTTGCGGTGGGGTTGCCCACTGTCGCGACCGCTCTTGGCGCGACCGTCGCACTCGTGAGCGGGGCGCAGCAGCAAGCGCCGGTGTTTCGCAGCGGCATCGAGCTCATCGAGGTCGACGCCATCGTGACCGACCGGGAGGGCAACCCCGTCAGGGATCTCACCGCGGCCGACTTCGAGATCTTCGAGGACGGCCGCCCGCAGGCAATCCAGACGTTCCGGTTCGTCGACCTGCCTTACCAGACGGCGTCCCCCGGGGTGGAGCTCGCGAACGACGTGGAGCCGGGCGTGGCCGCGAACACCGGGGACGAGGGCCGCATCTACGTGCTCCTCCTCGATACGCCGTCCACGGGAGGCGTACCGTTCGCGGGTCTGCCCTACATCTCCCGCGTCAAACGGGTCGCGCAGCAGTTCATCGACGAGGTCGTCCAGCCGGGCGACCAGGTGGCCGTCGTGAACGTGCAGGGTGATTTCACGGACAGCCAGCCCTTCACGTCCAGCAAGCGATTGCTCACCGCGGCGGTGGAGCGATACGGTCGCGGTCTGTCCGGCGACCTCCCGAGGACGGACTACGAAAAGGTCGTCCGCCACCTCCAGACGAACCGCACGATGCTGGAGGTCGCGCAGCGCCTTGGAGCGTCCGCGGCCCGGCGAAAGACCATCATCTGGATCGGCGGCCAGGTCGACGTCAACATGGCGCGGTTCATGTCGGCCGCGCGGGCCGACCCGATGGCCCTCGCCACGGCAGCCCTGATGGCGTCCTACCGGGATACGACACGGGAGGCCGCCCGCAACAACGTGGCTGTCTACCCTGTCGACCCCTCCGGCCTCTCGGTGAGTCTCGCAGACGTGTCGGCGAGACTCGCTTCCCCTGAGAGTCTCCGCCTGGCCGGCCTTCGACAGTACGCCGAGGACACGGGCGGTCGCGCGGTGGTGAGCACCAACAGCTTCGGCGACGCGTTCGCCGCCATCGCCCGTGAGACCAGCACGTACTACCTGATGGGCTACTCGCCAGACCAGCAGCCGTCCGCGGAGCCGTTCCGGCGGATCGAGGTGCGCGTGGCACGGCCCGGCGTGACGGTGCGGGCCCGGCGGGGCTACTACGGGGTGGAAGGCGCCACGACCGAGTCGGCCGTGTCCGACATCGGGCCGCAGGGCGTGTCTGCGGATCTGGCACGGGCGCTGCGGAGTCCGTTGCCGGTGCGAGGGTTGGCGCTCGACGCTTTCGCGGCCCCGTTCCAGGACGTGAACCGCCAGGGCTCGATCGTCTTCGGCGCACACGTGCGCGGCAGCGGGCTGCTCCTCGAGGCCGGGGAGCGTCTGGCAGTCGCGTACCTGCTCCTGGACATCGAGGGGAAGACCGTGTCCTCGCGCTCGACGGTCTTCGGTCTGGATCTGACGGCGCGTGGGCACGACGTGGCCCGCGACGGCGGGTTCAGCTTCGCCGACGCGGTGGTACTGCCGGAGGGGCGGTACGAGCTGCGGCTGGCGGCCGCGCAGCCGGGCGGGGCCGTGGGATCGGTCGTGACGTACGTGGTCGTGCCGCCCGACGACGAGGAGCTCGCGCTCAGCGGCATCGTCCTGGCGACCGATGGTGGCCGCGAGGTGCCGCTGGCAGAGGGCCCTCGTAGGGCCGGCGTCCTCTCGATGAATCCGACGGCGCTGCGTCGCTTCCGGGGGCAGGGCACGCTGGTCGCGTTTGCCCAGGTTTCCGGGCGATCCCTGGACGCGGCAGACGTCGCCGTGACGGCCAGGCTGGCCACCGCATCTGGTGACGACGTCGCCCGCGGGGACCCGAGGATGGTGCTCGACGAGGACAGCAGCGATGGTGGCCGACGCCTCACGTTTCGGGCCGAGTTCGGCCTGGGCACGCTGGCCCCGGGCCGTTATGTGCTGACGGTCGAGGGCCGTACGACCGGACGCCGCGATCGTATGGTGAGCGGGCAGGTCGCCTTCAGCGTCGAGTGACGGTCGCAATCGTAGGGCTGAACAATCGCTGAACAATCCGTTGCCGAACACCGGCTACCAGCGTGATCCAGCCCGAGCCAGGGCCACGAAGAATCAACAAGATAGCCTGCCTGCGTGAGCCTGCGAACCAGGAGGTCGCAGGTTCGAGTCCTGCAGGGCGCGCCACAGATTCGCACCTGTTCGCAGGCGAGTTATGGCTGGATGGCGCGTGAGTGCCTGTGCCCCGCCGAAGCTCGAAGAGCGAAGGCGGGTAGGGCAGCGCCGAGAGAGCTCTCCTGCGCGAGCGGCCGGCCGTGGGACGGGGCTGGACAAGGGGCAGTGCCTGTCCGCGTGCCAGCAGCGTCGACTGGGCCCGCGAGGCGTTCCCGCGTTGGACGGCATAATGTTGTCCGTGATCCCGAAGGCGCTCCGGGCAGACACGTACCGGCTGTACGGCCGCTTCACCTGGTCTGGATTGCTGATTGGCGCGCTCACAGCCCGGACGTTCCGGGTCGTCGTCACCATGAGGCTCTGCCGCTCCGCTTCCGAATCGCGAGGACCGGCGCGCGCGATGCTCGTTCCGATGCGTGTGCTGCACGGGATAGCGGCCCACCTTGCCGGCATGGACCTTCCGTGGCAGACGCGCGTGGGACCCGGTCTGGCACTCACCCACGGCTGGGGGCTGGTGGTGAACGCCGGCGCCACCATCGGCAGCAACGTCACCCTTTTTCACGGCGTGACGCTCGGTCGCAGGGATCGCATCGCGCCGGACGGCACGCGGAGTGTCGACTACCCCGTGCTGGAGGACGACGTGTGGGTGGGCCCGAACGCGATCATCGTCGGTGGTGTGACCATCGGCCGCGGCAGCCGCGTGGCCGGCGGCGCCTTCGTGACCGACAGCGTTCCCCCCTATTCGGTCGTGTCGGGTAATCCGGCCGTGATCGTCAAGCGCGATTGCGTACCCGACGTCATGAACCCGGCACCGCTGTGAGGGTCCGGGTCGCCTCGACGACCCTGACGCGTCGGCTCAGGATGCGTGCGCGAGCTCGGCGTCCTTCAGGGGGAAGAAGAAGAGGTTCTGAACGGCCTGGGACTCGTAGGGCACGAATCTGTCGGCGAGCGGAAGGTACACGAACGCCCGGTAGCCGAGCTCCAGGAGCGTTGCAACGAGTACCTCGTCGCAGCCCGACCGCTCGAGCAGCAGGATGGGCTGCGACGAGGCGAGCGTTGCGCGGAGCCCTTCCACGACCCTCGACTCGGATCCCTGGACGTCGATCTTGACGAAGGCCGGTCGCAGCGACAGGTCGTCCATTCGCCTCACGTCCACCGGAACTTCGACGAGTCGAATCATGCCGCCGGCATCGGCGCCCACCTGTTCCTGCATCCAGTAGTTCCCGATGGCCTGCTCCCGGTGAAACGATGCTTCACCCGTGAGAGGGAGGTCTCTGTACACGGGAACGAAGAGCGTCTCGCGGTCGTTTCGCTCGCCGGCGGCACACAGGAGATAGTCGAACCCATCGATCCGCTCCTTGAGGTATTCCAGGTCGGGCACGTGGTACGGATTCGGCTCGATCGACAGGATCGGTGCCCTCGAGTTGAACAGGCGAAACGAGAGTACGGACTCCCCGCTGTTGGCACCGATGTCCAGAAAGAGGCCAGCCCTGTTGGCGAAGTGGCGGAACGCCCTGAAGTCGGCCTCGTGCGGCAGCCCGCAGAGGAACCTGCCGAGCATGCGCGCCCGCCGTGTCCACCGATACGCGCCGTGATGACGCGCCAGTAGAAGCTTGAGTGCCCTTTGCGCTCGGGCCTTCATGTTTCCGTACACGGCCCACACGGCGGCACGACGTCGCGAGCGGGAGAGTACCGGGTGCGCACGTCACCACTCCGGTGGCAGCACCATGGACAGAGTGCTCCCGAGCTGTCTCGAGCGGAAGCCGCGTCCGGGCCTGGTGGAATCCGCCTGTTCGAAGCCACCGGAGAGATTCCACACGAGGTTACGCCCGACGGAGATGTCGAGATAGGCCGTGACCTGGCGGCGCCGATCCTCGCGCCGGTAGTTGCTCGCATCAGGGTCGTCGGTCGCGTAGTCACGAAATCGGTTCCGATAGCGCACGCTCAGATACGTTCGCGGAATCGCCGTCGTGCGTACCACGACGTAGTCGGTTCGATTGGCGTACTGCTGGACGCCATTCAGGTCGCGGGCACCCACCAGGCGACCGATCTCGAACGTCACGCGATGCCCGAACGTGCGAACGCGTACGGCCGCGCCGGCGTCGTAGGAACGGCCTTGCAGGTCCGCATTGAGCTGCAGCCAGTCATGGCTGTACTCGCCGAGCGCGACGAGCTCGAGTGGCCGTGCGACCTTGACGCTGTAGGTACCAGCGCCGCCCAGGATGTTCGCCTGCTCCAGCTCGTCGCCGTGATCGAACCGCGGCCTCCGCCACTGACCGATGGCCGAAACGCTGAACTGGCTGACGCCCTGCACCTTGCGCACGCCGACCATGACACCTGGGCTCGTGCCCAGTCGCTGGAACCGGTAGACGTCGGCGCGCAGGTCCGCGCGGTACGCGTCGGTCCGCCCCAGCTTCTCCTCGGCGCGCAGCTCGAGCACGCCGGCCATCACGTCGCGCCGCTCGTCGTCGTCGGTCGCCTGGAAGAAGTTCTCGTGAAAGACGACGCCCATGCGCATGTAACCCGTGAGGTCTGGAGGAAACGCCATGACTTCCGGCCGATTCTGCGCAGCTGCCTCTCCGGCGACGAGCATCGACGCGACGACGGCGTGACAGGCGACGATCCGAAGACGCGTCGTGCCGCGGTTTCGGGAAGGACGATCGCGACGTGGGGGGCGATGGCACACTCGCATCTCTACTCTCCCATCACTAGGGACGTGTCCGCTTCCAGAGGACGCTCTGGCGACCGGTTACCAGACGCGCTCCGCCGACCAGGACCGCGGCGTTGGCCGCGGAAAAGAAGAACGGCATGGACAGGACGCGCAACCGACCGAGTGACGTGCGCCGGAGGCACCATCCGGCGATCGCCGCGCCCACGAAGGCCACCTGAGCTGCCAGCATCACGCTGTATATCGGTCGGGCCGATGTGAGGGTCCAGTTGAGGACGAGGAGCAGCGGGAGAAGTAGCGGGACGACTCCCCAGCGCAACACGCGATGGGAGATGTACTGCCAGCAGACGAGGCCGTGTCTCGGATCGAGGAGCGATCGGAGACGCCAGATCGACTGAAATCCGCCGGCTGCGATCCTGGCCCGACGCTCGAACACATCCTCGAACCGCTCGCACGCCTCCTCGGTAGCGCTGGCACCAGGCTCGTGTACGATTCGATAGCCTGCTTCCACGACGCGCATGGAGAGCACGAAGTCCTCGATGATGTTGTCCGTCTCGCGCGGTGTCACCAGAGCCGACCGGACGGCGCACAGCTCACCCGGCGCTCCCATCGTGGAGCCGACCGTGCTGTCCAGGCGCTTGAGTACGGATTCGTACCGCCAGTAGGCCCCCTCGCCCTGACCGGCGCTCTCGCCCCTGTCTCCGGCTATGCGCTTCTCTCCGGAGACGCAGCCGACCTCGGGGTCGGCGAACCACCGCACCATCAGACAGAGCGCCTCCCGGTTGAGCATCGCGTTGGCGTCGGTGAACACGAGAATCTCTCCACGGGCGTGGCGTGCCGCGAGGTGCATCGCGGCTTCCTTGCCTGCACGCTCGGCTTGTACGATCGTCCGCACCCCGCGGGACGCGTATCGGCGTGCGATGTCGTCGGTGCCATCGGTCGAGCCGCTCGAGACCACCAGAACCTCGAGGCGGTCGCCCGGGTAGTCGAGGGTGAGCGAGTTTTCGAGCTTCGCGCTCAGCCAGGCAGCTTCGTTGTAGGCCGGCACAATCAACGAGACCGACGGCCGGGCCTCACCCGAGCGCGGGGGACGCGGCCGGAAGCCAGCGAGAAGACCTACGCAGAGCGGGTATCCGCCGTAGGCGTAGACCACGGTTGCACCTGCGAGCCAGAAGGCGATCTCGGCAGCAGACATCTGGCGCCTCCTCTGATTACCTGCCCGGCGCCGGTTGCCCCGTCTCACTGCAGCGCACCGGCAGGTTGGTGAGCGAGGTGGGCGACGGCTCGAGCGCCGCTGCTGCCAGGAGCTCACGGCCACGCTCCTGCCAGGACCAGCCTTCGCGCGCGCGTCGCCGGGCGCGGTCACCTTGCCGGCGCCGTTCGGCGGGGTCTGCAGCCAGCCTCGTCAGGGCACGCGCCAGCGCCGCGACGTCCCCGGGTGGAAAGAGCAGGCCCGTGGACTCGTGCTCGACGACGGTACGAATCGGCGCAAGATCGGGCGCCACGGCCGGGAGGCCCGCCCCGGCGTAGTCCCGCAGCTTCATCGGGTCGCCATAGGCGTTGCTGTGCGGCATCACGCCGATGTCGCATGATGCCAGCAACGCAGGGACGGCCTCGGGTCTCACGGCTCCGAGGTAGGTGATGCGCTCCCGCACACCGAGTTGTGCCGCGGTCCGGAGGGCCGTTTCGAGCCCCGGACCTTCACCGGCCAGTACGACGTGGATCGGACTCCGGCCTGGCAGCGCCGCCAGCGCCTCGGCGAGCAGGTCGACCCGGTGCCAGGGCTGGAACGACCCGACGAAGCACACGACGCACCGCCCTGCCAGCTCGGGCGGCCGGTGGTCAGCCGCAAGGCGGCCGAACGCGTCGATGTCGATCCCGTTGGGAACGCAGACGATCTTCTGACGCGGCACGCCGTCGGCTACGAGTAGATCGACCAGCGACGGCGAGACGGCCACGACGCGACGCGCTGATCGTCCCTGCAGGGCCAGCGCGGCGCGAGCGAGCGACGGCAGGCCGGTTCCGAACGCACGCTCCTCGCTGCTCGGCGAGCAGTCGTCGAGGACAAGCGGAATGTCCGCTGCCCAGCTCCCTATGGCTCCCGAAATGGTGTAGGCGACCTGCGTCTCGACGATGAGGTCGGCCTTCGACGCCCGCGCCACGCCGGCGATCCGGATCCCGTGGAGGCAGCCGTGCGCGCAGCGTCCGAGGTCGCGCAGTGCGAGCACGGGACGGCATCGCGGCAACCTTCGGAGCCACGACCTGCAGGTCGTCACCGCCGTCCGGGTGGCCGCGTGCGTCGCGTCCTCGACGGGGATCACCTGATGCCCGTTCGACCGCAGCGCCTCGATCAGATGGCGCGCGCGCACCAGGTCGCCGCGGCTCGAGCCGAGTCGTGCGCCCCGGACCGGCAGGCTCCAGACGATCCTCACGACCGTCTTCTCACTGTCGCAAGGCGCGACCAGAGGTCCAGCGTCCGGTCCACGTGACCGTCGAGTGAGAATCGGGCGTAGGCGACCAGACGGCCCGCGCGGCCGAACGCCTCCGCCGTTCGGGGATCGGCGAGCAAGGCGACGATCGCCTCCGCGAGGGCGTCCGGATCCCCGGGTGGGACCAGCAGGCCGGTCGTTCCATGCTCCACGATGTCGGTCGTGCCGCCGACCCGCGTGGCAACCACGGGGCGCCCGGCAGCCGCGGCCTCGATGAGCACGGTGGGCAGCGCTTCCGAGAATGAGGGCAGCACGACGAGGTCACAGGCACGCAACAGGTCCGGCAGGTCGTCCCTGTGACCGAGGAACAGGACCCCATGGGACTGCGCCAGCTCCCTGAGCTCGACGCCTTCCTGCCCGTCGCCCACGAACAGAACCCTCGCGTCCGGCACGCGCGCCCGGATTGCCGGAAGCGCCGCGAGGAGCACCGTGTGTCCCTTGCCCGGGCGCAGCACGGCCGGCAGCACCACCATCTTCTCGCTCGTTCCGAGGCCAAGACCAAGGCGTACCTCCTCACGGCGGCTGGCGCTCGCGGAGGCCTCGAACTTCTCCAGATCGATGCCGTTGGGGATCACGTGGACGCGCGAGGCGCATAGGCCGGCGAGCTCGCCCAGGCGATCGGCTGTCGCGAACGACGGCGCCACGAGCGCGTCGGCATGTCGCGCCGCGGCAAGGGCCCACCGACGGCGGGCGGACTCCCGCCATGTGTCAGCCGATTCGTCGAGCACGTGCCTGGTGAGGACCAGAGGCGTGTTGACGAGCCGGCGCACGACGCTGGCCAGGATCCATGCGTCCTGCCCATGCGCATGCACGACGTCGAAGCGCTGTCGCAGGATCAGCCGAAGGTATCGCACCGGTGCACGGGGATCCCCCAGTCTCGAGGCCGCGAGGTCGTACCGAGCGACACCTGCGACCTGTAATTCCTCGACCAGCTGCGGGCTGTCATGCTCGGCGCTGAGGGTGCACAGCGCGGCGCGCAGCCCGCGCTGTGCGAGACGACAGACGAGCGACACCACGACGCGTTCCGCTCCGCCGGCCCGTAGGGCACTGAGGAGCACGAGCGGCCGTGGAATCGAGTCGACCCGTACGATCGACGGGGCGGATTGCGGGCACGCGCCCGCCTTCGTCGCCTCGGCCCACACGGATGCCGTTGATCTCACTGCGTGTCTCCCGGGGCGGCGTTCAGCTGGCCTGGAGGCTGGTCGACGAACGCTGCCGCGTCGGGCGTCGGTCGACGCTTGAGACCGATACTCGAGACGAGGCTGCGGCCACGCCCGAGCGCCTGGCGCACGACGTCCGGGCTCACCACGTGGACGGCACAGACCCATGCCGAGAATCCGGCGACGAGCGACAGCGACAGGAGCGCTGGCGGAGGCCCCGAGCGCAGTGGAAGGACGAGGTCCACGGAGATCAAGGCAGCGGCGACAGCCGCGCCTCCGGCGATTCCCGCCTTCATCGACCCGAAAACCGACCGGCCCGACGTGTGTGTGACCACGCAGGCCACGGCAACGTCGAGCCCGGTGAGCACGGCCGTCACGACCATCATGGACGTCACGAGGCGCTCCATGCCGCCGCCGGCCGCCAGCACCATCACCGGAATCAGCACCGCCGCCTTGATCGAGGCGAGGCCGACGAGCACTCCGGGTCTACCGGAAGCCTTCAGCAGGTCGCCGGACGGTGTGCCCAGTGACCGGAGGCAGGCCACGACGCCCAGCACTCGGACCACGGGAATCGACGCCGCCCACTGCTCGCCGAACAGGAGGAGCACCAGCGGTTCGGCGAGCAGTGCCAGCCCCACCGCGGCGGGCACCGTGACGAGTGCTACGCCCTGCAGCGCCGCCAGGTACGTGCCGGCGGCGTCGTGCCCGGCCGCATGCGCGCGGGACAGCGCCGGAAACAGCACGTAGCTGACGGCCCGCACGAGCAGCGTGATCGTCATCTCCGGAACCTTGGCCGCCATCTGGTAGAAGCCCAGAGCCGTTACGCCCAGGAACCGAGCCACGACGATCAGATCCGAATGGTGAACGATGGCCGACAGGACGTTGAGGGCGACGATGCTGCGCCCGTAGGCGAACATCGGCCGTACCAGGTCCCACGGCATCGCGAGCGCCGGCCGCCACGGCACGACCGCCCAGAGCAACGCCGTGCGCATGAGGTGCCCTGCAAGATGCCCCCAGACCAGGCTCCAGACGCCGAAGCCTCCCAGTGCCAGGCCGACGGAGATGAGGGCCTTCGCAATCGCGAAGCCCAACTCGGCGACGAGCCACACGCCGAAGCGCAGGGACTTCCGGCACAGCGCCTCGTGCGTGCTGCCGAGCGCCTGCAGGGGAATACTCCACGCAATTGCAACGAGCACCGGCGCGCCCGCGTCGTTGCCGAAGAATTCGGCAATGGACGGGGCGAGCAGAATCGTCGCGCAGAGCCACGCCAGCCCCATCGCCACGCCAACCACGAACGTGACGCGGGCCGCGTCTTCCTGCCTGGAGCGCCAGTAGATCAGTGCTGCGCCGGTGCCGAGGTCGCCCATGGCGGAGACGTAGGTGATGTACGCGAGAGCGAACGCGACCAGGCCGAAGTCGTCCGGTGCCAGCAGGCGTGCGAGCACCACGAGCCCCGCGAGCGTCACCAGACGGGTGCCGACCATGGCCGTCAGCGTGCAGGCCAGCCCGGAGGCCATGCCAGGCGCCTGCGACGACGTACCGGTCACGCGGCTCCTCCGACGATGATTCCGCGCAGGAGTCGACGTCGCCAGCGCATGCGCGGCGTTGCTCGCTGAGACGCGGTGCCGCTCAGTATCTGCAGTGCCGAGGCGACGCGACACAGTTCGTACGCCGCCCAGTCGAAGCCCTCATCCTCCGCCAGGTAGCCGCCGAGGAAGACGGTTCCAAGCCGCCCGAAGCCGCGGCGCGGGTACGGTCCCGGGAAGAACTGCTCGAGCTGGACCAGGAAGTAGGCGACGTCCTCGTACGGAAGCCCGGCATCGGCGCCCTCGAAGTCGATCACCTCCACCACGTCGGGCGCCACGAACACGTTGCCAGGCCAGAAGTCCCGATGCACGTTCACGAGGCGCTGCGACGCAGGCGCCAGCCTGGGCTTCAACGCCTCCAGTTGTGCGCGCACGGCGTTCGCCGCGGACGTGGTAAGCAGATGGCCGCGGCACTGCTCCAGGTGTGCGGTGGCCGAGTCGATCAGCCGATCGGTTGCCATCGCCGGATTGCCGTCACGGGGCGTCGACCACTGGAAATGCCGCAGCCAGCGGCCTGTGCGCTGGACGGCGGAGGCCAGGTTCAGGGTCCTGGTCTCGTCCCTCGTGAAACGGCCGGCGCGGATGAGGGCGTCGAGCGGCTCGCCCCGACAGGGCTCCATGAGGAGGCACGCGCGTTCAGCATCCAGGTGCAGGGGCCGCGGAACGCCAACCCCGTCGGCGGGCATCTGCTCCAGGTCGCGCAGGAACTGGAACTCCCTGCTGGCGCGCTCTGCCGCCGGTCGAGACTGGCCGGGTCGGCACTTGTGCGACTTGAGCACGATTTCATGGGGCATCCGGCCGTTCGCCACCAGGAGTTGCGCGACACGGGAATCACGCCCTTCCAGCCGCCGCCGCAATCCGACGGGACCGTGGGCAACACCGGCGTGGACGACGGGGAGCATGATGAGCGCCGCGTCGTCCGGAGGCGGGTTGAACCTGTCGATGTGCCCCAGGAGCGTCGACACGCAGGTATCGAGTCGAAACCCGTGCTCGATCGCGGCACGTGCCCGATCGCCCATCTCGACAGTCGCCGCGTGTCCGGCGGCGAGGACGGCCTCAATGCCACGCGCCAGGTCCGCGGAGTCTCCCGGCTCCGCCAGGACGCCCGTCACGCCGTTCTCCACGGCCTCGGGTATCCCCGACAGCGAGGACGCCACCACGGGAAGGCGGGAGGCCATCGCCTCCATGACCGCCACGGGAATGCCCTCCATCTGGCCGTCGGGCGCGACGATGCTGGGCATCACCAGCACCGAGGCGGTACGCATGAGCAGCGCCACCTCATGCTGAGGTCGAGCGCCCGCCAGCGTCACCACGCGCTCGAGCCCGAGTCGCCGGAGCTGAGCCTCGAGCGCTGGCCGCATCGTTCCCTCGCCCACGATCGTGCAGGTGAAGTCGACGCCGCGCGTTCGGACCAGGGCAGCGGCCTCGAGCAGGACGGGTATCCCCTTGTAGGGCTGGAGTGAGGCAACACACAGGAGATGCGGGGGGGCGGCGGGCTCATCGACCGCTCGTTCGTACTGCTCCGGATCGATCCCGACGTGTACGACCTGCACCTTGCGCACGAGCGCATCCGGGTAATGACGGGCCAGAAACGCGCGGTTGAAGCGTGAGATAGACCGCACGAATGCGGCGGCCTCGAGCTTCCGTCGCAACAGCGCACGGCGCACGAAGATGTCGTGCGCGTGCACGGTGAAGCTGAACGTGACGCCGGTGAGAGCCGATGCGACCAACGCCACCGTCGTCGGGTGAGTGGCGTAGTGGGCGTGAACGTGCTGGATCCCTTCTCGCTCGAACCGACCGGCCAGATAGACAGCCTTGGGAAACAGCGTGAGCGACCGGACGAAGAAGTTCGGGCTGCCGACCGACCCAGCCGCCACTTGCCACAAAGTCGAGACGTACAGCCACGGGCGTCTGTACAGCATTCTGACGTTGGCGGCGACGATCGGCAGCGACAGAAACGGCGTGTACACCGCCCGCCGGATCCAGGGCGCGGCCTCCCGGTGGACGACTGCCGGACGCTCCCTGAGCAGCGGGACCAGCACGACCGGTTGGCCCTGGCGCTCCATCTCGACGATCTCCCGGAGGATGAACGTCTCGGTCACCAGCGGGAAGCGGGAGATGATCACGGCGATGGCCGGGCGCAGCGCTCCGGGTGTCGCGGCTGCGTCGTCGAGGTCTTCCGCGCCGGGCCCAGATTCCGTCGGCGGGAGTTTGGCGGCAGGTTCCGCGGTGGCCTCGCCGACATCGATGCCGACACTGCGTCCGGCCGGAGAGAGCCTGTACGAGGCGGCGGCGAAACCGACGGCGAGCCACCAGTAGCGAATGAAATCCCCGTGGAGGAACAGCCCGGCGAGCAGGTAACCGCCCAGGCCGATCGCGCATCCGGTGGCGAGGCCGGCGGACGATTCGTCTCCTTCGGCGAGCCACGATCTGCGCGCCCGCCAGAGGTACTCGAAGCAGACGGCCAGGGCCAGCACGAAGGGGGCCAGACCGGCCAGGCCGGTTTCGGCCGCAACCTCCAGGTACAGGTTGTGCGGGAAGTACCCCTCGGCTGGTGTGACGTACAGGCGCGTCTCCATCCCCACCTGCTGCGAGTAGTCGACGAAGTGATGCCCGTAGTTGCCGGCCCCGACGCCCATGAGGGGGGCGTCCGCGAACATGCGCCAGGCGGTTGCGGTGAACAGCCTTCGTTCACCGAAGGAGCTGTCGGGGCGCAGCACGTCCTCGCTCCCCGGCAACAACTCGCCAAGCGTCGTCAGCCGCATGGCGAAGTCATCCGGCAGCGCCATCCAGAGGAGCAGCACTGCCGGCACTCCGGCCAGCGCCGCCTTCCGCAGGTTGAGGCCGCGCACGAGCACGGCCGCCGCCAGCACCACGGCGAGGGCGAGAGCGCCGCCGCGGGAGTACGTGAAGACCGCGGCGACGCTCGAAAGGCCGGCCGCGCCGAACGCCAGTGCGCGTCTGCGGACGTCGGTCTCGGTCCAGGCCAGATAGAGGGCGATCGGAACGGCGAGAACGAGAATCTGCGCGAAGAAGTTGGGATCGCCCAGCGGCCCGGCTATGCGGGGCTCGAAAGTCGAGCCGTACACCTGCGCGTACTTGATTCGTGCCAGTCCGGCGAAATCCAGGGTGAAGTCGCCCGTCGCGACCTGCGCGATCGCCATCAGACTCAGAGCCGCGGCGCAGAGCACGAACGTCCAGACACCACGACGCAGGGCGATGGTGGAGCGCGCAAGGAGGACGAACACCACGAAGATGGCGAACCCGCGGAGCAACTCGAGGAGCCGTGCGTCTGCCGCCGCGCGATCGGCCGCGAACGTCGTCGAGCCGAGGACGACCACGAGGTAACCGGCCAGCAGAAGCGTGATCGTGCGTGGCAGCGGTGGCGAACCCGGAGCGTTGTGCCACCAGCCGGCGAGCGCAAGCGGGACGAACGAGACCTGCAGCAGAGACGGGAGTCCGTGGGTGCGTACGAGCACGTCCGAGAGGTTGAGCGCCACGAATGCCACGAGGCAACAGAGAGCCACGTCCGGGAGGCGAAGACAGAAGGCACCCAGCGTGAGACCGGCCAGCAGGAGCGCGGCACCCCCGGGCGTGACGACGCCGGACAGATTGAACAGCTCGGGTCGCTCGACGACGACGCCGGCAGTCAGCGCGGAGAGTCCGGCTGCGGCGGCAACGACCAGACCGATCGAGCGCCCCCGGCCGTCATGGGATAACGCAGCGTTCACGGTCCGGCCGGGTCAGCTCTGGCGGGCGCTCCGGCCCTCCGTTACGGTGCCGATGACGCCTACCGCCACGGCGCCGATGAACAGCCCGGCGATCCCGGCAGCCAGCGAGTTCCTGCGCGGATCTGGATGGATCGGCCGTGTCGGAGCCTCGGCTGCAGCGATGGACCGCATCGTGTAGATCCGGTACAGCGAACGGGCCTCTGCAGCGGTCACCTCACCCGCCGCGTTGGCGACACGCGCCGCCAAGGCGGAATCGGTCCCATCCACGTCGACACGAATGATGTTGGTGTTGGGCAGAACGGAGGCGCTGATCCGGTACGCCCGGAGCCCCTCGAGCGGCTCGCGTCCGACTGCCTCCGCGACCGCCGAGCGGGTTTCACGTGTCCCGGGAATCCGTGCCAGAGTCGCAAGCAACGTGCGGCGCTCGAGCACGTCGAGGCTCCTCAACACGTCACCGTCCGACTGCACGTCGCTGTTGGGTGTCACGGCGAGCATGGCGCTTGCCCGGTACGTCTGTGGCTGTTGCGACGTCCACCAGCCCGCTGTCGCCACGCCGACAGCGAGCGTGGCCGCCGGCACCCACCACCATCGCCTCAAGATCCGCAGGAGTGACTCGCCCACAGTACCGTCCTCCTCTACACCGCACCCCTGGCCGTGACCACGACCGGCACGGTCCTGGCCAGGATGATCAGGTCTCGCGTGAAGCTCCAGTTGTCCACGTAGTCGATGTCCAGGCGAATGCGATCGACGTCGGGCAGCAGGCTGCGACCGCTCACCTGCCACAGTCCGCTGATACCGGGTTTCATCGCGAAGCGCCGCATGAGACTCGCGCGTGGGTAGCGGTGAAGGTCGCTCCGGAGCAGCGGACGGGGCCCCAGCAGGCTCATGTCGCCGCGGAGGACGTTGATCAGCTGTGGCAACTCGTCGACGCTGAATCGGCGCAGCGCTCGACCGAGCGGTGTGACTCGGGGGTCGTGCTGAATCTTGAGGAACGTGGAGTCGGCTCGCTCTCCGGCCAGACGTTCCTCCTGACGCTCGGCACCGTCGACCATGGTGCGGAACTTGTACATGCCGAAGTCGGCACAGCGGTAGCCGATCCGCCGCTGCACGAAGATGACGGGCCCCCGGCTCGACAGCCTGATAGCACCGGCCAACGCGAGCAGGAGCGGGGCGAGCACTACCAGGAGCGTTGCCGACACGAGCACGTCGAGTACTCGCTTCGCGAAGAGCGCGCTGCGCCGAGTGCGCGGGAAGTCCAGCGTCCAGCCCCAGTCAGCCACCTGTTCCATGACACACCTCACCCGGCGGAGCGGCCGCGACCTCGCGAGTGCGAAATCGATTAGCCGCCGTCGGGCAACTTGTCTGGGGGCTGATGTGTCGACTGTGCAACGTGCGGACCATCCGTCCCGGTCCGCGTGTTTGCACCCGGCTGCCCTGCGATTTCTCCGGAAGCGTCGGCGTGACGGCTCGGCGCCGGTTCGAACGGCCGGTAGGAGGAATTACGAATCGAAGGATCGCGATATCAATAGTGGCGAAGGCCGCGTCGGACTTACGGTCTCGACGGCCTCCTGACGAATCCGTATGCAGACGTCGCCGGCCGCCGACGTGTGAGAGGCTCGACTCGAGCTGTGCCCAGTTCTGTGACCATCCCTGGTGGGACGTGGTGCGAATCTGTAGCACTCCGGGGTCGACCGAAGGCATCCGTTTGCTGAGGGACTGTCACTCGGTAATCGAAGGTGGTCGTCGGTGCCCTAGCCGCTGCTGCAACTACGAACCAGGAGGTCGCAGGTTCGAGTCCTGCAGGGCGCGCCATTTCGATTCAACATGGCGCGGCGGACCGCACCCGACTCGCTCTCCCGGGCCCAGTCCGACACACAGACGAACGAAACCGAGGCCGATCAAGACCATCTATCGTACCGACTCGATCACGCGCTGGAACCTCTCGTTCTCCAGGCAGATCTCGTCGATCAGGTCGGTGTCGACGACGATGCGTTGATTCAACGTGACGCTCCACGGCTCGGTGTACGCGGTGGGATCGTCCACGGTGACCCGGATCTCGAGGTGTCCGAAGGTCGGCCGCCGGATTTCTTCCCGTACCCTGGCCGCAGCGGTGAGCACGCTCCCGTTCCAGTCGATCCACGTGTCGTCGCGTAGTCCGACCGTGTCGACGATCAATACGTCCCCCGACCATCTCGCCGACGAGTATCCCTGCCAGTTGGGATTGGGGTCGTCGGGCAGCGGGCGGGCATCGGTGAAGACCTGACGGTACCCGGCGTTCATCTCGTTGAGCACCACCAGCAGACCCGGCTTGTGCACGAACTTCAACAGGTGCGGCAGGCCGTACGCGCGAAGGAAGTTGTCCGGCAGGCACCGGATGTGGGGATCGTCGATCGCGTCATTGGCAGTGCGCTCCGCGACGATCGGGACGAGCCAGGGCTGGTAGGGCAGTCCTCCCGGCAGGTCCACGCCGATGTTTCGCATCTGACGTGAGGCGCCGATGGCCCCAGGATCGCCAGCCTCGTCGAGAATCGGCGCCGGTCTGTCGCCCCCCTCGCCAGGGCCCTGACGGCCCGGCTCCGCAGTCATCCAGACCCCGGAGAAGTCCGGCTGGCCGTCCGCCAGTCGCGGCGCAGGGGCGGCCATGTCCACACTGCCGTCGGCCCTTCGTGGGACTCCCGCCGTCGGATACTGGATCCACTGGGTGGCCACGGGACTCGCACACAACATGACGAACAGGGCCACGGACGCGCGGTGGCCACATGCACCGGCTGGGCGCCTCATTCGCGAACAATACACCAGAGAGAATCACGCATCGTCCGTCGACGGGAGCTTCCGTGGGTGCGAGACTCGCGCCAGTCGCGTGGTATTCTCCGGCCCAAGGATCGGCATTCAGGGAGCCTCATCGATGAAATTCAGAACGCCGTGCATCGCCGTCGCCGCGCTTTTCGCCATCATGACCGGTCCGGCCGGCGCCCAGGGCCGCGGCGGCATTCCGGTGGCGGACCTGCCAGACCAGCCCTGGGAGTACCAGACGGCCAACGCCAGGATCCGCGTGCACGTGCTCACCGCGGGCCTCGAGAATCCCTGGAGCCTCGAGTTCCTGCCCGATGCGTCGATCCTGATCACGGAGCGGAACGGACGGCTCCGCCACTTCAAGGACGGCGTGCTCTCCGGGCCGGTCCCTGGCCTGCCGGAGGTCGTGGCCGACAACTTCATCAGCGGCCTGCACGACGTCAAGCTGCACCCCGACTTCGCGCAGAACCGGCTCGTCTACTGGGTCTACAACAAGGGCGACGCCGCCGAGGCAGCCGGCGGGGGCCGGAGTGGCCGCGGCCAGGGTGGCCGCGGAGGTGGCCGGGGCGGCGCGCAGCGAACGCTGACGGTCGCCCGCGGTGTCTTCGATGGCACGGCGCTGACCGACGTCGAGGACGTCATCAGGATGGACGGCGCGAGCACGGTGTCGCGTCTGCTCTTCCTGCCTGACGGCACGCTGCTGGTGAGCACCTGGGGCGACCCCGGGCAGATGGCGCAGGACACGATGGGCCTGAGCGGGAAGATCCTGCGCTACAAGGACGACGGCACGATCCCGCCGGACAACCCGTTCGTCGGCCGGGACGGCTACAGGCCCGAGATCTACACGCTCGGCCATCGCACGCCCGAGAGCCTCGTCTGGCACGAGCCGACGGGCACGATCTGGGAGTCCGAGATGGGCCCGAACGGCGGAGACGAGATCAACGTCATCACGGCGGGCGGCAACTACGGCTGGCCGCTCGTGAGTCTCGGCCGCTCCTACGCCGGGCCGTATCAGCCCGAGGGCTTCGAGCTCGAGGGCATGGTCGCGCCGGTCGTCAACTTCGTGCCGTCGATCTCGACGACGGGGATGACGTTCTACACGGGCGACCGGATCCCGGCGTGGACGGGCAATCTCTTCATCGGCGGCGTGCGCTACGGCGAGATCGCCGGCACGGGGCGCATCCAGCGCATCGTCTTCAACGGCGACATGGAAGAGGTCCGCCGCGAGACGCTGCTCGAGGACAAGCGCTGGCGCATCCGCGACATCCGGCAGGGCCCGGACGGGCTGCTCTACGTGATCACCGACGAGCGCAACGGCGCCCTGCTGCGGATCGAGCCGGCCGACTGACGGGCGGCCGCAGGTGCTGTCGAGCAGTGGCCGTCTCGCCCGCGCGGAGCGCGGGCAAAGCCAACACTTGAGCAGTGGCGCGTAGCGTCACTGCGAGCGAGGCCCGCTTCAGACCTCCTGGACATGCTCGACGGTCTGAGGCGGGCCTCGCTAGACGGGAGGCCATGAGACGGACGGTCGGCGTGGTGGCGCTCTGCGCCATGTCGTTCGCGGCGGGGGCGGCGGCGGGGGCGATTGCTCAGCGGCTGTACGATCGTCGCGGCGTCCTCCCTGCCGGCGACGCCGCGGACGTTGAAGCCACGCCCGGCGAACGGGTGACGCCCGTCGTCGATTTCACGCGGCAGCCGCTCTGGGCCTACGGGTTCCTCACGCCGCCCGCGCCGGGCGAAGCGGCGGCACCGCAGCGGGCGCCGTCCCGCGCCCTGCGGCCCAACGAGGACGAAGAGGAGCAGACGCGACCTCGATCCGTCCCGGGCAGCACGGCCAGCTATTCGCTCCTCGACATCCGCGACGGTCAGAACGTCATCGACTGGCACCCCGGGGACCACCCCCCGATGCCCGACATCGTCCGGCTGGGGCCGGCAAGCCTCGAGACGGGACGGTGGGGGTGCGGCTTCTGCCACCTTCCCAACGGGCTCGGGCGTCCGGAGAACGCCCCGACCGCCGGCCTGCCCGTGGGCTACTTCGTCCAGCAGCTCAGGGACTTCCGGAGCGGGCTGCGCCGGACCGCGGATCCCAGGAAGCCGAACACCAACACCATGATTGACCTGGCCCGCGCGATGACCGACGACGAGATGCAGCAGGCGGCCGAGTACTTCGCGGCCATCGCATGGCAGCCGCGCGTGACGGTGATCGAAACCGCGCTCGTCCCTCGCACTCGCGTGGTGGGCAACCTGTTCATTGCCACCGAGGACGAGCGCACGGAGCCGATTGCGGGGCAGATCATCGAAGTGCCCGGAGACGAGGAGCGTACCGAGCGGCTGCGCGATCCCCGGGCGGGGTTCATCGCCTACGTGCCGGAGGGCAGCCTTGCGCGCGGCCGGCAACTGGTCAGGCTCGGCGGCGCGGAGATCGTCGACAGCCAGATCGTGCCGGGCGAGACCACCGCGTGCACGGCGTGCCATGCGCCCGACCTGATGGGCGTGGGCGACGTGCCGCCCATCGCCGGCCGGTCGCCCAGCTACGTGGCGCGCCAGCTCTTCGACATCCAGCAGGGGACCCGGCGCGGGCCGGCCGTCGACCTGATGAAGGTCGCCGTGTCGAAGCTGACGGCCGACGACATCGTCGCCATCGCCGCGTACGTGGCGTCGAGCTTCCCGCCCACGCCCGAAGAGGTGGCCGCATCCGACGAGATCCGGGCCGACCACGCGTACTTCAGGGGCCTGTAGGCTCCGCGCGGCGTCTGCGGGACGTTGCGCTCACGGCTCCAGACACTTCTGGAGCTCGCGCGGCAGCTCGCTGACCGCGGGTTTCTCAGCGACCAGCCGGCGGATCAGGGCGCCGACCGTTGCGAGGTCTTCCGCATCGGGGCGAGCCGCCCGCCACGTGATGCGCCGCCAGAGACCGTAGTGCCACAGATCGAGACGGTGCGGCGCAAAGGGAGGCCCCACAGTGGGGAAGGTGCCGACGACCGTTACCTGATAGCCGTCGGTCTCTTTCAGCACCCCGGCCACAAGCGCACGAGCAGTCTCGGCGGGTACCGAGAACGCTGCGGCCTTGAAGAGAGCAAGATAGATCGATTCGCGCTCGGCCAGCGGGAAGTCCAGGCGCGCCTGTGCCTGAGGGGCTGCGCCTTCCCGGGAGTAGTGCTCCAGGTCGATGACAACTGAACCGGTCGAACACGGGTAGGTGTATCTGAACGCGAAGTCAGCGGGCAGCCAGAGGGGCCGCGGGTCGTCGAGCGGTGGGATTGCCGGATGGGGGCCGCCGCCAAGAAGGAACTCGACGATCACCGGCACGACGACGATGGCCGGCGAGCCGCCGCTCAACGGGGGCGCGAATGTCCATCACACCTGGGCTGCCTGATCGCACCGGCTCCTGCGCCTCCGCGGTCATCGGCGCGGACACCGTCACCAGAATCACCAGAGCGAGCCGTTTCGCTCGAGGCCACATCGTCGCCTTCATGTACCGCCACCGCAGAAGACGCACGCGGGAGGTGCTGAATGGCGACCGCGCACCGCGGCGTTCTGTATGATGCTCCGATGCGATGGAGCATGACACGGATCCGAGCTCGCCACGAACGAATTCCACGGCTCACGCCCGGCATCCTGGCGGCGACGGCGACCCTGGCGCGTTGTCTACCAACGGGCCTACCCACGGGCCTGCTCGCGACCCTGCTCGCGGTGACGACGTCTGTCCCGACGGCGTCGGCCCAGACGGCTGCCCAGGGCGTGTCGGGCGAGGCAGTCTACACGACGCACTGCGCAAGCTGCCACGAGGCGACCAGCCCGCGCGTGCCATCGCGCGACGCGCTGGAGCAGATGCCGGCGGGCCGCATCCTGCGCTCGCTCGACGGAGGGGCCATGATGACCATCGCGTTCACGATGACCCGCGAGGAGCGGCTGGCCGTGGCGTCGTATCTCGGCACGCCGGACGAGCTGGCAGGACCGCCGCCGGCCGCCTTCTGCGCCGATCGCACCGTCCGCCTCGACGCGCGTCCACGCGTGACGTGGAACGGCTGGAGCCCGGGCACGGCGAACGCGCGCTTCCAGACGGCCGACGCGGCCGGTCTCCGCAGCGACCAGGTCGGCCGGCTCGAGCTGAAGTGGGCGTTCGGGTTCGAGGGCGACGTCTCGGCGTTCGCGCCGCCCACCGTCCTCGACGGCCATCTGTTCGTCGGGAGCGCCGCCGGCGTCGTGCACGCGATGCGCGCCGCGAGCGGATGCCTGCTGTGGACGTTCCAGGCGAACGGGCCCGTTCGCGCCGCCATCCTCGCGGTGCCGGCCGGCGGCGGGCACGTGCTGCTCTTCGGCGACATGACGGGCTGGTTCTACGCGCTGCGCGCGGACACCGGTGAGGAGCTGTGGAGAGTCCAGATCGACACGCACGATTCCACGCGCCTGACCGCCGCCGCCACCGCGCACGACGGCGTCGTCTACGTGCCCGTGTCCTCGTGGGAGGAGGCGCGCGCGAGCGACGCCACGTATCCCTGCTGCACCTTCAGGGGCAGCGTGGTCGCGCTTCGCGTCGCCGACGGCCGCGAGGTCTGGCGGACCTTCCTGGTCGACGAGCCCAGGCCGCAAGGGCAGACCGCGGCTGGCGTGACGGCGTTCGGCCCCTCGGGCGTCGCCGTCTGGTCGACGCCCACCCTCGATGCGGGCCGGCGGCGCCTCTACGTGGCCACCAGCAACAACTACTCCGTCCCGGCGACGGGGCTGAGCAGCGCGGTGGTCGCGCTGGACCTGGACGACGGACGTGTGGTCTGGTCGAAGCAGTTCACGCCCGGAGACGTCTTCAGCGGCGCGTGTCCGGAGAGGTCCGCCAGTTGTCCGGACGGTCCGGGACCCGACTTCGACTTCGCCGCATCGACGATCCTGGCGCCCCGGCCCGGAGGCGGCGACGTCCTGCTGGCCGGACAGAAGTCGGGGATCGTGCACGCGCTCGATCCGGAGCGGGAGGGCGAGCTGCTCTGGCAGACGCGCGTCGGCAGGGGAGGCACGAGCGGGGGCGTGCAGTGGGGCATGTCCGCCGACGGCGAGCAGGCCTACGCTGCCGTCTCCGACATGGATCGCACCTTCCAGGTCCGCGCGCTCGATCCGCAGCGCTTCGTCGTGGAGCGGAACGTGGGCGGCGGGATCTCGGCCCTGCGCATCGCCGATGGCACGCGCGTCTGGTCCGCCACGCCGCCGGCCTGCGCCGACGACGCGCCGAGCGGCTGCAACCCTGCGCAGTCGGCCGCGGTCACCGGCATGCCCGGCGTCGTCTTCTCGCCCTCGAACGACGGGCACGTGCGTGCCTACGACTCGGCCGACGGCGAGGTGCTGTGGGACTTCGACACGATGCGCGCGTTCGACACGGTCAACGGCGTCGCGGCGCGTGGCGGCTCGATCGACGGCCCCGGCGTCGTCGTCGCCGGCGGCATGGTGTTCGTGACATCCGGCTATTCGCGCAACGGCGGCGTGCCGGGCAACGTGCTGCTCGCGTTCGCGCCGTGACCTGACGGCCCGCTGGACCAGTCCCACGACTCAGTCGTGTTGATGTCTGGACGGGTGGCGCCGCGGAGGGGGCCCCCGGCCCGCCGGAGGCGCGTCTCCCGTTGCGCGTGCTCTTCGCGCCGAGGAGGCCGGGGGAGGAGCGGCGACAGGACCCGCGCCGATATCAACACGAGTGAGTCGTGGTCAGACCGGACGGAGGAACTCGGTCTCGATGATCTGCGTGACCTCGGCCATCGACGTCTCGAGGGTCCTGCGCCCCCTGCGGGACGCGGCGTCTCCCGGCGCGTCGGCAGCCCGCGCCACGGCGTCGGCGTAGCGTTCCCTCAACGGCAGTCCCTCGTCCGTCTGTCCCAGTGCGGCAATCTGACGTCTGACGCGATCGAGTCGCGTTCGAGTGTCCGCAATGACGGCCAGCGCCTGCTCGACGCCGGTCTCGCCGCGCAAGGCCCTCGTCAGGAGCCGGCACTCGAACGCCCGGCACGCCCCGGGCGATGCGCGTAAATCGAGCAACGTGTGCCCTCGAGTGCCGCGCACGGCAGCGCCATCGCGGTGCCCGCGTCGCCGTCGGCCTCGACGTCGCCCAGCAGCGACCCGTCGCAGCACAGGCCGCACTGCGTACACAGAAGACCCGTCAGGTTCCGTGACGTCAGCCGGGCGGCGCCAGCCTCGGGATTCCTGCGCGTATCCGTGGACCCCGTATTCCTACTGCGGCACGTGATCGCGGTACCGTGCCGCGACGTCGTCGTCGCAGGCCTCCGACGGCGGCGAGAAGTCGAGGTCCGGGCGATGGTCCCACTGCTGCGCCAGTGTGGCCGGCGCGGTGAGATACACCGGGTCTTCGACGGTGATCTCGTAGCGCAGCCGGGTGCGCGCTTTCGTCAGCGTCAGCCGCTCGACCGTGTGCTTGCGCGGGCTCGACGGCACGTTGGCACCCACGCCGGAGGGGTTCGGCTCGAAGGCGATCGTATCGATCACGAGCGTATCGCCCTCCCACCGGCCGATCGCGTGCCCGTGACGCGACGGTTGCACGTCGGCCGGATGCTCGGCGTTCATGCGGATCGTGCGCACGACATGGTCGCCCGAGTTGTCGTAGTGCATCACGACCGCGTCGTCGCCGATCTCGATCGAGCGCATCTCGTCGAGCACTGCGAGGAACGGCACGGGCTCGACGTAGCAGAGCCCGTCGGCCGTGAGCTTCGCCTGGGCTGCACGCCCTTCCGGTGTGACCGGCCACCGCGCCATGGCCCCGAAGCCGGCGCCCAGCGCGGCCCGGGACGGCGCCCAGCGGCCCTCGAGGCTGTCGGCCCGAGTCAGTGCGCGATCCCGCGCGCTCGCGGCATAGAACGGATGGATCTCGCCGTCTTCGGTCGTGACGTCGAGAATGCGGACCTGCTTGCCCCAGCCGCCGCGATTGGGGTTCGCGCGCATGATGACTCGCGTGCCAAGTCGGAGCGCCTCCCGATCGAGGCCGTCGGCGCGCGCCTGCGTGATTGCGAGGCCCTCGCCTTCCACCTGCGCCGGCTGACCGTCCGGTCCCGTGGTCCGGATGATCAGGTACATGTGCGGGTTCACCCAGTCGAACCGGACGACGGTGCCCTCGTACAGGACCTCCTGGGTCGTGTCGAACATGGCCTGGCTGTGGTGGGCGGACGCCGGCGCGGTGAGGAGCGCGGCTGCTGCGAGCGCCGGAAGAACGGGAAACAGGCGTCTCATGATTGACACCTCGGCAGCGAAAACGGATAGCGACACTATAAACAGATCGCTGCGGTGAGCCAAGGAGGTCGCTACCGGTCGAGCGGCGGCAGTATCTCGTTTCGGTCCGGCGGCACCTGCTGATCGACGGCGTTCGGCATGAAGCCCACACGCAGGTAGGCGGCCATGGTCTGCAGGATGTACACGGTGTCCTGCATGCCGAAATGCCCCACCATGCGCTGCCAGAGCTCGCTGCTGACGCCGCGCTCGCGCAGCAGCGTCCG
>Ga0299906_10000351_pt1 | contig 45061 bp, 31 predicted proteins | sample RVTome_14_FD_200259 | JGI IMG/M metagenome (GOLD analysis project Ga0299906, IMG submission 200259) | Soil microbial communities from uranium-contaminated site in the Upper Colorado River Basin, Wyoming, United States - RVT145D125 (version 2) ... | reverse complement strand
GCCGACGTATTCCCCGACTCGAATCCGTCGACGAAGATCGACGGCTCGCTCTTGCGCTCGAGCGCCGGCAGCCAGCCCGGGTTCTGGCCCGAGCCGCCGTACGCCCCGCGGACGCTCACGCTCCGCGTCCTGAAGTTGAAGTCGACGTTCCAGTCCTCGTAGACGCTGAGGCCGCCGGTGTCGACGGCGCCGTCGAGCAGGCCCGCCAGCGGGAAGAGGTCGAGGCGGTCCGCGGCGCCGGCGAGCACGCCGTCGGGGTTCACGAGATAGGTGCCCGCCGCGGCGTAGGCGTCGGTGGTGTTGTCGAGCTGCGTGCCGCCAGTCGGCGCGGCGCCGAAGAGGGCGTTGCCCACCAGGCGACGCTCGAAGCCGGCGAGGCCGCCGGTGATGGCGACCGTGGTGCCGTCCGCGACGATCGTGTTGTGGAAGATCCGCACCCGCCGCGGCTGGTCCTCGTGCGGCTGCACGTGGACGGCCGCGCCGAAGTCGTTGACCAGCAGGTTGGCGTAGAAGATCACGTTGCCCTCGCCCTGGAAGAGCGCCTCGTTCGGGTTCTGGTGGAAGAAGTTGCCGTAGATGAGGTAATCGTCCTCGGCGCCCGGGCCGGCGAGCGGCCAGTGGCCCACGCCGTGGCCGTGGACGTAGAGGTTCTCGAGGGTCACGGAGTGGACGAAGTCCGAGGTGCTCTCGGCCTTCACGCCGTCACCGTCGCGGCCCATGCCGTCGAGCTCGAGGTTGCGGATCACCAGGTAGCTCGAGTCGGTGAGGCTCACCGTATTGCAGCAGTCGCGCCCGGTGAGGACGGCCGGCGGCCCCGACGCCGGACCCTCGACGACGATGCAGCGGTCGGGCTCGCCGTGGTGGGCGTCGAAGGGCAGGCCCTGGCCGTAAGTGCCGGGCGCCAGCCGCAGCAGGTCGCCCGGCTGGAGCGAGGCCAGGAGCGTGCGGTAATTGGCGGGATCGGCGTCGATCACGTTCTCGGGCACGGTGCCGGCGCAGCCGCCGTAGTCGGCGGCCGTCGACGCGCGGGCCGCCGGCGCGGCCAGCAGGGCCGCGACGAAAAAAACGATGAACGGCTTCATGAGGCTGCCTCCTGGCGGGGACGGCGGCGGGCCCGAGGATTCTAGCAGGTCTGCGCGGTGGTATCCTCCCCCATTCGTGTCGGACGACGCTGAACGCCGCTGGACCGTCGCCGCGCTGGCCCTGCTGCTGCTCGCCTGCCACGCGGGCCTGGCGGTCCACAGCCTGTGGCGCAAGTCGACGACCTACGACGAGGTCACCCACCTGCCGGCCGGGCTCGCCCAGGCGGCGACCGGGCAGGCGCGGCTCAATCCCCAGCACCCGCCCCTGGTGAAGCTCCTCGCCGGCCTCGCGGCGTCGACGCTGGAACCGCGCCTGCCGCTCGACGGCGAGAGCTATCTCAGCGGCCGGGAGTGGGATTTCGGCCGCCAGGTGCTCTACGAGGCGGGCAACGACGCCATGGCGCTGCTGCGCCGCGGTCGCCTGCCCGTGGTCGGCCTGAGCGTCCTGGGAGGCCTCGCGGTCTTCCTGTGGAGCCGGCGTCGACACGGCGACCTGGCGGGGCTGGCGAGTCTCGCGCTCTACGCCTTTTCGCCCACCGTGATCGCGCACGCCCGGCTGGTGACGATGGACGCCGCGGTGAGCGCCGGCGCGGTGCTGGCGCTCTACTCCTGGTGGCGCGCCACCACCTGCCCGCGGCCGCGCCTGGGGGCGGAGCTGGTCTGCGGCGTCGGCCTCGGGATCGCCCTGGCGGCCAAGTTCAGCGGCCTCGTCCTGGTCCCGGCGATGGCGGCGTGCGAGCTCCTCGCCAACGGCGCGCGGCGGGGATGGCGGCGGCGCCTGCGCGCCTGGGCCGTGACCGCGGCGGCGGCGGCGCTGGTGGTCGAGCTCGCCTACCTGGCGCCCGACGGCCTGCTGCGCTACGCGCGGGACCTCCGGCTGCTCTACGGCGACCGCAATCCGGAGTACTCCTACTACCTGGCGGGCGAGTTCCGGCGCGAGGGCTTCCCCCACTACTTCCTGGTGGCGATGGCGGTCAAGAGCACGCTGCCCGCTCTGGCGGCGATGCTGGGCGGGCTCGGCCTCGCGGCCGCCAGCCGCCGGCGTTGGCGCGACGACCTCTACCTCTGGCTGCCGGCGCTCTGGTGGCTCGCCGTGACCTCCGCCGTCGCCGCCAACTGGGGCGTGCGCTACGCGTTGCCCGTCTATCCGCTGCTCTTCGTCCTCGCCGGAGGGCTGGCGAGCCTGGCCTGGAACGCGCGCCGCCGCGCCGTGCGCTGGTTGCCGCCGCTGCTGCTGCTGACCCACGCCAGCGAAGCGGTGAAGACCCACCCCGACTACATCCCGTACTTCAACCAGATCGCCGGCGGGGCGCGCGGGGGCATCCACTGGCTCGACAACTCGAACCTCGACTGGGGGCAGGACCTCTACCGCCTGCCCGCGTGGCTCGGCGAGCGCGGCGTCGAGCGCGTGCGCCTGCTGTACTTCGGCACCGCGCTGCCGGAGCACTTCGGCGTCGTCCAGGAGCCGATGATCCCGGCGGACTGGCGGGCGGCGCCGCGTCCCGGCGTCTACGTGATCTCCGCCGAGTACCTGGTGCGCGGCCTCTACCAGGCCGAGAGCCGGGGATGGCACAGCGACTGGCTCCGCCGCTACGAGAGCGTCGACGTGCTCGGCGGCTCGCTCTACCTCTACGTCTTCGAGTAGGAGTTGCTACGCGCTCTGGTGCGCCCGGCTCGCCGCCTTGAGGGCGGCCTTGAGGTCGTCGACCTGGATCGGCTTCGACACGTAGTCGTCCATGCCGGCGCCGAGGCAGCGCTCGCGGTCGCCGCGCATGGCGTGGGCGGTCATGGCGATGACGTAGGGCCGGCCGTCGCTGAACCGCCGGCGGATCCGGCGGGTCGCTTCGAGGCCGTCGACCACCGGCATCTGGACGTCCATCAGCACCACGTCGTAGGCGCCCGCCGCCACCGCGTCGAGCACCTCGGCGCCGTTGGCGGCCACGTCGGCCGCGTAGCCGAGGATGCGCAACGTCTGGAGCGCCACTTTCTGGTTGACCAGGTTGTCCTCGGCGAGCAGGATCCTGAGCGGATAGCGGCTCGCCATGTCGCGGTCGATCGTACCGCTGTCCATCGGCTTCGGCACCAGGCTCGACACCGCCTCGCCGACGATCGTGAAGCAGAACGTCGAGCCCTGGCCCGCCCCGCTCTCGACCCAGATCCGTCCGCCCATGAGCTCCGCCAGGTGCTTGCTGATGGCGAGGCCGAGGCCGGCGCCGCCATGCTTGCGGCTCAAGGTGCCGTCGATCTGGTGGAAGGCCTCGAAGAGACGCTCCTGGCGCTCGGGGGCGATGCCGATCCCGGTGTCGGTCACCGCGAAGCGAGCCTCCATCCGGTCGCCCTGGAGCAGCCGCGTCGACAGCGCGACCCGCACGTGGCCCTCCTCGGTGAACTTGACGGCGTTCGAGAGCAGGTTGATGAGGACCTGCCGAGTGCGGCCCGGATCGGCGAGGATCGCCTGGTGGGCGCCCTCGGCGATCGTGAAGCAGAGGTCCAGCCGCCGCGACCGCGCCAGCGGCGCGATCACGTCGAGGCTCTCGTCGATCATCGTCCGCAGGTCGAAGGGTACGCGTTCGAGCTCGAGCTTGCCGGATTCGATCCTCGAGAAGTCGAGGACGTCGTTGATCAGCGCCAGCAGGGCCTCGCCGCTGTGGCGGATGGTCTCCACGTAGTCGCGTTGGGCGGCGTCGAGCCGGGTGCCGAGGAGCAGGTTGGTCATGCCGATGACGCCGTTCATCGGGGTGCGGATCTCGTGGCTCATGTTGGCCAGGAACTCGCTCTTGACCCGGCTCAGGGCGAGGGCCTCCTCCTTGGCCTGACGCAGCTCGCGGGTACGCTCTTCGACCTTCTCCTCGAGCCGCAGCCGCAACTGGTCGAGCTCGTCGTGGATGCGCCGGAAGCGGTTGGAGAGCGACAGACCCATCGCCACCAGCACCGCCGCGAAACCGAGCGGCGCCAGCACCAGGGCGTCGTCCCCGGCGAGGCCGAGGGGGAATTTCGCGATCTCGTAGATTTCAACCGCCACCAGGATCAGCCCTCCGGCGAGGATCGTGCGCGCTTCGGCGTCGCCGCGTCTGGCCTCCCGGACCACCAGTGCGATCACCGCGACGAGCAACGGCACCAGCCAGGAGATCCGCCAGAAGCCGGTGGCGACGATCAGGCCGACGTCCGGCCACAGGGCCACGGAGAGCGCCAGCGCGGCCTGGGAGAGCTGGTAGGCGCGCAGGAGCCGGCCGACCCGGCGGCGGAAGAGGGTCCACAGGAACTGGATCGCCGCGACCGCGGCGAGATGCCCGGTCAGGGGGGCGAGGCGGAGCAGCAGATCGTAGCGGCTGGTCACCTGGAAAGGCCACGAGCTGAGGGCCAGGGTGTTGCCCGCGAAGCACAGGAGGATCAGGCCGAACCACAGGTACTCGCCGCGTTGCCGCCGGCGCAGGTAGAGGAGCAGGTGATAGAGGGCCGCGAAGGCGAAGAGGGTGGCGAGGATCAGCAGGTGGACCTCGCGCAGCAGGCCACGGGCCCACTCGACGTCGACGCGGTCGCGCAGCGCCTCATAGGGGCCGAGGGCCAGGGTGCCGCCCACCGGCGAGCCGTCGGCGGCCAGGTCGGAGGCCCAGCCGGCGCGCTCGAACCGCAGCGCCAGCAGCAGGGTGCCGTCGCCGGCGGGCAGGGGGAAGGCCTGCGGCCGCGGCACCGGCAGGGGCGCTCGGGCGCCTCGCGAGCGGCCCACGAGGTGGCCGTCGGCGTAGACCTCGAAGGAGCCGAAGCGGGCGGGGCCCAGGGCCAGACCGAGCCTGCCGTCGCGCGCGAGGGCGCGCTGCTCGCCGCCGAGGGTGATGCGCTGGCGGTACCAGATCGTGCCGTCGACGCCGGCGTAGCCCTGGTCCTCCCAGCTCCCCCGCAGCGGCACCGCCGGCCAGCGGGAGTCGTCGAAGCGCGGGTCGGACCAGGCGGGGTCGTCGCCGGGGAGCGACTGCCAGAGCTCGGGCAGCGCGGCGTCCGCCCCCGCCGCGGCGAGCAGGAGCAGGCAGGCGTACCACGAGGAGACCGCCGTGATGCGGATCATGACGCGTGCGCCCCCCGGTCTCCTACCCCTTCTCCAAGCAGCGAACAGGCCCATCGCTGGCTGCGAGTATACGCCTCCCGCCCCGCGACGCGTCGGTCACGATCGTCCGCGTGTTTTCGCCGCGGCCGTGCTATCATTGCCAGCCGGTAACCAACGTGCGCCTCGAACGTCTCGGTGCGCGACTCTGAAGAGACCTTCCGCGCTCCTTCTGAGGCTCACCCCGAGTAGTCAGGCGACCCCCAATCTCGGTTGCGGTACGGCAGCCGGCGGACCAGGGAACGTGGACGTTCCCGCAGTGAGGAGAGACACGGAAGCCATGTCCAAGCGCATCTACGTGGGTAACCTACCCTTCAGCTCGACGAGCGAAGAGGTCACGGACCTGTTCGGCCAGTACGGCGGCGTCCTGACCTGCAACATCGTCACCGACCGTGAAACGGGGCGGCCTCGGGGATTCGGGTTCGTGGAAATGGAATCCGACGACGCCGACGCCGCCATCCAGGCGCTCGACGGGGCGTCGTTCGGCGGCCGTAACCTCAAGGTGAACGAGGCGCGCCCGCGCGACGACCGTCCCCGCGGCGGCGGCGGCGGCGGTGGCGGCGGCGGACGGGGCGGCGGTCGCCGCTGGTAGGAGACGTAGCTCAGGAGACACCGGTCAGGAGACGCTGGTATTCAGAACTTCGCCGACGAGCTGGTCGGGCGGCTGCGAGCTCTCGGGCACCCCCTGTGCGTGGGCCTTGATCCCCACCTCGGGCTCATCCCGGAGCTTTTTCGTTCCGGCTCGATGGCACCTCTCGATCCGCGGACGCCCGTCGCGGTCGAGTCTTTCCTCGCCGCGGTCGTCGATCGTCTCGGCGGCCGCGTGGCGATCGTCAAGCCGCAGATCGCCTTCTTCGAGCAGCTCGGCTGGCCGGGGCTGCGCCTGCTCGCCAGCGTGGTCGAGCGCTGCCGCGCCCGCGGCCTGCTGGTGTTGCTCGACGCCAAGCGCGGCGACGTCGGATCGACCGCGGCGGCCTATGCCGCGGCCTACCTCGCGCCAGGCGCGCCGCTGGCGGTCGACGCGCTGACCTTGAGCCCCTACCTCGGCCGCGACTCGCTCGCCCCCTTCGTGGACGCCGCCCGCCAGGGCGGGCGGGGCCTCTTCGTGCTCGTCAAGACGAGCAATCCGGGCTCCGGCGATTTCCAGGACCGCGGGATCGAGGGCGGCGGCCGGCTCTACGAGGAGGTGGCCGCGGCCCTGGGCGAGGCCGCGCAGACCCTGCGCGGACCGGCCACCGGCTTCTCATCCCTCGGCGCGGTGGTGGGCGCGACCTACCCCGAAGAGAGCCTGAGGGTGCGCGAGCGGCTGCCGGCCTCGCTCTTCCTGGTGCCGGGCTATGGCGCCCAGGGCGCCAGCGCCCGCGACGCCGTCGCCGGCTTCGTCGCCGGCCCGAACGGCCGGCGCGAGGGCGGCGTCGTCAGCTCCTCGCGCGCCGTCCTCTTCCCTTCCGCCGCCGCGCGCTACGACGCCGGGAGCTGGGAGCGGGCGATCGACGAGGCCGTCGAGCGCGCCGCCGGCGAGCTCGCCGAAGCGGTGTTGCGGGTGTAGGGGCGCACGGCGTGCGTCCTCCGGCGCGCCCGGTCGGGCGCGGGCGCACGCCGTGCGCCCCTACACCGAAAGCGCCCGGTAGGGCGCGGGCGCACGCCGTGCGCCCCTACACCGTCGGACCTGTCCGACCCGTCCGACCTGTCCGACTCGTCCGACCCGCAGAGCAGGTATACTGAGGCAGATCCGTCTGCGCGATCGTTTCATCAGGGATCTGCGGAGGTGCCCATGAGAGAGAAAGACTGGCGCACGCTCCTCCACACCCTTCGGCAGGGCAACTGCATCCTCGTGCTGGGCCCCGAGATCCCCTGTCCGCGGCTCGACGAGACGCCCGCCGTGGGGCCCGACGGCAAGGCGGTGCCGTTCTTCCAGGAGGAGCCCACCCTGCCGGCGACGCTGGCGATGAGCCTCGCCGCCGAGGCCACGTTCACCCAGAGCCTCGACCCGCGCGACCTGGCCCAGGTCGCGGAGCTGTATTCGATGCAGTTCGGCCGCAACGACCTCGAGGCCGAGGTGGTGTCGTTCTACCGCCGCGCCCCGGCGAGCGCGGTCTACGCCGACCTGGCCAAGGTGCCGTTCAACCTCGTCATCTCCCTCGCCCACGACAGCGGGCTCGCCGACGCCCTGCGCCAGGAGGGCAAGGAGCCGGTCGCGGAGGTCTTCGACTTCCGGGGCGACCAGAAGGACATGGTCGGCCTCGGCCGCGGCGACGTGGGCACCGCCCGCTCGCCGCTCGTCTACTACTTGTACGGCCACGTCGACGTGCCGCGGTCGCTGGTCATCTCGGAGAGCGACACCCTCGATTTCCTGAGCGCGGTGATGGCCAAGAGCCCGGACCTGCCGGGCGACCTGCGCAGCCACCTGCGCGATCCCAACAAGAGCTTCCTGCTGCTCGGCTTCGGTCTGGCGCGTTGGTACCTGCGCATCCTCCTGCACCTGCTCAAGGTCAACAAGAAAGAGAGCCGCTCCTTCGCCTTCGAGCACATCGGCAACCCGGAGACCCCCTTCGTCAAGCAGACGATCCTCTTCCTGCGCAAGGGGCTCAAGGTCGAGAGCCACGACGTCGACGTGACCGCCTTCTGCGGCGAGCTGCGGCGGCGGGCGGAGGAAGCCGGCCTCGGCACCGAGATCGAGCACGCGCCGCGGCCGGCGGCGCCCCCCATGGGCCCCAAGGTCTTCATCTCCTACGCCAGCGAGGACGAGGCTCACGCCCGCAAGCTCTACGAGGCGCTCAAGGCCGACGGCTTCGACCCCTGGTACGACAAGGAGGGGCTGCGCGGCGGCGACCGCTGGGGCGACGTGATCCCCGACGCCCTCGAGCGCGTCGACTACGTGGTGGTGGTGCAGAGCCGGGCCCTCGGCGAGAAGACCTTCAGCTACGTCAACAAGGAGATCGACATGGCACTCCAGCGCCAGCAGCTCGCCCGCCGCGGCATCCGCTTCATCATCCCCGTGCGCGTCGACGACGGCCCGCTGCTCGACGACCTCAAGCACCTCCAGACCCTCGACCTGCGGGGCGCGGAGGGGACCCGTGAGCTGGCCAGCGTGATCACCCGCGACCAGCAGCGTCGCAAGAGGAGGGACTGAGCCATGGACGGTGCTCGGGAGTCCTACCGCTATCCCGGCTCGCGTCCCTTCCAGGACTCCGAGCTCGACCGCAAGCTGTTCTGGGGCCGGGCGCGCGAAGCCCACACCCTGCTCCACCTCACCCTGGCCGAGAAGCTGGTGGTCTTCTTCGCCAAGTCGGGGCTCGGCAAGTCGTCGCTATTGAATGCCGGCGTGCTCTCGTCGTTGCGCGAGCGCAACTACCTGCCCATGGTCGTGCGGGTCAACGACCCGGAGAGCGGTCCGCTCTGCACGGTCTTCAAGGACGTCGAGCAGACGTTCCACCGCGACGGCGTGGAGCTCGCCACGGTGCCCGGCGGCCGCCTCGAGACCCGCTTCGGCCTGCGGCTCGACGGTCCGCCGCCGGCCATGGGGGAGATCGCCGAGCGCTGCCACCGAAAACGCATCCCGCTCTGGCTCTTCTTCAAGGAGGTCGAGCTGTGGCACGGCGACGTGCTGCTCGAGCCGGTGCTCATCTTCGACCAGTTCGAGGAGCTCTTCACCCTGCAGACGCCCGAGGGGCGCGCCGAGCTCATCGACGAGCTCGCCTGCCTGGTCCGCGGCCGCCTGCCGCAGGAGGCGGTCGACGCCGCCGGCGCCGGCGGCGGCCCGGTCGACGACGCCGAGCTCCGGCCGCCGGCGCTCAAGGTGCTGCTGTCGCTGCGCGAGGACTGGCTGGGCTCGCTCGAGGAGCTGGCGCCGAAGATCCCGGGCATCCTCAGCAGCCGCTACCGCCTCGAGCCGCTGCGGAAAGACGCGGCGCGCGAGGCGATCGTGCGCCCGGCCGAGCTCGACGACCCGGAGCTCGGCGCCGCCGGCTTCCGCTACGAGCCGGAGGCGATCGACGCCATCCTCGACTACCTCTCGCGCCGCCGCGTGCGCGGCGAGATGGTGCCGTCGGACGAGATCGAGCCGAGCCAGCTCCAGATCGTCTGCCAGCACGTTGAAGAGGTCGTCCGGCGGCCGGGCCACGCTCCCGTCGTCACCCTCGCCGACCTCGGCGGGGGGCCGGAGCGCGTGTCCGTGGTGCTGGGCGCCGTGCTCGAGAAGTACTACGACGACCAGACCGCCAAGGCCGCCACCTGGTGGCGCCGCCGCGCCGTGCGCCGCCTCTGCGAGACCGGGCTGATCATCGACGGCCGCCGCGCCAGCGTCGACCGGGCGATCCTCCGGCAACGCTTCGGCGTCACCGCCGAGGAGCTCTCGCGGCTCACCGACGCCCACCTGCTGCGCGCCGTGCCCCGGCTCGACAGCGTGCAGTACGAGCTTGCCCACGACACGCTGGTCAGGCCCGTAATGGCGGCGCGCGACAAGCGCCGCCAGCACACCCGGACAGTCGCCGGCGCCGTGGCGGTCGTGGTCTCGCTGGCGCTGGCGCTCGCCAGCGTCCCGAAGTGGCGCGAGGCCGCCGAGAGCCGCGCCCAGAAGCGGCAGGAGTCGATCCTGGAGTCGCTGCACGCCGTCCCCGAGGCCGAGCGACTGGCCGACCCCCCGGCGTTCCTGATCCGCGCCCTCGATGACGTCGAGCGCGCCCGGCGCCTGTCGCCCGCCGGCACCGTGCCCGCCGGCATGGAGCCCATCTACCGCCAGGCGGTGGCCGAGGCTCGGGAGATCGGGCGCTCGCCCGGCGGCACGCTGGAGGCGGCCCGCCGGGCGAGCGTCTGCGCCGGCGCCGCGAACGCGCTCTGCGACGCCGACGGGCGCGCCGACGTCCCCGAGCTCCTGGCGGCCGTGGCGCCGGAAGACGTGCGGGCCGCCGCCTTCGTCCGGCTGCCGGGCTCGGGGATCCGGGCCGTGGTCACCGACCCTCTCCAGGGCATGTGGATCCGCCAGGCCTCCGGCGAGGTGCAGCCGGTGCCGGGCTCGCCGGGACCGATCACGGTGCTCGCCGTCGACCCCGGGGGACGCCGGATCGCCACCGCCGGCTTCGACGGAACCCTGCGCCTCTGGGACGTGGGCGCCGACCGTCCCCTCGGCCGGCCCTGGCGCGCCCACCCCCGCGGCGGCATGGCGGCGGCCTTCGACCCCGCCGGCCGGCGCCTGGCCAGCGGCGGCAGCGACGGCGTCGTCAGGATCTGGGACCTCGAAGGCGAGGAGCCGGCGCTGGCGCGCGAGCTCAGCGGGCACGAGCGCGACGTGCGCGCCCTCGCCTGGCGCCCGGACGGCCTGGCCATCGCCAGCGGCGGCCGCGACGCGAAGGTGCGGATCTGGGACCTCGGGAGCGGCGGCAGCCGGGAGCTCCCAGGGCACACGCGGCCGGTGCGGGCGCTCGCCTTCGACGTCGCGGGCTGCCGCGCCGGCGCCTGCCGTCTCGCCAGCGCCGGCTCCGACGGCACCCTCCGCGTGTGGGACGTGGAGGGGGACGGCGCCCTCCTCCACGACTTCTACGACGACGAGGGCGAGGAGGACCGCGGCGGGAGGTCGATCGCCTGGAGCCCGGACGGCCGGCGGATCGCCAGCGGCGGCTCCGACAACGCGCTGCGCGTGTGGACGCTCGACGACGCCGGCGAGCAGCCGCTGCGCATCCCCGACGCCCACGACGGCTCGGCGCTGGCGGTGGCCTTCCATCCCGAGAGCGGCGAGCTCGCGAGCGCCGGCCGTGACAGCGTGGTGCGGATATGGCGGCGCCGCGGCTCGTCCTACGAACAGGTCCACGCCATCGACGGCTTCCAGCGCTTCGTCAACGCGCTCGGCCTGACGGACGGCGGCCTGCTCGTCGCCGCCAGCTTCGGCGGCACGGTGAAGACCGCCCGCGGCGACCTCGCGCGCCCCGAGGTGCGGGAGCTCCACGCCGGCTTCCAGCACTTCCTGAGCGCGGTGACGCTCGCCGCCGACGGCACGCGCCTGGCCAGCGGCGGCACCGACGGCGCCGTGCGCCTGTGGAGCTGGGACGCGGCGAGCGGGCAGCTCCGGCGCCTCCCGCACCCGATCGAGCCCCCCGACGACGAGGTCTGGGGAGCGGTGGAGGCGCTGGCCTTCAGCCCGGACGCCGAGCGGATCGCCGCCGGCACGGCGGACGGCACCCTGCGGGTCTGGAGCGACGAAGGGACCCTGGTGGCGGGACCGCTCCACGGTCACTCCGGTAGGGTGGTGGCCGTCGACTTCGAGGACGGCGAGACGCTGGTGAGCCGCGGCGAGGACGGGACGCTGCGCCGCTGGGACGTGACGCCGGCCGCGCCGGCGCCCGCGACCGCCGCCGAGCTGGTGCGCTGGCGTCCGGCGGACGACTGGTTCGAGGTGCCGTGCCGCCGCCTCGCGTCGCATCCGCTGCTGCGCGGCGACGACGAGCCGCCCGCCCGCGTCCGCGCGCTCTGCTCCGATCTGCAAGACTGATCCCGAGTTCGACTGAGGCTGATAACATCGTCCTCCGACGTTTCGGGACGCTCCCGTGGAGAACGAGGACTACACCCTCCTGGTCGTCGACGACGGCGACGAGAACCGCGACATGCTCTCGCGCCGCCTCGGGCGTCGCGGCTACAAGGTGCTCGCCGCCGAGGGCGGCGAGCGGGCGCTCGAGATCGTCGACGTCGAGAGCGTCGACCTCGTGCTCCTCGACATCATGATGCCCGGCATGGACGGCATCGAGGTGCTCCGGCGCCTGCGCGAGCGCTGGGACCAGAGCGAGCTGCCGGTGATCATGCAGACCGCCAGGAGCGAGAGCCAGGACATGGTGGACGCGCTCGACCTCGGCGCCAACGACTACGTCACCAAGCCCCTCGACTTCGCCGTCGTCCTCGCCCGCGTGCAGTCGCAACTGCGCGCCAGGAAGCAGGCCGCCGCCGCGGCCCGGAAGAGCGCCGAGCCGACCGCCGGCGACCTCGGCCCCGGCGCCGTGATCGCCGGCAAGTACCGGCTCGAGGAGCTCATCGGCGAGGGCACCTTCGGCGCCGTCTACCGCGGCACGCACCTCGAGCTCGGCGTCGAGGTGGCGGTCAAGGTGCTGCAGAAGAGCGTCACCGCCACCCAGGAGAGCGTCGAGCGATTCCGGCGCGAAGGCGTCTCGGCCTACCGGGTGCGGCATCCCAACGCCGTTGCCGTCTCCGACTTCGGGGTCACCGAGGGGGGCGTGGCCTACCTGGTGATGGAGCTGCTCGAGGGCGTCTCGCTCGCCGACGAGGTCGCGGAGCGCGGCGCCCTCTCGCCCCACCGCGCCAACCAGATCCTGCAGCCGATCTGCTCGGTGCTCGCCGAGGCCCACGCGGCGGGCATCGTCCACCGCGACATCAAGGCCGAGAACGTCTTCCTGCACCGCACGCCGCGCGGCGAGGTGGTCAAGGTGCTCGACTTCGGCATCTCCAAGCTGGCCGGCGACAACCTGGCGCGCGGCAACCTGACGGCCGACGGCTTCGTGCTCGGCACTCCGGCCTACATGGCGCCGGAGCGCCTGCTCGACGAGCCCTACGACGGCCGCTCCGACGTCTACAGCGTCGGCATCCTCCTCTTCTTCATGCTCACCGGCGAGCTCCCCTTCGTGGCCGAGAGCGGCGATCCGGTGTCGCTGATCATGAAGCAATTGAGGGAGCGCCTGCCGACGATGCGCAGCCTCAATCCCGACGTGCCGGAGAGCCTCGAGCGGGTGGTCGCCCGGGCGACGCACAAGAGCTCGCGCAAGCGGCCCGAGGCCGCGGCCCTGGCGCGCGAGCTCGCCGCCGCGGTCGCCCGCATCCCCCGCCTCGCGTCGCGGCGGCCGGCGGCCGTGGCGGCGAGGCAGGTCGATCCGAGCGCGCCGACCGTCGTCTCCACCGCCACGCGGCCGGCGGCGCCCGGCCTGCTGGGCCGGTTCTGGCGCCGGCTGCGCGGCAACGCCACGCGCGGAGACCTGCCATGAGCATCCGCCTGAAGCTGGGCCTGTCGTTCCTGGTGATCCTGGCGCTCTTCGGGCTCAACCTCGGCATCTACCTGTGGAGCGGCGGCCAGCGCAACGACAGCATCCAGCATCTGCGCCAGGCCGTCGAGCGCCAGCTCCGGGTGATCACCATCGAGCAGGAGCTGCGCCAGCGCGAGACAGAAGCCGGCACCAGCCAGATCTTCCTCGAGGCCGGCACCAGCGGCCACCCCGTCGAGATGGTGGACTCCCTCGTCGAGCGGGTACGTGAGCTGGGCCGGACGATCGAAGAGTTCGTAGACTCGGCGGTCGACGAAGGCGAGCGCGCCGCCGCGGTGGCGATCGCCCGGCAATATCAGCGGCTCGCGGAGCTCTGGATCGACCTCCACGGCCGTGCCAAGGTCGGCGCGGATCCGGTGCCGCCCGTTGCGCGGCCGGAGGAGGAAGAGGCGTCCGTGGGGCCGTACAAAGTGCTGCTCGGCGAGCTGGCGAAGCTCGAAGAGAGCGAGGAGCGGCGCGTCAACGAAGCCACAGCCTACTTCCGGGAGGTCGCGGACCTGACCGAAGAGCTGTCGTCGTGGATCTTCGTGCTCTCGACGCTGGTCGCCGTGCTCGTGGCCCTCCTGCTCTCGACCCACCTTACGCGCGCGCTGCGCCGGCTCGAAGCGGGCGCCCGCCGGCTCGGCCGCGGCGAGCTCGATCACCGCATCGAGGTGGCCAGCCGCGACGAGCTCGGCGAGCTCGCCCGCGCCTTCAACGAGATGTCGCACCAGCTCCAGGCGAGCCACGCCAAGCTCGAGGAGGCGCGCGCCGCGGCCGAGCAGGCCAACGAGGCCAAGTCCGTCTTCCTCGCCAACATGAGCCACGAGCTGCGCACGCCGATGAACGCCATCCTCGGCTACACCGAGATGCTGCTCGAGGAGGCCGAGGACTCGGGCGCCGAGGAGTCGGTGCCCGACCTGAACCGGATCCTGGCGGCCGGACGTCACCTGCTGGCCCTGATCAACGACGTGCTCGACCTCTCGAAGATCGAGGCCGGCAAGATGACGCTGTTCATCGAGACCTTCCCGGTTCGCGAGATGATCGACGACGTCGCCGCCACCCTGGCGCCCCTGGTGGAGAAGAACCGCAACCGCCTGGTCATCGAGGTGGACGAGGACGTCGGCAAGCTCACGGCCGACGAGACCAAGGTGCGCCAGACGCTCTTCAACCTGCTCTCGAACGCCGCCAAGTTCACCGCGGACGGCACCGTGACCGTGCGCGCCTCGAGCTACGGCACCGGCCACCGGCGCATGCTCTTCGCGGTGAGCGACACCGGCATCGGCATGACGCCCGAGCAGACGGCCCGCATCTTCAACGAGTTCACCCAGGCCGATTCTTCGACCACCCGCAAATACGGCGGCACCGGCCTCGGGCTTTCGATCAGCAAGAAGTTCTGCCAGATGATGGGCGGCGACGTGACGGTGGAGAGCGAGCCGGGCAAGGGCACGACCTTCCTCGTCGACCTGCCGGCGGTGGTCGAGGAGCCGGCGGCGCCGCGGGCCGTCGCGATTGCTACCGCCGTGCCCGCGCCGGAGCCTGCTCCCGTCAACCGGCAGCCGACCCGCGAGGAGCGGCGCCGAGCGTCCGCGCGATGACGACCGCTTTCCCCCCCCCGACCCCCAAAGGGGCAATGGCGAGGATCCTCATCGTCGAGGACAACGAGATGAACCGCGACATGCTGACGCGGCGGCTGCGGCGGCGCGGCTACGCGGTGCTCGAAGCCCTGGACGGAAAGGGCGGCCTGGCGGTGGCGCGCGCCGAAAGCCCGGACCTCATCCTGATGGACATGAGCCTGCCGGACCTCGACGGCTGGGAGGCGACGCGGCAGCTCAAGTCGGCGGCGGCCACGCGCGCGATCCCGGTGATCGCGCTCACCGCTCACGCCATGTCGGACGACCGCCCCAAGGCGCTCGCCGCCGGCTGCGACGACTACGAGACGAAGCCGGTCGAGCTGCGCCGCCTGCTGCGCAAGATGGCGGCGCTGCTGGGACACCGCGAGCATGGCGGCGGCTGACGCCCGGCTCCGCTGCGCGGCATCGCTCGCCGCCGCCGTCCCGCCCCTGGTGCTGATCGCCTGCATCGGTGCCTGGGGCGTCGACGTGCCCTACTGGGACCAGTGGGTGGTGGCGCCGCTCATGGACCAGCTCTTCTCCGGGCGCCTCGACCTGGCCGACGTCTGGCGCCAGCACAACGACCACCGCGTGTTCGTCCCGCGCCTGGTGATGCTCGGCCTGGCGCGGCTGAGCGGCTGGGACGTGCGCTGGGAGATGGCGGCGAACGTCGTCTTCGCGGCGGCGGTCTTCTTCGCGACGCTGCGCCTGGTGCGCCGCGAGCGCCGCTGGCTGGCGGCGCCCGCCGTCTCGCTCCTCGTCTTCAACCTCAACCAGTGGGAGAACTGGGCCTGGGGCCAGCAGCTCGTGGTGCTCGTCAACGTGGCGGCGGTGGCGGCGGGCGTGGCGCTGCTCGCCGCGCCCGCCGCCGGCACGGTCCGCCTCGGCGGCGCGGCAGTCGCCGGCACCGTCGCCAGCTACTCCTTCGCGAACGGCCTGCTGTTCTGGCCGTTGGCCCTGCCCCTGGTGTGGCGGTCCCGAAGCGGGCGCCGGCCGCGGGTCGCGGCGTGGTGCGCGGCGGCGGCTGCGGTCATCGCCTTCTTCTTCGTCGACTACGAGTTTACGGCCGGGAGCTCCTCCGTGCCGTCCTCGCCGGGAGACCTGGCGCTCGTCGGGGCCTACGTCGCCGTGTTCGTAGGGGCGCCGGTCTTCGCCTACGACGGCAAGCTCGCCGGCGCCGGCGGCGTCCTGGCGCTCACGGCGTTCGCGGTGCTCGGCGCGCGGCTTCTGCGCAAGCGTCCGGCGGCGGCGTGGCCGTGGATCGTCCTCGCGGGCTACGGGATCGGCAGCGGCGTCGTGGCCGCCGCCGGGCGGCTCCACCTCGGCCTCGAGCTCGCCATGAGCTCGCGCTACCTCACGATGGCCAACTTCTTCTGGCTCGGGCTCCTGGGTCTCGCCTTCGAAGCGTGGGACGCCGCGCCGCCGCCTCCGCGCGTGCGAACGCTGGCCCGGGTCGCGGCGGCGGTGGCGGCCGCGTCGCTCGTGGCGGGCTGCGTCTGGGGGGGCGTGCTCTTCCGCGAGCAACACCTGGACCGCTCCAAGGCGCGGCGGGCGCTCGCCGCCGGGACTCTCGACGAGGGCTTGCCGCACATCTACCCGGACAACCGGATCCCGCCCGCGTACGTCGAAGGGCTGCGGCGTCATCGGCTGAGCCTGTTTCGCGACGTCCCACCCGCGCGCGACGATGGCCGTCGCTGAGAGGCTCAGCGGGAGACGGACGTCTTCTTTGCCGCCTCCCGAGAAGCTCAGCGGCCGATGGACGACGACTTCGCCCTCGCTGGGCAGCTCAGGAGGCGACGTACTCGCCTTCCGGCGGCCTCCGAGCAGCTCAGGACGCCTTGAAACCGGCCTGGCGGTGGCGATCTCGTAGCTATCCCGGACAGGTCGGCGTGGCGGCGTGAGGGTTTCCTTGTCACGGCGTCTGTTCGCGGGCTCGAGCTCGCTCGTCGAGGAACGAGCTCGAGGCGTGGTCGACGCTCTTCGCTCTACGCATACAAGAGCCGGCCTCGTGGCTCCGGAATCGGGCGTCCGAGCTCTCTCGCGGTCTCTATCCACTCAGCGATGATGACCTGGACGTTCGCCACCGCCTCGTCATACGTCCTGCCGTCGGCCGCACAGCCTGGTAGCTCGGGAACTTCAGCGACGAACGCCCCGTCCTCGTCGCTCCAGTAGATGATCACTTCGTATCGACTGCAGAGCGACGTGAACGGGATGTTGGCGTCCGAAGCGCCCTGTAGGATCTGAAAGAGGAGCTTGCTCCGCGAGGCCATGCCGTGAGCTTATCCCAATCGTGACGATCGAAGAACGGCGTCGCCGGTCCAGATGTGGGAGCGACCGCGGTTCCTGGCGGCGATCTCGTGAGTGCCGGCGAGGCCGTTGCCCATTCCCGCCTCCCGGCCGCGGGTGACACCGCGTTGCAGGGCCTGGGTGAGGGCGTCGCCGTGGCTCCAGACCTGGCGGGTCTCGGAGAGCGATGCCTTGATGCCGCGTCCCACGTCGACGATGGCCACGTCGAGACGGCGTTCGCGGGGATGGGTCTGGGCGTAGACGGCGCCCGGCACCGGCGCAGATGGCGTTCACGGTGTGATGTGTGTCGTCGATGTCGGTCACGAGACGAAGTGGCAAGAAGCGTCCCTGCTCGCTGTGGCGTCGGCTCTCGCGCTCGGGCGGCAGACCGAGGTGACGGTGGAGGTCCATCCGCGCCAGGTAGCGGCAGACGTCCGAGTCGCCGGCGAGGGCGAGACGGCGTCCGGCGGCCCGCTGCAGTAGGCCCCAGGTGCGGAAGAAGGCGACGGAGGTCACTTCGAGGAAGGTGCCGCGCGGCAGGAACAAGGTGAGGGCGTCGAGGTCGCGTTTCCAGGCTTCGGGCTGGGTCAACGCCTCGGCGAGGCCGACCGGGGCTTGACAGGCTCGACAACATGGGAGGGCAGGCCCCCTTGCCTGCCCTCCGGTCCAACGGACCGGCCAGGGGGCGTAGATCCTTGGCGGTCTCGTGTATAGTAGGTATAGTAGGTCGCCTAAGAACGGCCTCGCCCAGTCCTCGCTTGCGAGCGAATAGGAGCCTCCGATGAGATTTCGATTTCGGCGTAGTGTCCGCCTTTTCCCCGGCGTCCGAGTCAACTTCTCCGCTCGCGGCATCAGTACGTCGATTGGCGTCCGCGGCGCTTCGGTCACCGTCGGTCCTCGCGGCAGTCACCTCACCCTTGGCCTACCTGGCACTGGGATCTCCTACCAGCAACCTCTCTCCACAGGGCTATCTCCTTCACGCCACACTCCACGGCCCAGACCCGCGCCAGCACCGACGCCCGGCGTTCCCTCCCCAGGACCCTCCCAACCGGAGGAGCCTCAGCGCGCGGTGCTTCCCGGAGAGATTAGGAGCGACGGAAGTGAAGTTATCACCAGTCTCAGTCTCAAGGACCTCCGGGATCTCCTCTTCGAGGCTTATCACGAGGCCCAACGTCTGCGCCGGGAGATTCCCGCCGCCGAAGCGGAGCTTTTGAGGACGAAGCGCCGGGCTTACAAGTGGGAGAACGGTTACATCCTCAAGCACATCCTCAAGAAGAGGTATCAGACCATCCTCGAAGACTTCGAAGCCAGCAACTCAGAACGCAAAGCTCTTGATGAAGAAATCGAGAAGTGTCGCATAGCTCTCGAAATCGAAATGGACGGCGGGATCGACACCACTTATGGTACAATGGTTGAGACTTTCCGGGCGCTGGCGGCCTGCGAACGCTGCTGGGATACTACGAGCGCAGTAGAGGTCGACCAGTTCCGCAAACGCTCCAAAGCCGATCGTAGTGTTACTAGGGAGCCCATCACACTGGACATGAGGCCCGCAGATGTCATAGCTCCCTCCCGGCCCGCCCTGCATTTCCAGAACGCCAACGGTGGCGATCTTTATATCTTACCCGGACTATTGCTGGTCTTCGGAAGCCACATGGATTTCGCTCTTGTGAGACTCATCGAGGTACGGCTTGAACATTCCTCAGTCCGTTTCCATGAGATCGAGCGTGTACCAGCCGACTCGGAGCTGGTCGGTGAAACGTGGGCGAAAGTGAACAAGGACGGTAGTCCTGATCGTCGCTTTTCTAACAACTACCGTATCCCTATCGCCAAGTATGGCCAATTACACTTCACGAGTGCCGCGGGCATCAATGAGGAATTCATGTTCAGCAACAACGGTAAAGCCGAGGCGTTCGCGGAGGCGTTTGCCCAGCATAGAGTTGCACTTCCTGTCAGATAGCGGCAGCAGCTGCGATGGCGCCAAGTCAAATGCAAGGTGCGCGCGCCGGACATCCGGCTGCTGCTTCTTCGATAACCGCTTAAGCTAGGAGATTCTGTAATGGACAAACTCACGGCAGCCGACCGGTTTGGGCTTATCTCTTTTGTGGTCGCGATCCTCAGCCTGGCACTGAACCTTGCACAGTGGCGAAAGGATCGAGAGCATCGAAGAGACATCGTTCAACGCACCGTGGCTGGAATGAATGCGGGCTATCAAGCCCTCTGGCGGATAGCAGAGATTTGTGATGGAATAAGAGCGATAACGAAAGAGGCTGATCATGGTGAGTCACTTCTCCCAGTGGTTTTGGCCTCCGTGCAGGAGATTACTGGAAACGCAGACACTGGCCGCACCACAATGAACTCTATCTGCCGAGATCTCGTCGGCGTGCGTCTAGTTTACGAGCCATCGTGGAAAGCTCAACAGATTGTCTTGGAGGGTTCAGAGGATGGAAAGTTCTTACCAGCGTGAGCTCGCCGCATCCGAGCACGTCTGCTTCAGGAGGAGCAGGTGAAGGGAGGGCGTTCACGTAGCGCAGCCAGCTCCGGGTCGGTTAGGCGCAGGCTGCCGGCGCGGAGGATGGAGCCTCGCGTCGAGCGCCGACAGTCGACGCCAAGCGGGTCCGTCATCGTCGGCAGGAGGGCTCCACCGGGCCTCAGCCGCCCGGTGGACGCGGCCTGATTCGAAGCTTTCCTTTCTGGTATACACAAAAGCAGTTCTTGATACGATCTGCGTATGCAGACAGAATCGCCGCGACGACGCGCCGCTTCTCCTCGCCGGTAGCGTCGTCCAGCCGGAGAAGAAGGACACCCGCGTGGCGCGTAGCCGAATGATAGACGAGCTCCCCGAAGTCCTTGTCCATGGTAATCACCATGCGACCTTCGTCGTGTGCCAGACGAATGATGGCCAAGTCGTCCATCGTCGGGTCGATGGAGCGGATGGTCTTGGTGTCATAACCGGACTTCCGCAAATGCTCTTCGACTCCTGTACCGACCCCGACGTCGACCAGGAATTTCAATCGCGACGGGCTCATGCCGGCATTGCCAACGGATGCACCTGCTCTTGGTCTACCAGCTCCAGCGCATAGGCCAGGACCGCCCTGAGGTCCTCCTTCTCCAACTCGGGATACTCCCGCAAGAGCTCATCCTCCGAGAGGCCTGCGGCCATGGCGCGTAGGAGCTGCTCTACGGTGATTCGGAGCCCGCGAATCGTAGGCTTGCCCACCATGACCTTGGGGTTGACGGTGATTCTACTCAGCAGGTCTTCCATCTCGCCACTCCTGTCGTGCGCATCCGGTACCGATCGCCGCCCTTGGTCATCAAATCGTGAATCGGCAGGCGGAGCCTGCCCTACAAGGAGCTCCGCTTGCTGCGCAGAGCAAGGATACCACCGTTCGCGAGCGTAGCGAGCTAAGTACTCCGGAAAGAGAGCCGCTGGCGCGACCCTCGGGCAGGCACGGGGGCCTGCCCCTCCTACGACGCAGGTCGTCGTTGCCTGCATGGGCCGGCCCGCGCGGGGCCGGCAAGGCCACCGGACAGGGCCGACACGAGCTCGACGCGCCCGGTCTCAGACCGCTACGGGGACGGCGTGGAACGACACCACGTGCGGCCGCACCAGCCGCGCGAAGTCGTCGTAGGCGAGGCGCACGAGCTCGGTGTGGCTGCCGGCGTTGAAGGCGATCTCCTCGTCCTCGGTGAGCTCCGAGTCGACGTAGACGTCCATGCCGTAGAGGTTGCCGAAAGGCGGCATGGCGCCGGCCTCGCACTGCGGGAAGCGGCCCTTGAACTCCTGCTCGGTGGCGATCGCCGCGTGGCGGGCTCCGGTGGCCGCCTCGAGCATCTCGAGGTCGACGTGATACGACGCGGGCAGCACGGCCATCGCCATCTCGTCGTCGAGCTTCACCATCACCGTCTTGGCCATGTCCTGGCCCTTGATGTGGGTCAGGGCGGCGATCTCCTGGGCGGTGAAGGCGGGCGAGTGGCTGATGGTGACGTACTTCACGCCGTTCTCGTTGAGGAAGTCTCGCAAATTCTGCACGGGCATGGCGTCCTCCTTTGGGCGGCCGGGGTGGGGCTGAAGGTCCGACAACCATGATTTCTCAGCCCGGCGCCAGCGGCCAACACCCCTTAGGGCGGCGGGCGGCCGTCCTTTCGGGCGGGCGTGTGCATGCTGGTGGCTCGCGGGTTGACCTGTGGTAGAACGACGCCATGGCTTTCCCGATCACCCGGCTCCGGCGCCTGCGCCGCACACCCGCGCTGCGGCGCATGGCGCGCGAGACGCGGCTCTCGCCGTCGGACTTCATCTACCCGCTCTTCGTCTGTCCCGGCCGCGGCGTGGCCCGTCCGGTGGGCTCGATGCCCGGCGTCTTCCAGCACTCGGTGGACCGCGTGGTCGAGGTCTGCCGCGAGACGGCGGCCGAGGGCGTGCCGGCGGTGCTGCTCTTCGGCCTGCCCGAGACCAAGGACGACGTGGGCAGCTCGTCGTGGGCCGACGACGGCATCGTGCAGCAGGCGCTCAAGGCGATCAAGGCCGCGGTGCCCGAGCTGGTGCTGATCGTCGACGTCTGCTTTTGCGAGTACACCGCGCACGGGCACTGCGGCGTGCTGACGGCCGCCGGCGAGGTCGCCAACGACCCGACGCTCGACAACCTGGCGCGCCAGGCCGTGTCGCTGGCCGCCGCCGGCGCCGACGTCATCGCCCCCTCGGACATGATGGACGGCCGCGTCGGCCGCATCCGCCGCGGGCTCGACGAGGCCGGCTTCGAGCACTTGCCGATCCTCTCCTACGCCGCCAAGTTCGCCTCGGCCTTCTACGGCCCGTTCCGCGAGGCCGCCGAGTCGGCGCCCGCCTTCGGCGACCGCCGCAGCTACCAGATGGACCCGGCCAACGGCCGCGAGGCCCTGCGCGAGGTGGCGCTCGACGCCGAGGAGGGCGCCGACCTGCTGATGGTCAAGCCCGCCCTGCCCTACCTCGACGTGCTGCGCGAGGTGCGTCAGCGCTTCGACCATCCGCTGGTGGCCTACCAGGTCAGCGGCGAGTACTCGATGATCCGCGCCGCCGCCGAGCGCGGCTGGATCGACTACGACCGCGTGCTCATGGAGTCGCTGGTGGCGATCCGGCGCGCCGGCGCCGACCTGGTGATCACCTACGGCGCGCGCGACGCGGCGCGCCTTCTCCGCGAAGGATGGCAGGAATGAGCTTTATGGAACGTGCCGCCCGGGTGCTGCCCGGCGGCGTCAGCTCGCCGGTGCGCGCCTTCAAGGGCGTCGGCGGCGACCCCGTGTTCGTGCGCGCCGGCGAGGGCGCCTACCTCATCGCCGAGGACGGCCGGCGCTACGTCGACTACATCGGCTCCTACGGCCCCCTGATCTTCGGCCACCGTCCCCCTGCGGTCGTCAAGGCGATCGAGGAAGCGCTTTCCCGCGGCACCAGCTTCGGCGCGCCGACGCTGGCCGAGGTGGAGCTCGGCGAGCTCATCTGCTCGGCCTTGCCGGGCATGGACATGGTGCGCTTCGTCAACTCCGGCACCGAGGCCACCATGTCGGCCCTGCGCCTGGCGCGGGCCGCCACCGGACGCGACAAATTCGTCAAGTTCGAGGGCTGCTACCACGGCCACGCCGACGCCTTCCTGGTGGCGGCGGGCTCGGGCGCCGCCACCATCGGCGTGCCGTCCTCGCCAGGGGTGCCGGAAGCCGTCACCCGCCACACCCTGGTGGCGCCCTACAACGACCTGGCGGCGGTCGAGCGTCTGTTCGCCGAGCACGGCGGCGAGGTGGCGGCGGTGATCGTCGAGCCGATCGCCGGCAACATGAGCGTGGTGCTCCCCAAGGACGGCTTCCTCGAGGGCCTGCGCGAGCTCACCGCCCGGCACGGCGCGCTGCTGATCTTCGACGAGGTGATGACCGGCTTCCGGGTCGCCTGGGGCGGCGCCCAGGTCCACTACGCGATCCGGCCCGACCTGACGACCCTGGGCAAGGTGATCGGCGGCGGGCTTCCGATCGGCGCCTACGGCGGCCGCCGCGAGCTCATGGAGCGGATCGCGCCGGCGGGCCCCGTGTACCAGGCCGGCACCCTCTCGGGCAATCCGCTGGCGGTGGCCGCCGGCCACGCCGCGCTCACCTACCTCGAGCAGCACGCTCCGGCGGTCTTCGCCCAGCTCGAGCGCACCACGGCCGACCTCGCCGCCGGCCTCGAACGCGCCGCCCGCGGCCACGGCGTGCCGCTGAGGACCCAGCGCGCCGGCTCCATGCTCGGGATCTTCTTCGCCGAGGCGGAGCGGCCGGTCGAGAACCTGGACGACGTCAACGCCGGCGACCGCGAGACGTTCAAGCGCGTCTTCCACGGCATGTTGCGCGCCGGCGTCCACCTGCCGCCGTCGCCCTACGAGGCGTGGTTCCTGTCGACGGCGCACCGCGACGAAGAGATCGGCAAGACGGTCGCGGCGTTCGACCAGGCCCTCGCGGAGCTGTGAGATTTCGCTGTTATACTGCGCGGATGCGCCAGGACCTGAAACCAAGGGCCGAGGCCATGACGGGGCCGGCCCCAAGGAGATCTCGGAGATATGACCCACATCATTGCTGAGCCCTGTATCGACGTCAAGGACAAGTCCTGCGTCGACGTCTGCCCGGTCGACTGCATCTACGACAAGGAGGAGTGGAACATGCTCTACATCCATCCTGAGGAGTGCATCGATTGCGGGCTGTGCGTGGACGCCTGTCCGGTGGAGGCGATCTTCCCGATGGAGGAGACGCCCGAGAAGTGGCACTCCTTCATCGCCAAGAACTACGAGATCTTCGACCTCGAGCCGCCCGACGTCTAGGTCAGCGGGGCGGGAGACCACCGTCCGGGAGGCCACAGTCCCGCCCCGTGAAAACTCGCGCCTCGGTCTCGCGCGACCTCGACGCGGCCTCGAGGTCGATCGCAAGCAGCGCCTCGGCGTAGAGGGGAATCGCGTCGAGGTAGGCCGGCCAGGGCCAGCGGCGGAAGGAATGGAGAGAGAGCGCCGTGGCGCCGTCGCCGTCCATGGTCAAGGCCAGGCGGCGGAGCGGGCCGTCGCGCCTGCGGGCCACCCGCCCGTGGGCGACGGCGAGGGCGTCGACCCAGCCGGACGGCAGGCCGTCGACGCGTCGCAGCTCCTGGATCGCCGCGGCGAGGAGCGGCTCGACGAGGTCGGCCGCCGCCAGCAGACGCGGCTCGGCGAGCAGGGCCCGCGCCATCCACTGCGGTGCCCGCGGATCGTCCTCCGCGCCGGCCGCCAGACGCAACGGCGCCAGCGCCGCGAAAGGATCGAGCGCGCACGCCTTCAGCAGGGCGTCGCCCGCGTCTTCCCCGTTCTGTAAGGCGCCGGCGAGCAGCCACAGGTGGGCGACGCCGGCGGCGTCCAAGGCGGCGCGGCGGGCGCCGCCGGCGTCGTCCCCCAGGAGCGCCAGCCGCGCCCGGTAGAGCGGAAAGGACGGATCGAGACGGACGGCGCGGCGCAGGAGCCGGGCCTGCGCCTCCGCCTCCGGCTCGTCGACGGCCCGGTCGTACGCGAGGTGGGCGAGGTCGGCGGGAGCGAGCAGCAGCGCCATCGCCGCCGCCAGCAGCAGCGGCGTCCGGCCGGCCGGCGCCGCCCTCGGCGGTCCCGCCGCCAGCAGCGCTCCGACCCCGATCAGGGCGGCCAGGGGGACGGCGGGGGCCGCCAGCGGACGTTCCGCCAGGGAGATCACGGCGACGCCCAGGAGGGCGAGGTACGCCGCCCGGCGCAGGGCGGGATCGGCCGGCGTCTCGCTCAGGCGGGCGCGCAGGAAGACCACGGCCACGGCGAGACCGAGGAGCAGCCCGGCCAGACCGTGCTCGTAGGCGATCCGCAGCGGCCAGGAGTGGGGATCGGCCACCACCTCGCCGGGCGGATGGACGCCGGGCACCGGCGTCAGGAAGCGTCCCAGAGTCCAATGCGCCGCGCCCGGTCCCCAACCGAAGAGCGGCCGCTCGAGGAAGCCCCGCCAGGCCGCTTCCATGTAGCCCTGGCGCGCCAGCCAGGAAACGTCGTCGCCGGCGACGACGTCGGCGACGCGGGACCAGGTGCCGGGAATCGCCGCCAGCGCCGCCACGGCAGCGGCCAGCCAGAGCCTGTGGCGTCGCCCGAGTGTCACCGTCAGCACCACGGCCAGCGCCGCCAGCCCGGAGAGCGAGCGGCTGGCGGCGAGGGCCGCGACCGCAAGCGTCAACGCGGCGCCGGCCAGCCAGCGGGCGCCGCCGCCGTCGCGCCAGGGCACCACCGCCAGCGGCGCCAGGGCGAGCAGCCAGGCGGCGAGCAGGTTGTGGTGACCGAGGGGGAGCGAGGCCCCGGGCGTCGCCAGCCACCACCAGGCGGCGAGCGACCACGCCGCCACGGCGGCGACGACGGCCGTCACCGCCATGACGCCGCGACGCCGCGCTGCGGGGTCCGTCCAGCAGCGCTCGACGAACGCCGGCACCAACAGGAAGGCGGGGAGCAGCACGAGCCCCAGGCGTCCCGCCCGCGGCACCGGCGACTGGTAGAAGCTGAGGACGACGCTGAGGGCGAGCACCGCGAGGAGCAGATTGCCGCCGCGCGTGAGCCGCAACGGATCGCGCCAGTCCCGGCCCGCCGCCAGCACCACGGCGATCAGGGCGAGATGACCGGCGAGCGTCCAGGAACCGCGCGCCGCGCCGGTGAACGTCCCGCTGCCGGCGCTGAAGAGGAGCAGGAGGAGGGCGGGCAGGTAGGGACGCAGGAAGGAACGTCCCACGTCCGCACGGGCCTGAAGACCCGTGCTATTGAGGTCAAGCCCGCTGAAGCGGGCTGCGGAGTCCTGCGGCGTCATCTTCGAGTCCCCTTCAGGGGCTTTCCCTTCATAGCACGGGTCTTCAGGCCCGTGCGGGCGTGGCACTGCCTCGTCCCGCCGCAGCCGCCGTGTGGCCCCGCGACGGCGCTACGTGGTGCCCTCGACGTCCTCGAGCAGCCCCGCGTCGACGAGCGCCCGCGCCGCCTCGAGGACGCGCCCGAAGCTCGCCCCCGACCGCTCCGCCACGTCGAGCAGCGAGTGCTCGCCGTCGCTGAGGTTGAGCACCCACAGGAGCGCCAGCTCGCGCTCGCGCCCCGCGTCGCTGCCGCCGAGCGTGCGGTAGAGACCGCGACGCCCGAGCTGGGGCTCGCAGCTCGGGTTGAGATTGCGGTAGCGGCGGTCGTGCTCCAGCACGTGGACGACCTCGAGATACCGCCGCAGCGACTCGCCGAGGTGCTCGGGACGGATCAGCTCCAGGTCGTCGTCCGAAGTGTGGTACTCGGGATAACGCCCCCAGGGCGTCCGCGTCAGCGAGCCGACGGCGAGGTCGAAGCCCGGCGAGCAGTACTGGCGCTCGTCGTAGCCGAAGGGCGTGAAGTCCTCCACCTCGTAGGGCTCGCCCGCGTCCGCCAGCACCCGGACGACGGCGCGGTCGACGTCGGCGTCGCCGCGGCGGCTGCGCTTGTAGTGGAAGCGGCCGCCGTCGCCGAGGTTCGCCGCCACCAGCCCGTGACGCACCCGCCGCGCCGCCTCTTCGTTCAATGCCAGCCAGGTGATGGCGCCGATCGTCCCCGGGACGAAGAGGAAGCGGTACGAATAGCGCAGCTCGAGACCCCGGAGCAGCCGCGCGAGGTGCGCGCACACCCCGACGCCCGAGAGGTTGTCGTTGGCCAGCGACGGATGGCAGACGTGGGCCGAGAAGAGCACCGTCTCGTCGCTCTCGCCCGGCAGCCAGAGCTCGCCGTAGGTGAGGTGGCCGGGCTCGAGCGTCGTGTCGATCCGCACCTCGTAATCGCCTTCGGGGAGGGCCTCGCGCAGCCGGTGGGGGAGGCAGAAGCCCCAGCGGTCCTGGTAGTACGACGTGCGGTAGGGGATGGCGTCGGGACGCTCGGGCAGCGAGTGGAGGTGCAGGTCGAGCTCGGCGCGCGACATCCTCGCGCCCACCGGGACGCTGTAGCTCAGGAGGTGCAGGTTGTGTCGCCGGAAGTCGATCAGGCGGTTGCCGTGGGCGTCCTTCACCCAGGCGTCGCGGACGTTCCACTCGCGCGGCACCTCCCAATCGAAGACGCGGGTGCCGGTCGGCACCTCCCGCACTTCCAGAGGGACGATGCGGCGCAGGATCTCGAGCGTGCGGCGCACGCCCTCGCCGGTGATCGAGCGGCAGATCGGATAGGCCTCCTCGGCGAAGGCGTAGATCTCGCGGCCGGCGGCGCCGGCGTCGAGCTCGGCGAGACGGCGGGTGAGCTCAGGCGGCATGCCGCAGCTCCAACGGCACCCGCAACCCCTCCCACACGCCCTTGAGCTTGGTGATCGCCGCCGCCTGGTTGCCCCTGGGCAGCTCGCGCAGAAAGGCCACGGGCACGCTCGCCGCGTAGAACAACGCGAAAGAGAGCCACTGCCACGGACGCGCGTACTTGCGCAGGAAGATGGCGGTCGAGCGACCGGTGTGGAACGTGCGCCCCGGCTTGTAGACGCCGATCGAGTGCGAGACCATGTGCCACAGGCGCGCCCGGTGCGCGTACCGGCAGCGGAAGCCCTGACGCCGGGCGCGCACGCACCAGTCGGCGTCCTCGACGCCGAGGTAGTAGGCCGGGTCCCACAGGCCCGCGGCCACCAGCGCCGAACGCCGCATCAGGATGGCGCAGCCGTTCACGTAGTCGACCTCGCCGTCGCGGTCGTACTGGCCGCGGTCGATCTCGCCCATGCCGCGCTCGCGGGTCACCGATTCCTTGAAGCGCAGCACGCCGCCGGCCGACCACAGGCGCTCGCGGTCGGCGTAGTAATAGGTCTTGGGGCCCACGCAGCCGATCGACGGATCGCTCTCGATCGCCCGCACCAGCTCGCCCAACATGTCGGGATCGGCCTCGACGTCGTTGTTGCAGGCGAGCACGTGGTCGTAGCCGTGCTCGAGGGCGTGCCGCAGGCCGTGGTTGAGGCCGTGGGAGATGCCGCGGTTCTCCTCCACTCGAAGCTGCGTCAGCGCCGGGAACGCCGCGGCCACCGCCGCGTACGAGCCGTCGGTCGAGCCGTTGTCGACCACGATCACGTCGTAGGCCGGGTAGCGCAGCTCCACGAGGCTGGCGAGAGTCTTCAGGGTCACGTCCTTGCCGTTGTAGTTGAGGACGACGACGGCGACTCGGGGGGCCGACATGCCGGTGAGGCTAGTCCATGGGCCGGGTCCTGGCAAGCGACGCCGGATGCTAGAGTACGCCCATGTTCGAACCCGACCTCAGCGGACGCTCGGTCCTGCTGACGGGCGCCGCGGGCTTCATCGGCTCCCATCTCCTGCGCCGCCTGCTCGCCGCCGGCGCCACCGTCCACGCCACGTCGCGCGAGGTGCGTCCGATCGGCGAGCCGGCGCTGCACTGGCACCAGATCGACCTCACCAACGAGGCCGCGGTGGACGAGATGGTCCGCCTGACGAAGCCGCACCTCATCTTCCACCTCGCCAGCCACGTGGCGGGTGCGCGCGACCTGGCGCTGGTGCTCCCCACCTTCCACGCCAACCTGGCGTCGACCCTCTACCTGCTCACGGCGGCGGCCAAGGTGGGCTGCGAGCGTCTCGTGCTGACCGGATCGCTCGAGGAGCCGGAGGATCAAACGCCGCCGGCCTCGCCCTACGCGGCGGCCAAGGCCGCGGCGGCGAGCTACGCCCGCATGTTCCACCTCCTCTACGGCACCCCGGTGGTCCTGGCGCGGCTCTTCATGGTCTACGGGCCGGCCCAGCGGGACGTCCGGAAGCTCGTGCCCTACGTGATCCTCTCGCTCCTCCAGGGCGGCGAGGTGAAGCTCTCGAGCGGCGCCCGCCCGGTCGACTGGGTCTACGTCGACGACGTGGTCGAGGGCCTGTTGCGCCTGGCCGTGACCGAGGGGGTGGAAGGACGGCGGATCGACCTGGGCAGCGGCCGCCTGGTGACCGTCCGCGAGGTCGTCGAGAAGCTCTACGGCCTCCTCGCCCCCGGCGCCGAGCTCGAGCTCGGAGGTCTGCCGGACCGGCCCCACGAGCAAGTGCGGGCGGCCGACGTCGAGGCCACCGAGGATCTCCTCGGCTGGCGTCCTCGAGTGGGTCTCGAGAAAGGCCTTCGCGCCACCGTCGATTACTACCGCCGGCAGCACGAAGCCGGGCGGCGGAGATGACGGCGTAAGGGCGCCGCGCGCGATGGAACGCTCCTGCTACAACAAGGCCCTGGACCTGCTCTCGCGGCGCCCGCACTTCCGGCGCGAGCTCGCCGCCAAGCTCGCCGGCCGCGGCTTCGAGGACGACGAGGTCGACGACGCGCTCGACCGTCTCGAGGCGAAGGCCCTCCTCGACGATCGGCGCACGGCGCGCGACTTCGTGGCCCACCGCCTGGCGCGCGAGCCGCTCGGACGCTGGCGCCTGCTCGCCGAGCTCGACCGCCGCGGCGCGCCCGAGGGCGCCGCCCAGGAGGCCGTCGACGCCGTCTATCCCGACGACGACGCCGCGCTCGCCGCCGCCGCCGCCGAGCGCTGGCGCCGCCGCACGGCGCGCGCGACGAGCGCCGCCCTCGCCCGCCACCTCGAGCGCCGCGGCTTCACGCGGCGTGCTATCGTCACCGTCCTTCGCGGCGCGGCGGACGACTCCGACGAGCCCTGACCCCCCCCGAGAGACCGCCATGAAGAGTCACGACATCCGGCAGAGCTTCCTCGATTTCTTCACAGCGCGCGGCCACCGCGAGATCGCGAGCGCGCCGCTGGTGGCTCACGGCGACCCGACCCTGCACTTCACCAACGCCGGCATGGTGCCGTTCAAGGACGTCTTCCTGGGCCTCAGCGAGCCGGCGGCGCCGCGCGCCGTCACCGTGCAGAAGTGCCTGCGGGTCTCCGGCAAGCACAACGACCTCGAGAACGTGGGACCCAGCCCGCGCCACCACACCTTCTTCGAGATGCTCGGCAACTTCTCCTTCGGCGACTACTTCAAGGACGACGCCGTGCGGTTCGCCTGGGAGCTGGTGACCGGCCCCTGGGGGCTCGACCCGGCCCATCTCTTCGCCACCGTCTACGAGGAGGACGACGAGGCCGCGGCCCTGTGGGCGAAGCACTCGAGCCTGCCGCCCGCGCGCATCCTGCGCTGCGGCCAGGCCGACAACTTCTGGCAGATGGGCGCGACCGGCCCCTGCGGGCCGTGCAGCGAGGTCTTCGTGGACCTCCACCCCGGAAGGCCCGCGGCGGATTGGGACGAAGGCACGGACAACGGCCGCTACCTCGAGATCTGGAACCTCGTCTTCATGCAGTTCGACCGTGACGAGGCGGGTGAGCTCCACCCGCTGCCCGACCCGTCGATCGACACCGGGGCCGGCCTCGAGCGGGTGGCGGCCACGCTCCAGGGGGTGGGCTCGAACTACGAGACCGACCTCTTCCTGCCCATCCTCCACGCCGCGGCCGACCTCGCCGGCACCGGCTACGGCGAGGACGCCGACGGCGACGTGTCGCTGCGGGTGATCGCCGACCACCTGCGCGCGGTGTCGTTCCTGCTCGCCGACGGCGTCATCCCGGCCGCCGACGGCCGCGGCTACGTGCTGCGGCGCCTGCTGCGGCGGGCGGTGCGCCACGGCATGCGCCTGGGCTTCGAGGAGCCCTTCCTGCACCGCCTGGTGCCGGTGCTCGGCGAGGTGATGGGCGGCACTTACCCGGAGCTCGACAAGACTCGCGAGGCCAGCCGCTCCACCGTCCGCGCCGAGGAGGAGAAATACCTCGCGACCCTGGCGGCGGGAGCGCGGCACATCCAGGAGGCGATCGACCGTGCCCGTCACGCGGGCCACACGGCGCTCTCGGGGCCGGAGATCTTCCAGCTCTACGATACCTACGGCCAGGAGCTCGACACGGTGCGGGAGATCGCGGAAGAGGAGCGTCTGGGGCTCGACGAGGAAGGCTACGAGAAGCTGATGGACGAACGCCGCCGGCGTTCCCGCGCCGCCACCGCCGACCTCCAGAAGCGCATGGCGAGCCTGCGTGACGCGTTGCAGAGCAAGGAGCCGCTCGCGACCGCGTTCGCGGGCTACGACCGGCACCGCCTCGAGGGCGCGCGCGTCCTGCGCCTGGCGGCGACGACGGAGAGAGGCGCCAGCGAGACCGACGTCCTCGCCGCCGGCCGCACCGGCGTCGCGGTCGTCGACCGCACGGTCTTCTACGCCGAAGCCGGCGGCCAGGTGGGCGACCGCGGCGCGATCGCCAGCGGCGGCGGCAAGGCCACGGTCCACGACACCCAGAAGGACACCGCGGGCGTCTACTTCCACTTCCTGGAGGTCACGGACGGCGAGCTGCGGGTGGGCGACGCCATCGACCTGCGCATCGACTCGGAGCGCAGGATCGCCGTCGAGCGTCACCATACGGCCACCCACCTGCTCCACGCCGCGCTCCACCAGGTGCTCGGCGAGGGCGCGCGGCAAGCGGGCTCGCTCGTCGCCCCGGACCGCCTGCGCTTCGACTTCCACCACGACCGGCCGCTGACCGCGACGGAGATCGCGGAGATCGAGCGTCGGGTCAACGCATGGGTGCTGAAGGCCGTGCCCACCGCGATCGTCTGGCGCGACCGCGACGAGGCGGTGCAGGCCGGCGCCATGGCGCTCTTCGGCGAGAAATACGGCGAGCGGGTGCGCACGGTGGAGGTGCCGGGCGTCAGCCTCGAGCTCTGCGGCGGCTGCCACGTGCGCAACACCGGCGAGATCGGCCCGCTGATCGTCACCGCCGAGCGCGGCACGGCCTCGGGCGTGCGCCGGGTCGAGGCGATCGCCGGCGAGGTGGCGCTGGCCGAGCTGCGGCGGCGCCAGGAGCTGTTGCGCGAGGTCGGCGCGGGCCTCGGCGTCGAGGCCGAACGCGCGCCGCGGGAGGCGGCCGCCCTCAAGGAACGTATCAAGGAGCTCGAGCGCGAGCTCGCCGGCCTGCGCCGCGAGCTGGTGGCCGGCCGGCCCGCGGAGGGCGGCGAGAGCGAGGTCGCGGGCGTCAGGGTGGTGGCGCGCGAGGTACACGGGGCGCCGGCGGGCGAGCTGCGCAACCTCGCCGACACTCTGCGCGACAAGATGGGCTCGGGCGTCGTCGTCCTCGGCACCCGGGGCGAGGGCAAGGTGACGCTGATCGTCACCGTCTCCAAGGACCTGACCGGTCGCGTCGACGCCGGCCGCCTCGTCAGGAGCCTGGCGGCGCAGGTCGGCGGCTCGGGCGGCGGGCGTCCCGACTTCGCGCAGGCCGGCGGCAAGCAGCCGGAGAACCTGACGTCGATGCTGGCCAAGGTGCCGGAGGTGTTGGCGCAGCAGCTCGGTGCGGTGTAGGGGCGCAAGGCCTTGCGCCCTCCGGGTGCGGCCGGGCGCGGGCGCGCGGCCGTGCGCCCCTACGCCAGGTGGCCGATCCACCTGGGCGAAGCCGGCCGCCATTGTCAGTCTTTCGTCAGACCGGTGCCCGCCACCCCCCGCGACGGACGCCGCGCCTGGTAGCCTTTCCCCATGGAAATCGGCGGCAGCGTCCGCATTGCCGGCCTCGGCGAATCCCGGGTCGTCGACTCGGAGCTGGTGACCAACGACGAGGTGCTGGCGATCCTGGTCGCCAACGGGGTCGACACCCGCGGCAAGAACGGCGACGACACGGAGAGCCTGGTGGGCATCCGCACCCGCTGGTGGTCGCGGATGTCGTCGACCGAGCACGCCCTCGAGGCGTCGCGGGCGGCCATCGCCGACGCGGCGCGGCGCAGCGGCGGCGCCTTCGACGCCTCGCAGATCCAGCTCGTCCACAGCGGCGGCTCGAGCCCGGACAACGTCTTCCCGGCGTGCGCCTGCGAGGTCCAGGGAGCGCTCGGCGTGCCGCCGGAGACCTGCGAGGCCCGCGACGTCTCCCTCGCCTGCGCCTCGTGGCTCGACGCCCTGGTGCTGGCCGCGAGCCGCATGCGCGCGAAAGGATTGCGCTACGGCCTGGTGACCGCGGGCGAGTGCGTCGGCACGCGGCTCAACGCCCCGACCTCCCTGAGCTATTGCCTGTGGGGCGACGGCGGCGGCGCCGTCGTCCTCGAGCACGACCCGGCCGGCGACCCCTGCTACGGTCTGCTCGCCGACAAGGCGATCTCCGACGGCCAGTACGCCTCCTGGACCCGCAGCCTCAAGCTCGGCACCCACCCGGACCACGCCGCCTACCCCTACCCCGACGCCTCGATGCTCGACAAGGGCCGCGACATCCATCGCTACGCCATCCGCGAGGTCTCGAAAGCGATCGCCAACCTCCTCGAGGACAGCGGCATCGGCGACCCTCCGGGCTTCCTCGTGCCCCACAACGCCAACCTCGGCATGGTCCGGCAGATCGGCAAGCGTCTGGGCGTCCCCGAGGACAGGGTGCTGACGCGCATCGCCGAGCGCGGCAACACCTCGTCCGCCTCGGTTCCCATCACCCTGGCCCACTACGCGGCCGAGGGGCGCTTCAAGCGCGGCGACCTCCTCGCGATGACCGCCTTCGGCGGCGGCATGGCGATCGACGTCGCCCTCTATCGGTGGCCTTGAAAGCCAGGCGAGGTCGTCCATGGGCTCGGGCACTTCGGGATACGGCTCGAGCCGCTCCCCCAGAGCGGCCATGGCGGCCTCCTTCCGTCCGACGTCTGCTAGAGTGATCGCCGTGAACGCCCACGGAAAGGTCGGCCTGGCGGCTGCCTGGGTCGCGCTTCTGAGCCTCGCGCTCGCCGCGCCGCCTCCGACGGCGGCGGACGCCAAGGGCGACGAGGTCGTCCACCGCATGCCCCAGCTCCTGTCGCCGGAGCACCGCGACGACGTCCTCAAGCTGGTGCGCAAGCGCTGGCAGCCGGAGTTCGTGCCGATGATCCTCGACCTCATCCCGCTCTCGCGTGACGGCTCGTGGAACCGTGAGCTGATCGGCCTGCTCGAGGAGAAGACCGGCGAGAAGCTCGGCTACGACGTCGAGCAGTGGTACGCGTGGCTGTGGGCGCGCGAGCCGCGGCTCCATCCCCTCTATCCCGAGCTCAAGGCAGCCGTCTACGGGCTCCTGGACCCCAAGTTCCGCGGCTATTTCTCGAAGGACCGGACGACGCTCGTCCGTCTCGACGAGGTGCGTTGGGGCGGCGTGCGCCAGGACGGCATCCCGCCGCTGCGCTCGCCGCCGACGATCCCCGCCGCCGAGGCCGCCTACCTCGGCGAGGGCGACGTCGTTTTCGGCATCGCCGTCAACGGCGACGCGCGCGCCTATCCCAAGCGCATCCTCGCCTGGCACGAGATGTTCACCGACGAGGTGGGCGGCGAGCCGGTCACCGGCGTCTACTGCACGCTCTGCGGCACCATGATCCTGTACCAGAGCGGCGGGCACCGCTTCGGCACCAGCGGCTTCCTCTACCGTTCGAACAAGCTGATGTACGACCAGGCCACGCAGTCGCTGTGGAACACGATCTGGGGCCGGCCGGTGATCGGACCCCTGGCCGACCAGGAGATCACCCTCGAACGCCTGAGCGTGGTGACCACGACCTGGGGCGAATGGCGGCGCCGCCATCCCGAGAGCCGCGTCGTGTCGCTCGACACGGGATTCCGCCGCGACTACTCCGAGGGCACGGCCTACCGCGAGTACTTCGCCACCGACGAGCTGATGTTCGGCGTCGGTCCGCGCGACCGCCGTCTCGCCAACAAGGCCGAGGTCCTGGGTCTCGTCTTCGCCCGCCACCCCGACCAGCCGCTGGCCATCTCGGCCCGCTTCCTTGAGGAGAATCCCCTCCACCACGACCGCGTCGGCGAGGTGCGCTTCGTCGTGCTCACCGACGCCTCGGGGGCGAACCGGGTCTACGAAACGGGGGACGTCGTCGTGAGCGAGTGGGACGGCGACGCCACCGCGATCGACGACCTGGGCATGCGCTGGACGCTGACGGAGGACGAGCTGCGCGCCGCCGACGGCCGCACGCTGCCGCGCCTGCCGTCGCACCGGGCGTTCTGGTTCGGTTGGTACGCGGCGTACACGCACACGCGGCTGGTGGACTAGTCCTCCATCACTATCCAAATGACGGGTACAGTTTTTCTAGCTTGATCCCCGGGACGCTGGCTGATGCAAGCCCAGGACCGCGAGCCCCTCGTTCTGCTGGCGATCGCCGCCGTGGCGCTGATCGTCTCGGGCGTCGCGCCGCACGACCGCGTCACCTGGTGGCTCGAGGTGTTGCCGGTGCTCATCGGCGCGCCGGTCCTCATCGGCACGTACCGCCGCTTCCGCCTGACGCCGCTGCTTTACCGACTGCTGTTGCTGCACGCCCTGATCCTGATCCTCGGGGCGCACTACACCTACGCGCGGGTGCCGCTGGGCCTCTGGGCCCAGGACCTCTTCGACCTGGCGCGCAACCACTACGACCGCCTCGGGCACTTCGCCCAGGGTTTCGTGCCGGCGATCCTGGCGCGGGAGATCCTGATCCGGCGCTCGCCGCTGGCCGGCAGCCGTTGGCTCTTCTTCCTGGTGGTGTGCGTCTGCCTGGCTTTCAGCGCCTTCTACGAGCTGACCGAGTGGTGGACGGCGCTCGCGGGCGGCTCCGCCGCCGACGCCTTCCTCGGCACCCAGGGCGACGTCTGGGACACCCAGTGGGACATGTTCCTGGCGCTCACCGGCGCCCTCTCCGCGCAGCTTCTCCTGGGCCGGTGGCACGACCGGCAGATCGCGGAGCTTTGAGGTCAAGCCAGACCGAGCTCTTCCGCCGAGTCGACCTGGACCAGCCGCTCGGCCAGTCGCGTCAGCTCCTGCGACGAGGTGATGGCACCTATGCGCCGGCGCGCGTGCTCCGAAGGGGCGCCGAAGCGTTGGGTGAGCAAGTGGAGAACCAGATCCCGCATCCCTTGCAGGCGTCCCTTCCGGAGTCCCTTCGCTTCGATTTCATCCGCCCAGGTCATCATCATGGCTTCGACCTCCTGGTTCTCGGGCTCGTGGAGCAACGCGTCGTACTCCCGAGTGGCCCTGTCGTCTAGTCTTACGTAGGTTCGCACGAAGTTCAACAGCAGAAAGCGCCGTGCTTCGTCGAGCTCGGTTGCCGCCGCGATGCGGCGCAGACACGCTATGGCCAGCCCTCCGCGGCTACCGGGATCCTCCGGGCGCATCAGCACCGCCAGTGCCCAGGCCAACGGCTCCGGCCGCGCCAGGTACTCCGCCGCCGAGGCTCCCGACAATCCCAGGGTGTTGTAATGGAAGGTGGAGACCAACCGGCCGCACGAGAACTCCCCGTCGACGTTCTCGACCAGGCCGGGCGGCCCGCCGTGCACGTAGACCGCCGCGGTATGGACCGGCAGGCCGGAGCGGATGCCCAAGACGCGGTAGTAATCCCACAGACGCCCTCGCGTGGCGGACCGGTAGTGCAAGAAGTGCTCGATGTGGATCATCGTCTCCTCGTCCGGGTCCGATCGTCCCCGTGCCCTCGAGACGAGGTCGGGGAAGCGGCGCCGGCCCAACGGGGTGTCGAGGAAGTACTCCTTGGACTCGAACCGGAGTTGCCCGAGGTCGATCCGTGCGGCGACCTCCGGCAGCAGCAGCGTCACGAGGTCGCCTGGGAAGGCGACGGCGAGTCCCTTGAAGAGCTGGTCGTGGATGCTGTCCATACGTCCTCCTCAGCCGGCCGCGCGGATCCCGCGCATGCCCTTTGAGGAGGTGTAGACGTAATCCAGCCTCGAATTCTGACGCCGGTTTTCAACTTTCTTGGCTCGGGGTTGATAACCTGTTTGCTTTCAGCGATTTGTGATCGCCGAGCTCAGAGCCCTTCGGACTCCGGGAAGACGATCGCCTCCACCGCTTCCGGAATCACGAAGATCGCCGGCGTCCGTCGTCGAGGAAGCGGTGCGAGAGGACGACGATCACGATGTCCTCGTCGACCAGCCAGTGCAGCATCCCGTTGACGCCCGCGCCGCTGCCGCCGCTGTGCCGGAGGATCCTCGTGCCGCGCCGAGTCGAGTCCGGTCCACCTCCCATCCGTAGCCGTAGCGCACCCCTTCGCGGTCCCTCCAGTCCACGTGGCCGGTGGTCATCCGCGCCAGCGCCTCGGGCGGGCGCTGCGGCCTCCGCCGTCGTCGCGATCCCGATGGCGGCGATGCGGTTCACGGCACCCTGGATGCGTTCGCGGCTCATCGTCCTTGCGCTCCTCGCCACCCTCTCCGTGAACGCTCCCACGGCGGGGCGGCGTCGACGTGGAACGGACGCGCGTTCATCGCCCGATACCTTCAGTACCCGGCGCCCGGGAGCGGTCACACTGACATACGCCAGCGTCCCTCATCAAGGCGGTAACGATGGCGTCGTGGACCCCGAAAACAGCCGACCGCCCGGCGCATCAGCCCGGTTGGAGCGAGCATCGAGAAGCACTTGTCCCGACAAGGTCATGAGGTCGGTTGCGGCGGGGCCGTCAAAGTGGTACCATGACGGCCAGTTCTTTGCGAAGCTCGCGAACCGGAAGTAGGGCCGCCAGGGCGGCGAGAGTATTACCTCTCGGCATGGAAGCGACCCGAATGGGTCGGACAGCAGAGCCCAGGGGATCTCAGAAGTGACCCGAGGGCGCGCCCTGGCCCCGACCAATGGCGGCAGAGAGGGCGATCGGATCAACGTCACCACCTGCCGCTCGTAGAGAATCGCCGGGCGTGGCACGAACCTGGAGTCGGTTGTGCCCCACCCAGAGTGGCGTTGGAGGGACTGAAACCATGAGGCGCTTGATCTCCTGGCTAGCAGCGGTACACTTAGCTGTACCCTTCGTTGAGGCACAATCTGCTAGTTCCTTCGGTGACATAGGTCCAGGGAACACGACTACCAGCAGCTACGAGTTTTCCTTTCAAGGACTGAACGACCCCGGTGAAGGGATGCCCCTGAGCTTTGGTCAGACGGTGACCGCGTCCATCAGCGCTCCTGCGGAAAGGGACACGTACATGTTCTCGGCCGCGGCAGGGGACGTCCTTGCTGCTAGCATGGCTGTGAGCTCGGGATTCTTGGATCCTGACATCGAGCTCTACGACTCCCAGGGTGTGCTGATATGTTCGGCAGAGCGAGACTCTGGAGGCTCAGCGCAGTTCAACGACTGTGGCGTGTCTGCAACTGGAACCTACACGCTTATCGCCGACGACTTCGGTAATACCGATACCGGCAACTACGGTCTTCACCTTCAACGCTTAAATAACCCAGGCAATGTGGTTCCGATAAGCTTCGGTCAGACGTTGAGTGCATCCGTCGAGGCGCCAGCCGAGAAGGATGCCTACACGTTCTCGGCCGCGGCGGCTGACCTCATCGTCGCGAGGATGTCGGTGAGCTCGGGATTTCTGGACCCGGACATCGAGCTCTACGACTCCCAGGGTGTGTTGGTCTGTTCCGCCGAGAAAGATTCCGGGGGCGCGGTAGAGTTCAATGATTGCATTCTCCCCGCAGGGGGAAAGTACACACTCCTTGCCGATGACTTCGGTAACACGGATACTGGAAGCTATGGTCTCCACCTTCAGCGACTGAACGACCCCGGTGAAGGGATGCCCCTGAGCTTTGGTCAGACCGTGACCGCGTCCATCAGCGCTCCTGCGGAAAGGGACACGTACATGTTCTCGGCCGCGGCAGGGGACGTCCTTGCTGCTAGCATGGCTGTGAGCTCGGGATTCTTGGATCCTGACATCGAGCTCTACGACTCCCAGGGTGTGCTGATATGTTCGGCAGAGCGAGACTCTGGAGGCTCAGCGCAGTTCAACGACTGTGGCGTGTCTGCAACTGGAACCTACACGCTTATCGCCGACGACTTCGGTAATACCGATACCGGCAACTACGGTCTTCACCTTCAACGCTTAAATAACCCAGGCAATGTGGTTCCGATAAGCTTCGGTCAGACGTTGAGTGCATCCGTCGAGGCGCCAGCCGAGAAGGATGCCTACACGTTCTCGGCCGCGGCGGCTGACCTCATCGTCGCGAGGATGTCGGTGAGCTCGGGATTTCTGGACCCGGACATCGAGCTCTACGACTCCCAGGGTGTGTTGGTCTGCTCCGCCGAGAAAGATTCCGGAGGCGCGGTAGAGTTCAATGATTGCATTCTCCCCGCAGGGGGAAAGTACACACTCCTTGCCGATGACTTCGGTAACACGGATACTGGAAATTACTCGCTTTTCCTAGACCGCCCAGACTGCGGACTTACCTGCACAGCCGAAGCGCCGACGATTAGTGACGTTGGCACCTCGCTGGAGTTCAGCGCCACCTCGACACCCTCCAACTGCAACGGATCGGTGAGGTACAACTGGAACTTCGGAGATGGAGCGACCTCCGCAGGCCGGAACACGGCCCACGCTTACAACTCGGAAGGAGCCTACGAGTGGACCTTGACGACCTCCATCGAGGACGCAAGGTGCGTCCAGACGGGGAACGTGACAATCTGGCCTGAGGGCACACGGCTGGTAGCGTCGCTGACCACGCCGGAAACCGTCCGGCCGGATCGCAATTACACCGTCTGGCTGGAGTACGGTAACTCGGGTGAAGAGGTTCTCTCGGCACCACTCTTTGTCGTTTCCAGTCCTCAGGACCTACCCATGCGTCTTTCAAGCTCGGAGCCCTTCCGGCGCGGACCCATCCAAGTCCTCGGCGTCAACATGAACGGTCCGGTAGGCGTCTTGCCCCCTGGCTCCAGCTTCAGCATCCCCATCCAGTTCCGATCGAGCACCTCGGCAAACGAGATCCGGTTCGATCTTGAGGTTTTGCCTCCGGGAATACAGCCCATCGACTGGGCAGCGGTTGAACAAGAGGCGCGGCCTCCGGGGATCCAGGATGATGCCTGGAACGCGATCTGGTCGAACCTGAGGGCAGGCATCGGAACGACTTGGGCGGACTATCTATCTACTCTCACGGCTGCTTCGTCATACCTCGCGACTTATTATCGCGAAGCTCCTGGAGCTCTCGACCCCGAAGAAGTGCCGCCACAGGAGCGTCTGCCGGTTCCCGTTTACTCGGTGCGCGACCTCTTCGCCTTTAAGCTCGCAAGGGCCTCCGCCGGCCTCGCGCCTCGTCCCGTTCTGGCCGTGAGTCTCGACGCCTTCTATCCCGCGCCCGGACTGCCTCTGGCGTTTCTTCGGATCGCGCCTTCCTCACTTGAGCATCGATTCCGCCTCGGTACTCTGGGCCGCGGCTGGGCGCATATCTATGACTACACTGTCCGAGTCGGTGACGAAGGTTCGGTCTTGGTACGCAATCCTTGGGGGCAAGATCGCCTGTTCCTTCCCAATGGAGACGGCAGTTTCTCCGGGGCGGTGGCAAGTGAACACGGCACCATTCAGGCCGTGGCGGCAGGGTATTTGCTCCGTGAGCGGGACGGTTTCGTCCTCGGCTTCGATGCCGACCGCCTCGCTTTTCTGAAGGACACCAACGGCAACCGGCTGTCTATGGGCTACAGCGATGGAGTGCTTATATCGGTGACCCACCTCGAGTCGGTTGAGGAGGAGGGACGGCGCATCACTTCGTATATCTACCATCCTGCTGACGGTACGGCTAAAGCCCATGCACTTGAAGAGATCCAGTTTCCTGGTGGCACCCACAGGCACCTTCGCTATGACAGCTTCGGGCAGCTGGAAAGCGAGTGGCGGGACGGCGGTGCCGAGCAGGTGAGCTACGCGTACGATGATCAGGGCACCGTAACCATCAGTGACAAGCTTGGCGGCGCTATCACTATGAACCTGGGGCATCGCGGGCAGCTCCTCGACCTGACAACGTCGGAAGGTGGCCACCTGGGTTTGGCCTATGACGATATGGCCAACCTTACGCGCATCACTGATGCCACGGGAGCCGAGGTCATGCTCGCCTACGACGATCACGGCAACCCTCTCGGCGTTCGCGATGCAGCGGGTGGCGTCACCCGCTTCTCCTATGGTGCCCTCTTCGAGCGGATGGAGAAGCTCGTTGATGCCCGCGGCAACGGCACCGGTTTCGCCTATGACGGGTCCGGAAACCTGACTCGCATCGACTACCCCGATGCCAGCGTCGAAAGGTTCATCCTCGACGCCGAGGGAAACCTAGCGTCCTACACCAACCGCCGCCTACAGACCTTCAGCTACACGTGGAATCGATCTGGGCAGCTCACTCAGAAGGTCTCGCCAGATGGTCCGACCGCCGAACTCGGCTACACCGAGCTTGGCAACCTCGACACCGTCAGTGCCCAAACCGGCATCATCGATCTTGATTTCGACGGGCGCGACTTCCTGGCTTACACCGAATACCCCGGCGGTCACAGCTTCACATTCGAGCACGATGCGTCGGGTCGCCGCACCCGACGCACCGACGAGAGCGGCTTCAGCATCAGCTACGAGTACGATGAAGCCGGACGGTTGGAGGTGCTGCGCGACGGCAGTGGTGTGGCGCTTATCACCTATTCGTACGACCCGGCAGGGCGACTCGCCCTCGAGGTGCGCGGAAACGGCTCCTCCACCACCTATGCCTATGACAGCGCTGGTCAGCTACTGAGACTCGTTCACCTGGCCCCAGACGACACAATTCAGGCGCGCTTCGAATACACTTACGACGAGCGCGGCAATCGCACATCGATGAGCACTCTCCAGGGCACGACGGAGTATAGGTACGACGCACTTAGCCAGCTGACCGGCGCAACTTTTCCGGCTGGTAGCACTGCTAAATATGCCTACGATGCGACCGGTAACCGTGTAACGGTCACCGAGAACGGTCAGACCGACACCTACACCAGCAACGACCTCAACCAATACACCACTGGCGGCGATGCCATCTTCACCTATGACGACGACGGCAACATGACGTCTCGTACCGACAGCTCAGGCACCACCACCTACGGATACGACACAGAAAACCGCGTGATACGGATCATCAGCCCGAGCGGAGAGATCTGGGAGCACACCTACGACGCCTTCGGCAACAGGGTGTCGATGATCCACAATGGTATCGAGACACGGTACGTGCATGATCCGGTCGGTCTTGTCGACGTGGTCGCCGAGTACGATGGCAACGGCAACCTCATCGCCCGCTACGTGCATGGCCTCGGACTTGCCGCCCGCATCGACGCGGCCGGCAACATCGCCTACTACGGTTACGATGCGCTCGGCAGCACGCGCCAGCTGACAGACGACAGCGGAGCGGTGATCGGCACATATGACTATGACCCGTGGGGTGTTCCCGTTGGTGCGGTCGAAGATGATCCGAATCCATTTCGGTGGATCGGACGGTTCGGGGTGATGGTGGGTGGTGGTGATCTCGTCTACATGCGAGGCAGGAATTATCTGCCGGAGATAGGTCGGTTCGTATCGATTGATCCACTGGCGTTCGCTGTTATTGACACGAATCTATTCAGCTACGTGGGGAACAACCCGGTGGTTTTCATCGATCCTTTGGGGCTCCAAAGGACCTTTCATGGCTACCTAATAGCGATCGGCCGCGGGGCAGCGCAAGGTGCATTCGTTGGTTTCGGCGAAGGGGTTGTCAAGGGCGCCTTTACGATCTCGTTTATCGCACCAAGCGGCGGCACGGCGGCGGGTGCATATCTTGGCATCGTCGGTGGTTCGATACTGAAAGGTGCGATCCTCAGCGGTATTGGAGGTGCCATCTCTTACCGCTCTGGCCTCAGCTCCGCTGCCGTTGGTGGCGGTATTGGGTTCCTGCAAGGGACCGTAACGTCAGGGTTTCTCGGTGGCCCCGGTGGTTTGGTACGAGGTGCAATCAAGGGCGCGGCTCTTGGAGCCGGAACATCCTGGCTGGGCAGCAGGCTTCCCCTATTTGACAACTCCGCTGGTATTGTGATCGATGCGGCGAATATTCCAACGATCAGCGTGGGTTTATCTACATCTAACATTGTTCGTCCCATCGATCCCAACGAAAAGACCGGCCCCGAACCGATCGTGCGGCCTGGCGAGCGAGTCACCTACACCATCTACTTCGAAAACCTCGAAACCGCAACCGCCCCGGCCCAGGAGGTCTTCATCGCCGATAATCTCGATAGAGACCTCGACTGGAGCACTTTCGAGCTCGGCGAGGTCGCATTCGGCGACGCCGTAGTAACCTCCCTCGGCGGTCGCCGCGACGGCTTCGACCGCATCACTTACGGCGACTACCGGGTCGACGTCGAAGCCACCCGAAGCCCGTCCGGAGGCCAAGTCAAATGGGTGCTCCGCTCCCTCGATCCGAACACCGGCGAGCTCCCCGAGGACGCCCTCGCCGGCTTCCTACCCCCCGAAGACGGCACCGGCCGCGGCCAGGGCCACGTGACCTTCAGCATAGGGGTGCGCTTCGACGCCGCGGACGGCACCGAGGTCAGCAACTCGGCTTCCATCGTCTTCGACACTAATCCGCCAATCTCGACCAACGTCTGGACCAGCACCGTCCACAGTCCATCCGACTGCGGCCCGTCGGGGCTCTGTCTCCTCGACGACCGTTTCCGCGTAGGGGTCGCATGGCGGGATTTCCAAGGCAACACCGGGGCCGGCGCTCCGCACCGGCTCTCCGACGAGTCCGGCTACTTCACCTTCTTCAATCCGGAGAACGCCGAAGTTCTCATCAAAGTGCTCGATGCCTGCCGCCTTTTCGGCAACTTCTGGGTCTTCGACGCCCACCTCTCGAACGTCGAGTACACCATCACCGTCACCGACACCCAGACCGGCCAGACACGGACCATCTTCAACCCCCTGGGGTACGTGGCGCCCTCCGTCCTGGGAACTAGCACCCTCTTCACCGAGTGCGCCGGCGGTGACGGCGCCGGCTTACCGACCTCCGAGTTGGTCAACACGAGCCAGCTACCGCCGAGCAGCCCGCCGATCGTCGAGGAGATGAGAGATCCCACGGTCATCGGCTCCTGCGTCGAAGACGTCAACACCATGTGCCTCAACAACGACCGCTTCCGCGTCCACGCCGCCTTTGAGGACTTCCAGGGCGTCCCCGGCGTCGCCAAACAGTGGCCGCTCACCAGCGACTCCGGCTACTCGACCTTTTTCACCGACAGCAACGTCGAGCTCTTCATCAAAGTCCTCGATGCGTGCAGGCTGACGGGCAACTATTGGGTCTTCGCCAGCGGCCTGACCAACGTAGAGGTCGATCTGTACGTAGAGGACACCCGAAGCGGCAAGGTCTGGCACGCCTCGAATCCCCTGGGCCGGGCGTTCCCGACGGCTCTCGATACGCAGACCATCTTCACCGATTGCCAGTAAGTTGATTGGGGCGCTGAACGGTCCCCCTGCGCCGCCAGGAGCTGCTCCCCCGAGCTGATGCCGGCGAGGATGCCCTCCTGCCTGGCGATGGCGCGCGTCGCCGCGATCGCCTCGGGGCCGGTGACGGTCTCGGTCGCGGTGGCGCCGGCTACTTCGTGGCCTGGGGCATGGCGCCGGGGCGCTACACCGCGCGCGTCACCGCCGCCGATGGTCGCATGTGGCAGGAAGAGATCGAGCTGGCCCCGGCTCCACCGCGAGCCTCACGCTCGAATGGCCGCGTCCGAGCGAGGTCAGGGCGAGACAGTCTGCGGGCACCTCGATGCCGATGTGGAGGCGCCTCACCGCCTCTGATAGGGTCTCGCGGCGGGCGTGTCCGCCAGAAACGCCTATGCTATGCAAGCCCAGGACCGCGAGCCTCTCGTTCTGCTGGCGGTCGCCGCCGCGGCGCTGATCGTCTCGGGCGTCGCGCCGCACGACCGCGTCACCTGGTGGCTCGAGGTGTTGCCGGTGCTCGTCGGCGCGCCGATCCTGATCGCCACCTACCGCCGCTTCCGCCTGGGTTTCGTGCCGGCGATCCTGGCGCGGGAGATCCTGATCCGGCGCTCGCCGCTGGCCGGCAGCCGTTGGCTCTTCTTCCTGGTGGTGTGCGTCTGCCTGGCTTTCAGCGCCTTCTACGAGCTGACCGAGTGGTGGACGGCGCTCGCGGGCGGCTCCGCCGCCGGCGCCTTCCTCGGCACCCAGGGCGACGTCTGGGACACCCAGTGGGACATGTTCCTGGCGCTCACCGGCGCCCTCTCCGCGCAGCTTCTCCTGGGCCGGTGGCACGACCGGCAGATCGCGGAGCTTT
>Ga0299906_10000350_pt1 | contig 45146 bp, 38 predicted proteins | sample RVTome_14_FD_200259 | JGI IMG/M metagenome (GOLD analysis project Ga0299906, IMG submission 200259) | Soil microbial communities from uranium-contaminated site in the Upper Colorado River Basin, Wyoming, United States - RVT145D125 (version 2) ... | reverse complement strand
GACCGGCCGGAAACCCTCAGCCAGCATCCCGGCAGACTTCGTCTGCCGGGAAATCCCCCCTAACCCCCCTTTCTTAAAGGGGGGAACCTGACCGCGGGACTCTTAGCCCCCCTTTAAGAAAGGGGGGTTGGGGGGATTTGGCCGACGAAGTCGGCCTCTTACTCGCGCCGGAAGGGTTTCCGGCCGGTCCTCTAGCGTAGGGTTTCAACCCTGCGATCTGAGGGCGTGGCAGAGAACTCGGCGGTTCGGGGGCGTCCTCGGGGTCCCCGGGTTGAAACCCGGGGCTACACGCGGTCGTCCCTGCGGGACGAGGAGCGACGCCAACAGGACGTCCGGCCCTCGGTGGACGTCCGTCAAGCGTCACGACGCCGACGAGCCCCGCAGCTCCTCGAGCTGCGCGGACACGATACGGACGATCAGGGGATCTTTGATCTCCTGGCCAGGCCAGCCGCCGATGCGGCTCTGCCGACGTCTAGTTGAAGAGGTTCTTGACCTTCTCGAACACCCCGTGGTGGACCTCGACGCCCTCGATCTCGGCCATCTCGCGCAGCAGCCGGATCTGGTCTTCGCTGAGGTCCTTGGGGCGCGGCACCTTGAGCGCCACGTGGACGACGTGGTCGCCGCGGCCGTGGCCCCGCAGTTGCGGGACCCCCTGGCCGCGGAGACGGAACTCGTGCCCGGTCGGGGTGCCGGCCGGGATCCTCAGGGTCTCGGTAGCGTCGAGGGTGCGCACGTCGACGTTGGTGCCGAGCACGAGCTGCGGGTAGCTGACGAAGACCTTCTCGTGGACGTCCGAGCCGTCGCGCTCGAAGCGCTCGTGGGGCTCGACGCCGATCCACACCTCGAGGTCGCCGGGCGGGCCGCCGCGGGCGCCGTGCTCGCCCTCGCCGCGCAGGCGCAGGCGCAGGCCGTTGTCGACGCCCGCCGGGATCGGGACCTTGAGGTCGCGCTGGCGCTCCACCCGGCCGTCGCCGCGGCACTCCTTGCACGGATCGGTCACCGTCTGTCCGCTGCCGTGGCACCGCGGGCAGGTCTGGGCGACGCTGAAGAAGCCCTGGCTGAAGCGCACCCGCCCCTGGCCCTGGCAGGTGGCGCAGGTGTTGAGCCGGCGGTCGCGGCTGCCGGTGCCCTCGCAGGCCTCGCAGGCCTCGAGGCGCGGGATGCGAATCTCCACCTCGCGGCCGAAGGCGGCGTCCTCGAAGGAGAGCCGCAGGTCGTAGCGCAGGTCGGCGCCCGGCACGCCGGCGGTGCGCCGCCGCGCGCCGAAGCCGAAGAAGCTGCCGAGGATGTCCGAGAAGTCGCCGAAGATCGTCGGATCGAAGCCGCCGAAGCCGCCGCCGAAGCCCGCCGCGTCGGCGTCGTGGCCGAATCGGTCGTAGCGGGCGCGTTTCTCGGAGTCCGAGAGCACGGCGTAGGCTTCGGCCGCCTCCTTGAACTTCCGTTCCGAATCCGGGTCGCCCTGGTTGCGGTCGGGGTGGGACTGGATCGCGAGCTTGCGGTAGGCGGACTTGATCTCGGTCGAAGAGGCATCGCGAGCGACGCCCAGCACCTCATAGTAGTCGCGTTTGTTCGCCATGACGGTCACGAGCTGGCCTTGGCCTTGGTCTTGTCGGCGTTCTCGAGCATGATTTGCGAGAGTTTCTGCGAGATCGTGCCGAGGTCGAAGACCGCCGCCTCGAGATCGGCCTTCTCGTCTTCGTTCAAGGCCATGCGAGCCCTCAGGAACGATTGATGGATCTGCTTCTTCTGCCTCTCGTCGACCACGTCCTGGAGTTGCTCGAAGACCCGCTCGTTGGAGTAGATGAGGCCCTCGAGCCGGTTCTTGATGCGCCGGATCTCGCGCCGCTTGGCGTCCTCCTGGGCGAACTGCTGCGCCTCCTTGACCAGCTTGTCGATTTCCTCGGTCGACAGGCCGCTCGAGGGGTTGACCTCGATCGACTGCTGCTGGTTGGTGGCCAGGTCGCGAGCCGAGACGTTGACGATGCCGTTGGAATCGATGGCGAAGGTCACATCGATCTGCGGCACGCCGCGCGGCGCCGGCGGGATGCCGACCAGCTCGAAGCGGCCGAGCGAACGGTTTTCGGCGGCGATCTCGCGCTCCCCCTGCAGGCAGTGGATCTCCACCGTCGTCTGGTTGTCGATCACCGTGGTGAAGACCTGGGTGTTCTTGGTGGGGATCGTGGAGTTGCGCTCGATCAGGGTGGTGAAGAGCCCGCCGTGGGTCTCGACGCCGAGCGAGAGCGGCGTGACGTCGAGCAGCACCACGTTCTTGATCTCGCCGCGCAGGATGCCGGCCTGGATGGCGGCGCCCATGGCCACCACCTCGTCGGGGTTGATCTCGCGGTTGGCCTCGCGGGCGAAGATCCGCTCCACCATGCGGGCGACGATCGGCGAGCGGGTCTGGCCGCCGACGAGCAGCACCTCGTCGATGTCCTTGGGGTCGAGCCCGGCGGCCGAGAGCGCCGCGAAGCAGGTCTCCTCCGTGCGCTCCACCAGATCCTTGACGAGATCCTCGAAGTGGGAGCGCGTCAAAGTACGGGAGAGGTGCCGCGGGCCGCTCTCGTCGGCCGAGATGAAGGGCAGGTTGATGGCCGCCTCCATGGTGGTCGACAGCTCGCACTTGGCGCGCTCCGCCGCCTCCTTCAGGCGCTGCAGTGCCATGCGGTCGCCGCGCAGGTCGATCGAGGTCTCGGCCTGAAACTCCCCGATCAGCCAGCTCATGATCCGCTGGTCGAAGTCCTCGCCTCCCAGGTAGCTGTTGCCGGAGGTACCGCGGACCTCGAAGATGCCTTTCGAGAGCTCGAGGATCGAGATGTCGAAGGTGCCGCCGCCCATGTCGTAGACGGCGATGACCTGGTCCTCATGCCCCTTGTCGAAGCCGTAGGCGAGCGCCGCCGCGGTGGGCTCGTTGATGATGCGCCCGACCTCGAGGCCGGCGATCTTGCCCGCGTCCTTGGTGGCCTGGCGCTGCGAGTCGTCGAAGTAGGCCGGCACGGTGATGATGGCCTCGTCGATCGCCTCGCCCAGGGCCTCCTCGGCGAAGTTCTTGAGCTCGGTCAGGATGAAGGCCGAGATCTCCTGCGGGCTGAACTCCCGGTCGCGGATCCGCACCCGCACGTCGCCGTTCTCGGCGCCGACCAGGATGTAGGGCAGGATCTCGCGCGCCCGCTGCACCTCGCGATCGTCGAACTTGCGGCCGATCAGCCGCTTGACCGCGAAGACCGTGTTCTGAGGATTGGTCACCGCCTGGCGCTTGGCGATCTGGCCGACCAGCCGGTCGTCGCCCTCGGCAAAGGCGACGATCGAAGGCGTGGTCCGGCTTCCCTCCCGATTCGCCAGCACCTTCGGGGAAAGGGCTTCGACCACCGCCACGCAGCAATTGGTCGTACCCAGATCAATGCCGATGATCTTGCCCACGCTGAATCGTCTCTCTAGCGGTCCGACTTTGCCGCGACCCCTCGCAGATCGGCCTCAGGGCAGGTGCGCCTCAGCGGGCCTCCGTGGCCTGCCCGACTCTCTCGCCGAGCGCTTCGTCGTCTTTCCGGGCCTCGGCCCGAGCCTCCTCGGACGGTGATTTCTCCTCGGCCGATCCCGATCGTGGCCCGGCCGAGCTCTCCGTGGGTTCCGGCGCGGCGGCCGGCATCGCCACGGTGACCATCGCGGGACGCAGCAAGCGGTCGTGCAGGCGGTAGCCGCGCTGCAGCTCGGAAACGACCGTAGGCGCGTCGACCTGCGCCGACTCCTCCCGCGCCACCGCCTCGTGGACCGTGGGGTCGAAGGGCCGCCCGACGGCTTCGACCCGCTCCACGCCGTAACGCCGCAGCAGGTCGGAGAGCTGCCGGGCGATCATCTCGACGCCCACCTTCAGGTCGTCGGCACTGCCGGACGCGACCAGCGCGCGCCCGAGGTTGTCGGAGACGTCGAGGAAGTCCTTGAGCACGTCGAAAAGCGCGTAGCGTTGCATCAGGGCCTTCTCGCGCTCGGCCCGCTTGCGGAAGTTGTCGAAGTCGGCCAGCGCGCGCAGCAACTGGTCGCGGAGGCTCTTGACGTTCGCGCTTTCGTCCGCGGCGGCCTGGGCCTCGCCGCCGGGCGCTCGCTCCCCGAGCGCACGCTGCGCGGGCGCGCTCTCCTCGCCGCCGCTCACCTCGAGGACCGCAGCGTCCTCCTCGTCGGCGTCCTTCTCCACGGCGGCCACGGCCTCTTCCACCACCTGGTCCCAGGACGAGATCGTGTCGTCGAGATCCAGCTCGTAGCCTTCGTCGTGCGTCTTGTCGCCCTTCTCGTCCGCCATCAAACCGCTCCTCAGCGCTCCTTGCCCCCGCTCTCGCCGCTGCTGGCCAGGGCCATGCTCAGGGTCTCCCCGAGATACCGCACCAGGGGGACGATGCGAGGATACTCCATGCGCGCCGGTCCGAGAATGCCCAGGCTCCCGAGCGACCGGCTGCCGATGCCGTAAGTCGTCGCCACCAGGCTGAAATCGAGCGCCGAGGTGACCTCGTGGTCCTCGCCGATGTAAACGCGCACGCCCTCGCTCTCGAGGCATGAGCTGAGCATGCCCACGAGCCGCGCCTTGTCGGCGAAGGTGTCGAGCAGGCGGCGCACGTTCTCGACGTTCCTGAGCTCGGGCTGGGTGAGCAGGGTCGACGTGCCTTCGACCAGCACCTCGCGGTCCTGGGCCTCCTGGACCATCCGCCGCGCCAGGTCGATCGCCTGCGCCAGCCAGCGGTCGACGTGGGCCCGGTCCTCGGCCATCGCCCACAGCAGCCGGTCGCGGACCTCCCGCAGATCGAGGCCGGCGAAGTTCTCGGTCAGGTAGTTCGAGATGCGCACCAGGTCGCGGCGGGCGATCTCCTCGCCGGTCTCGATCAGGACGTGATCGATGAAGCCGCCGGTGGAGACGATCACGCACAGCACCTTGCGGCCCTCGACGGGCACGAAGTCGACGCTCTTGAGCACCGTCGAGTCGACCTTCGGGGTGAGCACCACGCCCACCTGCCGCGAGAGCTCGGCAAGCAGGTGCGGCACCGCCGCCATCAGGGTGTCGCCGTGGGCCTCCTCGAGGTGCTCGGCGATGTAGCGCCGGTCCTGGGCGGAGAGGTAGCAGGTCTGCATCAGGCTCTCGACGTAGAGGCGATAGGCGGTCGCCGTGGGCACGCGGCCGGCCGAGGTGTGCGGTTGCTCGAGAAAGCCGAGCTCCTCGAGGTCCGCCATGACGTTGCGGATCGAGGCCGCCGAGAGGCGGTGCTGCATGTGCTTCGACACCGCCCGCGAGCTCACGGGCTCGCCCGAGATCGTGTGGGTCTGGATGACGTCGCGCAGGATCTCGCGCTCGCGCGGGCTGAGCGAGCCGGCGTCGGGCTGGGAGCATTCCGCGCGCTGGTTCCTGCCTGTCACTGACGGTGTCCTCTCGGTTGCCTGCGGCCGCCTGAGCCGACCCGGCGCCCCTCGGCGGATCCGGGCTATCCTACCGTAGGTAGCCATCCCTACTCCATAGCCCGGACGTGATAGTGTGCGCTGCCGCGGCCGCTTCCGGGGGCGGGTAGGAGGCGCCGGCCCACGCGCCTCTCGCCCATTCTAACGCGGAGCGCCCATTCCTTGACCCCCCCCAGAGGCGGGTGCTAAGCTCCCTGGTCCCTTCTGAGGAAGGTCTGGATGGTTTTTTTCAACTACAGCACCATGCAGATGGCCGCCAAGGTCGTCTATTACGGGCCGGGTCTGTGCGGCAAGACCACCAATCTGCAGTGGATCTTCGACCACACCTCGACCGACTCCCGGGGCGAGATGGTCTCGCTCGCCACCGAGACCGACCGGACCCTCTTCTTCGACCTGCTGCCCATCGACGTCGGCACCATCGCGGGCTTCAACACCCGTATCCAGCTCTACACGGTGCCGGGCCAGGTCTTCTACAACACCACCCGCAAGCTGGTGCTGAAGGGCGTCGACGGGGTCGTGTTCGTGGCCGACTCCCAGGCCCCCATGGTGCAGGCCAACATCGACTCCTTCGCCAACCTCGAAGAGAACCTGGCCGAGATGGGGCTCTCGCTCGAGACCATCCCGGTCGTGCTGCAGTTCAACAAGCGCGACCTGCCGAACGTGCTGTCGGTCGAGGAGCTCAACAAGGCCCTCAACCGCGGCGACTGGCCCTTCAGCGAGGCGGCGGCGATCAAGGGCGAAGGCGTCTTCGAGACCTTGAAGATGGTCTCGAAGGCGACGCTGCTGGCCTTGAAGAGGCGCCTGACCAAGGGCCGCGCTGAAAGTCCCCGGCCCGGGGCCGCGCCGGCACCGCGGCCGGCTCTGCCCAAGGCGCCGCTGAAGCCGCCGCTGCCGCCCCGTCCGGCGCTCGCCAAACCGACCGCCGAAGGCGACGACGCCGCGCGGGCCGCGGCGCCGCGGCCCCTCGGCGCGCCGCTGCCGCGGCCGTCGCTGCCGAAACCTCCGCCGCGGCCGGCCGCCGAATCGCCGGCCGCGGAGGCGCCGGTCCGCGCGGCGCCAGCCACGCCGGCGCCCGGGTTCGAGGCACCGGCCGTCGAAGCGCTGTCCGAGCCGGACAGCGACTTCTTCGCCTCGGACTTCCCGGAGACGCCGGTCGAGCTGGAGCCGGTCGAGGCGGTCGCCCTCGACGAAGCCGAGGAACCGCCGGAGCTGTTGGTGCTCGAGGATCTGGCCGAGCCACAGCCGGCGGAGCTTGAGCTCTTGCCGGCAGCAGGCGATCCGGCGGCCGGGGAGCCCGAGCCGATCTTCCAGATCGAGCTCGAGCCGAGCTTCGAGCTCGACTCCGCGGAGCCGATCGAGGCGGCCCCCGAGCCCTTGACCGTGGAGCCCGAGATGGACGTCGTGCCGGTGGTGCCCTCCCCCGCCGAGCCGCTCGAGCCGGCCCATCCGGGCGCGGCGCCACCAGCCGAGCCGAAGGCGCCGGCGTGGCCGCTATCGGCCCCGCCGGCGGCCGCGCCAAGGGCTCCCTTGCCGCCGCCCGCCGCCGCCCGGCCCGCCGCCGCGTCGCCTTGGCCCGTCGCGCCCCCGGCGCCGCAGCGGCCCGCGACGACGTCGCCGCCGCGGGCGCGCAAGCCCCGCCTCGGCGGCATCGACGCTCTCGCCGAGCTCGAGAAGCTCCGGCGCGAGGCCCTGCACCCGCGATCGGCCCGCCGGCAGGCCAAGAACGGCCAGGAGATCCGCCGCGAGGTCAGGCTCGACCTCGCCCGCAACGAGCTGCACCGTATTCGTCGATTCGCCTTGACCTTGCAGCTCGAAGACCGCGACCGCCAGCTTCTCGACGAGGTGCGTCAGGTGGTCGTCGACGTCGACGACGCCGCCTCTCTCGAGCAGCTCGTGCTGCGGTTCAACATCGCGCTCACGGCCAAGGAGACCTGAGAGCCGCCGGTCTCGAGGACCATGGACGAGGCCTGACCCGGATGAGATGTCCGTTCTGCTCCCAAAACGACGATCGCGTGGTCGATTCCCGGGAAAGTCGCGACGGCGCCACGATCCGCCGGCGCCGCGAGTGTCTCGCGTGCAAGCGCCGCTTCACCTCCTACGAGCAGATCGAGGACATCCCTTACATGGTGGTCAAGAGCGACGGCCGGCGTGAGCCCTTCAGCCCGGCCAAGCTCCTCTCAGGGCTGCGCAAGGCCTGCGAGAAGCGCCCGATCTCGTCCATCACCCTGCAAGAGATCGTCGAGGCGATCGAGACCGAGCTCCACCAGCGCGAGGACCGGGAGATCCCGACTCGCGACATCGGCGCCAAGGTCGTGGACCGGCTGCGCCGGCTCGATCCGGTGGCCTACGTGCGCTTCGCTTCCGTCTACCGGCGGTTCGAGGACGTCGGCGCCTTCGTCCAGGAGGTGCAGAGCCTGCTCGCCCAACCCGAGACCCCAAAGGAAGACTGAAGTCTGAGCCCGAACCCACCTCCCGACGATACCGAGATCCTCGAGCTGCCGGACGTGCTGCCGGTGTTGCCGCTCAAGGACACGGTGGTCTTCCCCTACATCATCGTGCCGCTGTCGCTGGGCGCCGACCGCAGCATCCTGGCCGTCGACTACGCCTTGTCGAGCCATCGCCTGGTGCTGTTGGTCGCCCAGAAAGACCCGGCGATCGAGGAGCCGGAGCCCTCGCAGCTCTACGAGGTCGGCACCGTGGGCATGATCATGCGGATGCTCAAGCTGCCCGACGGCCGTATCCGCATCCTGGTGCAGGGTCTGGCGCGGGCGCGTCTCGAGCGGCCCACGCGCTCCGAGCCCTTCCTGCAGGCCCGCATCGAGCGCGTCACTGCCAGGCAAGCGGCCAGGAAGAGGCGCAAGGAGGCGCTCAAGGTCGAGGCGCTCCTGCGCAGCGTCCGCGAAGGTCTCGAGCAGGCGGTACACCTGGGGCGTACCCTGTCGCCCGAGGTGATGGTGGTGGCCGCGAACCTCGACGATCCCGGCCGTCTCGCGGACCTGGTGGCCTCCAACCTCGAGCTCGAGCTCCCGGTGGCCCAGCGCCTGCTCGAGACGGCGGACCCCCTGAAGCGGCTGCGCGCGGCCAGCGATCACCTGCAGCGGGAGATCGGCCTGCTCAACATGCAGGCCGAGATTTCCTCGCAGGCGCGCGGCGAGATCGACCGCAACCAGCGCGAGTACTTCCTGCGCCAGCAGCTCAAGGCGATCCAGGAAGAGCTCGGCGAGAGCGACGAGCTGGCCGAGGAGATCGCGGGCTACCGCCGTCTCGCCGAGGAAAAGGGCATGTCCGAGGAGTCGCGCGAAGAGCTCGAGAAACAGATCGGACGCCTCCAGCGCTCCCATCCCGACAGTGCCGAGACGACAGTCATCCGCACTTATCTCGACTGGCTCACGTCGCTGCCCTGGGGCGTGACGAGCGCCGACGACCTGGACCTCGTCCACGCCCGTAAAGTGCTCGATGACGACCACCACGACCTCGAGAAGATCAAGGAGCGGATCCTCGAGTTCCTGGCCGTGCGCCAGCTCAGGGCCGAGAGCAAGGGCCCGATCTTGTGCTTCGTCGGACCGCCCGGCGTCGGCAAGACCTCGCTCGGCCGCTCCATCGCGCGGGCCATGGAGCGCCGGTTCACCCGCCTTTCCTTGGGCGGCGTGCGCGACGAGGCCGAGATTCGCGGCCATCGCCGGACCTACGTCGGCGCGCTGCCGGGACGGATCATCCAGGGCCTTCACCAGGCCGGCACCAGCAACCCCGTCTTCATGCTCGACGAGATCGACAAGATCGGCTCCGACTTTCGCGGCGACCCGGCCTCGGCGCTGCTCGAGGTGCTCGATCCGGAGCAGAACGACTCGTTTCGCGACCACTACCTGGCGGTCCCCTACGATCTCTCGCAGGTGATCTTCATCACCACCGCCAATCTGCTCGAGCCGATCCAGCCGGCGTTTCTCGACCGGATGGAGGTGATCCCTCTCGCGGGCTACACCGAGGAAGAGAAGCTGGAGATCTCCCGCCGGCACCTGATCCCGAAGCAGCTCGCCGAGCACGGCCTCGCCGCCGACCAGCTCCGCTTCACGGTGCCGGGCCTGGTGAAGATCATCCGCGGCTATACGCGCGAGGCCGGCCTGCGCAATCTCGAGCGCGAGATCGCCACCATCTGCCGCAAGACGGCGATTCGCGTCGCCCGCGGCCGCGTTCCCAAGCGGCCGGTCGGGGCCGGCCGCGTGGAACGGTTCCTCGGGCCCGAAAAGCACTTCAACGAGGCGCTGCTCGACCACGACCGCGTGGGCGTCGCCACCGGGCTGGCGTGGACGGCCGCCGGCGGCGATCTGATGTTGATCGAAGTGGTCGCGGTTCCGGGCAAGGGCAAGCTGCTGCTCACCGGCCAGCTCGGAGAAGTGATGAAAGAATCGGCGCAGGCCGCGCTGTCGTACGCGCGCACGTACGCGGCCCTGCACGGCCATGCGGCGGAGTTCTTCGCCACCCACGACGTCCACGTCCACGCTCCCGCGGGCTCGATACCGAAAGACGGCCCTTCGGCCGGCATCACGATCGCGACGGCGATCATTTCGGTCCTGACCGGCGTCGCCGTCGACCGCACGATCGCGATGACCGGAGAGATCACCCTACGCGGCGAGGTCCTGCCGATCGGCGGCCTCAAGGAAAAAGCCCTCGCCGCGCGGGCCGCGGGCATCTCCACCGTTCTCATACCGCGGCTCAACCAACGCGAGCTGCCCGAGCTGCCCGCGAGCCTGCGCCGCGACCTCGAATTCCATCCGGTCGGCCACATGGACGACGTGCTCGAAAAGTCGCTGCGGCGGCAACGGACGGCCGCGCGGCTCGAGGCCGGCGATGCCGGGTGAGGACGAGCTCATCGCCTGGCTGCGCCGACGGGCGGCAGCTCAAAGCGCGACCGGGACGGGTGGGGAGCTGCTCGGCGACGACGCCGCCGTCTTGCCGGAGCGCGAGACCTGGACGGTGAGCGTCGACACGCAGATCGAGGGCGTTCATTTCCTACCCGGTCTCGATCCGGCGACGGTCGCCGCGCGGCTCGTGGCGGTCAATCTTTCGGATCTTGCCGCCATGGGCGCGCTGCCGGCCTATGCTTTTCTGGCCCTCGCCGCGCCGGACGGATTCGATCACCGGCGTTTCTTCAAAGCGGTGCTGCGCGCCGCAAGACGCTACGGTTTCCAGCTTGCGGGCGGCGATCTCGCGGCGAGCTCGCAATTGACGGCGGTGATGACGCTGCTCGGCCGCGCCGCCCGCAAAGGCCGCTGGCTGCGGCGCGGCGGCGCGCGCGCCGGCGAGGCGTTGTGGCTCGGGGGCGACGTCGGCGAATCGGGCGCCGGCGCCGCCCTGATGAGCCAAGGGGCGACCCTGGCGGCGGGCAAGGTGAAATTGCCCGCGTCGTTCATCGCGCCGCCCGCGGTGCGCGCCGCCGCGCGGCGCGCCGTCGTCCGACACCTGGCGCCACGACCGCAGCTCGACCTCGGTCGCTGGCTGGCGCAGGCGAAAGCCGGCGCCGCGATCGACGTTTCGGACGGACTGGCGCGTGACCTCCATCGTCTCTGCCGCGAAAGCGGCACCGGAGCCGAGATCGATCTCGAGTCGCTGCCCATGGCGCGCGGATTTCGCGACCTCGCGGCGGCGCTCGACCTGAATTGGCGCCAGACCCTGCTCGCGGGGGGCGAAGACTACGTCCTGCTCTTTACCCTTCCCTCCGGCGTCGCGCCGCCGCGGGAGCTCGGCGGCCGGCGGATCGGCCGCGTGATCGCGGGCCGCGGCGTTTATCTGATCCATGGCGAGAGGCGCGAGCCTCTCGCGCCTCTCGGCTGGGACCATCTCGAGCGGTAAAGGAAAAGCCCCGCCGGGCGGGGCCTCCATCACGAAAGGTGCAAGGCGTGGAAGCTACTTGCGCTTGAGGGTGAACCGTAAGGGCTTGCCGAGCTCCTTCTCGAGCTTCGAGAGCTTGCGCTCGAGCTGCTTGTGGCTCTTTTCGAGCTCCGCGAGGCGTCCTTTGACCGCGGCCTCGCTGGCCGAAGCGGGCGGCCTGCCGCGGCGCTTCGCCGGCGCGGCAGCAGCGGCGGCGGCCTTCCTGGGACGTCCGGGTCCGCGGCGCTTGGCGACAGCGGCGGCCTTCTTGGGCGGCCGGCCGCGGCCGCGCCCGCTTTCCTGGCGCAGGCGGTTGAAGACCTCGACCGCTTCCGGCAGGAAGCGGCGGGCGCGTCCCTGGCCCTGGTGCGGAATCGCCCTGAGATGGCTTTTGACGTAGCGCAGGAGGGTGGGATAGGAGATGCCCGTGGACTTGCTGATCTGGGTCAGCGTGAGCAGGTTGCCTCCCGATTTCGGGGCGGCCTTGGCGGCGGCTTTCTTGCGGCGTCCCCGCTTCGCCGGCGCCTGGGCGGCCGGCGCCGCTTTCTTGGCGGCGGCCCGCTTTTTCGTCGACCCACGAGGCCGACCGCGCCTGCCGATGTTCTCCTGCTTGAGCTCGAGGAATACGGCCAGCGCTTCCTCCGGGTAGCGCTGAGAGCGCCCCGCTCCCACCGATGGTATCCGATCCTGATACAGCTTCTTGTAGCGCTGTAGGGTCGGCATGGAGATTTTGGATCTGCTCGATACCTCTGTCAGCGTGTACAGCTTGCCAGACTCCGCTTCCGACATCGTCGTGGTCTCCTTTGGCGTCGGTGTGGGTGTGGCGTCATGAGTCGTCTCTTCATTTCTAAAAGAACCTCGCGGAAATGTCAAGGGGAAAATCGAGACGGCGGGTCGATCAGGTCGATCAACCTCCGGGGGGCCGATCAGCCGGCGGCGCGCAGCGCTTCCTGAATCTTGCCGAAATCGGGCAGCTCGGCCGGCGTGGGGCAAACCTCGGCATAGCGCACGATGCCCTCGCGATCGACCACGAAGGCGGCGCGCCGCGCGACGCCTTGGAGCCCCATCAGGTCATCCATGAGCACGTCGTAACTGCGCGCCGCTTGGCGGTTGAAGTCGGAGAGGAGCGGAAAAGCGAAGCCCTCTTCCTTCGCCCATGCGGCGAGCGCAAAAGGACTGTCGACGCTGATGCCCAGGACTTCGGCGTCGAGCTCGCCGTAGCCGGCGTAGCCGTCGCGAATCGCGCACATCTCGCTGGTGCAGACGCTGGTCCAGGCGAGGGGAAAGAAGAGCAGGACGACGTTCTTGTCGCCGCGGTACTGCGCGAGCCCGACCGGCTTGCCGCCGGCGGCGCTCTTGAGCGAAAAATCGGGGGCCCGGTCACCTGCTCGGATGGGCATTGGCGTATCCTCCGCTGGTATTCAACGCGCAATCCCGGCGTTTGTCAACAACGGCGCTTCATCGCGCGCCCTCGCGCGGCAACCCCAACTGACGGGTGTGGTAGGATAGAGCCTGACGCGTCAATCCCAGGAGACGGGCGGCCCGCGCCCGGTTGCCGCCGCTTTTCGCCAGAGCGTCCAGGATCAACCGTTCCTTGAATTGATCCACGAGCCGGTGATAGTCGCCTACCGGAGCGATGACCTCTTCATCGGGCAAGCCGAGGTCGCCGGCGCGGATTTCCCGGCCGTCGGCGAGCAGGGCCGCGGCCTCGAGAGTGTTGCGCAGCTCGCGCACGTTTCCCGGCCAGCGGTGGCGGTGCAGGCGTGCCTTCGCCTCGGCTGAGAGCGTCAGGGCCACAGCTTGCAGGCCGCGGCGCCGCCGGTTCTGATCGAGCAGGAAGTCGGCCAGCAGCAGGAGGTCGTCGCCGCGCTCGCGCAACGGCGGCAGCGCGACGACGGCCGCCTTCAGCCGGTAATAGAGATCGCCGCGGAAGGCGCCGTCGTGCACCATGCGTTGCAGATCGCGATGGGTGGCAGCGATCACGCGCACGTCGACCTGACGCACGAAGCTCTCGCCCAGGCGACGGATCTCACCCTCTTGCAGCACCCGCAGCAGCTTGCCCTGGACGCCCGGCGGCAGGTCGCCGATCTCGTCGAGGAAAACCGTGCCCCCCCGCGCCCGCTCGAATATCCCCTGGCGATCGCGGTCGGCACCGGTGAAGGCGCCGCGCACGTGGCCGAAAAGCTCGGATTGCGCCAGGTTCTCCTCCGGCAACGCCGCGCAGTTGACGGCTTCGAAAGGTTGACCGCGGCGCTCGGAAGCCGCGTGGACGCGGCGCGCCGCCAGCTCTTTGCCGGTGCCGCTTTCGCCGAAGATCAGAATCGGCAGCTCGCCCCGCGCCCAGCGATCGAGCCGCGCCAGCACTTCTCGCAGCACGGCGCTTTCTCCCACGATCGTGCCGGCGGCTGCCGGCGCCGCGCCGCGCCCCTTGCCTTCTCCTTCACCGCCGCCGGGAAGCTCCACGTCGCGCGCCACCAGCAGGAAGAGCGCCCGCAGGACGTCGTCGACGAAAGGCGCCCGGAGGATGAATCGTCCACCTCGCCGCGAGACCTCGCAGCTCTCCTCGCCGCCTTCACCGGCGACGAGCAATCGTTCGCCGCCGCCGCGAGTGTAAGTCAACCGCACGTCCGGACAGCCCGCGGCGGCGAACAGCTCGCAGGCGCTCCGCCGGTCTTCGGTTTCGCCTTCGAGGTAACGTTCGACGGCGCGCCAGGGCGAGAGCGACTGCCGTTCGAGACGGTCGGCGAACACGTCCGCGCCGACCGCGCGCCAGCTCGCGACCGCCCTGCGCAGCCAGACCGGCGGCACCACCCGCGGGCGCACCGTCTCCGAGTCGAGCACCAGGCGGGCGGCGCGCACCGGCTCGAGCCGCCGCAGCTCCTCCCACACGCCGGGCCGCGGCTGGAGGCCGGCGAGGTGGGCCGACCACAGTCCGGCCCACGGCGTGCCCTCGGCCTCGGACGCTGCCCGGTCGGCGCGGCCGGCCAGGGCCCAGACCGCCGGGCGCTCCTCCGGCTCGAGCTCGCCCACCACCTCGCTCGCCACCCGGGCGAGGCAGGCCGCGGCGCGCTGCGGCCGGCGCAGCCAGCCGTAGGCGCGGGCCGCGAAGAGATCGAAGACCTGGCGCTCGCCCACGCCCGCCGCGGCGATCAGCTCGACGGCTTCGGCGCAGTGCGCCAGGGCCGCCTCGGGCCGCCCCTGGACGAGCTCCAGGCGCACCTGGAGCTCGAGGTCCGCCACCTGGCCGCGGGCGTTGCCGGTGCGGCGGTTCTCCGCCGTCGACGCTTCGAGCGCCTCGACGACGCCCGCCAGGTGGCCGCGGCGCAGCCGGATCTCGGCCAGGTTGTAATGCCCGAGGGTGTCGCGGGCCGGGCTCTCGGTGGCGCTGAGCAGGCGCTGCGCGTGGCGCACGGCGCGCTCGGCGCCGGCGAGGTCGCCCACCAGCACCCGGCCGTAGGCGAGGTTGCTCCAATGACGGCCGGCGGCCACCCGCGGCAGGCGCCGGCGCTCGCGGAGCACGGCGCTGTAGTGCTCGATCACCGCGGCGCCGTCGCGCCGGCCCAGCGCCAGCAGGCCGCGCACCTCGTGCCAGCGCCGCGCCAGCCGGGGATCGGCAAGCGCCGGCCGCGCCGCCTCGAGATGGCGCCCCGCCGTCTCCAGGTCGCCCAGGTCCCAGGCGGCCTCGGCGGCCAGCAGCTCGGCCCGCCGCCGCGAGGCGCCGGCCGACGCCTGAAACGCCTTCGCGACCCATTCACGGCCGCGCTCGTGCCGCCCGCGCCGCGCCAGCAGGCGCACCGCCATCTCGGCGAGCTCCAGGGTCTCGGCGCCGCTGAGCTGCGCCTTCTCGAGCCGCCGGATCGCCTGGTCGGCGGCGTCGAGCTTGCCGAGCTCGTCCAGGCACCGCAGGCGCAACAGCCGGGCTTCCACGGTGGGCTGCCCCTTGAGGGTCTCGTGGGCGCGCGAGTAGAGGCCGAGGGCGAAGAAGCTGCGCGCCATGAGGACGACCTCGGAGCGCTTTCGCGGCGGCCGCCGGCGCCAGCAGGCCAGGGCCTGGCGGTGACGGCCGCGGCCGGCCAGCGCCACCGGATCGTCGTCCGCCCGCCAGCCGTCCCACAGGTCGCGGGCGGCGGGGCCGGCCAGCAGCGCCGCGAGCTCGCGACGGTCGGCGCCGCAGGCCAGCAGACGGCGGCGGTTCCAGCCCGGACCGGCGACCCACAGGTGCGAGGCGCCGACGACGCGGTGCTCGGCCACCAGGGCCGCGCGCGCCGCCGCGCACGAGGGCTGCCACAGGAAAGGGGCGGCCTCGAGGATCTCCGCCACCGCCTGGTCGGGCGAGGAGGGCGCCAGGAAGTGTCGCCACAGCCGCAGCAATCGCCGCGCCGCGTGGCGCCCCTCGCCGCGGCCGGCGATGTCCTCGCCGCTGCTGCGGAAGAGCTTGGTCAAAAGGTCCAGGAGCAGCACCTGGGGCAGCTCCGCGGATCGGCCCGGGGCGACGGCGCCGACGGTGAGCTCGGCCTCGCCGCGCAGGCGCGCCGTTTCCCAGCCCTCCGGCAGGTACCAGCCGCCGTGCTCGAGGTGCGCCGCCAGGGCCGCGCCCTGGAGCACCACCGCCAGCCGCTGCTGATCCGTCAACCGGGCCTGAGCGAGGGGGACGCCGCCGTCGTCCTCGAGGGCCGGGTGCAGCAGCTCGCGGGGGGCGTCCGGGCTCATCCTTGTAAGAGCTCCAGATCGCGCCAGAAGTCGGGGTAGGACTTGACCACCACGCCGGGATCGCGGATCACCACCCCGGGACGGCGCAGGCCCACCAGGGCGAGGCTCATGGCGATGCGGTGGTCGTTCCAGGCGTCGACCTCGACCGGGGCCGACGGTGGCGCCTCGTCGGCCCACACGCCCGGGATCACCAGGCCGTCGTCGAGCTCCTCGACGGGGACGCCGAGCCGCCCCAGCTCCCGCGCCATGGCCTTGAGGCGGTCGGACTCCTTGATGCGAAGCTGGGCGACGTTCCCGATGCGGGTGGTGCCGCGGGCGAAAGGCGCCACCGCCGCCAGGGTGGGGACCTGGTCGGGCATCGCCGACAGGTCGACGTCGACGGCACGAAGCTCGCCGCGGCCGACCACCAGCGCGCCAGCGCGCCAGGCCACCGGCGCGCCCATGCGCGCGAGCAGGTCGACGAAGCTGCGGTCGCCCTGGCGCGAGGACGCCGACAGCCCCGCGATCTCCACCTCGCCGCCCGCCAGCGCCGCGGCGGCGGCCGGGTAGGCGGCGGCCGAGAAGTCGCCCTCGACGGTCACGGCGGCCACGCCGCCGGCGAGGCCGGGCTCCACCCGGTAGCCGCCGCCTTGGCGCGCCACGCTTCCGCCGAGCTCGGCCACGGCGTCGAGCGTGAGGTCCACGTAGGGCTCCGAAGCGAGGGCCGCGACCTCCACCGTCACCGGCTCGCGCGCCGCCAGGGCGGCCATCAGCAGCGCCGACAGGTACTGGCTCGAGGCGCCGGCGTCGAGCGTCGCGCGGCCGCCGCGCAGCGTGCCGCCGTGGACGACGATCGGCGCGAAGCCCTCGGCGCGCGGGCAGTCGACCTCGGCGCCGAGCTGGCGCAGCGCCGTGACCAGCGGCCCTACCGGACGCTCGCGCAGCCGCGGCACGCCGTCGAGCCGCCAGGTCCCGGGCACGGTGGCGAGCGCCGCCGTGAGGAAGCGGAACATGGTGCCGCCGTTGCCGCAGAAGATCTCTCCCGCCGCCGGGCGCTCGCCCGGCACCAGCGCCACCTCCTCGGCCCGGCGCTCGACGCCGAAGCCCGCCGCCGCCAGCGCGCCCAGGAAGAGCTCGGGGTCCTCCGAGCGCAGGGGGTGGCGCACCACCAGCCCACGCGCGCCCACCAGGGCGAGGTTGAAGTAGCGCTGCGTCATGCTCTTCGAGCCGGGCACCCTCACGCGACCGCCGAGCGCCTGGCCGCAGACCACGCGATAAGCGGCGGGCGTAGGCGAGTTCTTCTCAGTCGATTGCGAATTGTAACCCATCGTAGGCGAGCTCCACCCCGTCGGGCAACGGGTATTTCGGATTGTGGTAATCGACGTCGTGAGTGAGGTGGGTCAGCCAGGTCCGGCGGGCGCCGATCCGCGCCGCCGCCGCCGACGCCTCCGCGACGGTGAAGTGGGTCGGGTGCGGCGGCTCGAAGCGCAGCCCGTCGAGGATCAGCAGCTCGACCCCGGCAAGCCGCTCGAAGCTCTCCTCCGGGATGCGGTTGCAGTCGGTCAGGTAGGCAAAGCGGCCGGCGCGGTAGCCGTAGACCTCGAGCTCGCCGTGCCACGCCGGCACCGGCACCAGCTCGATGCCGGCGGCGCGGAAGGGTCCGGCGACCTCGTGGAGGACGATCCGCGGCTTGCCTCCGCCCTCCTCGCCCTCCTCGAAGATATAGCCGAAGGACTGCCGGATGCGCGTGACGGCTTCGTGGTTGCCGTAGCAGGGAATGGGGCCCCCCTGCCGGAAGTTGAAGGTCCGCAGCTCGTCGATGCCGTGGGTGTGGTCGGCGTGGGCGTGGGTGTAGACCACCGCGTCGACGCGGTCGACGCCGAAGGCGAGGGCCTGCTGGCGCAGGTCGGTCGGCGTGTCGACGAGGACCGTCCGGCCGCCGGCCTCGAGGCGCAGGCCGGTGCGCAGGCGGCGGTTCTCCGGCGCCTCGGAGGTACACACCGGGCAGCGGCAGCCGATCACCGGCACGCCGGTCGAAGTGCCGCAGCCGAGGACCGTGACCCGCACGCCCCGCCTCACTCCCCCAGCCACTCGACGCGGCGGCTGTTGAACCAGGCGTCGAGCAGACGGATCTCGCCGCCGGCGACGCGCCAGGTCCGCGGCTCGTGGAAATGCCCGAGAAGGAGCACGTCGTGCCCCGCCGCCAGGCGGCGCTCGCCGTAGCGGACGATCGCCTCCTCGGGGACGCGGGCCTTGTGCTTGAAGTTGGACTTCGCCAGCCGCCGCTCGGTCGAGCCCACGGCGCGGCGGGCGAGAGGGCCGGGCAGGTTCAGCATCAGCAGGCGCGACGGCGCGCTCTTCGACAGCCGGCGCCAGAAGAGGTACTGGCGGTCGCGGTCGTTGAGGCCGTCGCCGTGGACGGCCAGGTACCGCCGCCCGCCGGCCTCGAAGGCGACCTCGGTGCCGAGGCGGTCGAAGAGGGAGGCGTAGGGGCCGCCGGCGAGGAAGAAGTCGCGGTTGCCCTCCACGTAGTCGATCGCCACCCCGCGCTCGCGCAGCTCGCGCAGCGCCGGGACCACGGCGCGGATCTCCGGCGTCTCGAAGCGGGCGCTGCCCACCCAGACGTGGAACATGTCGCCCAGCAGCACCAGGTGCCGGCAGCCGCGCCGCGGCAGCTCGGCGAGCTGCGCCACCAGCGGCCCGGCCTCGCCTCCCGGTCCGCCGAGGTGCGCGTCGGCGATGACGGCGACGGTCATGACGTTGAGTCCCTCACCCCCGGCCCCTCTCCCAGGGGGAGAGGGGAGAGGAGTCTAGACGATCCGCAGCAGAGGACGGCTGCGCCTCGCCACCTCGGCGGCCACCGCTTCGCAGACCTTGCGGAAGGCCTCGGCGTGCGGGCCGTCGGGCTCGCTGACGACGATCGGCTCGCCGGCGTCGCCGCCCTGGACGATCGCCGGGTCGAGCGGGATCTTGCCGAGGAAGGGGCAGCCCAGCACCTCGGCCGTGCGCTCGCCGCCGCCGCGCTTGAAGATGTCGGTCTCCTTGCCGCAGTGCGGGCACACGAACCCCGACATGTTCTCGATGATCCCCACCACCGGCACGTTGACCTTGCGGAACATCGCCAGGCCCTTGCGGGCGTCGATCAGCGCCACGTCCTGCGGCGTGGTCACGATCACGGCGCCGGCGATGGGCACTTTCTGGGTGAGGGTGAGCTGGGCGTCGCCGGTGCCCGGGGGCAAGTCGAGGATCAGGTAGTCGAGCTCGCCCCAGTCGACGTCGCCGAGGAGCTGGAGCAACGCCTTGTAGACCATCGGGCCGCGCCAGATCACCGGGGTGTCCATCTCCACCAGGAAGCCGAGGGACATCAGCTTGATGCCGTACTTCTGGAACGGCAGCACCTTCTGGCCGTCGGACACCGGACGATCCGTGATGCCGAACATGGTCGGCAGCGACGGGCCGTAGATGTCGGCGTCGAGCAGGCCCACCGCGGAGCCGAGCTGCGCCAGGCGCACCGCCAGGTTGGCGGCGATCGTCGACTTGCCCACGCCGCCCTTGCCGCTGGCCACCGCGATCACGTGCCGCACGTCGGGCAGCAGCTCGCGGTCGCGGCCCTGGCCGGTGCCGCGGCCGGCCGGGGGCGTGACCTGCAGCCGCACGTCCACGCGGTCGATCCCGTCCACCGCGGCGAGGGCGGCGCGGGTCTCGTTCTCGACCTGGTCGGCGGCCTCCGGGTTATGGGTCGACATCGCCAGCTCGACCACGGCGGTGCGGTCGTCGATCCGCACCGACTTGACGAAGCCGAAGGAGACGATGTCCCGGCTCATGCCGGGGTAACGGACGTTTTTGAGCGCGTCCCAGACCTGCTCTTCGATGTCTTTCGTCATGAGGATCCTTTCGTCAGCCTGCTAGGATAGCAGCAGGGCGCACGCCGTGCGCCCCTACACCGTTTCCCTATAATCTCCGCAACACATGCCGCGCCCCGAGCGTGGCCTTTTCGCTAAGCTGTTCTCGGGAGTCAACGCCGGAGCTCCGATGTCGACCGAAGTGAAGCACCCCGGAACGATCCTGCTGGAGCGCTTCTTACAGCCTTTGGGCATCACTCCTTCCCGACTCGCCAAGTCGATCGGGGTCCCGACTCGCCAAGTGTCCGCGTTGATCGCGGGGCGGCGGCGCGTCACTCCGGACACGGCAGCCCGTCTGGCATTGTTCTTCGACGTGCCCCCACTATGGTGGCTCGTGCACCAGGCTCGCTACGACGCGACGCACCTGGCGCCGGTGGAGGCGCTTCGAGACGTCGTTTCCCCCTATGAGGAGCTCTCCGACGTCTTGGTGACGCCGCACGGCGTGACGCGTCTCGCCCCGGTCGAAGCCGTTGCGGCAGTGACCGCGACGGCGGCCTATTCGGAGGAGTTCCTGGCTCGTCTGCGTGCCCAGGCGAAATGGGTCGAAGACTCTCCGCGAACCGTGCTCGAGACGACCTTCGCCGACGGGACCGTGGCGTTGGTGGGCAAGTAGGCAATGGCCGGCCGATTCGAAAAGCTAGCCGGCGCCGTTGCGGCGAAGGTCCTGCTCGACGCTATCGACGCCTCGCAGCGACTCTCGGAGCTCAGCGTGCCGCATGCCTTGATCGGCGGTCTGGCCGTTGGCGTCCACGGGCACCCTCGGGCGACGAAGGACGTCGATTTTCTCGTCGGCGCGGAGGCGTTTCAGAGCACGTCACCGCTCCTGGTCTATCGAGAGGAGCTACGCGACCTTGTCCGAATCGGCGCCATCGACCTCCTGGCTGTTCCTCCGGCCTATCCCTCGCTTGCCGAGCACCTCGTGACTGCGGTCAAGGGCGGAGAAGTCCCGGTAGTCCCGGTGGAGGCGTTGATTCTCCTCAAGCTGCACGCCGACCGGCCGCAAGATCGAGCCGACGTCGTGGCCCTGCTTCATGCCGGAGCCGACACTGCGGTAGTGACCCGCTATCTTCGAGACCATGCCCCGGAGCTTGTGGGCCGATTCGCGGAGCTGGTGCCGGCCGCGCACGGTAGTTGAGCGCAAGGCCTTGCGCCCGTCCGGACGGCCCCGTAGGGGCCGGGCGCACGCCGTGCGCCCCAACGCCGATTCCTGTAATGTCGGGCTGGAGATGCCGCGCACCGCCCTCTTCGTCTCCTGCCTCGTCGACCAGTTCTTCCCCGAGGTCGGCGAGGCGGCCGTCCGCCTGCTCGAGCGCCGCGGACGCCGGGTCGAGTTCCCGACGGCCCAGACCTGCTGCGGCCAGCCCGCCTTCAACATGGGCTACCGCGACGAGGCCCGCGGCCTCGCCCGCCGCACGGTCGAGGTCTTCGAGCCCTACGACGAGGTCGTCGTCCCCTCGGGCTCCTGCGCCGCCATGGCGCGCCTCCACTTTCCGGAGCTGCTGGCGGACGATCCCGAATGGCACCAGCGCGCCCGCCGTCTCGCGGCGAAGGTCTTCGAGCTCACCGAGCTCCTCGACCGCGAAGGCTTCGACGCCGGCGTCTCGACCTTCGCCGGCAAGGTGGCCTGCCACCTCTCCTGCCACCTGCTGCGCGACCTCGGCGTCGCCGACGCGCCGCGCAAGCTGCTCGGCGCCGTGCCGGGCGTCGAGCTGGTGGAGCTCGCCGGCGCCGACGTCTGCTGCGGCTTCGGCGGCGCTTTCGCGGTGAAGATGGCGGACCTCTCGGCCGCCATGCTCGACGACAAGCTCGCCGCCGCCGAGGCGAGCGGCGCCGACGTGCTCGCCGCCGCCGACTGCGGCTGCCTGGTGCACCTGCGCGGCGCCCTGAAGCGCCGCAAGAGCCCGCTGAGGACGCTCCACGTCGCCGAGATCCTGGCCTGGGAAGGACGATGAACGTCTCCTCGGAGCGGTTCTCCGCCAACGTCCGCCGCGCCCTCGGCGACGAGCGCCTCCAGGACGCCCTGGCACAGGCCACGGGACGATTCCAGGAGGCCCGCGCCCTCGCCTTCGACGCCTATCCCGAGGGCGAGGCCCTCCGCGACCTGGCGCGGGACGTCAAGGTACACACGATCGGCTCCCTCGACCGCTACCTGGGCGAGCTGGCGGACTCCGTGGAGAGGACGGGCGGCGTCGTCCACTGGGCCGCCGACGCCGCCGAGGCGCGGCAAATCGTCGTCGACCTGGCGCGGGCCTACGACGCGCGGCTGGCGGTCAAGAGCAAGTCGATGACGACGGAGGAGATCGCCTTGAACGAGGCGCTGGAAGCGGCCGGCGTCGAGACGGTGGAGACCGACCTCGGCGAATTCATCGTCCAGGTCGCCGGCGAGACCCCGTCCCACATCATCGCTCCCGCCATCCACAAGACGCGGGAGGACGTCACCGAGCTCTTCGCCGCCCGGCTCGGCTCGCCGCGCCTCGAGCGCCACGACGAGCTCACCCGCGAGGCCCGGCGCCTGCTTCGCCAGCGCTTCCGCCGCGCCGGGATCGGGATCTCCGGCGTCAACTTCGCGGTCGCCGCGACCGGCACCGTCGTCATCGTGGAGAACGAGGGCAACGCGCGGCTTTCGACGTCGCTGCCGCGCGTCCACGTGGCGGTGATGGGCATGGAGAAGGTGGTGCCCGACCTGGCGTCCCTGGCCGTCTTCCTCAAGGTCCTGGCGCGCAGCGCCACGGGGCAGAAGGCGTCGAGCTACGTGTCGCTCCTCACCGGGCCGCGGCGCGGCGGCGAGGAGGACGGCCCCGAGCGTTTCCACCTCGTGATCCTCGACAACGGGCGCTCGCGTCTGCTCGCCGACCCCGAGCTGCGCGAGGCGCTCCACTGCATCCGCTGCGGCGCCTGCCTCAACGTCTGCCCGATCTACCGCCACGCCGGCGGCCACGCCTACGGCTGGGTGTACTCGGGACCGATCGGCGCGGTGATCACGCCGAGCCTGGTGGGCCACGGGCGGGCCGCCGAGCTGCCCTTCGCGTCGACGCTGTGCGGCGCCTGCCGCGACGTCTGCCCGGTGCGCATCGACCTGCCGCGCCTGCTGCTGGCGCAGCGCGCCGCCGTGGTCCGCGGGCGGCACCGCGAAAAACGCCGGCGCGGCGAGCGCTTCCTGGTGCGTCTCTTCGTCTTCTTCATGGCCTCGCCGCGGCGCTACCGGTGGGCGTCGCGGCTGCTGTACTGGACGACGCGGGTCCTGCCGCGTCCGCCGGGGCTCGGCGGCTGGACGCGCGTGCGCGACTTCCCCGTCCCCGCCCGCCGGACTTTTCGCGACCGCTGGGAGCGCCGCTGATGGAGCGTGAAGACTTCCTCGCCAGGGTGAGGGCGAGCCTCGGGCGCGCAGCGCGGACCGAGGCGCCGCCGCCCTACCGTCCGCCGTCGCCGCCGTCCGCGGACGAGCTGACGGAGCGGCTCGTGCGCGAGCTGACGGCGGCCGGCGGCGTCGTCCACCGGGCCGCCTCGCCGACGGCGGCGCGCGAGGCGATCGTCGGCCTCCTGGTCGGGAAAAAGACGCGCCGGGTCGTCCTCGGCGCCACCTCGCTGATCCGGGAGCTCGAGCTCGACGGCGCCCTCGGGTCCGCGGGCATCGACATCGTGGTCGCGGACCTCGGCGACGAGTCGGAGCGCGGCGCGCTGCGCGAGGCGGCCTTCGCCGCCGACGCCGGCGTCACCTCGGCGGACTACGGCGTCGCCGACACGGGGACGCTGGCGCTCCTCGCCCGCCGCGGCCAGGGCCGCGCAATCTCGCTCCTGCCGCCGCTCCACGTCGCGGTGCTCGACGCGCGCGACGTCGTCGGCGAGCTGGCGGAGCTCTTCGAGCGCGTGCGCGAGCGCGGCGAGCTGCCGAGCGCGTTGACGCTGATCACCGGACCCAGCCGCACCGGCGACATCGAGCTGGTGCTGACCGTGGGCGTCCACGGGCCGGGGGAGCTGCACGTCGTGGTGATCGACGCGGCGACTCACGGAGATCGCTGAAAGAAGGAGGCCGGAGGACGCCACGGCGGTGAAACGGGAGAGTCCGCGACAGGGAAAGCGGCGATCGAGATCGTCCTCCACGACCAAGCCGAAGTCGAGATCTTGCAGGGCGACGTTCGGCTCATACGGGCCTCCCGCGACCTTGGGCCGTCCATCCAGGACAGCACGGGACACCGTAGCGATTCCGGACCGGACCGCCGTCATCCTTCGTAGTGCGACTTACACGAGACGATCTCTATCAGCTCCTCGGTCTGATAGACGACATACACCAAACGGTGCTCATGGGAGATCCGACGGGACCAGACTTCGCGGTCGAAGTGCTTCAGTCTTTCCGGCTTGCCGGTTCCCTTCTTTGGATCCCTGGCCACTTCTCGCACCAAGTCAAAGCACTTGACATAGCACTGCCGGTCATGTTGCCGGAACCAGTCGAGATCGTCTTCTGCCTTGCGAAGAATGAGGAGCTTCCAGCTCATGCCAGATCCGAGAACACTTCATCCACTGACTTACCTCGCCCCTTCCGGCCGGCGTCATGGTCGTCGAATGATTGGAGCAAGGCTCTCAGCGCCGCGCGGTCCTTCAATAGAAGCTCCGTTTCTCGATAGGCTTCCCACTCCCCCATCGAGATCAGCACCACGTTGCCGTTTTTGTGGGTGAGGATGACCTGGTCGTGGTCGGACACGACCTTCTCGCGCAGCTCGAGTAGCCGCCGACGTCCTTCCGAGATGCTCAGAGCTTCCATCTTCGCCCCTTTCCGTCTGGCCGGGCCTCCCGCGACCTTGGCCGCCCATCCAGGCCAGGATAGCACGAGGCATCGTAGCACGAGGACGAACCCCCGACGGGGGCTCGGGCGCCGGCTCGCGCACCGGCGTCAGCCGTTCCGGGGCGTCGGCGAGGACGAAGCCCATCACCCCGAGCATGGCCACCGCCTTGCGGAAGTTTTCGGGGTCGACCTTGTCGAGGGTGTCGGCGTGGGTGTGGTGCCAGTCGAAGTAGTGCTCGCCCACCGTGCGGAACGCCAACCCCGGCACGCCGTCGCGCATCAGCGGCCCGATGTCGGCGCCGCCGCCGCCGCGGCTGATCTCCGAAGCGTCGAGGCCCGCGAGCAGGCTGCCGATCTCCCGGAGCGTCGCGTAGGCCGCCTCGTAGGCCGGGTCGCCCGACTCGGGCTCGACGCCGGAAAGGCCGAAGCCGAACCCCACGGGACGCTCGGCGCCGCCGTCCATCTCGATCGCCGCCACGTGACCGCCGACCTCCTCGCCCACCCACTCGCGGTAGGCGCGGGCGCCGCCGAGGCCGTTCTCCTCGTTGGTCCACAGCACCACCCGCAGCGTACGCCGCGGGCGCAGGCCGAGACGGTGGATCAGCGTCAGGGCCTGCCAGGCGGCGACGCAGGCGGCGCCGTCGTCGTGGGCGCCCTGGCCCACGTCCCAGGAGTCGTAGTGGCCGCCCATCACCACCACCTCGTGCGGCAGCTCGCTGCCGGCGATCTCGGCGATCACGTTGGCCGAGTCGGCCTCCGGCAGCGTCTCGGCGCCCATCACCAGCTTCACCGTGACTTCCTGTCCGAGGTCGCGCATGCGCTTGAACCACTCGGCGTCCTCCACGGTGATCGCCGCCGCCGGGATCCGCGGCGACTCCTCGTCGTAGCGCAGGGCGCCGGTGTGGGGGGTGGCGAGGCTGCGGCCGGTGGCCGAGCGCACGAGCACGGCCACGGCGCCGCGCGCCGCGGCCCGCGACGCCCCCGCCCCGCGGTAGCGCACCGTGCCCCCGTAGCCCACCCACTCGACCGCGTAGACCACGACCTTGCCGGCCACGGCCTCATCGGGCAGGGCGTCGAGCTCGTCGAAGCTCTCGACCACCACCGCCGGCGCGGTGACGCCGTCCGCCGGCGTGCCGACGCTGCCGCCGAGCCCGAGGATCAGCAGCTCGCGGCGCACCGGCGCCACGACCTCGGCGTGCTCGCGTCCGCGCACCCAGTGGGTCACCTTGGCCGGCTGCTTCCACACGTTCTCGAGCCCTTCCTCGCGCATCCTCCCGTAGGCCCAGTCGACGGCGAGCTCGAGCTGGAGCGAGCCGCTCAGGCGGTGGCCGATGGCGGTGGTGAGGTAGGTGAGCTTCTCCCACCCCTCGTCGTCGGCCAGGGCCGCGCCGATGATCTTGCCGGCGCTCTCGCGGTAGCGCTCGGCGAGGCCGTCGGCGAGGGCGGACGGCGCGAGGAGCAGGACGAGGAGAAGGACGGGGAGAAGGACGGGGAGCGTTCGGCGCATGAGGGGTCCTCCGGTGGTTGGGGTCAGGGAGGGCGATGGTAGCATTCCGCGCCGCATGCCCACTTTCCCGCAACTCGAATTCCATCGCCGCGGCGTCGGCCTGGTGGCCGCGCCCGGCACGAGCGAGTCCGCCATCCACGTCGAGATGGAGAAGGCGCGGCCGATGCGCTCGTGTACCTGCGGCGCCAGCAAGACCTGCCGCCACCTGAAGGAGCTGTCGCGGCTGCTCGCCAAGCTCGGCCGACGCCCGGGCGAGTGGGAGGCGCTCTTCGCCGCCACCGCCTGGTACCGCCTCGCGCGCCTCGTCTTCGAGGCGCGGCCGGCCGCCGGCGCGGACGTCCGGATCGCCGAGGTCGGCGGCGAGGACGGCTCGCTGCTGCGGGTGGCGTCGGCGAAGGGCGACGAGCTCGCCTGCTACCTCGACGCCGGCGCGGCGCGCCTGCGCCTCCTGGAGCGCCTGGGCAAGGTCCCCGAAAAGGCCGTCTTCACCGATCGCGCCGCCCTCCTCGAGCGCCTCGCCCTCTTTCAGATGGCGCCGCAGGAGCGGGAGATGAACCGGCTCGGCTACAAGACCGGCCGACAGAGCTGGGAGGAGAGCCTCTGGTTCCGCCTCGCCTACCACTGCGTCCGCGAGTACGAGGACGGGACTTTCGAGCCCGCCATCGACGAGGCGAGCGGCGACTTCACCCTCGGCTTCCGCGCCGGCTCGACGCCGGTCTGCCGCCTGACGGTGCCGCGCGGCCGCGTGGAGGCGGCGCTCAAGCTGCTGGCGCGGTGCTATCCCGATCAACCGGGTCTCGACGTCCATCCGGTGCCCCTGAGATCGCTCTTCCGGGTGACCCGGACCACCGAGCTCGACCTCGAGGTGCGGCACTCGATCGTCGCCCTCCAGGAGCACGGGGAGGAGCGCTTCTTCGCGCGCGAGGACCTGCGGAGGTTCACCTACGGGCGGCTCGTCTACCTGCCGGAGATGGGCATCCTGGCGCAGCTCGAGAAGCTGGGCAAGGAGCGGCGCTTCAAGACGCCGGTGGCGATGCGGCTCACCCGCAGCCAGGTGCCGACCTTCCTCAGCCAGCACCGCGAAGCCCTGGCCGACGGCACGCTGGTGCTCGACGAGCCGCTGCGCGACCTCGCGATCTTCACCGCCCACGACTGGATCGAGATGACGCCGGAGGCGGACGCCCCCGAAGGCGCCCTCGACCGGAGCTGGACCTGGCTCTCGGTGCGCTACGGCTTCGGCGCCAGCTCGGTGTCGCTGCGCGAGCTCCTCGAGGCCCGCCGCCAGGGTCTGCCCTATCTCGAGACGGCGGCGGGATGGATCGACCTCTCCGCCGACGCCTTCGCGGTGCTCGATCAGATCGAGCCGGCGGGCGAGGACGCCCTGCGGCTGACGGCGAGCCAGGTCCTGCGCCTCCAGGCGGAGGGCGGCAAGCCGGCGCGCGTCGCCGGGCCGCAGGGCCGCGCCGGCGTGCTGAGGCGTCTGCTCGAGCTGCGGCCGAGCCGCCCGTTCACGCCGCCCGCGGGGCTCGCCTCGGAGCTGCGCCCCTACCAGGCGCTGGGCGTCGACTGGCTGCGCTTCCTCTACGAGAACCGCCTCGGCGGGCTCCTGTGCGACGACATGGGGCTGGGCAAGACCCACCAGGCCATGGCCCTCATGCTGGCGCTGCGCGAGGAGCTGGACGTCGCGGACCCGTTCCTCGTGGTCTGCCCCACGAGCGTCATCAGCCACTGGCGCGACAAGGTCCGCGACCACGCCCCCGGGCTCAAGGCGGCCGTCCACCACGGCCCCGACCGCGACCTCGCGGCGGCCCTCGCCGCGGGCGACGTGGTGGTGACCTCCTACGGCATCCTGCGCCGCGACGTGGACGCCTTGCGCCGTCAATCCTTCGCTCTGGCGGTCTTCGACGAGATCCAGCACCTCAAGAACCGCGACACCGTGGGCTTCCAGGCGGCGCAGGCGCTGGCGGCCGAGGTCAGGCTGGGGCTCACCGGCACGCCGATCGAGAACTCGCTGGCCGAGCTCAAGGCGCTCTTCGACCTGGTGCTGCCCGGCTACCTCGGCGGCGACGAGGCCTTCGCGCGGCGCTACGTGGCGCCGCCCGCGGGCGGCGCGCCGCGCCTCGCCGAGCTGCGGCGGGTGATCTCGCCCTTCGTGCTGCGGCGGCTCAAGGCGTCGGTGCTGGACGAGCTGCCGGAGAAGATCGAGGACCTGCGCACCTGCGCGCTCTCCGACGACCAGGTGAGGCTCTACCGCGAGGCGCTGGCCACCCGCGGCGAGGAGCTTGCGGCCGAGATCGCGGCCGGCGGCGATCGTCCTCTGCCCTACATCCACGTCTTCGCCTTGCTCAACCTGCTCAAGCGGATCTGCGACCACCCGGCCCTGGCGCTGGGCCGCCTCGACCAGGCCGCCGACTACGCCTCGGGCAAGTGGGACCTCTACCGCGAGCTGCTGCAGGAATGCCTCGACAGCGGTCAGAAGGTGGTGGTCTTCACGCAGTACCTGGGGATGATCGAGCTCATGCGCCGCCACCTCGGCGAGCTCGGCGTGGAGCACGCGGTGCTCACCGGCGCCAGCCTGCGGCGCGGCGAGATCGTGGCGCGCTTCAACGCCGACCCGGACTGCCGCGTGTTCCTGGGCAGCCTGAAGGCCGGCGGCACCGGCATCGACCTGGTGGGCGGCTCGGTGGTGATCCACTACGACCGCTGGTGGAACGCGGCGCGCGAGGACCAGGCCACCGACCGCGTCCACCGCATCGGCCAGCACCGCGCGGTGCAGGTCTTCAAGCTGCTCACCGAAGGCACCCTCGAGGAGAAGATCGCGGCGATCATCGAGCGCAAGCGCGAGCTGATGGAAAGCGTGGTCGAGGAGGACGACCCGCGGCTGGCGAAGATCTTCACCCGCGAGGAGCTGCTCGAGCTGCTCAGGGCGCCCGTAACTTGAGGGTTCTACCTTGACACCTTGGTGGCCGGGCTCTATCTTGCCCGCATGATCCTCGAAGGCAAGAGAGCAGTCGTCACCGGCGGCGGCCGCGGCATCGGCGCCGCCGTCGCCCGCGCGCTCGCCGCGGAGGGCGCCGCCGTCGTCGTCTCGGCGCGCACGGGCGAGCAGATCGAGGCCGTCGCCGCCGAGCTCCGCGGCGGCGGCGCGCGCGCCGCCGCCGTCGCCTGCGACGTCACCCGCGAAGCCGACGTGGACGCCCTGGTGCGCCAGGCGACCGATTTCCTGGGCGGCGTCGACGTCCTCGTCAACAACGCCGGCATCGCCACCTCGGCGCCGCTCAAGGCGGTCACCCTCGAAGAGTGGAACCGCGTCTTCGCCGTCAACGTCACCGGCACCTTCCTGTGTACCCGCGGCTTCCTGCCGGGAATGCTCGAGGGCGGCTGGGGCCGGGTGGTCAACGTCGCCTCGGTGGCCGGCAAGATGGGCGCCGCCTACATCTCGACCTACGCCGCCTCGAAACACGCGGTGATCGGCTTCACCCGCTCGCTCGCCGTCGAGGTGGCGGCCAGGGGCGTCACCGTCAACGCCGTGTGCCCGGGCTACGTGGCCACCGACATGACCGTGGAGTCGGTGGCGCGCATCGCCTCGAAGACCCGCCTGACGAGCGAGGAGGCGCGCCGCAAGCTCGACGAGGCGAGCCCCCAGCGCCGCATCTTCGAGCCCGAGGAAGTCGCCCAGCAGGTGCTCATGCTCTGCGATCCGCGCGCCGGGGGCGTCAACGGGCAGTCGATCGTGATCGACGGCGGGGCGGTGCAGGCGTGAGCGCGCCCGAGCCGGTCAATCCGGGCTCGCTCGGCGCGCCGCGCGGCTATTCGCACGGCATGCTCGCCCCGGCCGGCGGACGCCTGCTCGCCGTCGCCGGCCAGATCGCCTGGGACGAGCGCCAGGAGATCGTCGCCGGCGGCTTCCCCGAGCAGTTCGGCCAGGCCCTGGCCAACGTGCTGGCGGTGGTGCGCGAGGCCGGCGGCGGCCCCGAGCACGTGGCCCAGCTCACCCTCTTCGTGACCGACAAGGACGACTACCTCGCCAGCCTCAGGGAAGTCGGCGAGGTCTACCGCCGGCTGATGGGCCGTCATTACCCGGCGATGGCCCTGGTCGAGGTGGCGGCGCTGCTCGAGCCGGGGGCCAGGGTGGAGATCCAGGGCCTGGCGGTGCTCCCTCCCGGAGCCCGGGGATGACGATCGCGCCGCGCTCCTTCCGTTACGAGCACGACCGCGAAAGCGCCGTCGCGACGATCACCCTCGATCGTCCCGACCGCTTGAACGCCCTGACCTTCGCCGTCTACGACGAGCTGCGCGAGACCTTCGACGCCCTCGACCGCGAGGAGGGCGTGCGCGCCATTCTGATCACCGGCAGCGGACGCGCCTTCTGCTCCGGCGGCGACGTCGAGGACATCATCGGCGCGCTCTTCGGCCGCGACTACCGGGGCCTGCTCGACTTCACCCGCCGCACCGGCGCGCTGATCCTGTCGATGATCCGCTGCCGGCGTCCGATCGTGGGCGCCTTGAACGGCCTGGTGGCGGGAGCCGGCGCGGTGATCGCCTGTGCCTGCGACGTCCGCGTCGCCGCCGCCGACGCCAGGATCGCCTTCCTCTTCACCAAGGTGGGCCTGTCGGGCGCCGACATGGGCGCGACGTGGCTGCTGCCGCGCCTGATCGGCCAGGGCCGCGCCGCCGAGCTGCTGATGACGGGGGACTTCCTCAGCGCCGCGGAAGCCGAGCGCATCGGCCTCTACAACCGCGTGGTGGCGAAGGACGAGCTGCCGGCGGCGGGGCGCGAGTGGGCCGAGAAGCTGGCGCGGGGACCGTCGTTCGGGCTCGAGGTAACGAAGAAGATGCTCTACCGCGAAGCGGCCATGGACGTCGAGTCGGCGCTGGCGGCGGAGGTCGAGATCCAGGCCGCCTGCATGGAGGATCCCAACTTCCGCGAGTCGTACGAGGCGTTCAAGGCGAAGCGGAAGCCGGAGCTCGGGTAACTCCGCGGACGGGGCCGTGTGGTAGGAGAAGGAGCACTCTCTCTCGATAGCTCACAGCTCCCCGGGCCAACGTCGTTCCTGCTTGATTCGATCCCGGAGTCCTTCGAGCCTGGCCAGGTTGGCAGTGGTGAGCACCTTCCGGTGCTCCTCGGTCATCTCGATACCCAGCACCTCGCAGAGGTCGGCCAAGCCTTGACGCAACTCCTTGACACGACCTGTCTCTTCGGCCTTTACGAGAGCGCCTCGGGCGTCCTGCTCGGCCATCTTGGCTCGCTCGTACGCCTCGTACTCCGCATCGCTCATCCCGGCCATCCGCGCCACCTCGAGCGCCTCCCGAAAGGGAGCCTGGTCGAGCTCCGGCGGGATAACGTCCAGGTTCTCGGCCTCGCGGAAGAAGTACGCCCATTTGTCGAGCAGGTCCTGCGGATGGGGACCGCCTTCGTACTTCGACAGCTCCAGGAAGACGTACTGCACCTGGCCGAGGCCGTTGGCGCCCGTGTGCTTCTCCTGCATGCGCCAGCGCGAAAGCATCGGGACGGAGGGCGCGCCGGGCACGGACGGCTCGGGCCAGAGCGCGAAGTCGCAGATCGTCACGCCGACGACGTCCGCCAGATGGGGATAGTCCTCGGAGCTTCGCAGTTGCATGACGAACGCCTTGGAGGCGTTGTAGACGACGCGTTCCTCGAAGCCCTGGACGTTGAAGAGCTGCATCTCGACGACGTATTCCGTGCCCCGCTCGTCGATGCACTTGACGTCGACGATCGAGAGCTTCATCTCGGGCAAGGGCACCATCTGCTCGGCAGGGAGGTAGGTGAGGTCCCTGATGCGCCGGTCGCCCTCGAGCTCGAGCAGCGAGCTCAGGAGCTCGATGAGCAGGTGCTTGTGGGGCTCGGAGCCGAAGATCCGCTTGAAGATGAAGTCGGTCTTGGGGTCGGCGAAGACGGGACGCATACCGACACCTTACCACAGGCCCTCAGCCCTCGCTGAAGTAGTCTCCCTCCATGCCCGACGTCCCCACCGTCCGCGTTTTCCTCGAAGACCGCCATGTCGGGCTCGCCGCCGACGTCCGCGTCTTCGCCGACGCCGAGATCGCGCCGCTCCCCCCGGCCCACGACGACGCCACGGCGCGCGGCCAGGCGCGCGAGATCCTGAAGCGCCTCGGCGACGCCGGCTGGATCCGCCACGCCGTGCCCGAAGCGTACGGCGGCTCCCCCCACGCCCCGGACCTGCGCGCCTGCTGCCTGATCCGCGAGACGCTGGCGGCGGCCTCGCCCCTGGCCGACTCGGTCTTCGCGCTGCAATGCCTGGGCTCGATGCCGCTGACCCTGGCGGCCGGCGACGCGCTGCGGCGGCGCGCGCTGCCCGAGATCGTCGCCGGACGCTGGATGGCGGCCTTCGCCATGACCGAGCCGGAAGCGGGCTCCGACGTCGCCGCCATGACGACGCGGGCGCGCCGCGACGGCGGCGAGTGGGTGCTCGACGGGCGCAAGCACCTGATCACCAACGCCGGCCTCGCCGACGTCTATATCGTCTTCGCGGTCACCGATCCCGAAGCCGGGGCCGGACGCCGCGGGCTCTCGTGCTTCCTCGTCGAGGCCGGCCGTCCGGGGCTGGAGTTCGTCCGTCCCCAGGTATTGAGCGAGCCGCACCCGCTCGGCGAGATCGCCTTCGCCGGCTGCCGGGTGCCGGCCGGGAACCTGGTGGGCGGCGAGGGCGACGGTTTCAAGGTGGGCATGGGCACCCTCGACCGCCTGCGCGCCACGGTGGCCGCGGCGGCCTGCGGCATGGCGGAGCGGGCGCTCGCCGAGGCGCTGGCGCACGCCCGCGAACGCCGGCAGTTCGGCCGGCCGCTGGCCGAGCACCAGCTCGTCCAGCAGAAGCTGGCGCGGATGGCCACCGAGCTCGCGGCGGCGCGTCTGTTGACCTACCGCGCCGCCCACGCCGCCGACGGCGGCGCCGAACGGGTGACGCTCGAGTCGGCGATGGCCAAGAGCTACGCCACCGAGGCGGCGCAGCGGGTGGTCGACGACGCGGTCCAGGTGCTCGGCGGCCGCGGCGTCCTCCGCGACCACCCGGTCGACCGGCTGTACCGCTCGGTGCGGGCGCTGCGCATCTACGAGGGGACGACCGAGATCCAGCAGCTCGTCATCGCGCGTCAGCTCTTGCGGTCCTGATCGACTGACGCCCGTGTCCCCTCACGGCTCGTCGAAGAGCCAGAGCTGGACCGGCCCGCCCTGGACGAGCCCCGAGGCCGTGACGCCCAGTAGCCGCACGCCGTGACGCGCCGCCTCGGTCTGGCGCAGGAGCTCGCGGGCGACCGCGGCGATCCGGCCCGCGGACGTCGTCGGGTAGGGCAGCGTGCGCGCCCGCGTCAGCGTGGTGAAGTCGGGGTAGCGCACCTTGACGGTGACCGTGCGCGCCGCGATCTCGCGGCGCTCGAGCCCGGCGGCGACCCGCGAGGCCAGGTCGTCGACGTGGGCCTCCATGTCGTCCAGGCGCCGGACGTCGCGCGCGTAGGTGCGCTCGCTGCCCAGGCTCTTGCGCTCGCGCTCGACGCGCACCGGCCGCTCGTCGACGCCGCGGCTGTAGTGGTAGAGGCCGCCGCCATGACGTCCGAAGCGCGTCTCGAGCGTCTCCAGCGGCAGCGAGCGCAGGTCGGCGATGGTGTGGACGCCGAGGTCGGCGAGCGCCTTCTCAGTCGCCGGGCCCACGCCGTGGAGGCGCCGCACGGGCAGAGGGTCGAGGAAAGCCTGCACCTGCCCCGGCTTGACCACGGTGAGGCCGTCGGGCTTGTGGAAGTCGGAGGCGATCTTGGCGATCAGGCGGTTGGGCCCCACGCCCACGCTCACCGTGAGCCGGCGCTCCTCGCGCACCCGGCGGCGGATCGCCTGGGCCACCGCGGTGGCGCTGCCCAGGGCCCCGAGGTGGTCGGTGACGTCGAGGTAGGCCTCGTCGAGCGAGGCCGGCTGCACCAGCGGCGTGAAGTCGTGGAAGATCTCCATGATCGCCCGCGACTCGGCCTCGTAGCGCCGGAAGTCGGGCTTGATGAAGACGGCGTGGGGACAGAGCTTGACGGCGCGCGCCGCCGGCATCGCCGAGTGGACGCCGTAGCGCCGCACCTCGTAGCTGGCGGCGGCCACCACGCCGCGTCCGGTCGGGCTGCCGCCGATGATCACCGGCTTGCCCTTGAGCGCGGGATCGTCGCGCATGTGGACCGCGGCGTAGAAGCAGTCCATGTCGCAGTGCAGGATCCGGCGGGTCCGCGGCGCGTCGCTCACCGCCGGCTATTGTAGCGGCGCTTGGTGGTAGGCTGGCGCCCGCCATGACGAGCCCGTCCAGCTCCGCGCGACTCCTCGCCTGGGGCGCCAGCGCCGCCGTGATCGTGGCGGGCGGCCTCGCGCTTTACCTGGCGCGCGGCGCCCTGGAGCCGTGGCTCGCGGCCCTGCCCGACCCGGGAGCGCCGCCGCCGGAGCCGGTGATCGAGGCGACGCCGCCGCCCGAGCCCGAGCCCGAGCCCGAAGAGCCGCCGGGCCCGAAGCTGACCTACGAGGAGATCGAGGCGATGCTCGAGACGCTGCCGGCACGCCTGCTCGAGCTCGTCGCCGCCGGCCGCCGGGAGCTGCCCGAGTACCGCGAGATGGAATCCTCCGACGAGGCCCAGGCGAGCCGCGGCCAGCGGTTCTTCCGCAACTGGGGCACCACGTGGAGCAACCGCGTCGGCGCCCTGGAGAAGGAGACGCCGCCGCGCGAGGAGTGCGAGGTACACGCCGCCCTCGAGCCCGCCTGCGCCCTCCTGGCCGAAGTCTACGAGCTGCTGCGAACCATACCCGCGGTGAGCCGTATCGAGGAGGGACAGCAGGTCCTCGACGAGGCGCAGAAGCGGGTCGAGGACTTCCTCAATCCGCCGCCGGAGGAAGAAGAGGGCGAGACGGGAGAAGGCGAGGACGCGGCCGAGCCTGCCACGGCGGAAGGCTGAGGATCGACAGGACCTGACCGCTGAGGATCGACGATGCTGAAGAGACAAACGAGCGGCTCCGTGGTCTGTTCCAATTGCGGGCGCCTGGTGGGCGTCAACGACGAGCGCTGCTTCAACTGCGGCAAGTGGAACCCGGGGCTGTGGGGCTACGCGCCGATGCTCGGGCGGCTGGGCGGCACTCTGGGCTTTTCACAGATCGTGCTCGGCGGCTGCATCCTCCTCTTCCTGCTGTCGTACCTCTACGCGCCGCGGCAGGGCGGCGGCGGGATCCTCAGGATCCTTTCGCCCGACTCTTCGTCGCTCTACAAGTTCGGCGCCAGCGGCGCGCTCCCGGTGTTCGTGGCGGGACGCTGGTGGACGGTATTGAGCGCCGCCTGGCTGCACGGCGGCATCCTCCACATCTTCATGAACATGTGGTGCCTGCGCTCGCTGATGCCGCTGGTGGCCGAGCTCTACGGCACCAGCCGGCTGGTGATCATCTACACGGTGTCGTCGATCACCGGCTTCCTGCTCACCTCGGTGCTCGGCTACGCCGGATTCTTCCTGCCGATTCCGGGCTTTCTCAAGGGCGCCACCATCACGGTCGGTGCGTCGGCGCCGCTCATGGGGCTCGCCGGAGCGCTCATCTACTACGGCCGACGCACAGGAAGTCGCGCGCTCACTCAACAAATCGTCCAGTGGGTGCTGATCCTGGTGGTTTTCGGCTTTTTCGTGGGGTTCGTCGACAACTGGGCGCACCTCGGCGGCCTGGCCGGCGGCTACCTCGCGGCCCTCTGGCTCGACCCGCTGCGCCCCGAGAAGCCGGGACATATGCTGGCCGCCCTCGCCTGCCTGGCGCTCACGCTCCTCTCGCTGGTGCTGGCGTTCTTCGCCGGGCCGTCGTGGCAGGAGCTGATGGCGAGTATCGGCAGATAGCAGGGCAGAATCGACTGGTTCGACCCGAGGGGGCCGAAAACGACAAGTCTGAACCAATGCAGAGGCGGGCTAACGCCCTTTACTTACTTTTCGCGAATGTGATGATGCCGAACTGGAAGAGGCGAAAGAGCGGCTCTTAGAAGAGGTGTCTATCCGCGATGTCGTTGAGTGGATGTTTCAGGAGCCGGCGAACACAGGGGGCAGTGGATAACCAGTCGCACCGGCAGACGGCGGCCGCGATCCTGGGTTCTCGTGACTTCAAGGCTCTCAGCACGGCCACCGCTGGTGAGCTTGTGCGTTAGCCGGACGAAACGGAGAATCACATGAAGACAGTCAATGATGACGTGAGTCGATCTCGTAAATTATTACTCCCGCCCTTGTTTCGACTGAGACTTGCGACAGTTTTCAAGCGGAAAGCCTTGAACGACGCTCTGAAGCTCTTTCCGGCTGGTGACCGGAAACATCTTCGCCCACAGCTGTGGCTTTTGATCCAAGCACTTGTCGATGCGGGCGGGAGCGTTGATGTTGTCGTCCGATCCGCTTTACCGCTGTTCCTGGCAAAATGTCGCCGTGCGCCTGGCAAGCTCTCCGATCAGATCTCGGACGTTATTCGTGACGTCGGCCACGGCCATGCGGCGGCGGCGGCCTGGCTGATGTCGCCATTTGTCGCGCTCGCAAGGGATCTCTGGACTCACACTCCCCGCAACACGTCACTCTCTCACGTGGTTGGGGAGGCATTAATTCACAATCGCGACAGAAGTCCGATTACTTCTGCACAACGTGATCTTGAAGAGTGCGAGCGCCTGGACAGCGAGTACCAGTCCATCGTCTCATATATGGGTTCGGTAAACGAAGACGATTACCTCGATCTTTGCTCCATGAACGTGGGTTATCCCCCTAGCGGTTGTGTCGACCACTGGCGCCGTATGGTAGCCGCTCACGATTCACTGGCGGAATGTCGAGCGACAGTCGAGTCGTGGAGCGTCTTCGAGCGGCAGGTGCGTCAACACTAATGATTGAGCCTACATCTGTCCCGGCTAACAAAGACGTCTCGGAAACTGCACAACTATCTGAAAATAGACGTCTTACGTGTAGGTCAGGCTGCGCCTGACGATTCTGCCACGGATCGCGTGAATCGGCAGGCGGAGCCTGCCCTACACGGAGCTCCGCTTGTTGCGCAGAGCAAGGATATCACCGTTCGCGAGCGCAGCGAGCTAAGTTCCAGTGGAGCCGACGCCCAACAACCTCGCTCGGTCATCGCTGCGGCTATTGGGCGTGGCTCACCGCCAGGGTTCGACGAAGTCGTCGCGATGGTCTTCCGCAGAGCGGATTGACGGACTCGCAAGCCCTCGTCATGACCGCACCTCGCCCTTGGCCCCGGGCCGGGAGCGGTTCCACGGGGTCTCGTGGTCGTGCTAAGATCTCGGTGGCAGGGTGGAGCTCGGGGTCTGCCACGTGATCTCAGAGCCGCCCTGCGGAGGTGGAGGCCCGTCATGCAGCCGACCTTTCCCGAAGCAGTTCCGGAGGTGCCCGTGGTCGACTTGGCAGCCGCGCTCGAGTACTACGAGAACCGCCTCGGGTTCAGCGTGGACTGGGGCGATAGCGATGGCGGGATCTCCGGCGTCTCCCAGGGCCGCTGCCGTCTTTTTCTGACCGATCGAGCGTTTCGAGAGCACCGCGGGAACGCGGCACCCATCGTCATCTGGCTCAACTTGAACAGCAAGGACGAGGTTGCGCCGAGCGGTGCGCGAATCTCGAAAGGGCCGACGACGTCGCCGACCTGAATCGGCCGATGCATGGGCTCGAGCGGCCCCGGCTGGTGCTGGCGTTCTTCGCCGGGCCGTTCTGGCAGGAGCTGATGGCGAGGATCGGCAGATAGCAGGGCCGTCGAGGCGGAAGCTGTGGTACACAAGGGGGAGGAGAGGTCCCTCGTGAAGATCCCTTACGGCATCGCCGACTTCCGCACCCTGATCACCGAGGGCCACCTCTACGTCGATCGCACCGACCCGGATCGGAAACCGCGGCTACGAAGACCTCAAACACAGGGAGATACCCATGACCGAGATCGTAACCTGCCTGTGGTTCGACCACGGCGAAGCCAGCAAGGCGGCGGAGTTCTACGCCGCGACCTTTCCCGATAGCCATGTCGACCGGGTGAACGCTGCCCCCAGTGACTTCCCCGGCGGCAAAGAGGGCAGCGAGCTGACCGTGGAGCTCACGGTGCTCGGGCGGCGGTTCGTCGGCCTCAACGGAGGTCCGAACTTCACGCCCAACGAATCGGTGAGCTTCATGGTCGTTACCGAAAGCCAGGAGGAGACCGACCGCTACTGGGACGCGATCATCGGCCATGGAGGTGTCGAGAGCGCCTGCGGCTGGTGCAAGGACCGGTGGGGCTACTCCTGGCAGATCACGCCGAGGCGGCTGCTCGACTTGACGACCAGCGCCGACGCTGACGAGGCAAAGCGCGCCTTCGAGGCGATGATGACGATGGCGAAGATCGACGTCGCGGCGCTCGAGGCGGCCGTCGCGAAGCGTTCATGACTCACCGTCCTCGCCGGCGACGACGGCCAGGTGACGCAGGTGGTCTTCCGCGTTGACGGCGTCGACCAGCCGCCGGCGCGCAGGCTCTGGCGCGACAGCGACGGCGACGGCACGCCGGACGCTCAAGCAGACGCCGAAGTCGGCGACAGCCACTAACGTCTCGGAAACTGCACAACTATCTGAAAATAGACGTCTTACGTGTAGGTCAGGCTGCGCCTGACGATTCTGCCACGGATCGCGTGAATCGGCAGGCGGAGCCTGCCCTACACGGAGCTCCGCTTGTTGCGCAGAGCAATCATATCACCGTTCGCGAGCGCAGCGAGCTAAGTTCCCTCCGGAGCGCCTCCTATCCTCACTCGCGTCGCCACCGACGGCTCGCACGGCCCGGTGCGACGGACCGAGGACCACGGGCGCCGGACAGGAGTTTTCGCCAACCCGAAAGTTTCTTTCCTACGGCTTCGCCAAACAGGCCGCCAGAAGCGCTCCGTATCCTCGCTCGCGTCGCCACGGCCCACCGGGGCCGAACCGAAGAGGAAGGAAGACCATGAGCGAGAGACCGAACCAGCACCGAGCCCTCGGGAGAGCCTCCGCGTCCGCCACGAGGCGTTCCGAGCCGATCGAGACGGCGGAATTCCTGGCAAATCGCTTCCCGAAGGCACCGGGACGGCCGATGGCCGCGAAATCGGGCGAATCGAAGCCCTCGGGAAGGGACGATGCGCGGGCGCGTCACGTCCCGAAGCCTTCCAGTCGTGACGATTCGCGGATCGGCCCCGTCTCGAAGCCTTCGGAAAGCCTCGTTTCAATAATCGGCGCGTCCCGAAGCCTTCGGAAGGCGAGGATCCGCGAATCCTGGCGTGCCCGAGGCTACAGGACGCGAGGCCGGCGTCGTTCGCCCGGCCTCGACCGCGTCGAGCCGACGTGCCGCGGCCGAGCCGTGCACCGGCCGCGCTCAAACCGCGGCGGCGCCTTCCAAATCGCGTCACGGCCGCGTCGGCCGGAAGGCGCCGTCGACAAATCCTGCCACGGCCGCGTCGAAACGAGATTCGCAGACGACAGGGCGCGTTTCGACACACTGGTGGAGACCCATGCCGCGGAGATCGGCAAGGCGATCGGGCGCCGGCTGCGGCCGGCGGCGCAGCCGCCGGCCTCTGACGAAGGCTCCGACGTCGAGTCGGAATCCCCGTCCACTCCGTAGAGGGTCCTGACGGACCGGCCCTGGGCGGCCCCCGTGCCGCCCAGGGCTTTCCTCTTTCAGGCAGGTTCCCCCCTTTAATGAAAGGGGGGGTTAGGGGGGATTTGGCCGACGAAGTCGGCCTTCTTGCTCGTTGCCGGAGGGTTTCCGGCAGACTTCGTCTGCCGGAAAATCCCCCCAACCCCCCTTTCTTAAAGGGGGGCTTAGAGTCCCTCAGGTTTCCGGCCGGGCCTCTAGAACCTGAAACGCAGCTCGCCCGTGATCCTGCGCGGGATGACGTCGCCGAAGATGTGGGCCTGGAAGTCCTCGTCGAGGATGTTGGTGCCGATCACCGCGAAGGTGATCTTGTCGTCGTTGAAGCGCACGCCGAAGCCCAGGTTGACGATCGTGAAGTCGTCGGTCGCGCCCCAGAAGCGCGAGTCGAGCACGTCGGTCCAGAACGCCTCGTCGGTGTAGTTGACCGTGCCGTTGACGTAGAAGCGGCCGGCGTCGTACGAGAGGCCGAAGTTGAAGCGGTTGTTGGGCGGCAGGTTGACCTCGCCCTCGGGGATCCCCGTCGTATCGGGATCGGCCTGGTAGGTGTAGTTGGCGAACCAGCTCACCTTGCTCGACGGCCGCGCGTTGATCGCCAGCTCGACGCCCTCGTTGACGGTCTCGCCGATGTTGCGGTAGGAGAACAGCGACGGGAAGAGGCCGTTGAGCTGCGAGGGGAAGATGGGGATGCCGTTGGCGAGGAAGAAGAGCGGCCAGTTCGGCGGCGGATTGGTCGAGGTGTAAGCGGCGGCGCCGAAGAAATCGGTCGAGTCCTCGATCTCGTTGCGGTAGAGCGAAAGGGAGAGCGTCGTGTGTCCGAAGGAGCCCACGTAGCCGACCTCGAAGGCCTCGAGGGCCTCCTCGTTGAGGTTCGGGTTGCCGACCGCGTTGGTGGGGAAGGTGTCGTAGAAGAAGGTGCTGCAGCGCGAGAGCACGAATTCGCAGGGCACGCCGGGCGGTACGATCCCGGCCTGGACGAGCCCCTGGAAGATCAGGTTGGCGTCGATCGGCACGCCGGGCGGCAGCCCCGGAGCGAGCGGCTGGAGCTGGTTGACGATCACGATGTCGAGGTGGTTGTTGATCAGCGACGGCTGGCGGTAGGCCTGGTTGTAGGAGAGCCGGAAGGTGTGGTCCGGGTTGGGGCCGAAGAGCAGGCTGGTGCGCGGCGAGACCACCGAGCCGATCGGGTCCAGGTCGTCCCAGCGGGCGCCGATCAGCCACCGCACCTTTTCGCCGAAGAGGATCTCGTCCTGCACGAAGACGCCGAGCTCGTCGCGGTTCTCGCCGGTGGGGGCGATCGAGAGGTCGAATTCGTTCTGGCGGGCGCGGGCGCCGTAGGTCACGATGTGGCTCTCGCCGAAGACCTTGGTGTCGGTGTACTCGAGGTTGTAGGTCTGCGACTCGAAGCCGAGCAGCAGCGGCAGGCCGTCGGGGCCGACGGTGAGCAGGTTGGCGGCGTCGCCGTCGAGCAAGTTGGCGAAGAAGGTGAGCTGCTGGGCCCCGTGGAACCAGCTCCCCTTGAAGTAGCCGAGGTTGGTGCCGCTGTTGATGGCGAACGGCCCGATGCCGGTGTGGACGATGCCGTCGGTGCCGGCGTAGCCGGCCGAGAACGACCAGGTCGTGGCGTCCGAGGAGTCGTAGTCGAGGCGCAGGTCGACCTTGGGCTGCTCGGTGCCCTCGTTGGCGAAGGGCGGATAGGGGGTGCCGGGCGGGTTGGTGACCTCGGTGCCCGGGATGATGCCGGTCGGCCGCGGGTAGGGGTCCTGCTGGTAGTAGCCGAGCGAGACCTTGTAGCCGACCTTGTCGCGGGCGCCGGCATGGGTGAGGCCGCCGTAGAGGGTGTCGAACTCGCCGCCGCCGACGAGGAGGCTGGTGCCGGCCATCTCGCCCGGCTTCTTGGTGATCACGTTGATCACGCCGGTCATGGCGTTGGCGCCCCACACCGCGCTGCCGGGGCCGCGCACGACCTCGATCTGCTTGATCTCGGCGGTGTTGACGGGCAGGAAGTCCCACATCACGAAGCCGAAGAAGTCGAGGTAGAGGGTGCGGCCGTCGAGCAGCACGAGCTGGTCGGTGGCCAGCGTGCTGGCGGCCGAGCGCGACGAGACCTGGATGTCGCGGGCGCCGGCCTGGGTGACGTTGAGGCCGGGCAGGTTGCGCAGCAGATCGCCGACGTCGTCGGCCGGCGTGGTCTCGATGTCCTCGGCGGTCACCACGCTGAAGGCCGACGGCACCTCGTGCAGCGATTGCTCGGTGCGCGAGGCGGTCACGATGATGACGTCGGAGACTTCCCGGGTCGGCGCCGGCGGCTCCGCGTCCTCGTCGTCGGCGTCCTGGGCGAGGACCGCCGGCGCGAGAATCAAGGCGATCAACAATGCGGCGAGCAGCTTGGTCAGATCTGCCATGGTGGGGTCCTTTCCTCGATCGGTCGTCCTCTGGGGGTCGGTTCGTGAGCCGCGCCGCGGCTCTCCTTCGTTCAGCCATTGTCTCGGACGGCCGCAGATACTAGCACAACGGCGGCGGGGAGTCCGCGGCCGCTCACGGCCGACAGCCTGGCATCGCCGCACTCGACGTCTGACGCCTGCCGAGACCGCCTTCGATCTCCAAGGCAAAACTTCCGCTGTTCCGATATCGTAGCGCATCGGCGACAGGAGAAACCGATGAACGTCAGGGCTCTGGTACACAGGATGACTGAGTTGGTCAACGATCTCGGCGAGGGCCCTCCCCCCCTCTCGTCAACGGCTCGCCGAGCCGCTGACGAAGAAGCGCACTTCCGTCGTCTGGAAACGGCGCTCCGGAGCCTTGCGCGGGCACGGGAGCGATTGGCCCAGTCCCGGCGATCCGGCGACGGGAAGCCGGCGAAAACGCGGCGGAGGGCGGGCGAGCTGGCAGGCCACGCGGAGGAGTTGGACCGGCGGTTTCGGCAATGCCTGACTTTGCTGAAGGTCCATGGCGCCGTGGTCTGGTGGCGGGTCCGCAGGCCCGTGGGAGAGGAGGACGAGGACGACGGGGCACAAGGGAACCTTCCCCTTTCGTACCTCGATGCCACCATGCGCTTCATCGAAGATCTCAACGAGATCGAGGACCAGACCTTCGAGGGTCGCTCGCGGGACGGCAGGATCACCGTCCGGGTCGATTCCAGGGGCCACCTGGTCGATTCCGACCTCGGCACGGTTGCTCTGGGCGATACCGCGCTCAAGGCAGGCCTGATCGAGGCGGTCAACGCCGCCATCGAGCCGGTAAGACTCATTCGCAATCCGATGAAGCTTTTTGCGGAAGCGGAGGGCATGGCTGCCTGGCCCGCGGCCGCCGAGGTCGACGACGGCAGGGACGAGGTCCCCTGGGAGGTCGTCGACGAGGCTCTCGAGGGGCTCGAGATACTCCTGGATGCACGAGAGACTCTCGAGCGAGTCGGGGCCGACCGCACTTCCGACGCCGCGGCCACGACCGCGGCGACCCTCGACGAGACGATCCCTCGGTTCGCCGAGGCCGAGGGCCTGCTGAGCGGGGCCCTGCCGCGCCTGGCGGAATGTTTTTCCTTTCTGATGGGGAAGATCGGGCGGCCCGAGGTGAACGAGACGGACCTCGACCTGCTGGCCGAGCTCGAAGATCTGTTTTTCGAAGATGGGTTCGACGAGCTCTGGGGAGTGGGGGAGTCGGACGCTCATATCGCCGACGTCTTGATGATGGGGGTGACCTCGGGGCTCGAGGAAAAACGCAAGCGGATCGCGGATGCCCATCACTGGAGGGCGATACACGATCGCCAGCAAAGTCGTGTCGACGACGTCGAGGCCCGGACCTTCGAGGCCCGCTCGGACGACGGGACCGTCGTCGCGCGAACCGACGGCAGGCCGCGGCTCGTCGACCTCGCGTTCGACGCCGAATGCGTCGGTGACCGCGGGTCGTTGGCGGCGGCAGTCGTCGGAGCCGTCAACTCCGCGCTGGACAAATCCGAGCGCGAACGAGCTCGAGCCATGTTCATTACACCCGTGGGATAGCCCTCGGACGGCCCGCTCAGGGCCGCAAGACAGCGGCAGCGCTACGAGTAGCGGCGCTCACGAGCAGCGCCGCGGAAACGATCCGACTCACCTTTGGAGTGCCGAATGGATATAGGTACGGCGTACCAGTATCCGTTCAGGCTGCTCGACGGACACCGCGCTCGCCGAACGATCCCCGTTCCGCGGTCAGCCGGCGGCAGTGACGTGGCGCGGCCGTCATCAGAAGAGCTCGAGACGCCACAAGTCGTGGAGGTGGACGACGCCCTCGAGCCGCCCCGCGGCGTCGCAGACGAACAGCGACGTGATGCGGTGCTTCTCCATCAGCTTCAGGGCCGACGACGCGAGCGCGCCGCCGCCCACCGTGCGCGGATCGCGCGTCATGTACACGCCCGCGCTACGGTCCAGCGGGGCCTCGTCGCGCTCGAGCAGCCGCCGCAGGTCGCCGTCCGAGATGCAGCCCACCGGCACGCCCCGGACGTCGGTCACGGCGGTGATGCCGAGCCTGCCGCGCGACATCTCGTAGATCGTCTCCCGCATCGACGCCGACGTCTTCACCTTCGGCACGCCCGCGCCAGCGTGCATCACGTCGCGCACCTTGAGCAGCCGCTTGCCGAGACGGCCGCCCGGGTGCAGCCGCGCGAAGTCCTCGGACGTGAAGCCGCGCGACTCCATCAGCGCCATCGCCAGCGCGTCGCCCATCGCCAGCATGGCGGTGGTCGACGCCGTCGGCGAAAGGTTCAGCGGGCAGGCCTCGCGGTCGATCCCGATCCGCAGGTACAAGTCGGCGTGGCGGGCGAGCGGGCTCACGGCGTCGCCGGTCAGCGCCACCAGCGCCACGCCGAGACGCCCCGCGAGCTCGACCAGCCGCAACAGCTCCTCGGTCGTGCCCGAGCTCGAGGCGGCGAGCACCACGTCGCCCTCGGCGATCATGCCGAGGTCGCCGTGGAGCGCCTCGGCGGGGTGCAGGAAGAGCGCCGGCGTGCCCGTGGACGCGAGCGTCGCCGCGACCTTCCTCATCACCAGCCCGCTCTTGCCCATGCCGGTACACACCACCCGTCCGCGGGCGGCGAGCAGCACCTCCACGGCGCGGTCGAAGCTCTCGTCGAGCTGAGAGACGAGGCCGGCGATCGCCCGCGCCTCCACGTCGAGCACCCAGCCGGCCACCTCTCGCGGCGGCCGGGATTTACTCACCGGGTCCCTTGCCGGCCTTTCAGGCGTCTTGTCCGTCATTGGCGCAAGCGCAGCTCGGGCCAAGGCGTCTGGCCCGGCTCATGCCTGCTCATGCCGGGACTCCCCGTCGCCGGCGTGAAGGCGCCGCTCGAGGATCTGGCCGGCGTGG
>Ga0299906_10000349_pt1 | contig 45165 bp, 32 predicted proteins | sample RVTome_14_FD_200259 | JGI IMG/M metagenome (GOLD analysis project Ga0299906, IMG submission 200259) | Soil microbial communities from uranium-contaminated site in the Upper Colorado River Basin, Wyoming, United States - RVT145D125 (version 2) ... | reverse complement strand
CTCCCGAGATCCTGGGTAAGGCAACGGCGATGCAGGATGTATTTCGCGCGATCGGCAGGCTCTCGCAGTCGCACGCGACGGTTCTCATTACCGGGGAGTCGGGCACCGGCAAGGAGCTCGTGGCGCGCGCATTGCATCGCCACAGCCCGCGCGCAGCGAAACCCTTCATCGCGATCAACACTGCAGCCATCCCGCGCGAGCTGCTCGAGTCGGAGCTCTTCGGGCATGAGCGCGGCGCGTTCACCGGCGCGCAGGCCATGCGTCGCGGCCGCTTCGAGCAGGCCGAGGGGGGCACGCTTTTTCTGGACGAGATCGGCGACATGCCCTCGGAGCTGCAGACGCGACTGCTGCGGGTGCTCTCCGAGGGCAACTATTACCGCGTGGGCGGCCACCAGCCGATCAAGGCGAACGTGCGGGTCATCGCGGCAACGCATCAGGACCTGGACGCGCGGGTGCAGCAGGGGTCGTTTCGCGAGGACCTCTTTCACCGGTTGAATGTCATTCGCCTGCGCCTGCCGCCGTTGAGGGAGCGGCGCGAGGACATTCCACTGCTGGCACGCCATTTCCTCTCAAAGGGCGCGCGCGAGCTGGGCGTCGAGGTGAAGCGGCTGTCCGATGCGACGGTCACCTACCTGGCCGCCCAGGATTTTGCCGGCAACGTGCGCCAGCTCGAGAATCTGTGTCACTGGCTTACGGTCATGGCCCCTTCGGTCAACATCGAGGTGAAGGACCTGCCTGTCGAGCTGCGGCGCGAGGCCGCGACCACGGCGGTCCAGGGCTGGGTGGATGTGCTGGAGAAGGAAGTGGAGCTGCGCTTGGGCCGCGGAGAAACGGCGATCATGGACGATCTCTCGCGCCGTTTCGAAAAGGCCCTGATCGTGAAAGCCCTGGCGCACACGCACGGCCGGCGGATCGAGGCATCCCAGCTCCTCGGGCTCGGTCGCAACACGCTCACGCGCAAGGTCCAGGAGCTGGGGATCGACTCCGACAAGAAGCCGGATTCGATCTGACAGCCGGGGGACACGGGCGTGGCAAAGGCGATCTGGAACGGAGCCGTCCTAGCGGAGAGCGAGCGCTGCGAGATCGTGGAGGGCAATCACTATTTTCCGCCCGACGCGGTCAACGCCGAGTATCTGCGCCCGAGCGAGAAGCACACGACCTGCGGGTGGAAGGGCATCGCGTCGTACTACGACGTGGTGGTCAACGGCGAGACCAACAAGGACGCGGCGTGGTACTACCCCGATACGAAGCCGGCGGCCGACAACATCAAGGGCTATATCGCGTTCTGGCGGGGCGTGAAGGTCGAGCCGTAAAAGTCAGAAAAAAACGGATCAATGCTGTCCTGGTTCTCTCCGCGTCTCGGCGGTTCAATATCGTTTTGGTTCTCTCGGCGTCTCGGCGGTTCGATTAGCGTTCTTGGTTTTTCTTGGCGGTTATGTATTGATTTCGGCGATGACGGGCGCGTGATCCGAGGGCCGCTCGGCGCGGCGCGGCTCGACGTCGATCACGCAGGCCTTGCATTCCCTGGCCAGCGACTCCGACAGCAGGATGTGGTCGATGCGCAGCCCCATCTTGCGCCGGAACCCGTTCATCCGGTAGTCCCACCACGTGAACGACCCGTCAGGCTGCTCGAACAACCGGAAGGAGTCGTGCAAAGGGAGGCTCATCAGCTCGCGCAGCGCCGCGCGCTCGGCCTCGCTGAAGAGGACCTTGCCTTCCCAGAGCTGCGGATCGTGAACGTCCCGCGCTTCGGGCGCGACGTTGAAGTCGCCGAGGACGGCGAGGCGGGCATTGCGTGAGAGCTCATCCTTGAGCCACTCGCGCGCCGCCGCGAGCCAGCGCAGCTTGTACTGGTACTTCTCCGAGCCCACGCTCTCCCCGTTCGGAACGTAGAGGCATACGACCCGCACGCCATCGATGGTCGCGGCGAGGACCCGTTTCTGCTCGTCGGGGAACGCGGGAATCGACATGACCGGATCGGAGGCCGGCGCACGGGACAGAATCGCAACCCCGTTATAGGTTTTCTGGCCGGCGAAGAGTGCGTGCAAACCCGCGCCTTCAATCTGCGCGCGCGGGAAATTGGCGTCCTCTGTCTTGGTCTCCTGCAGGCAGAGCACGTCGGGCTGCTGCCGGCCGACCCAGTCCAGAACTTGCGGTAAACGGACCTTGAGAGAGTTGACGTTCCAGGTCGCAAGCTTCATTGCGCCGCGGGCTGGCCCGCGGCCTCGGCGCCGCCGGCCCCGGGCTCGCCCTCGCCCGGTGTGCCGGCCTTGGCGGCAGGCGCCGGCCGCTCCGGCGGCTTGAAGCCCGGCGGCGGCGTGCGGGGATACCCGGCCGCATCGAGCGTGGCGTCCCACTCGCTCTCCAGGTAGCCCTTGAGACGCGTCGTACCAACGAAAAGCACCGGCACCTCGAGGCCACCAGTGACCTTCTGGAACTCCTCGCGGTTTGCCTGCGGATCCTTTTCCGTGTGCGGCACGCCGCGGCGCAATAAGTAGGCGCGCGCCTCATTGCACGCCGCGCCGCAGTCGAAAACCCAGTGCGTCACCGGAAAGTTCTGCACCGCCTGCCGCACGCTGAACGGGAGCTCGTCCGTCTGAATCGTGCTGATGCCGATTTGCCTGCGCTCGACGTTTCGCGCATGGGGCGGCGGAGGCGTATCGCGGTATTCCCGATTGCCGGCCTCGTCCGTCCAGATGTACACCTGTTGCGCGGCGAGCGAGACCCCCGGGGACACGCACAGCGCCAATGCCAGTATCCAGAACCGTCTCATGAGCAGGCTCCCACGAACGCGAATGGCGCGATGACTGTAGCACTTCGACCCGGTGCAGGCAAAACGTGACTGCGGTCACGTCGCAGAAACGGTATCCGTCATACCGCTATGTCTTAGCAGTGCATCAATTCTTGGCGGGCGGCCGCGAAAAGCGACGAACGACTCGAGGGCGGGACGGCTTCCGCCGACGGCGAGGATCTCGTCCCAGAAGCGGCTGCCGGTCGCCGGGTCGAGCGCTCCGTTTTCCTCGAACAGGCTGTACGCATCGGCGGACAGCACCTCGGCCCACTTGTAGCTGTAGTAGCCCGCCGCGTAGCCGCCGGCAAAGACGTGGGAGAAATTATTCGGGAAGCGGTTGTAGGCCGGGGGCACGACTACCGCGACCCTGGCCCGCATTTCATTGAGCAGGTCGAGCACGCTTTTCGTGCCGTCCACGTCGTAGTCGTAGTGCAGGTGAAGATCGAAGAGCGCGAACTCGAGCTGGCGCACCGTCTGCATCCCGCTCTGGAAATTCCTGGCGGCGAGCATCCGATCGAAGAGCGGTCGCGGCAGGGGCTCCCCGGAGTCGACATGGCCGGTCATCGGTGCCAGGACATCCCACTCCCAGCAGAAATTCTCCATGAACTGCGAAGGCAGCTCCACGGCGTCCCATTCCACGCCGTTGATCCCGGACACTCCCAGGTAGTCGACGCGCGTCATGAGGTGGTGCAGGCCGTGCCCGAACTCGTGAAAGAGCGTGGTGACCTCGTCGTGCGTGAAGAGAGCGGGCTTGCCTCCAACCGGCGCCGAGAAATTGCAATTGAGGTAGGCGACGGGCCGCTGCACGCCCGCGTCCTTCCTGCGGCGGGTGATCGCCTCGTCCATCCAGGCGCCGCCGCGCTTCGACGGCCGCGCGTAGAGATCAACGTAGAACTGACCGACGGGGCTGCCCGCGCGATCGGTGATGTCGTAAAAACGCACGTCAGGATGCCAGACCGGCGCCCGGGAAGGCGCAACGCGCAGCCCGTAGAGCCGCTCGATGAGCCGGAACATCCCCGGCAGCACCTTGGTCTCGGGAAAGTACTGCTTCACCTCCTGATCCGAGAAGGCGTAGCGCTTCAGGCGCAGCTTCTCCGAGGCGTAGGCGAGATCCCAGGCCTCGAGCCCTTCGAGCCCGAGCGCCTCGCGCGCGAAATCGGTGAGCTCCCGGAGATCGCGCTCCGCGTAGGGCCGTGCGCGCGCGGCGAGCTCCTCGAGAAACTCCAGCACCTGGGGGGGCGAGTCCGCCATCTTGGGCTCGAGCGAGTACTCCGCGTAGTTCGCGAAGCCGAGGAGCTGCGCAAGCTCGCGCCGCAGCCTCACGATCTCCCGTATCAACGGGGTGTTGTCCCATTCCGGCTTTCCGAACTCGGAAGCCCGCGTGACGAAGGCGCGGTACATGAGCTCGCGCAGCCTGCGGTCTTCCGCATACTGCATGACCGGCAGGTAGGACGGCGCGTGCAGCGTGAATTTCCAGCCTGGCTTGTTGTCGCTCCTGGCGGCCTCGGCCGCGGCGGTCAGCACGTCCTCCGGAATTCCGGCGACGCCCGCGCGATCGGTCACGAAGTGGCCGAAAGCATTGGTTGCGTCGAGCAGGTTGTCGGAGAATCGCGAGCCGAGCTCCGAGAGCCGCTCGCGGATGGACATGAAGCGCGCTTTCCTCTCGGGAGGCAGTTCCGCGCCGCCGAGGCGGAAATCGCGCAGCTCGTTTTCCACGATCCTGCGCTGCGCCGGCGAGAGATCCGCAAAGCCCGGGCTTGCGTGAAGCGCCTTGAACTTTGCAAAGAGGCCCTCGTGCTGCGCGAGCTCCGTGTAGTACTGCGTGACCTTCGGCAGATTGGCGTTGTAGGCATCGCGCAGCTCGGGGTTGTTCATGACCGCGTTGAGATGACCGACGACGCCCCAGGCGCGCCCGAGCCGCTCGTTGGCGTCCTCGAGGGGCTCGACGAAGTCGGACCAGGTCGCCGGTACTTCAGGCCCCGCGAGTCGTGCGATCAGCGAGCGATTCTGTGCGAGCAGTTGATCGACAGCCGGCGCCACCTGCTCGGGCTTGAAATCGGAAAAGCGCGGAAGGCCCGAGAAATCCAGCAGTGAGTTTTCAGCGGTCGGCATTGGTTATGCGGAGAGCGGGCAACGGGGCATTTTATCGCGGTACAACGAGCGCAGCTGGCCCAAGGCGCCGACCGCTGAAAACTTACCTGGTTTCGTAGACGACCTGCCCCTCGACGAGGGTATAGCGCACCTTTCCCTTGAGCTCCAGACCGAGGAAGGGACTGTTCTTGCCCTGGCTTTTAAGCGCGGCGGGCTCGATCTTCCAGTATTCCTCGGGGTCGAAAACGCAGACGTCCGCGACATGCCCGCTCGCGAGGTGCCCGGCGTCGATACCGAGCACGCGGGCCGGCGAATGGGTGATCTTCGCGAGCGCGGCGCTGACCGGGGTCTTCGACTCATCCGCCCACTTGAGCGTGAGCGGGAGCAGGAGCTCGAGCCCGGTCGCGCCGGGTTCCGCTTCCGCGAACGGCAACTGCTTGGCGTCCTCGTCGACGGGAGTATGGTCGGAGCAGATCGCGTCGATCGTGCCGTCCGCCAGTGCCGCGCGCAGCGCGTCACGATCGCGCTCGGTCCGCAGCGGGGGCATCATATGGCAGTTGGGGTCGAAGTACGCCACGTCCATCTCGGTGAGATGCGCATGGTGTATGCCGATGTCGCAGCTCACGGGCAGCCCCTCTTTCTTGGACTGCCGCACCAGCGCGACGCCCTCGGCGCTCGAGAGCCGCGCGATGTGAGCGCGCGCGCCGGTGTCTCTCACGAGGATCAGGATAGTCGAGAGGGCGACCGTTTCCGCGCAGACCGGGATTCCCGGAAGACCGAGACGGGTCGCCACCTGCCCGTCGTGCGCCACCCCTTCGCGTGCCAGGGTTGTGTCCTGGGCACGCAACCACACGGGGAAACCGAATGTCGCGGCGTACTGGAGTGCCCGCCGCAGCGTTTCGTTGCTGGTGAGAGGGTAATCCGCCTGAGAGAAAGCGACACAGCCCGCGTCGACGAGCTCGGCCATCTCCGTCAGGCGCTCTCCCTGGAGGCCCTGGGTCAGCGCTCCGACGGGGAAGACATGCGCCTGGTTGAGGTTCTTTGCGCGAAACTTGAGCATCTCCACCAGGCCCGGCTCGTCAAGCGGCGGGTCGGTATCCGGCGGACAGGCGAGGCTCGTCACGCCTCCGGCAATGGCCGCTTCCATCTCGGACTCGAGGGTGGCCATGTACTCGAAACCCGGCTCGCGCAGCCGCGCGGCGAGATCCACCAGCCCCGGGCACACGATGAGGCGGGCGGCGTCGATCACGCGATTCGGGGAGAAGCCGCTCGGCGCCTCGCCGATCGCGACGATCTTGCCGGCGGCGACGTAGACGTCCTTCTTCGCGTCCACGCCGCTCCTGGGGTCGATCAGGCGCCCGCCTTTGATGTGGATTCTCATCGTAATGCGGAATGCGGAATGATGAATGATGAACCGCCACCGGCGTGTTTCCGGTGGTCCCCACCGTTCATCATTCCGCATTCATCGTTCATCATTGCCTGGTGCCGGCGAGTATGCTCATTACCGCCATGCGAATGGCAATGCCGAACGTGACCTGGGGCAGGATCACCGACTGTTTTCCGTCGGCGACGCTCGAATCGATCTCGACTCCCCGGTTCATGGGCCCGGGGTGGAGCACGATCGCGTCCGGCTTGGCGAGCGCGAGCTTCTCTTCCGTGAGCCCGTAGGACTTGTAGAACTCCTGGGCCGAGGGCAGGAGCGCGCCCTGCATGCGCTCGTTCTGCAGCCGCAGCATCATCACCACGTCCACGTCCTTGAGCCCCTGCCGCATGTCGTGATAGACGTGCACGCCCAGCTGTTCCACGTTCGCGGGAAGCAGCGTCTTGGGCGCGATGACGCGGATCTCGGGACAGCCGAGAGTGGTCAGGGCGTGGATCTGCGAGCGCGCCACCCGGGAATGCATGACGTCGCCCACGATCGCCACGCGCAGGCCCGAGAAATCCTTCTTGTAGTGGCGCACCGTGTACATGTCGAGCAGGCCCTGGGTCGGGTGCGAATGGCGCCCGTCCCCCGCGTTGATGACATGGATGTCCGCTGCCACATGCCGCGCGATGAAGTGGGGCGCGCCGCTCTCGCCATGGCGCACGACGAACATGTCGGCGTGCATGGCCGACAGGTTGTCGACAGTGTCGAGCAGGCTCTCGCCCTTGCTCTGCGACGAAACGCTGATATTGAGATTGATGACGTCGGCCGAGAGCCGCTTCGCCGCGATCTCGAACGTCGTGCGCGTGCGCGTCGAAGGCTCGAAGAAGAGGTTGAACACCGCCTTGCCGCGCAGCAGCGGCAGCTTCTTGACCTTGACCCCGACGAAGGACTTCGCCGTATCGAGGATCTGCCACAGGATCTCGGCCGGCAGGCCGTCCAGGGTGAGCAGATGGTGCAGCTGCCCCCTCTTGTTCAACTGGGGGTTGGCGGGATTGAGCCACATCAGGGCTTGTCCTCGTGAAGGACGAAGCTCAGGCGTTCCGCCGAATCGCGCGTGAGCTCGACGTTCTGTCCTTGCGTGAGCCGCACCATCGCGCCGACAAAGTCGGCGGCGATCGGCAAGTGGCGGCCGCCGCGGTCGATGAGGGCAGCGAGCTGCACGCGGCCGGGCCGGCCGTAGTCGAATATCTCGTTCAACGCGGCGCGAATCGTCCGCCCGGTGTAGAGCACGTCATCGACCAGCACGAGGTGCCGGTCCTCGACCTCGAAGGGGATCTCGGAGCGCTTGACGTCGCTCCGGAGCCCGCGGCTCTCGTAATCGTCGCGGTAATAGGAGACATCGAGCGCGCCGAGCGGGATCGTGAGCTTCAGTGCCGAGTGCAGGCGCTCGGCCACCCAGAGGCCGCCGGTGTGAATGCCTATCAAACCCGTTTCCGGCCCCACCGCGGGCCGCATCTGCTCGATCAGCGCTTGCAGCAGCTGCTCGGCGTCAGGTAACGGGTTGCCGGGCATCGTTTTCGGGTTCTGGCTGGCGCGCTAGGGTATCACAAATTCGCAAAATAGGATTCGAGGATGCGCTGCGCGGCAACGGGGTCGAGTCCCGATTTGAGCCTCGCGCCCCGCACACCGGCTTCGCGCAGATCGCGCTCCGCCTCGAAGGACGTCAGGTGCTCGTCCACGAGGTCGGCCGGGATGCCAAAGCGCCCGGAGAGCCGTTGGGCGAAGCGGCGCGCCAGCTGTCCCACCGGATGCTCCGAGCCGTCGGTGCGGGAACGAACGCCCACGACGAACCGTACTGGTCGCCACTCGGCCACCATGCGCGCGATCGCCGCGAAGCGTGCCCGGTTGTCAGCGGCGGCGATGCTCTCCAGAGGATGCGCGAGGCGGGTTTCGAAGTCGCCGACCGCAACGCCGATGCGCCGCGTCCCGAAATCGAACGCCAGGACCGTTCCGGTCCTGGCGTGAGCGGTAAGCGGTGAGCCGTGAGCGGTCAAAACGTTATGCGCAGCCCCGTGGCGGGATTTTTCCGCTTACTGCTTACCGCTAACCGTTCGCCGGGGTCAGGCGTGGCCGGCCTGTTCCGACAAGCTCGCAAAATCGATTCCGAGGAGCTGCATGGCCGCGGGCAATCTTTCCTCTGCGGGTATGTCGAAGAGGACCTCGGGATTGGCCTGCACCGTGAGCCACGCATTCTGCGCAAGCTCGTGCTCGATCTGGCCCGGGGCCCAACCGGCGTAGCCCAGCGTTACCAGAAGCTTTCCCGGGCCTTCGCCGCGCGCCACGGCCTGCAGGATGTCCTTGGAAGTCGTCAGCCCGATCTCCGGGCCGACAGCGAGCGTTGACTGCCATTCGCCGAGCGGGCTGTGCAGCACGAACCCGCGATCGACCTGAACCGGACCGCCGAAATGAATGGGCACCACCTTGAGGGCGTCGGTGTCCTGCCGGATGCTCACCTGCTCGAGCAGCGCCTGCAGGTTCATGTCGATCGGCCGGTTGACGACGACCCCGAGCGCGCCCTGGTCGTTGTGCTCGCAGATGAAAGTGAGCGTCCTGGCGAAATGCGGATCCGCCATGGCGGGCATCGCGATGAGAAAATGCTGTGTGAGGTTCACCTGTTGCATGTGCCGGACCGGTTCCTGCCTGCGCGTTTCCGCACGTTGAAGGCGGCGCTGCTGTCCGTTCGAACGGGGGCGGAGCCAAACCGGCGCAGCGCGTCCGGTCCAGCGGCCATTGTAAGAGGCCCGGACCTCCTTCACAATTGCGCGCCGCCCGCCGCTCCGTCCCGCAATGGCGCGTTATGCAACAAGCCTCTGCTGGCCGCGCCGCTCCTGCACGGCAATCGGCAAGTGATTGACGGCATCGCGTCGGCCGCTCGTGGAAATCACGCTGCCCTTTACGCCGCTCCCAAGACGAGGCCGGTGTTCCGCGCCATTGGATTGGACACCGGGAGCCGCGATAAGCTCCCGGAGGGATGGGGTGGGCCGACTGGGCTCATCCCGGCAAGCGGGACGAAGCTGACGCGCGTGCGCTGCCCTTACTTGCGCCAGAAAGCGGGCGTGAGTATCACCAGGACGGTGAAAAGCTCCAGCCTGCCGACCAGCATGGCGGCACTGAGGAGCCAGGTCTGGAAATCATTCAAGGCTTCGAAGGTCGTGGCAGGCCCCACCTGGTTCAGTCCCGGGCCCAGGTTGTTGATGGTCGCGATGACCGCGGAAAAGGCCGTCAAGACATCAAGCCCGGTGGCAGTCAGCAGGAGCGTCAGCGACACGATGCACACGATGTAGATGAAAAGGAAGGCAAGCACCGCGAAGACGACCCTGTTTTCCACCGGATGGCCGGCTACCTTCATTGGGAAGGCCGCCGAAGGATGCAGCAGCCGGATGAACTCGCGATAGACCTGCTTGTACAGGATCACCGCCCGGATCATCTTAATTCCCCCGCCGGTCGATCCGGAACAGGAGGCGAAACTCACCAGGAACATCATCCAGAGTGGAGCGAAGATGGGCCACAAGTTGAAATCCCGGCTCGCGTAGCCGGTGGAGGTTGCGACCGAGACCAGGTTGAAGCTGGCGTGCCGCAACGCCGTCGGGAATTCCGGGTAAACGCCCGTCTGCCACAAGTAGAGGCCGATGCCGGCGCAGCTGCCCAGCATCACGGCGAGAAACCAGCCGACCTCGGGATCCTGCCGATAAGGCGCTATCGAACGGGATCGGAGCGCGAGGAAGTGACTGCCGAAGTTGATGGCCGCGACCAGCATAAAAAAAATGGCTATCGACTCGATCAAAGGGGAGTCGAAATGCCCGAAGCTCGCGTCATGGTTCGAGAATCCGCCGGTCGCCATGGTCGAGAACGTATGCATCAGTGCGTCGAGCCAGGGCATGCCGGCCAGCGCATAGGCAGTGAAACACGCGAGTGAGAGGCCGAAATAGATGAGCCACAGCCCCTTTGCGGTTTCGGCAAGACGGGGGGTGAGCTTGGTATCCTTCATCGGTCCCGGCGTCTCGGCCTTGTAGATTTGCCGGCCGCCGACCCCGAGCATGGGCAGCAGCGCGATGGCCAGCACGATAATGCCCATGCCCCCGAACCACTGCAGCAGTCCCCGCCAGATGTTTATGGAGGGGGGCAGGTTGTCCAGATTCGACAGGACGGTCGAGCCAGTCGTGGTGATACCCGACATGGTTTCGAAATAGGCGTCCGTGAAGGACAGCGCGGGCAGGGCCAGCAGCAGGGGTACCGTGGCAAACAGGGCGCCCCCCGACCAGGCAAGGACCACGAGGAGGATAGCGTCCTGCGCCATGATCTCGCGCCGGAAGCGTCGCGTCGCCAGCCACACGACGAACCCCGCGGCAAAATTCAGGCAGGCCGCAAAAACGAATGCTGACAACGCGCCATCGCTGTAGATAACGGAGATCGCGATGGGCACCAGGTGCGACATGCTCATCAGCATCGCGATCAGCCCCAGGATCGGGGCTGCGGCCAGGATGCTAGCCATCTAGAAGAACCCGATGTCGACCTGGAACAGCTTCTCGACCCGCGGCACCATCCGCTTGTTCACGACGAAGATGATCACGTGGTCGTTGGGCTCTATGACCACGTCGTGATGCGCGATGATGACCTGGTAGTCCTTGCCGTTGGCCTTGGTCTCCTCGTTCTTTGTCTTGCCGCTGTTGCGCTGGCGCACGATCGCACCGATCGTCGCGCCCTTCGGCAGGTCGATCTCCTGGACACGGCGCCCCACGACTTTCGACGATTTCGCATCGCCGTGGGCGATGATTTCGAGTGCCTCGGCGGCTCCGCGGCGCAAGCTGTGCACCGCTGCGCAGTCGCCGCGTCGCACCCGGGCAAGCAATGTCCCAATCGTCGCCTGCGAGGGAGAGATGGCGATATCGATCTCCCCGGCCTGCACCAGGTTGGCATAGGAAGTGCGATTGATGAGCGCGATGACCTTGCGCACACCCATGCGCTTGGCGAGGAGCGAGGACATGATGTTGGTCTCGTCGTCGTTCGTGAGCGCGCAGTAGACGTCCATGTCCGCAATATTCTCGGATTCGAGCAGTTCCTCGTCGGTGACGTCTCCCGAGAGCACGAGCGTGCGGTTCAGCTCGGCGGCAAGCCGCTCGGCGCCCGCCTTGTTGTACTCGATGACCTTGACCTCGTAGCGGTCCTCGACGGCCTTCGCCAGGCGCCGGCCGATGTTGCCGCCGCCCCCGATCATAACGCGCTTGACCGGCTTGTCCTGGCGGCGCAGCTCCCGCATGACCTGCCGGATGTCGTGCGTGGCGGCGAGAAAGAAGACCTCGTCCCCCGCTTCCACCACGGTGCTGCCTTCCGGAATGATCGGGCTGTCGTGACGGAAAATGGCGGCGACCCGGGTATCCACCTTGGGCACGTGCTCGCGCAGGGCGGAGATCTCGTGGCCCACCAGCGGGCCGCCGTGGAAGGCCCGCACCGCCACGAGGCTCACCTTGCCGTCGGCGAATTCGAGGACTTGCAGCGATTCCGGAAATTCGAGCAGCTTGACGATGTAGTCGGTGATGACCTGCTCGGGACAGATCGCGCTGTCGACGGCAAAGTTCTCCGCCGAGAAAATCTCGGGATGCGAGAGGTAATCAGCCGAACGGATGCGGGCGATCTTGTTCGGAATGTTGAACATGGTCGCGGCGAGCTTGCACGCTACCATGTTCGTCTCGTCGCTCTGGGTCACCGCAAGAATGAGATCGGCGTCGCGCGCGCCGGCCTGCTCGAGGATCGCGGGGTGCGCGGCGTTGCCGGTGACCGTGCGCAGATCGAGGCGGTCTTGCAGGCGCTTCAGCCGCTCGACGTTGACATCCACGATGGTGATGTCATTCGCTTCCGAGACTAGGCTCTCGGCGACCGTTGAGCCCACCTGGCCGGCGCCGAGGATGACGATTCTCATGCCGCCCCTGCAAAAAGCGCGATTCTAGACCCCTTTTCAACCCGGCAACAGCGGATGCGGCGCTGCGGCAATGGGCCGGCAGGCGCCCCTGGCATGTCATAATGCGACGGTCATGAGTAGCGCCAAGCCACTGACCCACCTGTATTTTTCGGGCGAGCTGCAAGTCGGACGCAAGTGCCTGTTGCCGCGTTCCCAGGCGCGCCATGCGCTGCGCGTACTGCGGCTGAACGCAGGGGCGGTGATCACCCTTTTCAACGGCGACGGCGCGGAGTACGAGGCCGTGATCGAAAAGGCCGCGGAGGATGGCCTGGTGGTCATCGTTCGCGAGTCCCGCGCTGCGGACCGGGAAGGCCCGCTTGCCGTGACGCTGGCACAAGCGGTGTCGAGCGGCGAGCGCATGGATTTCACGCTGCAAAAGGCCGTCGAGCTCGGCGTCTCGTCGATCCAGCCGCTGGCAACGAACCGCAGCATCGTGCATCTCGATGCGGAGCGCGCCGCAAAACGCGTGCTGCATTGGCAATCCGTCGTCATATCCGCGTGCGAGCAAAGCGGACGCAACCGCGTCCCGACCGTCGAGCCGCTGCGCGGATTCGACAGTTGGGTGCGCGGGCTCGGGCGAAGGCCCGCCGGCGCGCATCGTTTGCTCCTCTCGCCGCGCGGGGCGGTGAGGTTGCGGGACCTCGAGCGACCCGCGGCAGGCGTGATGCTGCTGGCTGGTCCCGAAGGAGGCCTTGCGCCGGAGGAAGAGAAGGACGCGCTGACTGCGGAGTTTTCCGTCGTTCGCCTGGGGCCGCGCGTGCTGCGCACCGAAACCGCCGCGCTGGCCGCACTCGCCGCCCTGCAGACGCTATGGGGCGATTTTTGACGCGTTTACCATTCACCCGAAGATCGCGTAATATGTGCTTGAAATAGCAATAGAATAATAGGCATTCACGGGTCAAGAGGGACGCGCGATAAACGGGAGGTTGTCCATTTCCGCCTCGTCTGAAAAACCCGAGACCGCCGAGCCGGCCAGGGCGGAGGCGCTGCCGGGGCCGCGGCGGCAGCGGCTTACGAGCCAGGATCGATTCATCGACTGGTTCCAGTCGGTCGCGCCCTACATACACGCGTTTCGGGGCAGGACGTTCGTCGTGGCGTTCGGGGGCGATGTCGTGGCGGACGGGCGCTTTCTCGACCTTACGCACGATCTCAACCTGCTCGCCGCGCTTGGCGTGCGCCTCGTGCTCGTGCACGGCGCGCGCCCGCAGATCGAAGGGAAACTCAAGGAGCGCCGGCGCCGCAGCCGCTTCCACCTGGGGCTGCGAGTGACTGATGACGTCGCGCTCGCGTGCGCGAAGGAAGCCAATGGGCGGCTGCGCGTCGAGATCGAGGCGCTCCTCTCGATGGGCCTTCCCACTTCGCCCATGGCCGGCGCGGATATCCGGGTCGCGAGCGGCAATTTCATCACGGCCAAGCCGCTCGGCGTGAGGGACGGGGTGGACTTCATGCATACCGGGGAGGTGCGCAGGGTCGATGCGCACGCGATCCAGAGGCGCCTCGAGGACAACGAGCTCGTGCTGCTCTCGCCGCTCGGGTACTCCCCGACCGGCGAAGTGTTCAACCTCGCGCTCGAGGACGTGGCTGCGTCGACGGCGATCGCGGTGAAGGCGGAGAAGCTGATCTTTCTCATGGATACGGCCGGCGTGACGGGGCGCCGCGGCGAGCTGCTGCGCGAGCTGACCGTGCAGCAGGCCGAAACGCTGCTCTCGCGCGGCGGCGGGGCCGATACTGACGTCCGGTTCTACCTGCCCTGGGCCGTGAGGGCGTGCCGGCAGGGCGTTCGCCGCGCCCATCTCATCTCGGGCCACGTCGATGACGGGCTGCTGCTCGAGCTCTTCACGCACAAGGGCGTCGGAACGATGCTCACACCCGACCCCATCGAGACGCTGCGCGGGGCGAAGGTGGAGGACATCGGCGGGATCCTGCAGTTGATCGAGCCGCTGGAGGCCGACGGCACGCTCGTCAAGCGCAATCGCGATCTCCTCGAGCGGGAAGTCGGGCGTTTCCTCGTGCTGGAGCACGACGGCATCATCGTCGCGTGCGCGGCGCTTTACCCGTTTCCCGAGGATGCCGCGGGAGAGCTCGCGTGCCTGGTGGTGCGGGAGGATTTCCGCAACCAGGGCGCCGGCGAGCGGCTGCTCCTCGAGATCGAGCGGCGCGCGCGCCGGCAAAGGCTGAAGCGCCTCTTCGTGCTGACAACGCGCGCCGAGCACTGGTTCGTCGAGCGCGGTTTTGCCGAAGCGGCTCCGAACGCGCTGCCGCGCCACAAGCGCGCGTTATACAACTATCAGCGCCGCTCGGTCGTGCTCGTCAAGCGCCTGCGGGGCGCCGGGTGACGAAGCTCCCGTTCTCCCTCTCGCTGCGAACGCGGCTGCTCCTCGCGAGCGCCCTCGTGCAGATCGTGATGCTCGCACTCATCGTCGGACACAGCGCCAGGCTGATGAACCAGCAACTGGCGGAGCGCGCGCGGCTCCATCTCGAGGAGCAGAAGCAGCTGCTCTCGGCGGCTCTGACCGGTCCGCTCGAGCGCGATGATCGCGCCGGGGTCGCAGCAATGTTCGAGCGCGTGCGCCGCGACAGCGGGATCGACTATCTGCTGCTCTACGACCGGAGCTGGAAGGTCATTGCTTCCGACGGCTGGTACGGGCAGGACGAGCTGCCGAAGCCTGACCGCGCGATCTCCGATCCGGCCACGATCAAGAAGGGGTGGTATGACGCCGAAGTCGAGATCGTCTCGGACGGGAAAAGCCTCGGCTGGCTGCGCTTCGGAATGTCGACCGCGTTCATGCGGGAGGCGCGCGCAGAGCTCGTCCGCGACACCCTGCTGATCGGCATCGTTGCATTGCTGATTTCTCTCGTTTCGATGACGGCCATCGCATTCTGGCTCACCCGCAACCTCTCCCGGCTGACGCAGGCGAGCGAGAGCCTCGCCGCCGGGCATCTCAATCTGCGGCTGCCGGTCGAAGGCGGCGACGAGGTCGGGCGCCTTACGCACGCCTTCAACACGATGGCGAACGCGCTGCAGGGTCGCATCAAGGCGCTCGCCGAGAGCGAGGCCAAGTTCACCGCCATCGCGGACTACAGCTACGACTGCGAGTTGTGGATCAGCCCGGAGGGGAAGTTGATCTGGATCAATCCGCGCGTGTTCGACATGTTCGGCTACACGCCGGAGGAATGCCTCGTCACGCAGAATTTCCCGGCGCCCTTCATCAGCGGGCCGGATGTCGGACGAACCGTGCGGCAGGTGCGCCGCGCGCTGCGCGGCAACAGCGGCGCGGACTACGAGTTCCGGGCCCGGCGCAAGGACGGCTCGGAGTTCTGGGCGGCGGCCGACTGGCGCCCCATCTACGACAACCGGGGCGGCTACCTCGGCATCCGGATCAGCATTCGCGACATCACGCGGCGCAAGGAGACCGAGCAGCGGCTCGAGAGCACGGTGCTCGAGCTGCGCGCGTCGCAGGAGGTGCAGCAGGACTACCTCACCCGGGCGCGCGACGAGCACGCGCGGCTCTCGGCGCTGCTCGGGGCGATGGACATCGGCATACTCTTTGTGTCGCACGATGACAGGGTGGTCTACAGCAATCCTGCTTTCACGCGCATCTGGATGGTGGCACCGGGCACGGCCCTGATCGGGCGCCACCCCGAGGAAGTTCTCGCAGCCTCGGCCTCCGCGCTCGCGCAGCCCGAGGAGCAGATGAAGCGAATCCTGCGCGTGCCCCGCCCGGACGAGATTCTCGGCACCCTAGAGATCTGGATGGCCGACGGCCGCCTCATCACGCAACAGGTGCACTCGGTCGAGGACGTGTACGGACGCCCGGTCGGTCACCTTTGGCTCTTCGAGGACGTGACCCGCGCGCGCCAGACCGCCGACCAGCTGATCTACCTCGCGGAGCGCGACGCGCTGACGGGGCTCTACAACCGCCACCGTTTCAACGAGGAGCTCGCGCGCATGATCGCGGATGCGCAACGCCATGGCTCGTGCGTTGCGCTGCTGTACTTCGATCTCGACGAGTTCAAGTACATCAACGACACGTTCGGCCATCGCGCCGGCGACGCCATGCTGATACGCGTCGCGGGAGAGGTGGCGGGCCAGGTCCGCCGCAACGAGATCCTCGCGCGGCTCGGCGGAGATGAATTCGCGATCCTGGTGCCCGATGCGGCCGAAGAGACGCCGAGGGCGCTGGCCGACCGCATCACGCAGTCGATTGCGCACGTGCGCTTCCAGTTCGAGGGCCGGAGCATGCGCCTTACGACCTCGCTCGGCATAGCGATCTTCCCCGAGCACGCCGACAACGCCGAGGATCTCATCGCGCGCGCCGATACGGCAATGTACCAGGCGAAGGAGGCCGGCAAGAACGCCTGGAGGATCTACCGCAGCGACCTCGACACGACGCAGCAGATGGTCACCCGGCTCTCGTGGAACGACCGCATCGTTCATGCCCTCGACAACGGCCTCATGGACCTGGAGTTCCAGGGGGTCTATACAACCGCGGGGCGCGCTCTCTCGCATTTCGAGGTGCTGGTGCGCATGCGCGACAAGGACCAGCGCTCGGTCTACATCATGCCCGGGCAGTTCATTCCGATGGCCGAGAAGTCAGGCAAGATTCTCGACATCGACCGGTGGGTCCTGCGGGAATCGATCCAGATGCTGGCGGACGCGAGAGCGATCCCGGCGCTGGCGGTCAATATTTCGGGACGCTCGTTCAACGAGCCGATGCTGCCTCAATACATCGCGGAGCTGCTGAAACACCATGGCGTCGCGCCGCGGCGACTGATGGTCGAGCTGACGGAAACATCGGCGGTGTCGGACCTGCACGACGCGCAGCGCTTCATCGAGGCGCTGCGCCACACCGGCTGCGGCGTGAGCCTGGACGATTTCGGCACGGGCTTCTCCTCGTTCGCCTACTTGAAGCACCTCCAGGTCGATTCGGTCAAGATCGACGGCTTGTTCATCCGGAACCTGCCGAACGACGCGGATAACCAGCTCTTCGTCAAGGCCATGGTCACGGTGGCGCGCGGCCTGCACAAGACGACCATTGCCGAGTGCGTCGAGGATGAGGAGACGCTCGCCATGCTCAGGAGCTTCGAGGTCGACTGCGTGCAGGGCTATCATCTCGAGCGCCCGCGCTCGGATCACCCCTTGCTCGCCGGGACTTCCCGCTTAAAAAACACTGACATGGAGACGCAATTTACTTCGACCGGGCGCCGCCGTAACATTTCCCTAACGAAACCGTAACACCTCCGTCTTACCCTGCAGGGCCACCCATGCCTCGAATGGTCAAGTGCGTGAAGCTCGGACGCGAGGCGGAGGGGCTCGACTTTCCGCCGTACCCGGGCGAGCTCGGCAAGCGCATTTTCGAGGCCGTGTCGAAAGAGGCATGGAAGCAGTGGCTGGAGCTGCAGAAAATGCTGGTGAACGAAAACCGGCTCAACCTGGTGGACAAGAAGGCGCGCGACTACCTCGCGCAGCAGATGGAGAAGCATTTTTTCGGCGGCGGCGCTGACACTGCCGCCGGTTACGTCCCACCAACCACCAAGCTGTAACCGCAATCAACCACCCAACGACAGACGAGGCCACGGGCTGAGTTCCGCGTCGCCGACGGCGCGGGAGCGCGGCGTCGGGGTGACGGGATGAACAAGCCACGCGATATCCCCGAGCTGTACGTCAACCGTGAACTCGGGCAGCTCGCGTTCAACCGGCGGGTGCTCGCGCAGGCGGAGAATCGCGCGACCCCGCTCCTCGAGCGCCTGCGGTTCCTGTGCATCGTCTCGAGCAACCTCGACGAATTCTTCGAGATCCGCGTCTCCGGCCTGAAGGCCGAGATAGAGGCCGGCTCGCTCGCCATCGGCCCCGATCGCATGCCGGCGGCGCAGGTTTTCGCGCAGGTTGCGAAGCAGGCGCACGATATCGTCGCGACCCAGTACGGTCTCCTCAACCAGGACATCCTGCCCGGCCTGGCGAGCGAGGGCATCCGCTTCCTGCGACGAGGCGATCTCACGCCGGCGCAGGCCGAGTGGGTCCGGGCCTACTTCGCGCGCGAGGTCATGCCGGTTCTCACCCCGATCGGTCTGGATCCCTCGCATCCGTTTCCGAGGGTCCTCAACAAGAGCCTCAACTTCGCCGTCGAGCTCGAAGGCAAGGACGCTTTCGGGCGCAACTCGGGCATCGCCATCGTCCAGGCGCCGCGCGTGCTTCCGCGCGTCGTGCGGCTGCCGCGCGAGATCGCGGGCGCCGAGTATGACTACGTGTTCCTGTCCTCGATACTGCACGAGCATGTCGGGGAGCTCTTCGCCGGGATGAAGGTGGTCGACTGCTACCAGTTCCGCGTCACGCGCAACAGCGAGCTCTTCGTCGACGAGGAGGAGGTGAAGGACCTGCGCACCGCGTTGCGCGGGGAGCTGCCGCACCGCCAGTTCGGCGACGAGGTCAGGCTCGAGGTCGCCGAGAACTGCTCGCCGCAGATCGCCGACTTCCTGCTCGCGCAGTTCAGCCTCGGCCAGGAGGACCTCTACCGCGTCGACGGCCCGGTCAACCTCGTGCGGCTGATGAACGTGCCGGACGGGGTCGCGCGCCCCGATCTCAAGTATCCCGTCTTTCGCCCCGGCCTGCCGGCACGGCTCGAAGGACACACGGACATGTTCGCGGCGATCCGGGAAGGGGACATCCTGCTCTACCACCCCTTCCAGGCGTTCCAGCCGGTCATCGCCTTTCTCGAGCAGGCCGCACGCGACCCGGCGGTCGTCGCGATCAAGATGACCGTCTACCGGACGGGAGCGGAATCCGAGCTGATGGAGATTCTCATCGGCGCCGCGCGCAGCGGCAAGGAAGTGACCGTCGTGCTCGAGCTGCTCGCCCGCTTCGACGAGGAAGCCAATATGAACTGGGCGCAGCGCCTGGAGGAGGTGGGCGCCCATCTCGTCTACGGCGTCGTGGGCCACAAGACGCACGCGAAGCTGCTGCTCGTGGTGCGCCGCGAAGAGGACCGCCTGCGGCGCTACCTGCACCTCTCGACCGGGAACTACCACCCGCGCACGACCAAGCTCTATACCGACTTTGGTCTCTTTACCGCGAACGAGGAGATCGGCGCCGACGTCAACGACGTTTTCACCCAGCTGACAGGGCTTGGCAAGGCGACCAGGCTGAAGCACCTCTGGCAGTCGCCGTTCACGCTGCACAAGCAGATCCTGCGCTCGGTGCAGACCGAGGCGCAGCACGCCCAGAATGGAAAGAAGGGCCGCATCATCGCCAAGATGAATGCGCTCCTCGAGCCGGCAACCATTGCCGCGCTGTACGAGGCCTCCGCCGCCGGCGTCGAGATCGATCTCATCGTGCGCGGGGTGTGCGCGCTGAAGCCCGGCATACCGGGCATGTCGGACAACATCCGCGTGCGCTCCATCGTCGGGCGGTTCCTGGAGCACTCGCGCATCTTCTACTTTCACAACGACGGCGCGGAGGATGTCTTTTTGTCGAGCGCGGACTGGATGGATCGCAACTTCTTCCGACGGGTGGAGGTCTGCTTCCCGGTGCTCGACGCGAAGCTGAAGCGCCGCGTCATCAACGAGGGGCTCAAGCCCTACCTCGAGGACAACTCGCAGGCGTGGGAGATGGATGCGAGCGGAAATTATCACCTGCCGCAGCCGCGGCGGGGCAAGCCGCTCGCCGCGCAGGAGGCCCTGCTCGAGCAGCTTGCGCGTACTCAGGCATCCTGAACCGCACAGGCGGAACGGGACACAGGGAAGCCTGGCGGCACGCCGGCAGCTGGCCATCCACCGGCAACCGGCTAACATGCTCCATGCCGGGTTGCTATTGCGTCCTCGCGCCGATGCCACGCGGCCATCATGTCGCCCCATCATCCTGCAACGGAAATCGAGCTGAAGCTCCGGGTGGCGCCCGACGCCATCCGCCGTCTCGCGGCGCACCCGCTCCTGAAAGGCGAGGGACGTCCCGTCACGCAACGGCTGCGCAGCATCTACTACGACACGCCTGCGCTCGATCTTCTGCGCCAGGGCATCGCGTTGAGACTCCGGAAGGAGGGCGACGCATGGGTTCAGACGGTCAAAGGCGGGGGATCGGTCCGGGCCGGGCTGCATGAGAGGGCCGAGTCCGAGGCACGCGTCGGCGGGCCCGAACCCGACCTCGCCCGGATCGAGGACATGACGCTCGCCCGGGCATTGCATCCGCCGCGCATTCGCGACGAGTTGAAGCCCGTTTTCGTCACCGATTTCCGGCGCAGCCGCCGGCTGCTCGCGCCCCGGGAAGGGACCACCATCGAAGCCAGCATCGATCGAGGGGTGATTCGCAGCGGGGAGCACGTAAATCAAGTGTCGGAGCTCGAGCTCGAGTTGAAAACCGGAGACCGCCGGCAGCTCTACGAGCTTGCCCTGAAGCTGCAGCACGACGTGCCGCTGGCTCTGGAGAGCCGGTCCAAGGCAGCGCGGGGCTACGCGCTCCATGGCCCGGAGCAGCCGCGGCCGGTGAAGGCGCGGGCAGCAGTGCTCGATGCGAAAATGTCGGTCGGCGACGCGTTCAAGGAGGTCATGTGGGCAGGTCTTGTCCACCTGCATGCCAACGAGGGCGGCATGCTGACGGGAGCCGACCCCGAGTTCGTGCACCAGATGCGCGTGGCGCTGCGCCGCCTGCGCTCGGCGCTCGGCGTATTCTCGCCGCCGGTTCCCGAGGCGGAGACGGCGCCCCTGGCGAAGGAATTGAAATGGCTCGCGTCGTGCCTGGGGCCCGCCCGCGATTGGGATGTATTCGCCACCGAGACCCTGCCGCCCATCGAGGCAGAGTTCGGCGCGCACGGCGAATTGCGCGCATTCAGCGCACGCTGCGGCGAGCTCCGCCGCCAGGCGAATGCAAAAGCACGCCGCGCCGTGCGTTCACCGCGCTATCAGCGCCTGGTCCTGAGGCTCGCCGGCTGGATTGACGCGGAGGAATGGCGCGGTGGGGAGCAAGGAGCGCCGCCCGGCGACGCGCTTCAGAAGCCCGTCATGGAATTCGCGGCGGCCGTACTGGAGAGGCGCTATCAACAGGCGCGAAGGCGCGGGCGCCGGCTCGCCGATCGGTCTCCCGCGGAGCTTCACAGGCTGAGAATCGCGATCAAGAAGTTTCGCTACGCGACGGATTTCTTCGCGAGCCTCTACGAGGAGAAGAGCGCCGGCGAAGCGCTCAAGCGCCTGGGCGATCTCCAGGACATACTCGGGGCCATGAATGATGCCGCGACGGTGGCCGGGCTGATGAGACAGGGTTTCACGGGAGCGCGGGGCACGCGCGTACTCGAGGCGAAAGGCATCCTCCTCGGGTGGAGCCGGGGTCGCGCGGTGACGCTCAGGCGCGAGCTGAGACGCGCGTGGAAGGCGTTCCGCGCCGCCGAGAGGTTCTGGTAGGCGCCAGAGTTTCCTCCCGATGAGAACCGTTATCCAGAGCCAGACGAAGCCCGGTCACTGGTCACCGGTCACGGGTCACGCCTTATGGATCTGATATTGTGGCGGCACGCGGATGCCGAGGACGGCATTCCGGATGAGGCGCGCAAATTGACCGCCAGGGGCGAGAAGCAGGCGCGTCGCGTCGCGAAATGGCTGACGGAGCGCGTGCCCGAAGGCACGCGGGTGCTCGTCAGCCCTGCAAGGCGCGCGCAACAGACGGCAAAAGCGTTCTCCAGGGATTTCGAGACCTCCCCCGAGGCGGGCACGGGAACAACGCCGACCGCGTTGCTGAAGGCGGCGGGATGGCCGGACCGGGGCAGCACCGTCATTGTGGTCGGACACCAGCCGGTGGTGGGCCAGACAATCGCGCTCCTGTTGACCGGCGAGGCGAGCGACTGGGCCTTCAGGAAAGGGGCCGTCTGGTGGTTGTCGAGCCGCGGGCGAGGTGACGTCGCCGTGCTCGCCGTCATCTCACCGGACCTGGTTTAACAGCTTTTAACCGCCAAGGCGCCAAGCACGCCAAGAAAAATTATACGGACGAAAACCCGGAAAAGACCCGTTGACCGGCCGAGATGGCGAGGGGAGAAAGAAGATCGTGATCGCTGCCTCCCGTTCGGATTTCCAGTAGCCGTCTTTCCCTGCCTTGCTTGCCGTGTTTCAGAATTCTTCTCGTTTTTCTTGGCGTTCTTGGCGTCTTGGCGGTGAAAAGGGGTTCTAGCTTGCGAGCGCAAGCTCGCCGGCTGCCTCGAATTCCTCGAGCTCGGGCATCCTCAACTCGAAGCCGATCCCGTCCCATTCGCGCATTTCGTCGAGCAGCGCCGTCGCGGTCAGCGGATTGCGGCGCAGCCATTCCTTGCCAAGCGAGACGCGGAATCTCTTGCCCTGGCGCCTGACCTGAAGCGAGGACGGCGCGACGTCGCTGCGGCTGCGGCAAAAGAGCGCCGCGAGGCGCATCGAGAAGACCATGTCCCAGCCGACGTCCAGCTCGTCTATCTGTTTCGCGATCTTGTGAAGCGAGCGCCGGTGCGCCTGTACGAGCAACGACAGGCGCGCCTGCTCGTCGCGCGAGAAGCCCGGCATGTCCGCATTGCCGACGATATAGGCGGAGTGCTTGTGGTAGCCGCCGTACGCGACAGATATGCCGATCTCGTGCAGCTTCGCGGCCCACGCTACGCCTTGCACTGCGGCCTCGTCAGGCTCGCCCGAGTCCGCGTTGAGCTTGCGCAGCACGGTGTAGGCGAGCGTCCCGACCCGGCGCGCCTGCAGCGCGTCGACGTGATAGCGGTGCATGAACTGGGCGACGGTAATGTCTCTCATGTCCTTGTGGTGGAAGCGCCCGAGAAGGTCATAGAGGATCCCCTGCCGCATGGCGCCATTGGCCGGCACCATGTGCTCGATATCGAGCTCGGAGAAAACGGCGTTGAGGATGGCGACCCCGCCCGGCAGGACCGGCACCCGGTCCCGCCGCAGCCCGGCGAGCTCCGCGCGCTCCATGTCGCCCGCCTTGATGAAATAGGAGCGCAGCCGGTCGAGACCGGCGGGGGTGATGCCTTCTTCCTCGAAACCGTTCTTGCGCAGGATCTCCTCGATGGCGCGTATCGTGCCGGAGGATCCCACCGCCTGCTGCCAGTTGCCACGCGCAAACTGCGCCGCCATGTGCTGCAGCTCCCCGCGCGCGGCAAGCTCGGCCTGCTTCATCCCGGCCTTCGTGATCTTTCCGTCCGGGAAGAAGCGCAGGCTGTAGCTCACGCAGCCCATGAAAAGGCTCTCGAGCCGCAGCGGCCGGTAATGCGCGCCGATGATGAACTCGGTCGAGCCACCGCCGATATCGACCACCAGCCGCCGCTCTTTCGAAGCCGGCAGCTCGGGAGCCACCCCGATATAGATCAACCGCGCTTCCTCGCGGCCGGCCACCACTTCGATCGGGAAACCGAGGGCGGCCTCGGCCTTCTTCAGGAAGCCCGCCGCGTTTTTCGCGACGCGCAGGGTATTGGTGCCGATGGCCCGTACCGTGCGGCGGTCGAGCCCGCGCAATCGCTCGCCGAAGCGCTTCAGGCACGCGAGCGCGCGCTCGGCCGTCTCGTCATCGAGACGCTTGTCCTGCGTGAGCCCTGCACCGAGGCGCACCGGCTCGCGCAGCGAATCGAGGGGGTAGATCTGGTCCCCGACAACCCGCGCAATCTGGCAGTGGAAGGAGTTTGAGCCGAGGTCGACCGCGGCGAGCGTCGAGTACTCGGTCATTTGCGGCGGCGGGCGGGGCGCAGGCCCCGGGCGTGTCGTGCTGCAGGCAGGAGAGAGGGTATCGCGAGCTCCCGCGAGCAATCCCGGCAGCGGGCAGTCGCGGTAACGCTATGTGCTGGCAGCTGGCATCTCCTCCCGGTGGCGCGCGCCCAGTATAAGGATTCCCGGGCTGCGAGGCTAGCGCAGCGCCGTTTCCCCTTGCTGCGGCAAGGCCTCGCGCTCGAACCCCTCCACGCCGGTATGCCTCACGTCCTTGCCCTTCACCATGTACACGACGTACTCGGACATGTTCTTGGCGTGATCTCCGACGCGCTCGATCGCCTTGGCGATGAAGAGAATCTCTATCGCGTGCGAGATCGTCCGGGGATCCTCCATCATGAACGTGATGAGCTGGCGCAGGATGCCGCGAAAGGAATCGTCCACCTGTTCGTCCTGACGGACGACCTTGGCGGCGACGGCGAGGTCGAGCCGGGCAAAGCTGTCCAGGGCGTTGCGCAACATGCCGCGCGCGATGTCGGCCATGCGACCGACGTCGCTCATTCTCGGGATGTAGGGCCGCTCGGTCTCGTAGAAGAGCTGCGTCATGCGCGCGATCTTGGCCGCCTCGTCGCCGATGCGCTCGAGATCGGTGATCGTCTTGACCACCATCATCAGCATTCGCAGGTCGACCGCCGCCGGCTGGCGCCGGGCGATGATCGTGCTGCACTCCTCATCGATCGCCACCTCGAGGGCGTTCACGCGGTGGTCCTCGTCGACCACGCGCTTGGCAAGCTGAATGTTGCCGCTCGTGAGGGCGTCCATCGCGCGCACGATCTGCTCCTCGACCGTGCCGCCCATCTGCAGCACGCGCGCGCGGACGGCCTCGAGCTCGGCATCGAACTGCTTGAGCGTATGTTCAGGCATGGCACCGCTCCCCGTGACACGGAACCCTTAACGATAGCGGAGAATTATGACACCTTTGTGCTGCCCTGGCATCGCGCTCAGCGCGCGATTCGCTCGACGCCCCGGGTTGTCCCGAGCAGCAGAACGTCGGCCCCGCGGCGTGCGAAAAGCCCGTTCGTGACCACGCCCGCGATCTGATCGAGCCTTGCCTCGAGCTCGGCGGGCGCCGTGATGGTGAGGTGATGGACGTCGAGGATGACGTTGCCGTTGTCGGTCACGAAGTCCTTGCGCCACACGGGCGTGCCCCCCAATTTGACGAGCTCGCGGGCGACATAGGAGCGCGCCATCGGTATCACCTCCACGGGCAGCGGGAACTTGCCAAGCACCGCGACCCGCTTTGACTCATCCGCGATGCACATGAACTTTTGCGCCACCGCCGCCACGATCTTCTCCCGCGTCAGCGCGCCTCCGCCGCCCTTGATCATGGCAAGCCCGTCCGTGATCTCGTCAGCCCCGTCCACGTACACCGCCAGCTCGTTGACGCCGTTCAGATCGAAGACCGGGATGCCGATGGCCTTGAGGCGCTGGGCGGTTGCCTCGGAGCTGGCGACGGCACCGTCAAGTCGGCCCTTGATCCTGGCGAGCTCGGCGATGAAGTAGTTTGCCGTCGAGCCCGTGCCCACGCCGACGATGCAATCGTCGGGAACCTGCGCGATCGCGGCCTTGGCCGCGGCCTGCTTCATCTCGTCCTGCGTCATGGCGGGGATGGTAAGCGGTAAACGGTAAGCGGTAAACTGTAACGGGTAAGCGGTAAGCGGTCACCGCTCACCGCTCACTGCTCACCGCTCACCGCTCACCGCTTACCTGTTGTTGGCATTCCTGCTACGCTTCGTGCTCGCGCCAAAGCCCCCCGGTCATGCGGAAGAACGATTACCTCGAGCGCGTGCTGAACGCGCGTGTCTATGACGTTGCCGTCGAGACGCCGCTCGAGCTCGCGCCTGCGCTCTCGGCGCGCCTGGGGAATCGCCTGCTTCTGAAGCGGGAGGACATGCAGCCGGTGTTCTCCTTCAAGCTGCGCGGTGCCTACAACAAGATGGCGAACCTGCCGCCTGCCGCGCTAAGGCGCGGGGTCATCGCCGCCTCCGCCGGAAACCACGCTCAGGGCGTCGCCCTCGCCGCCCAGAAGCTGGGGTGCGCGGCGACGATTGTCATGCCGATCACCACGCCGCAGATAAAGGTCGCTGCGGTGAAGGCGCGTGGAGGGAAAGTGGTGCTACACGGGGATTCGTACGACGAGGCTTATGCACACGCGCGCGGGATCGAGCGCCGCGAGAACCTCACCTTCGTGCACCCCTACGACGACCCGGACGTGATCGCAGGCCAGGGCACCATCGCCATGGAGATCCTGCACCAGCACGCGCAGCCGATCGACGCCATCTTTGTGGCGATCGGCGGCGGGGGGTTGATCTCCGGAATCGCCGCGTACGTAAAGCGCCTGCGGCCCGAGGTGAAGGTGATCGGCGTTCAGCCCGAAGATGCCAATGCGATGTACCGGTCGCTCAGGGAGGGGCGGCGCGTGAAGCTCGCGCATGTCGGCCTCTTCGCCGACGGCGTCGCGGTGAAGCAGGTGGGGCGGGAGACGTTTCGCCTGTGCCGCGAGTTCGTGGACGACGTCATCCTCGTCGACACCGATGCCATGTGCGCGGCGATCAAGGACGTGTTCGAGGACACGCGCGCCGTGCTCGAGCCGGCCGGAGGGCTTGCCGTCGCGGGCGCAAAGGCGTACGTCGAGCGCACGAGGGCACGGGACCGCACGCTCGTTGCCGTCGCCTGCGGGGCCAACATGAACTTCGACCGGCTGCGCTTCGTCGCCGAGGAGGCCGAGCTGGGCGAGAAGCGCGAGGCCATTCTCGCGGTAACGATACCGGAACGCCCGGGGAGCTTCCGTGAGTTCTGTTCGCTCGTCGGCGCTCGCAACATCACCGAGTTCAACTACCGCTATGCGGATCCGGGGCAGGCGCACGTCTTCGTCGGGATCCAGGTCCAGGACCGCGGCGAGAAGGAACGGCTGATCCGCAAGTTGCGGCGGCGGGGGCTCAAGACCCTCGATTTCAGCAATAACGAGCTCGCCAAGCTTCACATCCGGCATACGGTGGGGGGGCGGGCGCCAGGGCTCGAGAACGAGATCCTGTACCGATTCGAGTTCCCGGAGCGCCCGGGCGCGCTCATGGACTTTCTCACCGCGATGAGCCGCGGCTGGAACATCAGTCTCTTTCATTACCGCAACCATGGCGCCGACTACGGGCGCGTCCTGGTCGGAATGCAGGTGCCCGCCGGGGACAAGGGAAAATTCCGCCGCTTCCTGGAGCGGGTGGGCTACCCCTGCCGCGAGGAGACGCGCAATCCCGCCTATCGCCTATTTCTCGCCTAGCAGCCTGTCGGGCCTCGCCGTCGGACAGGCTGCTAGGCGAGAAATAATGGGGCCGCACACGGCCCCGGCTGGAAGCTATCTCAAAAACAATAATAATCTTCCTCTTTGAGAGGGTTTTTGCGACCGGTTTTGGGTTTCCCGTATTCCCAGTGCCGGTTTTGCGTTAGGACTTTGTCGGCCTTAAGGCCGACAAAGTCCTGGGAAAACGGGATAATATCGGGACTCCAGAGCGATAAGCCTCGAATTTCAAATGAAAAGTTTGACCGGACTGGCGTTGTTCCTGTTCCTGCTTGCGGCACAGGCGGCGGACATGGACAAGGATTTTCTGGCGACCGGCGAGGCGTTCCGGACAGGCAACGCGGTCCGGCTCGACGCCTATGCGAAGCGCCTGCGCGGGCACCTGCTGGAACCGTACGTGCTCTACTACCAGCTCCGGATGCGCCTGGAAGACGCGAGCCCGGAGGAAGTAAGAGCCTTCGCCGCCGCACATCATGACAGCCCGCTCTCGGAGCAGCTGCGCGCGGAGTGGTTGAAGGTGCTCGGCCGCACGCAGCAATGGGATCTTTTCGACGAGGAGTATCCCAATCTCCGCGACGCGGACATCGAGCTGACCTGCTATGCGCTCCAGTCGCGCGCGCGCGCGTATCCGGAGGAGACGCTCGAGGAGGCGCGGCCGCTTTGGTTCGTTCCCCGGTCCCTGCCGGAGAGCTGCTCCCCGCACATGAACGCCCTCAGGACATCCGGCGCGCTGTCGCCCGACGACATCTGGACGCGGATCCGCTATGCGCTGGAGGCGGGCCGCGTCAGCCGCGCCCGTCAGCTTGCGCGTTACCTGCCGCCCGGGGAAGCGCCCGCGCCGCGCGTGCTCGAGGCCGCCAGGTCGAATCCGGCGGGCTACCTCGAGCGGAGGCGCTTCAACCTCAAGTACCGCGGCGGCCGGGAGAGCGTCATGTTCGCTGCTCATCGGCTTGCGCGGACATCGCCCTCGCAGGCGGCTCGCCACTGGTCGAGCCTCGAGGACCGGTTCAGCCCGCAGGAGCGTTCCTATGTCTGGAGCCTGATAGGTTATCTGGGCGCGCTCGCCCACGATCCCGGTGCCCTCGAATGGTACGCGCGCGCGGGCGAGAACCTGTCCGACCGGCAGCTGGCGTGGAAGGTCAGGGCGGCGCTGCGCGCGCGGGCGTGGACCGAGGTGCTGGCCGCAATCGATGCCATGACCGAGGCGGAAAGCCAGAAGAGCGCCTGGCGCTACTGGAAGGCGCGCGCATTGGTCGAGGAAGGGCGCACGGGCGAAGCCGAGAGAATTCTCAAGCCGCTTGCGACCGAGTTCAATTTCTACGGCCAGCTTGCCGTCGAGGAGCTCGGCGGCAGGATCGAGGCGCCGCATGTCGCCTACCGCCCGTCGACCGCCGACGCTGATGCGATAGGTGAGCGCATCGGCCTGCAGCGCGCCCTCGAGCTCTACCGGCTCGGGCTGCGGATCTATGCCGAGCGCGAGTGGCTGTGGGCGATTCGCGGCTTCGACGACCGGCAGCTGCTTGCCGCAGCGGCGCTCGCCCAGCGCCACGGGAACTATGAGCGCGCGATCAGCACGGCCAACCGCACCATTTCGCTGCACGATTTCGACCTGCGCTACCCCGCGCCGTACCGCGAGGTCCTGCAGGTGCACGCCGAGCAGTTCTCGCTCGAGGAGGCATGGCTCTACGGACTGATCCGCCAGGAGAGCCGCTTCGTCGCGAACGCGCGGTCGCGGTCGGGGGCGAGCGGACTCATGCAGCTCATGCCGGGAACTGCGCGCTGGGTGGCGCGGAAGCTGGAGCTGAAGAACTGGCGCTGGTCGCGCGTGACCGACGTCGACACCAACGTCAACCTCGGAACCTACTACCTGCGCCATGTCCTGGATAGTCTCGATGGCCATACCGTGCTCGCATCCGCCGGCTACAATGCCGGGCCGCGCCGCGCCCGCAACTGGCGTCCGGACGCGACGATCGAAGGCGCCGTCTACGCCGAGACCATCCCGTTCAACGAGACCCGCAACTACGTCAAGCGGGTCATGGCCAATACGACCTATTACGCGCATAACTTCAGCCAGGAGCTGCAATCGCTCAAGCAGCGCCTCGGCATCATCCATGCGCCAGACCCGGTTGGGGAAAAGCCGCTTGGAGACGCGCCCTAGCCCAAAGTCAGAAGGCAGAAGGCGGAAGGCAGAAGGCGGAACCCCGCGGGTAGTTTTTGGATCGACGATGGAAGTTACGACGGTTGCGATGATCGGCGGCGCGGGTTTTGTCGGCCGGCATATCTGCTACCGGCTTGCGGCCGAGGGCTACCGGGTGCGCGTGGCGAGCCGCGACCGCGAGCGCGCCAAGGACAGGCTCATCTTCCTGCCGACGGTCGAGGTCCAGACCGTCAACGTGCACGATCCGCGGGAGCTTGCCGCGTTCGCGCACGGCGCGGACGCGCTGATGAATCTCGTTGGCGTTCTGCACGAGGGTCGCGGGAATGCTAGTTTTCAGGCTGCGCATGTCGAGCTCGCCGCCAAGGCGGTGAGCGCATGTCGCGAGGCCGGCGTGCGGCGCCTGCTCCACATGAGTGCCCTGCAGGCGAGTCCTGACGGTCCCAGCCGATACCTCCGGAGCAAGGGGGAGGCCGAAGCGATCGTGCGCGCTTCCGGCCTCGCGTGGACGATGTTCCGGCCCTCGGTCGTCTTCGGTAACGGCGACAGCTTCCTCCGCCTGTTCGCGGAGCTGCTGCGGTTCCTGCCCGTGGTGTTTCTCGCCTGTCCCAGCGCGCGTTTTCAGCCGGTGTTCGTCGAGGACGTGGCGGCTGCTTTCACCCGGAGCCTCGTGGAGCCCGAAAGCGCGGGCAAGAGTTACGATCTGTGCGGACCGAAGGTTTATCGCCTGCGCGAGCTGATCGAGTTTGTCGGTGCCGTGACCGGACGGCGGCGTCCGGTCATAGGCTTGAACGACACGCTGTCCTATTGGCAGGCCTTTGCCATGGAGTGGATGCCGGTCAAGCTGATGACGCGCGACAACTTTCGCTCGATGCAGGTCGACAGCGTGTGCGAGTGCGAGTTTCCGTTCGGCATCGAGCCGGCCGCGCTCGAGGCGATCGCGCCCACCTACCTCGCGCAGCGCACGCCGCGCCAGCGCTACCAGCGGATGCGCAGCCGGGCCCGCCGCGATTGAACGGCTGATGAAGATTTATTGCGTGGGCGGCGCGGTCCGCGACGAGCTTCTCGGACTGCCGGTCAAGGATCGCGACTACGTGGTAGTGGGCGCAACGCCCGAGGAGATGCTGCAGCGGGGGTTCAAGCCGGTGGGGAAGGACTTTCCCGTGTTCCTCCATCCCGCGACCCACGAGGAATACGCCCTCGCCAGAACGGAGCGCAAGATCGCCCGCGGCTATCACGGATTCGAGTTCCACACCGCGCCGGATGTCACGCTCGAGCAGGATCTCGCCCGCCGCGATCTCACCATCAACGCGATCGCACGCGATTCGCAAGGGAAACTCATCGATCCGTTCAATGGCGCGTCCGACCTGAAGGCGGGCGTGCTGCGCCACGTCGGGCCGGCGTTCGCCGAGGATCCCGTGCGTATCCTGCGCGTGTCGCGTTTCGCGGCACGCCTGGGTTTTCGCATCGCTCCTGAGACGCTGGCGCTCATGAGACAGATGGCGGAAAACGGCGAGGCGGACGCGCTCGTCGCCGAGCGGGTCTGGCAGGAATTCGCGCGGGGTCTCATGGAGTCGCAGCCCTCCCGCATGATCGGCGTTCTGCGGGAATGCGGGGCGCTCGCCCGGGTCATGCCGGAGCTCGAGACGCTGTGGGAAGACCCCGATGCGGGGCGCGATGCGTTGCGCGCGCTGGACGCCTCGGCGCGCGCCGGAGAGGCGCTCGAAGTCCGCATTGCCGCCCTTGCCCGTTCGCTCGATCCGCTGGCGGTCGAGGCCCTCGCGGAGCGCTTGAAGATGCCGGCGGACAGCCGCGATCTCGCGCTGCTTGCGGCGCGCTACGGAAACAGCATTGCCGACGCCGGTGAGCTCACCCCGGAGGAGCTCTTCGAGCTGTTCGAGGCGACCGACGGGTTTCGACGGCCGGAGCGCTTCCATTCCCTGGTGAGAGCGGCTCTCGCCGGCGAGGCGGGCGCCGAGCCGGCCCGAGTCCGGCTCGAGCGCGCGCTCGCCGCCGCAGCCGAGGTCGACGCCGCGGCGATCGCCCGATCAGGCGCGACGCCGGCGGAAATCGGCCGCCGCGTTGCCGAAGCACGCCTCGCCGCCATCCGCCAGACCCTGGAAGACTGGCCCCATCACCCATCACGATCAAGGGAAGACGATGATTGATCTGTATACGTGGAGCACACCCAACGGGCGCAAGGTTTCCATCATGCTGGAAGAGCTGGGGCTCGCGTACCGGACGCACGCCATCAACATCGGCAAGGGCGACCAGTTCAAGCCGGAGTACGTGAGAATCAATCCGAACAGCAAGATCCCGTCAATCGTGGATCCGGACGGGCCCGACGGGAACCCCGTCGCAATGATGGAATCGGGCGCGATCCTGATCTATCTGGCGGGGAAGACCGGGAAGCTCCTGCCCGAATCGGTCCGCGCCCGCTATGAAGCGCTGGAGTGGCTGATGTTCCAGATGGGCGGCGTCGGCCCCTTCTTCGGGCAGGTTCATCACTTCCTTCGTGCCGCCAAGGAAGCGGTGCCCTATTCGATCGAGCGATACGTAAAGGAGACGCGCCGCCTCTACGGGGTGCTCAACGATCGGCTCAAGGAGCACGAATACCTCGCCGGCGAGTATTCCATTGCGGATATTGCGACCTATCCCTGGACGGCGCGTTACGAGTGGCACAAGACGCGCCTCGAGGATTTTCCACACGTGAAGCGCTGGTTCGACGCGATTTCCGCGCGCCCAGCGGTACAGCGGGGAATGAAGGTTCCGTCATAAACTGAGGTTCCCTCGGTTTTTCGCCTTCCAAGGCAGTGGCATTGAGCCGCGGTCTTCCGCTCATGCTGCGTCGTGATCCAGTCCTGGCTGATATTACCGATCGGGAAAATACCTGTTTAAGAGGCGTTCGGCTTGCTCTTCTTTTCCCGATCGGGAATATTCTTCTTGACTCATAGCTGACTGGCGCATATATTCCCGATCGGGAATACTCATATCTGGGCCAGCCATGCCAACGACTGTCGCCACGACGGACCTCTCCTCGGTCAAAGACCTCGGAAGGGCGATCCGTGAAGCCCGTGTCGCAATGAAATTGCGGCAGGCAGAAGCCGCGCTTCTCTGCGGGGTAGGCGTCAGATTCCTTTCGGACCTGGAGCGAGGGAAGGAAACCGTGCGGCTGGGGCCGACGCTCAAGGTCATTCACGGGCTCGGGCTTGCCTTGACGCTTGGCCCTAGGAAGCCCTTCTGGACAAAAGATGGCGGACGCGCTTGACGTCTATCTGAACGAGAGCCTCGCCGGAACGCTGCGGGAGGAGAAAGGGCAGCTTTTCTTCGCCTATGAGAGCGCTTGGCTCGAGTCCGCGCAATTCATTCCCCTGTCAGTCACGATGCCGCGCCAGGCGGAGGAATTCACGGATGGGGTTACGCGCGCGTTCTTCGACAACTTGCTTCCCGAGGGAGACATCCGGGCGGCAATCGCGAAGCTCAAGCGCGTGTCGGAGCGCAATACGTTCGGACTGCTGCAGGAAATTGGCGGCGATTGCGCCGGGGCGATCTCGCTTTGGCCTAAGGGCGAGAAGCCGAGGGTGAACGAGGGGTACGCTGCAATCAGTGACGAGCGGTTGAGCAAGCGGCTCGCTGACATGCAGAAGCGCCCTCTGCTCGTCATTGACGATGAGCTTCGCCTGTCGCTGGCCGGCGCGCAGGACAAGCTCCCCGTTTCCTACGACGGAACTCAGCTCGCGTTACCCCGAGGGAGCGCGCCCAGCTCGCACATTCTCAAGCCCGGCTCTCCGGGCTTCGCGCACATGCCAGCGAACGAGCATTTCTGCATGCGCCTGGCTGCCGCGTCAGGGCTTCCAGTTCCGGAGGCCATGCTCCTGCGCAAAGGGAACCCGCTATATCTGGTGCAGCGGTATGACCGGTTAAGAGCACCAGACGGCGTCCTCACGCGAATCCACCAGATTGATTTCTGCCAAGCGCTCAATCTTCCGTCAAGCAAGAAGTACGAGAAGGAGGGGGGTCCGACTCTTGCGGCATGCTTCGACGTAATTGGCAAATACTGCGCCCAACCGGCAAGAGACCGGTTTGAGATTATTTCCTGGGCAATCTTCAACTATGTGGTTGGCAATGCCGACGCTCATGCCAAGAACCTTTCTCTCCTGATCACGCCGGCGGGTGTGTCACTGGCGCCCTTTTACGATTTGATCTCGACAGCAGTTTATCCAGATCTGACGTTGAAGCTCGCGCTGAAAATTGGTGGCGAGGATCGTCCCGATTGGGTTCAGGAGCGTCACTGGAGTTCGTTTGCCGAGCTTTCCGGAGCAAATCCTCGCATCGTATGGAGACGAATGGCCGAGCTATCAGACACCATCCCGGGAAAGGCCCGTGAGGTGCTTGCGGCACATGAATCAAGCGGGGAGGAACGCAAGATGTTGGAGAGAGTTTGTTCCATCGCGGAGAAGCGTGCGGCACGTCTTGCCAGGTTCAAAACCGTGCGACAACGCGCCTGAAGCCGAGATTAATCAAGGCCAACTCGGTCGGCGCCCGCAGGGGCTCTTATGTTCGGTAACGCACAGACCGCGTGTCGGGCAGCGCAGACACTGACAGTTCCGGCTCGTTAGCCCACGTCCCGATTCCCGCGCCGCGTAACGCGGGAGCCTTGGCACGCAAATCCTGGATTGGCGAAGCAGCAAGCAACGCAGGGGGCTTACCGGGACGGCAACACTTTGAGAGGTATTACCCATGACACCAGTAACGGAAGCGAAGTTAACGTATGGATTCTGGGGGATTGTCGGTGGGGGAGCCATCGCAATGATCATCGGCTTTAATTGGGGCGGGTGGACCACCTCCAGCACGACCCAGCAGATGAGTGACGAAGCGGTCCTGGCGAGCCGGGCGGCGATCTGCGTCGCGCAGTTCATGGACGCCCCGAACCATGAGCTGAAGGCCAAGGAATTTCAGGGAACAGATTCCTATAGACGATCCGAGCTCATTGAAAAAGGCGGTTGGGACAGGATGCCCGGGCAGGAGAAAGCGGTTTACGGGGTGTCGAGCGCATGTGTCACCGGGGTCGAAGCGCTTATCAAGACCGGGGCTTGATCGGCCGGAAACCGGGGTCCTGCAGCTTTAGGACTGCATGATTTCGTTTGCAGGCACGGCAGCCTGTTTGGTCTGAAGGTTTATAGCCTTTGGGGCAGGCGATGGCGCCGTGTCTGGTTTTTTCCTACCCGAGGGTCACGCGCACCTGGTGCGCTCGGCCGTCATCCATGAGCGGAACCCGTGTCGGGCCCGCCGGCAGCGTCCTGCCGTCCAGCTCGGCGTGCGCGACTCCACGGCAGACTGCATCGGGGTTCTCGACCGCGATCTCGTAGCGCGTGGAGCGGTAGTTGAAGACGATCTCGAAACGCGGCCACTCCCTGGGGATGCAGGGTGCGAGGAGCAGGAACGCTCCCTGTAGCCGGAGGCCGAGGATCGCTTCGATCCCGGCGCGGTACAGCCACCCGGCCGAGCCGGTGTACCAGGTCCATCCGCCGCGCCCGACGTGCGGGGCGACCGAATAGACGTCGGCGGCGACGGCGTAGGGCTCGACCTTGTAGCGCTGCAGGTCCGCTCGCGTGCTCGTGTGGTTGATCGGGTTCAGGAGCGAGAACAGGCGAGCCGCCTGGTCTCCCTGGCCGAGCGCGGCGAAGGCGATCACCGACCACGCGGCGGCATGGGTGTACTGGCCGCCGTTCTCGCGAATGCCGGGCGGATAGCCCCTGATGTATCCGGGATCGAGCGGCGTGCGATCGAAGGGCGGCGCGAGCAGCAAGGCGAGACCCTCGTTGCCGCGAATGAGATGCTCATCCACGGCGGCCATCGCACGCAGGGCACGAGGCGGATCCGCCGCCCCGGAGAGCACGCCCCAGGATTGCGCAATCGAGTCGATCCGGCATTCATCGCTCGTGGACGAGCCGAGCGGCGTCCCGTCGTCGAAATAACCGCGCCGGTACCAATCGCCGTCCCAACCCGCTTGCTCGAGCGCGGTTCGAAGCCGGGCGGTGTGGGCGAGCCATTTCGCGGCGCGCGTATGCTCATCTCGAGCCTCCGCCAAAGGCGCGAACGCCGCGAGCGTGGCGTGCAGGAACCAGCCGAGCCAGACGCTTTCCCCCTTGCCCAGCGCGCCGACCCGGTTCATGCCGTCGTTCCAGTCGCCGGCGCCGATCAGCGGCAGGCCGTGTTCACCGACGTCGAGGCTCCGGTCGAGGCCGCGGGCGCAGTGCTCGAAGAGTGTTGCGTTCTGGTCCGCGATCATGGGCTGGAAGTAGGCGTCCTGCTCGCCGGAGCGCAGCCGCTGGCCTTCGAGGAATGGAACGGGCTCGTCCAGCGCCGCGAGGTCGCCGGTCGTCTCGACATAATGTGCGGCGGCGTAGGCAAGCCATATCCGGTCGTCCGAGATGCGGGTGCGCACCCCCTGGCCGGAGGACGGCAGCCACCAATGCTGGACGTCGCCTTCGACGAATTGCCGGGCAGCGGCGCGCAGGAGGTGCTCGCGCGTCAGCGCTGGCCGCGACAGGGCGAGCGCCATTCCGTCCTGGAGCTGGTCGCGGAAACCGTAAGCGCCGGTCGCCTGATAGAACGCGGATCGCGCCCACATGCGGCAGGCGAGGGTCTGGTAGAGCATCCAGCGATTCAGCATGATGTCCATGGAGCGGTCCGGCGTTTTCACCTGAACCGTGCCGAGCAGATCGTCCCAATACCCGACGACCTCGCGCAGGCACCCGTCGAGATCGGCCGCCCGGTAGCGGGCGATCAAGGATCGCGCCTCGCCCGCTGTCGCCGCCTCGCCGAGGAAGAAAACGACTTCCACCGCGCCGCCCGGCTCGAGCTCGACCGGGGTTTGCAGAGCACCGCAGGGATCGAGGCCGGCACCGACCCGGTCCGAGAGGAGGACTACCCCCGTCAGCGCAGCCGGGTTGTCGAGCGTACCATTCCGGCCCAGGAATTCCCGCCGGTCGCCGGTCCAGGCGGTCTGCCTTCCGGAGAGATCCGCAAAGGCGACACGGGAACCGAAGGTCATGTTCCAGGGATTGCGCGCGAGCATCGCGCCTATCTCCCGATCGATCTCCGTCACGACCGAGAATGCAGAGGCGCTGCGCGATGCGCCGAGCACCCACTCGACATAGGCCGTGACCGAAAGCCGCCGGGATCGGCCCGACGTGTTCCGGATCGTCAGCCGGGAGATCTTGATGGGATCGTCGAGCGGCACGTACTGGAGCAGATCGAGCGCGATACCGTGTGCGGTGTGCTCGAATCGACTGTAGCCCTGGCCGTGCCTCGCGACATAGGGCGCGGCCTCGTCACGGATCGGCAAGGCCGTCGGTCCCCACAGATCGCCGGTGTCCTCGTCGCGCAGGTAGAAGATCTCGCCCGGCCGGTCGGTGACCGGGTCGTTCGACCAGGGCGTCAGCTGATTCTCGCGGCTGCTCAACGACCAGGTGTAGCCGCTGCCCTCGACCGCCACCTGAAATCCGAACGAGGGATTGGCGATGACATTGAGCCACGGGGCCGGCAGCCAGCGCCCGGCGCCGAGGAGGGTTACGTACTCCCGTCCGTCGGCGGCAAATCCGCCGAACCCATTGAAGAATTCGAGGTTCGGCGGCACCGCAACGGTCTGCGGGACGGCCGCGGGCGTCACGCGTCTCGGCGGGGGCGCAGCGGTGGTGCCCCCTCCCTGGAGACGGTCGAGCTGTTCCGACAGCGTACCGTTTCTTGCGATCAGCACGGCCCGGGCCATGGCGAGCAGCAGCGCGCGTGTCTCTGCCGAAACGAGATCCGCACGCAGCACGAACACGGCGCCATGCGCGCTGCCCGCTCCGGTCTGCGGTCGGGACTGGCTCGTGCGAACCAGCGTCTCCAGGGCGACCTGAAGGTCCTGGATATAGGAGGACGTCCGTTCGTTCAGGATGACGAGATCCACAGCGAGCTGCTTCAGGCGCCAGTATTCATGGGCTCGCAGCAACTGGCGGACGATGGCGACGTCCTCGATGTCATCGATCCGCGCCAAGACGATCGGGAGGTCGCCGGAGATGCTCTGAGCCCAGAGCACCGCCGGCCCGCCGCCGCCGCGGCGTATCGCGTCGGACGAGGGACGAAGTGACGGATCGGCGTAGAGCACGTGGCCGGCGAGACGCTGAAAGAGACCCGCCTGTTCCGCTTCGATGCCGAGATAGCTCAACTGCACTTGCGCCTGGGTCCACGCCAACGTGGCGGCACGGTCGAACGCGGTCGTGTCCTCGTGCTTGTCGATGAGGTCCAGCACCTCGGCGCGGGAGGACGCGACGACCGTCCAGAAGGCGATGCGCACCGTCCTGCCCGGCGCTATCCTTACGCGGCGGCGCAGCGCGAAAACGGCATCGAGGACGGTGCCGACCGTATTGGAGAGCGGCAAGCCATCCATCACGGCCATCGGTGTCCGGACTTCGCGTCCGCGCCCGAGGAATCGGGCGCGGTCGGTTTCGATCTCCAGCTCGCCCACCGTCTCGCCTTCCACCACGGCAAGATGCGCCGCCCAGATTTCGGGCTCGCCGGGCGAGCGCCGCCGCCGCGTCGCCAGGATGGCCCCGGCCTTGGCGAGATACTCGGTTTGCACGAAAAGCTTGGAAAAGCCCGGGTGCGCCGCGTCGGCAGCAGGTGGCGCCAGCACGAGCTCGACATACGAGGTGAGCTCGATGTCCCGGTCCCCGTTGCCGGCATTTGCGACGGATACGCGCCGCACCTCGGCGTTGTCCTCCGGCGAGACGACAACCTCGAGGGTCGTGGTGATGGCTCCGTCGCGCCGGACGAACTCGGCGCGGTCCTCGGTGAACGTGACGTCGTAGCTGTCGGGCTCGACGCCGCTCGGCTGGTAGCCCGCGGACCATACGTCGCCGCTCTGCGCGTCGCGCAGGAAGACGTAGGCGCCCCAGTCGTCGCGGGTGACGTCTTCGCGCCAGCGCGTGATCGCCGAATCGCCCCAGCGGCTGTAGCCCGAGCCGGCTGCCGTCAGCATCACCGCATAGCGGTCGTTCGACAGCAGGTGCGCCTCCGGCGTGGCCTCGTGCACGGAGCGCAGCCGCCGCACCGCCGGCAGCGCGAGCTCGCGCACCGTTGCCGCCGTCTCGACTTCCTCCGCCCTGGGATGAGCGACCGCGACATCGCGCGGCGTGCGTTCCTGCAGGAGCAGCTCCGTCGCCTGCACGATCGGCTCGGCATGAAACCGTGCCCGCATCTTCCCGTCGAGGAGAGCGTTGGCGATGCCGGCCACCGTCATGCCTTGATGGTGCGCCAGGAAGGCGCGGACGATCGCGACGTCTTTTCCCTCGGGCAGACGCGTGCGCGTGTAGTCCAGGGCCTCGTAGAAGCCGTAGCGGCCCTGCGCGCCCAGGGCGGCGAGGCGGGTGAAGTTACGCGCCGCCGCTCCCGGATCGACCATGGCCGCGAGCGCCGTCGCATAGGGCGCGACGACGGCGTTCTGGCTCAAGCCGCGCTTCAAGCCCAGGCCCGGGACGCCGAAATTCGAATACTGATAAGTGAGCTCCAGGTCGCGGATGTTGTAGGCGGACTCCGAGATGCCCCAGGGTATATCGAGCGTGGCGCCATAGCTCATCTGCCGGCGCACGACGAGCCGGCTCGTCTCCTCGAGCAAGCTGCCCGCCGGCGCGCGCATGACGAGCGACGGCATCAGGTACTCGAACATCGATCCCGACCAGGAGATCAACGCTGCGCCGCGTCCGATCGGCGTGACAGCGCGCCCGAGGCGGAACCAGTGCCGCGGCGGGACGTCGCCCTTGGCAATCGCCATGAAGCTCGCCAGGCGCGCCTCGGAGGCGAGAAGATCGTAGCAGCTCGGGTCGAGCGTGCCCTCCGCGACCCGATAACCGATCGATAGAAGCTTGCGCTCCGGGTCGAGGAGAAAGCCGAAGTCCATCGCGCCGGCCAGGGTCCGCGCCGTGGTCTCGAGCGTCGCGAGGCGCTGCTCCAGGGAGCGGGCAGCGTCGGCGCCCTGTGCAAGGTCGCGACGGTGACTCTCGATCGCCCCCAGGGTCGCCTCGGCCCAGAACAGCATTTCGGCGCTGGCATCGTCGCCGCGTTCGCTGGCCAGCGTTCGGGCGATGTCGACCATGGTGGCGCCCTGAGGCGCGAGCACCTCCAGGCGTGCAGCGATCATCTCCGCTGGCACAGGGGGTCGGAGGGGCGGGTCCTGCTCGAGCGCGGTGGCGAGGGCATCGAGCGCCTCGCCGAGCTGATGCCGCGTGATCGTCTGCGTGCGCCGGTCGTCGGGAAGTCCTTGCACCGTTTCGCGCGTGAGGGCGCGGCCGTCTTCGATCCCGGCGAACAGTTCAGGACCCGCCATCGGGCGGCCGATCCATTCCCGACAGGCATTCGCAAGGGCGATCAGGTGTCCGGCCAGATTGCCGCTATCCACCGAGGAGACGTATTTCGGGTCCAGCGGACGCAGGTCCCGCGTGTCGTACCAGTTATAGAAGTGGCCGCGAAACCGCTGCAGGCCGCTCATGGTCGCGAGTGTCGCTTCCAGCCGATCGACGGTATCGGTCGTCCCGGCCCACCCGAAGTCGCGGGCGCTGACCGTGGAGAGGAGATAGAGGCCGAGATTGGTGGGAGAGGTCCGGTGCGCGACCGTCGGCTTCGGGTCTTCCTGGAAATTGTCCGGCGGGAGCATGTGGTCCGTCGCCGTCACGAAGGTTTCGAAGTAGCGCCAGGTCTGCCGCGCAACCAGCCTCAAAGCGCGAGCGTCCGCGTCCGAGACCGACAGGCGCCCGGCCACGAGCGGCGACAGGCTCGTCCACAGAGCCACGGCCGGCGATGCGATCCAGGCGATCACGAACGGCGCCGCCAGCGGCCAGGCGTCGCTTCCGACCCACCACACGACGACCGCAGCGACGATTCCAATGATGACGCCACCCCGCATCCGCTCATAGAACCCGGGAAGATCGAGCCGGGGGCTCACCGTCGCCTGGCCGGCCGTGACCCAGTCGAGCAGGTGCTGGTGGCTCACGACCAGACGAAACAGCGTTCTTCCGATCGCATCCGTCATCAACCACGCGTGATGCGCGAGGAACACGAGCAGCAATGCGGTCAGGGACACGGCGAGCCGGACATCTGCGGCGAGCGCGCGCAGGTGGCTGCGTGCTGTGACCCGGGCACGTCGCGGCACGATCACGGCCAGAACGGGGAGCAGCGTCGACAACGCAATCGTCGACACAACGAAGCCGGTCCAGACGGCGGCGGCGTGAAGCGGCAGCGCCCATCCCGCCAGCAGGGCGATGAGGCTCGCCGGCGCCGACAGCGACCGCCGCAGGTTATCGAGCATCTTCCAGCGGCCGAGCAGCGGGAGCGCGCCGGCGGCGTCACCGCGCCCGAGTATCCACGGCAGCAACTGCCAGTCGCCGCGCGTCCAGCGGTGCTGGCGTGCGGCGGCGACGTCGTAGCGTGACGGAAACTCCTCGACCACCTCGATATCGGAAGCGAGGCCGGCGCGGGCGAAGGTCCCCTCGAAAAGATCGTGGCTGAGAAGGGTGCTCTCGCGCACGCGGCCATCGAGCGCCGCCTCGAAGGCATCGACGTCGTAGATGCCCTTGCCGGTATAGGAGCCTTCGCCGAAGAGGTCCTGGTACACGTCGGACACGGCGGAGGCGTAAGGGTCGATGCCGCTCGTGCTGGAGAAGATGCGCTGGAAGAGCGACCCCTCGCGACCGATCGGCAGCGAAGGCGTAACGCGCGGCTGCAGCACGCCATACCCTTCGACGACGCGCCGGGTGCCGGCATCGAGCCGCGGCTGGTTGAGCGGGTGCGCCATCTTGCCCACCAGTCGGTGCGCCGCTTCGCGCGGCATCCGGGTATCGGCGTCGAGCGTGATCACGTAACGGACACCGGCAGGCGGGGCGGCAGGCGGGGTGAACGGCGGCCCGCCGACGCCCACGAAAGTCGTATCGCCCGCGCCGCGGAGCAGCCGGTTCAACTCGTGGAGCTTGCCGCGCTTGCGCTCCCACCCCATCCAGCGCTGCTGCCCTTCGTTCCAGACCCGCCGCCGATGGAGCAGGAGAAAACGGTCCCCCCCGGGCGCCGGTCCATAGCGGCGGTTCAGACGGGCGATCCCCGCGGCGGCGGCCTCGAGGAGCGCGTCATCTCCTTCAACCGTCTCGGTCGCGGCATCCATCCAGTCCGCGAGCAGCGCGAAATGAAGCTCGCGTTCCGGACTGGCGAGGTGGTGGATCTCCAGGCGCTCGATTTGCCCCTCGATCGCGGCCTGCGTCGTGAGCAGAATCGGGACGGCGACCACCGTGCGCAGGTGCAAAGGTATGCCCGCGCGGAGCTCCAGGCCCGGCAGGATCGTCGCGCCGAACCCTCTCGTGACGCCCCGGCTCACGAGCGCCATCGCCGCATCGATCGACGGGATCAGCCCGAGAAGCGCGAGAACAACGAGCCATCCGTCGCCGACTCCCGCACCTGCCAGCGCCAACAACGGCAAGGAGAGAATGATCGCAGCGGCTACGCCGATGGTGCCGATATAGCCGCCGATGCCGATGGTTGCGGTGAAACGGCCGGGCCAGCTCCGCAGGGGAGCGCGAAATCCGACCCTTGCCTCGAACGCGCGACGCCCCCCGGCGATCAGGTGATAACCGGGATCGCGCTCGCGTCCGCCGGCACCGTCGCACACTGGTTGGGTCCGACGCTCCGGTGCGTTTGCGGCCAGAAGAGCCGCCCGCGCAATCTCAAGTTCGGTCAAATTCGAGCCGCGCGCGAGCTCCTCGATCGCGCTGCGGTAGAGGTTGCGCGTCGGAAAATCCATGCCTGCGAAATCGCTGCCGGACCGCAGCGTCTCGTCGACCAGGCTGACGTTCTCGAAGAGCACCGCCCAGTCGACGTCGGAGATGAGGCGCATGCTCGTGATGATGTTGCGGACCGTCACGTTCGTCGCACCTTGTCTTTGGTGCTCGTCATGCACGATCCGGTCGGCGGTCGTTCCCTGTGCCGCGAGGCGCTCCTCGAGCCACATCAGCGCCCGCGAGACCTTCGGATCCTGGTCTCGCAGCCGTTGCACGAGCTGGACGGCGAAGGCGCCCGGCAAGGATGCCCGCTCGTAATGCTGAAGGACCGTCCGCGCCGGCTCGGCTGCGTGCGCGTTCACTCCCAGGAGCCGGTCCGCCAGGGCGTCCGCTTCCTGGCGAGCCGCCCGGCTCGCCACGATGCGCTTCGCCCCGCGTCGAAGATTCTCCACGAGCACGATGCGCAGCGTGATCGCGACCGCCCATAACTCCCCGATGGTCAGCGGCTGAACGCGCTGGTAGGCGCGCACGAACCGGCGCAGCATCCCGGGATCGAAGCGGCTGTCCGTATGAGCGACAAAAGCCCAGGCTATGCCGAAGACCCGCGGATAGCCGGCGAAAGGTCCGGCCGCCAGCTTGGGCAATTGCCGATAGTAGCCGGGCGGCAGATCGTCACGAATGTCGCGGATCTGCTCTTCGACCAGGTGGTAGTTGTCGAGCAGCCACTCGGCGGCCGGCGTAATGGCACGACCCGCGCCGACCGCCTTGGCGATGGCGCGATACGCGACGAGCAGAACCGACTCGTTCTCCTTCAGCCGAACGGCGAGGGATCGCCCCGTCACCCGCCCCGCGGTGATGGGTTGGGCCGCCGCAAGGCTCTCGGCATGTTGCTCGAGGCGCTCGATACTGAAGAGCTCCTCGCGGATGGACTCTTCGTTGTCCCATGGCGCAGCCCGCGACGCGCGCCCGAAAGCGCGAAGAATTGCCGAATTCAATTGCGACGCGAAGAAGGTGCGTCAGATCGCCGAGCAGGTGGCGGCCGGGCACCAGGAAAAGCGCGGTGGTCGCCGCGCTTATCATCAGCTGCCGTTCTCGCAGCACAGCGGGCGAGAGCCCGTGGCAGCGCCCGCGAGCCGTTGTTGAACGTCGTCATGATTTCGTCTTTTTCATTCTTGATTGTCCCCGGGCGGACGGCAGGGCTGGCCCATCGAGGGGCTCGTCGTCAAACTTTTGCTTTTAATTGAAATACTCGCCGTCGCCCGCAATGGAATACCACGGCCACCCAGACTAACCGGGTGGCCGTGCGCCGTATGTGCGCTGGCGAACAGAACAAGCGATTTCCAAGGGCGATCATTGCCGCAACGACGGGGACTTCAGCGGCCGGTGTTTCCATCGGGGAGCGCGAGGGACCGGGAGTTGGATGGTGTGATGATCCCGCAACGCTCCTCGTGACGAGCCGGCTTCATTAACCGCGTGTATGGGGAACGGCAGGAGATTGACATGAATCGGGATCGCCTCGAAGGCAAGTGGAAGCAGTTGAGCGGGCGCATGAGAGAACGGTGGGGCACGCTGACCCACGACCACTTGAGCGTGGTCGCCGGCAAGCACGATCAGGCCGCGGGTAAATACCAGGAGCGATACGGTATCACCAGAGAGAAAGGCGAGCGCGTGCTCGCGGAGTTCCTGCGTCGCAACCGCGATTGGGATTCCTCCAGCCGGTAACCACAGGTCAATCCGGGTGCGGCGATGATGAAAACATCCCCGTCCATGCGATGGCGGGCGTGAAGGCCTGTGAGAAGTGATTTGCGGAACCAGTGGAGACCGTCATGATCATCAACAACCCCGTGATCCGTCTCGCGCTCAAAGCGATATCTGTTTGCGGCCTGATGGACCCGTCGCGCGAATCCGCCGCGAGCCGCAGCAACCGGGTTGAGGCAAGGGATTCGCCGTTTGTGCTCGTCGCGTGTGCCCCCGACGGCAGGTGGGGGGTGTTTCAGCAGGACTTCGACAAGCCGCGGGCCTTGTTCGACGAAATGCTGGAAGCCTGCGACTACGCAAACGAGCTTGCCAGGACCCGGACGGACTCGATGGTCCTGATCCGGAAAAGACGGGACTCTTCCGTCAACCCGGATTCATCCCTGGCGGCAGGAGCGATGTGAGCCCATTCCCATGGATCGCTCCCGGCGCGGCGATCACCGTGGGGCGGTTCCAGGTGCTCGGCGTGCGGGTTGTTCTTTCGCAAGAGCCGCGAAATCAACCACTCGATTGACGACGGCAGGATCCGCCCCTGGAAGGGCGGCAATGGCGGGGATCGACCGGAAGCGAAATCAGCTTGTCATCTTATCGGGGAGTAGCCGGTCCATTTCCTTTTTCACGACCGCGTAGCACTCGCAAACCCGCTTCTCCAGCTTCGGGCGGTCGAGAACGGTGATGTGGCCGCGGCTGTAGCGGATCAACCCTGCCTCCTGCAGTTTTCCGGCGGCCTCCGTGACGCCCTCCCGGCGCACCCCCAGCATGTTGGCGATCAGCTCCTGCGTCATGGCGAGCTCGTTCGAGGCCAGGCGATCCAGGCTCAGCAGGAGCCAGCGGCACAGTTGCTGCTCGACCGAGTGGTGCCGGTTGCACACTGCGGTCTGCGCCATCTGCGTGATCAGCGCCTGCGTGTAGCGCAGCGCCAGATGTTGCATAGCGCCACCCTGCTCGAATTCCCTTTTCAGCACCGCCGCCTTGAGCCGGTAGCCGTAGCCGGCGCTTTGCACCACCGCCCGGCTGGGCGTGCTTTCCCCACCCATGAACAAGGAGATGCCGATCAGACCCTCGTTGCCGGTGATCGCGATTTCCGCCGAGGCCCCGTTTTCCATGACGTAGAGCAGCGACACGATGCTGGTGGTGGGGAAATACACGTAGCCCTGAGGGCCACCGGACTCGTAGACCGCCCAGCC
>Ga0299906_10000348_pt1 | contig 45328 bp, 36 predicted proteins | sample RVTome_14_FD_200259 | JGI IMG/M metagenome (GOLD analysis project Ga0299906, IMG submission 200259) | Soil microbial communities from uranium-contaminated site in the Upper Colorado River Basin, Wyoming, United States - RVT145D125 (version 2) ... | reverse complement strand
CGGCCGTTGCGGCGCCCAGGATGTGCCCGGCATGACGGAATGTCAGCGTGGCGCCGCCAGGAAGCTGACTAGGCTTGCCGAAGGGGACGGTTGAGAAGAACTCAAGCGCGCGTTCCGCCTCGCGGACCCCGTAGAGCGGCAATGCCGGCTTATGCTTCGAGAAGCCCTTCCGGTTCGCGTATTCCGCGTCCCTTTCCTGAAGATGGCCGCTGTCCTTGAGGATCAGTTCGGCCAAGTCGCGGGTGGCGGCGGTGGCGAAGATGCGGCCGCGAAAACCGTCGCGCACGAGCTTCGGCAGATAGCCGGAATGGTCGAGATGCGCGTGGGTCAATACGACAGCGTCGATACTCGAGGGCTTGACTGGCAATGGTTCCCAATTCAGCTCTCGCAGGTTCTTCAGGCCCTGGAACAGGCCGCAGTCGATCAGGATACGCTTTCCATCATGCGTCAGGAGGTGTTTCGAGCCGGTGACGGTGCCTGCGCCGCCGAGGGAAGTTAGCGTGAGCATGGCGGCCTTCAGATAGAGGGTTGGAAGAGATCAGCAGGGTTGCCCCTGCCGTCGACTGCGGCGCGCTCGGCGGGCGTGAGCAGGTCTTTGCGCGACCATCCCGCGAGCGGCGCTGCGGCATCGATCAAATGCGCCCAGGAGCAGCGATTGGCGAACAGCATGCCGGCGACATCGAGCGTGCCGCCGCGGCTGATGTAGCCGCGCGCTACTGTCCGCGTCGGGCCGCCGTCCAGCCGCCGCAACAGGCCGAGCATCGGCTCGGGCCGCGTATGACTGACGATCAGGCGGAGAACGTGCGGAGGAAACAATACAGCGAGCTCCCCATCGCTGGCGGTAAAGGCCGCCTCGATCGCGTCGCGCGGCACTCGGAAGCGACCCGGTTCAACCATTGCCGTCACCATGGTCTTGAGGCCACGCGCTGAGAGGCGTCGTGACGCCTTTAGCGCCTCCTCGAGCTGGTAGGCTCCGATCGCCACGAACTGCAGCTCCGCGTCGCCCGCATCGCCTTCGACAGGAGCGGCGCCCTCGGTCACGAAACGGCCGGCCGTTTCGCCATCGAACCGATGCGGCATGTCGCGCTTGGAGACGATCACACACGCGACCTGACCGCGACAGGCGTAGACCGACCGCAGCGCGGCCACCGCGCTGTTGGCGTCGACTGGAAACAGCACGCGCGCCGTATCCGACATCTCGCCGAGCAGTGCCTCGCCGATGGTCGGGTCCTGATGCGACTGCTCGTTCTTGGAGTTCTCCCAGGTATGGGAGGTGACGACGAGGGGCACAGCGATCCAGCCGGGCTCCTGACCGACCTCGCGCTGCCGCCGGGAGAAGACGATCTCCTGACGCAGGCCACCGAGCATCTTCATGGCGAAAGCCTCGTAGCTGACGATCAGGTTGAGCCCGCCCTTGTTGGCGAGCGCCGCGCCGGCCACCGCTTCCTCGTTCAGTGCAGTGATGACCGCACCGTCGACGGCATCGGCCACGCCAGGCTCCGGGATGTTGACGCGGTGCCGCAGGCGATCCAGCGCGGCACCCATGTGGTTCGAGCGCAGCTCGTCGGGATTGCCGACCCGCGGGCGCAGACCAGGATTGGCGTCGACGACGCGCACGAACCAGCGGTCGAGTGCGTGCATGGCGCAATCCGGCGGATCGCCTGCGCGGGTCCATTCGGGTTCGGGAAGCCGTGGCGACGGCGGGCGCCGCAAGGCAAGCGGATGCCGGCTTTCGAGCGGTCGGCTTTGCCGGTGGTGAGTCGCGAGTACGCCGACCGCGCGGTCGATCTCTTCTGGAGGTACGAAAAGCGCCGCCGAAGCTTGGTTGAAGGCGTTTCGAGCCACTTCATCGCGCGACGGATTGCCGTCGATCGGCAGGTTGTGCGCGGCATTGGTGCCAGCGCCTGGAAAGCCGAACCCCTTGACCGTCTCGGCAATCACATAGGGGATGGACGCGGGATGGCTGTGCCCGGCATCGGCAGCGAACCGCTCGAGACGTTTCTCGGCCGTGAGGATTGCCCAGGCAAAGGCGGCCGGGTCGCGGCCGTCGATGGCGAAGGGATCGAAGCCGTGGTGGCGAAGATGGGCGGCAAGCCAGTCGGAACCACCCTGCTGTGCGATCTGCGCGCGCTCCTCGATCCGCCGGCCGTTCAGAATCATCACCGGGATCGAAAAGCCGGAGTCCTCAGCGCGCCACCAGCGGGGGGTCCAGTCCGAGCCACGTTGCTCCTCGAAGGCGCCGTCGCTCAGGAAGGCGACAAGGCTCTCGCCCGGAAGCGGCATGTGGACATACTGCACCTCCGCGAAGCCGAGGTAGCCTCCCTCGGAGATGGCGCCTGCGGTGTTCGGGCCGGCGTGGCTGCCGAGCGGGACGGCGGGGCGGCCCTCGGCATCGATCGCATAGGAGTAGAAATCGGCGACAAGCCGCGACAAGCCAGCTTGCGACCGGTCGTAGCGGCCCTTCTGGGCTGGCGACACGTCGCCGGTGATTGCGTTGACGGCCTCGATCGCGGCGACGCAGTGGCCCTGCCCCATCAGCCATGATCGAGTCGTTCCGGTGATTGCGTTGGCGACGAGATAGCCGACGAAGGCGGGCACCATGTTGAGCGATCCGCCGGTGTGCCCTTCTGGCGTTGGTTTGAATGCCGCCGCCGGCAGCGGGGCACCGGAAAGATCAACGCGGCGAGCGTAGGTCATATGCGCGACGGTCCACATCGCCGCGCAGGTCAGGCGATCGCCGGCGGCGAGCAGGCTGTAGAGCATGTCGGCATCGGCAAGCCCGGATGCCGCCAAAGCTGCTATTCGCTCGACCGTTTCGGCGCCGTGCCGAATGGGCCCGTAGCCCTTGCTCCATCGCTCGAATGCAGTCGATCTCGATTCGCTCATGATTCCCGCCCAGTACTTGCCTTACCTGCACTTCTCCAGAGGGGCCTCGGCATCATCGTCCGGTCGTCCAGGGTGGCGGGTCGCTGGCCGGGAAGGAGGCGATGCCGGCCCGCTCGACCTCATCGAGCGGCTCAGGTGGCCGGCGGTGACGGACCAGGTTCTCTTCAGCCGCATCGGTGCTGGCAATAGCGGACGCAATCAATGGCGTGAGGGGAATGACATTGCTCGGATGCGGAACGCTGTCGCTGGAGACGATCCTCTGCGCGACCGCCTGAAGGCGCTCGTAGGAATCATCCGCGAAGACGCCGTGGATCACCGCGCAGATAGGCGGCGGCAGCCCCTGAAGCGGTAATTGCCGGGCCGCCTCGATGAGCGTGTGGCCTGAGGATGCGATATCGTCGACGAGGACCGGCTGACGTTCACTCCATTGCGACAGATCCGGGAGTTCGACATCGACGTGGCGATCTCCGTGCCGGATTTTGCGCAGCACCGCGTGGGGTGCGCCGATGCGTGAGGCGATGGCCGAGGCCCACTGTTCGCTCTCTTCGTCCGGGCCGATGACGAGCGGTGACTCCACTTCCGCCACGATCCAGTCCGCGAGAAGCGGCGCGGCATGCAGGGTCACGGCCGGGATCGTGTAGAGCGCGGAGAGTGCAGGATACCGATGCAGGTGCGGGTCGACCGTCACCAGCCGGTCCAAGGTCGAGGATAGCAGGCGGGCGAAGGTCCCTGACGTGACCGCCTCGCCGGGCAGGAAGCGACGATCCTGCCGCATATAGGCGAGATAGGGCGCAACCAGGGTGACTTTGCTCGCGCCCAGCGACTTGACTGCGTCTGCTGCAAAGAGGAGGCGCAGGAATCCGTCGTCCGGCCGCACCAGGGTGCAAACGAGATCGACGGGCCGGTTCGTGACGTCGGACAGAATCCGCACATAGGTTTCGCCGTCAGGGAAGCGCCGCGTCTCGATCTGGCCCAGCTCCCATCCTCCGGCTTCTGCCAGATGGCGGGCGAAGGTTTCGTTTCCGGGCAAGGGAACTATCAGTCGCATGGTCGCATGCTTGCTTGGTCGAAGTTTGCGATCATGTGCGCTTCCTGTAGAAACGCAGAAACTGAGCGTTTATCGCGACGATGATGGTGCTGGCCGACATGAAGACGGCGGCAATGGCCGGCGTCAGCAGGAAGCCGGTGCCGAAGGAGATGCCGGCCGCCATCGGGATGGCGATAGTGTTGTAGCCCGTCGCCCAGATGAGGTTCTGGACCATCTTGCGGTAGGTCGCACGTGACAGACCGAGGATCGCGGCGACATCGCGCGGATCGCTCCTGACCAGCACGACATCCGCCGATTCCACGGCAACGTCGGTGCCGGCGCCGATGGCGATCCCAAGATCGGCCACGACCAGCGCCGGCGCGTCGTTGACGCCGTCGCCGACCATGGCTACCTGAAGTCCTCGCGCCTGCAGTTCCTCGATCTTCTGTGACTTCTGATCCGGGAGCACCTCGGCGAAATACTCGCTGATGCCCAGTTCCTCGGAGACCGCCTGGGCAACCCCTTTGGCGTCGCCGGTCAGCATGACCGGGTTCACGCCGAGGCGCTTGAGCTCGGCGATGGCCTCCTTCGATTCCGGCCGGACGATGTCGGCGAGCGCGAACAGGGCGCGCGGTTCCTCGTCGCGGACCAGAACGACAACGGTCTTGCCCTGGGCCTCCAACTGCTTGAGACGCGGGTTGGCGATCGCCTTGCCCAGCCGGGCGAGGTGGCCGGGGCTGACGATGCGGATGTCCTGGCCATCGACCTTGGCGGCGATGCCCTCGCCGGTGATGTTGCGGACCTCGCTCGCTTTCGGGACCGTCAGGTTGCGGTCCCTGGCTTCGGCGACGATGCCGTGGGCGATCGGATGTTCGGACTGGCTTTCGGCCGCTGCGGCGAAGGCGAGTTCCTCGTTTTCGTCACCGCTGCCGAGCAGCACGATGTCGCTCACCCCGAAGCGGCCCTCCGTCAGAGTGCCGGTCTTGTCGAAGACCGCGGCATGGAGAGTCCGCGCCCGCTCGAAGGCGGCCCGGTCACGGATCAGAAGCCCGTTGCCCGCGCTCAGCGAGGTGCTGACGGCGACGACGAGCGGAACGGCAAGTCCGAGCGCATGCGGGCAGGCGACGACCATCACCGTTACCATCCGCTCGAGCGCGAACACGATCGGCGCATTGAGGACGAGCCACCAGACGAACAGCGTGCCGAAGCCCACGACGAGGGCGATGTAGGTCAGCCAGGAGGCCGCGCGATTAGCGACATCCTGGGTGCGCGACCGTGTCGCCTGAGCCTTCTTCACGAGGTCGATGACCTGAGCGAGATAGGTGGCATCGCCGGTGGCCGTCACCTCAATGGTCACGGCGTTGGCGCCATTGATTGCGCCGCCGATGGCGGTACCGCCGACGGTCTTTGAGACCGGTCGCGACTCGCCTGTCAGCATTGCTTCGTTGAAGCCCGACGATCCTTCGATGATTCTCCCGTCCACGGGAACCTTGGCGCCCGGACGAACAAGGACCCGGTCGCCCGGCTGCAGGGCGGAGATTGGAACCTCGTGTGTCGTGCCGTCGGCGTCGATCTTCGTTGCACTGTCGGGCAGCAGTCGCACCAGCTCTTCGAGGGCGCGTGACGCGCCCATAATAGATCGCATCTCCACCCAGTGGCCGAGAAGCATGATGGCTACCAGGGTCACTAACTCCCAGTAGAATGGTTCGCCCGGAAAACCGAAGGTCGTGGCGGCCGAGAAGAAATAGGCGGCCGAGATCGCCAAGGCGATCAGCGTCATCATTCCAGGCTGCTTCTTGCGTACCTCGGATGCAAAACCGCTGAGGAAGGGCCACCCGCCATAGACGTAGACGATGGTGGCAAGCCCGAAGAGCACGAGCACGTCCCCGGGAAATGCCAGCGACTCAGCAAGGCCGAGCCAGCGCTGGATCATCGGCGACAGCAACAGGACAGGCGGCGTCAGTATCAATGCGACCCAGAATCGGCGCCGGTAGTCCGCGACCATGGCGGCATGGTCGTGGCCGCCATGCTGCCCGTGCCTGGACTCCGAGGAGCCCGCCACAGTTGCCATGGCTGCATCCTTGCGGTCCTGAACCTCGGGCGACCTCGCCTCGTTGGCCATGGCGTGGCCGCGGTGCTTGTCGTGTTCATTCATGCTTCGGATCTCCGGTAGTCGATCTCTGGCGTTTTCCGGCGCCTTTGGGCTCCCTCTACTTCGGCGATGGCGGTAGCCGTCGGCGCCAGGCGCTGCCTCTTGTTCCGCATTCAAGCCCACGCCATGCCCGCTCAGACCGCAGGCCGTGGCAGTCTGCGCGGGCACTGGGGATCACTCCTCGATCTGTCGCACCAAGCCGGGATAGCGATTGAACGCGAGCTTCTGGACCAGAGAGTCTTCGATCGTCACGATCTCCGCGATGATGCTGCCGTCAGCCGCCGTGCCGATCTCGCCGATCTTAAGTCGCGGATTGTCGAGCTGGGCGAGTGCCTGCTCCAGCAGCGCGCGAACGCGGTCCGGCGTCATCTCCTCCTGCTTGCGCGGAACGCCAAGCAGCATGGACGGCCCTGGAACGGTGACCTGCGTATCGGCACTGGCGTCGGTGCTCGTCGCCGCCTGCATCATCGGGCACATGAAAATCCCCTCGCCCCCGGACATCTGATCCATCATTCCTTGCATCATCTGCTGCATCATCTGCTGCATCATTGGCATCGTCTCTGACGACATCATCCCGGGCATGCCTCCCTGCGTGCTCTCGGTCGGGGAGTCTTCCGGCGTGCCCGGTTGCGGTGGATTGCTCGACGATTCCTCGGGATGATGGGGGTCGGTGCTCTGGCTAGCCGCCTGAGCCAAGGCAGGCGATCGCAGAGTGACACCGTTGGGACCGCGACCGACGGCATAGGTTGCGACAACCTCGCGCGTCGCAGTGTCGATGACCGACACGGTGCTGTCTGCGATGTTGGTGACGAAGACGAGGGCCCCATCGTCGCTGACCGCGACGCCGTGCGCACCCCGGCCTGCGCGAACGATGTCGACGACGCTGCCTGTCGCCACTTCAATCACCGACACCCTGTCGTCGGGCTCTTCCTCGGTACCCTGATTGGCGACATAGACGAACTTACCGTCCGGCGTTGCATGAAGCTGGATTGGATTCCGGCCGACTTCGATGGTCCCGATCAGGCTTCGCGTCGCGGTATCGACCACGGCCACCTTGTTGTCGTCCCGCAGCGAAACGTAGACGCGGCTGCCATCTGGCGTGAACCCGACCTGAACCGGCGTGCTGCCCACGGGGACACGTGCGAGCTCGGCAAGACCATTGGGATCGAGGACGGATACCGTGCCATCTTCGACATTGGCGACGTAGATCTCCCGCCCGTCCGGGCTCATCCGAAGTCCGTGCGGGTAGCGGCCGGTGCCGATGGCGCCAATCACCGTCCTGGTCCGGAGGTCCACCACACTGACGGTGTCATCGCCCGAGTTGGTTATGAATGCGCGCTCGCCGGTCTGATCAGCGATGACATGGGCCGGATGTGCGCCAACGACGATTTCGACCGCAGGCCCGCCGGCCAGATTTGTCGCGTCGAACAGCAGCAGCCGCCCTGTGCCTTCGGCGTCGCCGTGCGCATCTCCACCAGAGCCATGACCATTCCCTTCCGCCGCGAGCTCACCGACGGCCATGACCCAAGCGCCGTCGGCGGTGATCTGAACATTGTGCGGCGAGATGGCGATTGGAACCGTCGCAACGCTGCCGCCGGCCAGATCGATCACACTGATGGAGTTCCCATGCTCGTCGGCGGTATAGACGAAACCGCCTCGCTCCAATGACGCCGTCTGCGCCAGGCTGCCAACACCCCCCATGATCGCCATGGTCGCGACCAGGAACGCGAGCAATCCCGGTCGCCGAAATCCACCGAGTTGCAGCGAAAGCCGCTGCCTCTCGCTGGAGAAGGGCCGCGGAAAGAGGTTAGTCATAGCCATGTCTCCGATTCTGTTCAAAGTGGACACCCGGTACTCGTCAGCATGCCGGCGCTCACTGCGGCTCCTCTCCGAGCGAACGTCCGATCCGCGGAAAGAACGCCGGAACGCGCTTGGCGTAGCTGTGGTACAGCTCGCCAAACCGTGCCTCAGCCTCGCGCTCCTCGCGCTTGGCGAGACGCCAGTACATGACGAGGAGAACCGGCAGCATCAGTCCGGTCACGAGCGTCGGCCATTGCAGGAAGAAGCCGATCATGATCAGCGCGAAGCCGGCGTACTGCGGATGCCGCAGGCGGGCATAGGGGCCCGTCGTCGCGAGGCTTCCCTCGCTTTGAGCCTCGTGCAGCACCCGCCAGGCAGTGGCGATGAGGATGAAGCCGCCGCCGATGAACACGTAGCTCAGCAGGTGAAACGGACTCCAGTGGGGGTCCATGGACCAGCCGAACAGTGCCGGCCACAGATGTCCCGCATCGTGCGAAAGCGGATCGAGCGCAGGAAAGCGGCTGCCGGCCCAACCGGCGAGAAGGTAGAGCGTTAGCGGAAAGCCGTACATCTCGACGAACAAGGCGACGATAAAGGCCGAGAACGCGCCGAGCGAACGCCAGTCGCGCGCCGTCCTCGGTTTGAAGAAACTGAGAGCGAACAGGATGAAGATGCCGGCGTTCACAGCTGCCAGAAACCAGAGGCCATAGGCGGGGACATCACCGTTCATCGCGGCCTCCATCATGCCCGCCATGCCCGCCATGACCTCGATGCATGAAGAAGTGCATGCCGCCGCAGATCAGCAGCGCCAGCAGCAGGGGCAACGCACCGAGAACGTGCGCGCGATGCTCGATCCAGAGAAACACGCCGGCAATGGCCAGAAACACGCAGAGCGCGAATCCCGCCGGGGTGTTCAGGAACGATCGCTTGCGGCCTTCGTCCGCCGTCGGCTCTCCGGGGATATGAGGGTGATGCGTCATGAGTTGCGACCTTCCGGCCGGGCGCTTCCCGGCAGCAGCAGGGCGCCGATACGGGGAGCGAACAGATGGCCGGCCCGCGGACTTGCCGTTCCACCCGCACCTGTTGTCGTGCTGTCTTTCATGGCCTTTCCCTCGTCATCGGATTTTGTTGCCGTTCGAATCGCCAGAACCCAGGCAACGACGAGGGGGCATGCAGCTAGGAAGAGGAAGACGACCACGGTCCAAAGGCGCCATCCGATTATCCAAATGATGCCGGCGCCTGCGACAAAGCCGATGATCAGGCATACGTGGAGCAACCTGGATTTCATCCGAAGAAGAAAGTCGGCGGCAGCTGAAGTGTTTTGGTTGGATTTTTCGTCTGGCATGATCGTGGACCCTTTCTATTTTTGATTTCGAGCGACAAATAAATTGTAAAGTGGCGCGAATACTATTGCGACATACCACCCGTATGCGAATGACAAGACGAAACCGAGAAAGAAACTTCCCCAGGAAATCCAGGTGAATCCCGGAATCAGCATCGAAATAAGCTGGTGCATGCTTTCGGCGGAAGCCGCGAAGCCGTAGAGGATGCACAGCAGGTAAGTGACGACGAAGAAGATCCCCAGACTCATTCCGATTGGAACGATGGAGAGCTGCGGTGAGGTGGTCATGATACTTACCTCCGATTTCGGTCAGGGCAGATACTCGACAGTCGTCATCATGCCGGCGGCCATGTGGTAGAGGTGGTGGCAGTGCAGCGCCCATTTGCCGGGATTGGCCGCATCGAAGGCGACCGTCACGCTGCCTCCTGCCGGCACCAGAACGGTGTCGCGCACCGCCCCGGCGAAGCGTTCGCCGTTGATCGCCACCACCTGGAAGTGATGGCCGTGGAGGTGCATGGGATGCGCCATCGTCGTCTGGTCGGCGAAGGTGATCTCGACGCGCTCGCCCTCCCGCACCTCGAGCGGGACATGGGCGCCGTGCACCGCGCCGTTGAGCAACCAGAGATAGCCCGGCGCCTCGGTAATGGTGATCGTGTGCTGCCGGTCGGCATTTCTGCCTGGGAGCGATAGAGCGGCCTGAAGACGCCGTTCGAGAGCCAGACCGACAGGAGCAACAGCCTGGCTGGCTTCGGCAGAGGCTTTGCCGATCGAACCAGCGCGCGTGGCCAACACGAAGCCTGTACGTGCGCGCTCTCCCTCGCGCACGGCGAAGATCGGCCACGCGCCTTCGCTCTGTGGGAGTTCCAAGACGATATCGAGCCGCTGGGCGATTGCGAACTCGAAGCGCCGCCCCGTGATCGGCTCAATCGCCATGCCGTCGACTGCAACGAGGCGGCCTTCCAGGCGATCCAAATCGATCCAGAAGTTGGTCGCCGCCGCTCCGTTGATCAAGCGCAGGTATACCCGGCCACCGCGCTCGACGTGAAAGATTTCCGGGTCGTCCAGGGTCCGGTCGTTGGCGAGGAAAGCGTCGTATTCGACATCGTGAAGATGTACGGCGCCGGTGGTGGCGGAAGCTCCATGCCCCATGGCGCTGTGATCGACTCCGCTCCCAGTGGCGACGGCAGATCCGCCGCCTTGAAGCCCTGCGAGAACCTCGTTGGGGTCGCGGAAAGTGAAGTCGTGGAACATCACCACGACCTCCTGCACGTCCTGGCCAGCCTTGGCCGGATCGCGCACGATCAGAGGAGCTGCCATCAGGACCTGCTCCTGCAGTCCATGATGGGAATGCATCCAATTCGTGCCAGGCCGCGCTATGAGGAAGTCGTAGTCGTAGGCGGCATCGGCTGCGAGCGCCGGTTGAGACAGCCCCGGCACACCGTCCTGCTGCCAGGGCGGCGCCATCCCATGCCAGTGGATGAGTGTCTCCTCATCGGTTTCGTTCTCCAGCCTAACCTGGAAACGCTGGCCCACTTCGGTAGTCAGGCCGTGGCTGCCGTCGGCCCGCGTTAGGCCGAAGATAGTGACGGCGCGGCCGTTGACGTCGATGACCCGGGTACCTGCGCGAATAGTGGTGGTCGGCACGGCCAGGGCCACCCGGCCCAGAATTGGCAGCAAAGGAGCCACGCCGAGCAATCCTGCGGCGGCGGACGCCAGGAACTGGCGACGAGATGGACACTGCATGAGAGAAGCTCCCTCGGAACGCGACGGAATCGGATGGGACCGAGTCCAACCGAACTAGCCCGATGCACCAGGACGGGCTTCGGACCTCAGGCGTTCACAGCGAGCTTCGGAGGGCGGAATTGAGGAGGCGGGGCGCGGCCGAGAATAGTGTCATCCGGCAGAATTGCCGTGGACTCTCTTTTCGATGGGACGATTGCTGCCGAAGATGACTCCACCGAGATCCAGAGCGAGCAGCCATTGGCGATGCTGCAGCTTGCGCCGTCGAGCAGGTCGGAGCTGTCGGGACAGCACGGTTCACTGGTGGCATCAGCTTTGACAGGTTCAGTTTCCTGCCAATGCGCTGCGGCCGATGTGGTGTGGGCGTGATGGAAGGCGGGCGTTGAGAACACAAGCACCAGCAGCAGCGCCAAGCAAACCTGCATGCCCGGCCTCTGGCTCTTCGAAACCTTTCGGCGCTGCCATTTCCGAGCCTGCTGCACGCGCTACTCTTTTCTGCCTGTCGGCACCTCGAATGGCGCTTAAATTAGGAGCTTCGATATGGCTCGCGCCTTGACCTGGATCAAGTCTGGCATGGTACGCCGGGCAACGCACTAAGACCCTGCCAGTGCGTAAATTGAACGAATCCCTGCACTTCAGCAAAGACCGCCAGCACCGCCCTGTGCCTCACGGTGACCTGCTCCTTTGAAGCTTCCTCGGTGCCATCGAGAGTCCGCCCTGAGGAGACGGATGCTGCAGAATAGCAGGTGATCATTGGCGGGCTGCGTGAGCCGGCACAAAGACGGCGCGCGCAGCGTTTTACGAGCCTTGATGATGATCGCAGAACGCCCCCTATGGAACCATCACTGAGGACTGAAAGCATAGAGCTTAGAGACCTGGCTACCGCTGCCTAGGCTGCCGGCTCGGAGCAAAGAGATATTGGCCCGAGCATCGGCGTCTATCCGGCGCGTGTTGCTCTCCGGCTCACAGGTGGCCTCGATCAAGACGCGGACGCTGCGGTACAATTCGCGGATGCCGGCAAGTCGAAAAACCATTCTCTATCAATAGCTAAGCCGTGGCGGATGGGGAGGAACCGGGTTCCAACATTCTCTGGGGCGATGGGTAATGTTCGCCGGTAGAATGGTTCGATCTTGTCCGTTACGTCATGGATGAGATCTCGACAAGCGCTCAGGACTCCGCTTGGAGCGTGGGCTCTGCAAGTCGAACGGAGCGGCAGGCCGCCAACTGGGGGGCGAGTTACGCCAGGACCTAGCCGCCAGAGACCTCCCGAGATTCGGCGGGCGCCTTAGTCGTGTCCTGTTCGATCGCCGCGTGCGGGCGAAGACTCGCGGGCCTCCTCGGTCACGCTCACCTCCACCTTCATGCCGCGCGAAGACGAGGCCGATCCGATGAAGGTGCCCCACAGCGGCAAGACCTGCTGAGGATCCCAGGCCACAGCGACACGGATAAGATTGCGATTGCCCACGATACTGTTGGTCGGATCGAAATCGACCCACCCCGCTCCCGGCAGATACACCTGCAGCCATGCGTGGGTCGCACCACCGCCAACAGTGGCGTCACGGTCCATCTCCGGCACGAAGATGTATCCGCTGACAAAGCGCGCGGCGAGGCCGAGAGACCGGACCGCTTCCATCATGAGCAGTGCGAAATCGCGGCAGCTGCCGCGGTTGCGCCGAAGCGTCTCACCTGGACTCTGAACCCCCTTCTGGGTGCGCCGCTCATAGACGAACTGTTCCTTGATGCCGAGCGTCATCGAATTGAGAAGGGACATGGTGCGGTTCGACCTGGACGTCGTCAGGAACTGCGCCGCCCAGAGATCGACCTCCTGCTCTGGATAGCGGCGCATCAGCGCGCTGGCGAGGTCGGGCCCTTCGTCGTCCGGATACCGGAGTGGATGGGTTTGCGCGCCGACCTCAAGGGCATAGTCGGGCAGCGGTGTTTCAAGATGCTCAAGAGTGACGGTGCTGTCGAAACGAAGCTCCGATGTCATGTCGCCGAAGGTTGCGATGGCTACCGAATTGTCGAACACGTCATGAAGCCAGCGAAGGTTCGCTGGGCGCGGCAGGATCTCCAGGCTGGTCTTGACGAGACGAAGATCATGGCTCTCCCGTGGGCGAAACATCATGCGATGTTCGCCCAACTGAACCGGTTCCGAGTAGTGGTAGATCGTTACGTGCCGCACAGTGAGGAGGCGCATGCCCGATCTGCCACTCATGACGACACTCACTTCAAACTGACCGGGTGGCGGAGTCTTCGGTTGTCTTCGATGGGCTTGGCGTCGGAGGCCCAATTGACGGGGCGAGGGCGATGCCCTCGCCTATGTCGAAAGGGCGGCCCAGGTCGGCGCCACCATTCAGGCCAGTGGGCGAGCCGGTGATCTCGTCCGTCCACACCTTGAAGCTCAGCAAGCTGTTGGGGCCGAAGGTGTTGCTGATCGCCACGTCCGCCGCATCGCGGCCTCGTGCGATGAGCACTCTGCCAATGCGCGGCATGTTGTTCCGTGGATCGAAGGTCTGCCAGCGGCCGCCGACGTAGGCCTCGAACCAGGCGGCGAAGTCCATCGGGCCATAGGGCGGAGGCACGCCGATGTCGCCGAGGTAGCCGGTGCAGTAGCGGGCCGGGATGTTCATGCAGCGACAGAAGGCGACCGCGAGATGGGCGTAGTCGCGGCAGACGCCGGTCCCCTCCTTGAAGGCCTCCCAGGCCGTCTTGGTCGAGCGGGCGTTCTCGTAGGCGAAGGCGATGTGGCGATGCACGTAGTCGCAGATGGCTTGCACGCGCCCGGCGCCGGTCGGCGATCGTTCGAACAGCGCCCAGGCCACCTCGGAGAGCCGGTCGGTCTCGCAGTAGCGGCTGCCGAGCAGGAACAGAAGACACTCGTCCGGCAGGTCCTGCACTAGGTCCTGCGCATCCGACAAGGCGACCCGGTCGGGCGCGCCGGAGTCGTTGACAACCCCACTGGCGGAGAGTCGAAGCTGGCCCTGCGGCGCGACGATCCGGCTGCACCAATTGCCAAAGCTATCGCGATACGAGGCGATGGGGACTTTCGGCTCGGCAATCATACGGTCGGGAACCACGACGTCGCCGGCGCGCGAGTAGTGGATGTTCAGCATCAGCATCATCGGCATCACCTGCGGGCAGTCATAGATCAGTTCGTAGCCAACGCGAATCTGCATGATGAGGCCCCTTTGCCTGCGCCCGCACCGCGCGGGCCAAATTCTTGAGTTTTGCTCGACCCTGCACGATACGCACTCGGCTCATAGCCGACGGCATGGCCGCGTTCCGACCAGGAGCCGTTCAGGACTGCGACGAGCCGACCGCTCTTGTGCCACCAGCGGTCAATGGCGAGTTCAGACGTTGCGGGCGAACAATCTCGCAAGGCGGTTGGAGGCGTGGTGTCGGGCTCTGAAAATCCGCTCGGGTGCGGCGGTCGCCCCCGGAGTTCAGATCAGAGCCCGCGTTGGCGTTGGCTTCGGCATGGCGTGTCCTAGTAGTCCATGTCGCCCATGCCCCCGCCCGGCATCGTCGACGCAGCCTTCCGCTCATGCTTCTCTGCAACCATCGCCTCAGTGGTGACGAGGAGCGCCGCCACGGAGGCAGCCCCCTGCAGAGCGAGCCGCACGACCTTCGTCGGGTCGATGATGCCGGCCTTCACCATGTCGGTGTAAGTTCCGGACTGGGCGTCAAAGCCGTGGTTGGTGTCGGCCTTCTCCAGCAGCTTGCCGACGACGATCGCGCCATCGGCGCCCGCATTCTCAGCGATCAACCGGGTCGGGTAGGTCAGCGCGCGACGGACGATGTCGATGCCGACCTGCTGGTCACTGTTGTCCGGCTTCAGCTTGGCGAGCGCGTTGGTGCCGTGGAGGAGGGCCACTCCGCCGCCGGCGACAATGCCTTCCTCGACCGCCGCGCGGGTCGCGTGCATGGCATCTTCGACCCGGTCCTTGCGCTCCTTCACTTCGATTTCCGTGGCGCCGCCGACACGGATGATCGCGACGCCGCCGGCCAGCTTTGCCAGCCGCTCCTGCAGCTTCTCGCGGTCGTAGTCGGAGGTCGTCTCCTCGATCTGCGCTCGGATCTGCGCAATGCGGCCCTGGATCGCCAACTTCTTGCCAGCGCCGCCGACGATCGTCGTGCTCTCCTTGTCGATGCGGACCCTCTTGGACTTACCGAGCATGTCAAGCGTCACGTTCTCGAGCTTGATGCCCAGGTCTTCGCTGATCACCTGGCCGCCGCTGAGAGTCGCGACGTCCTCGAGTATGGCCTTGCGACGGTCGCCGAAGCCGGGCGCTTTCACCGCCGCGACCCTTAGGCCACCGCGCAGCTTGTTGACCACAAGCGTCGCCAGCGCCTCGCCCTCGATATCCTCGGCGACAATGAGAAGCGGTTTGCCGGTTTGCACGATCGCTTCCAGCAAGGGCAGCAGTGGCTGGAGACCGGCGAGCTTCTTCTCATGCAAGAGGATGTAGGGCTCTTCTAGCTCGACGATCATCTTCTCCACGTTGGTGATGAAGTAGGGCGAGAGATAGCCACGGTCGAACTGCATGCCCTCGACGACGTCCAGCTCGGTCGCCATGCTCTTGGCTTCCTCGACCACGATCACGCCGTCGTTGCCGACTTTCTGCATGGCGTCGGCGATCATCTTGCCGATCTCGTGGTCTCCGTTGGCCGAGATGGTGCCGACCTGGGCGATCTGCGCATTCGTCGACACCTTCTTCGAACGCTTCTTGACGTCCTCGACGACAGCCGCGACGGCCATGTCAACGCCGCGCTTCAGGTCCATCGGGTTCATGCCGGCGGCGACCGCCTTGGCGCCTTCGCGCACGATCGCCTGCGCCAACACGGTCGCCGTGGTGGTGCCGTCGCCGGCGAGATCGCTGGTTTTGGAGGCGACCTCCTTGACCAGCTGCGCGCCCATGTTCTCGAACTTGTCGGCCAGCTCGATTTCCTTGGCGACGGTCACGCCGTCCTTGGTGATGCGTGGTGCGCCGAACGGCTTGTCGAGCACCACGTTGCGGCCCTTGGGGCCGAGCGTCACGGCGACGGCGTTGGCGAGAACATCGACGCCGCGCAGCATGCGCGCGCGGGCGTCGGAGCCGAATCTAACGTCCTTGGCAGCCATGATAGTTATCCCTTCTCTAGGCGGTCTTGCGCGTGTGGGCGGCACCTCGGAGGACGATGCCCATGATGTCAGACTCCTTCATGATGACGAAGTCGTCCCCATCGACCTTGATCTCGGTCCCGGACCATTTGCCGAACAGCACGCGGTCGCCGACCTTGACGTCCAGCGTATGAACCTTGCCGGCCTCCGACCGGGCGCCCGGGCCGACGGCGATGACCTCGCCCTCGGTCGGCTTTTGCTTTGCCGTGTCGGGAATGACGATGCCGCCGGCTGTCCTATCTTCCTGCTCCACGCCGCGGATCAGGACGCGGTCCTGCAATGGTCTGAAACTCATCGAACATCTCCTTGCACTGGATCTGATGCGGCGGGTCATGCGTCCGGGAGCTCCGTTGCGATCGTCGACTCGCGCTGGAACGGCGGGATGGTTCCACGCTCATGCCGCACCAACAGGGGCCAAACTTCTGAAACGGCTGCGTCGTAAGAGCCTTGGTCGTCTGTCGTGGCGCGGGCCGCTTGTGCCAGGCTCGACGGGATGGCGTCATGCAATGCGACCACGTCCTTGGGGCGCACCAACGCGGTCACCGGGGGGCGTGTCGATTGGCTGAAAAGATCCATGATCATGACTTTCCCTGCGCAGCGCCGGCATGTCGCAATGCGGCGCGCTTTTTTTGTGTGTGGAGCGTTCCAGCTATTTGGCAGTGGCTGGACTGATCGCGATGCTGCGCAATAAAAGACGCTCTACGTTCAAATATTAGATGTGCACCAATCTGTATTTTACAATGGCTTGCCGCGTATTATTTGTGATGCGACTGGTGCTGTCCCACCGGCCGCGACTCGCCCAAGCGACTCCGCCGGGAGCCTCCCGCTGACCGGCCCAATGGCCCGGTCGTTTTCTCTGTTGACGCGATGGTCCCGGTTCTGGAGCGACTTGAACCAGTCCTGAACGTGCGCTTGAGTGGTTGGACAGCCACGCCGCCTCAGAGGCCGTTTGGAAAACCGCGCGGCAGGGATTCCGGCTGGGGTCGATTTGTGATTCAAGCTCTGGATGTGGACCGAGCAGAGTCGTGGCCGGATGGCCAAGATCGCCAAGAAGACCAAGCGCTACCCCTCTGACCTGACGGACGAGGAGTGGGAGCAGATCGCGCCCTTGATGCCCAAGCCTGGACGGCGCGGCCGACCACGGGAGATCGAGTTCCGAGAGGTGATCAACGCGGTGCGCTATCTGGTGCGCTCCGGCTGCGGCTGGCGGATGCTGCCGGTGCACTTCGGGCCCTGGCAGACGGTCTACGGCTGGTTCCGCGAGCTGGCGCGGCGCTTCCTGTTCCAGACCATCCACGACCTGGCGCTGATGGTCGACCGCGAGCGGGCTGGGCGCGAGGCCAGCCCTTCGGCCGGGGTGATCGACAGTCAGTCGGTCAAGGCGCCGCAAGCCGAAGTGCGGGGCTACGACGCCGGCAAGAAGATCACCGGGCGCAAGCGCCACATCGCCGTCGACACCGACGGACGGCTTCTTATGGTCAATCTCACCCCTGCCGACATCTCCGACAGCGCCGGCGCCCAGGCCATCCTGGACGGCATCCGCAAGCGCTGGCCGTGGGTGAAGCACCTGTTCGCCGACGGGGCCTACGACCGGCTCAAGCTGATGGACAAGGCCGCCTTCCTCGATTTCGTCATCGAGGTCATCCGAAGGTCCGACGACCAGAAGGGCTTCCAGGTCCTGCCGCGGCGCTGGGTCGTCGAGAGGACCTTCGGCTGGATGACCCGCTGGCGCCGGCTCGTGCGCGACTATGAGCAGCGCATCGACGTTTCCGAGGCCATGATCCTCGTCGCCATGGGTGGCAACCTGCTACGCAGAAACGCTCACCCGTGAATTTCCAAACTGACTCTTACTTCCTTGAGTATTAGCGCTAGCGCTGGCCACGCTGCCTCCCGCACGCCAACAGTCGCTGGCGCCGATTCTCCACTCCGAACGTATTCACCTCGGTGGGAGCAGTAGAAACCGCCACTCAGGCCCAAAAAATTTCAGGACAGCAACAGCAATACACCGTGACGTAATACTCGGACTCGAGCCAAGCGTAGCCGCCAGCGCCGCAGTACGGGCATATCACATAATCACTATAGGGGTATTGCCCCTCGACGCTCTTTTTTGGCGGCATAGGGTGCAGAACGGCCATCTTGCTGCGGTCAATGTTCGTGCGCTCTTCCGTGGACATCTCGCGACCCACCTTGACCTTGATCTCACTTGCCATGACCCATCTCCCTTGCTCACTCCAAACTCACCAACGTATGGCACGACGTGGGCACCGCCTATGCATGGTTCCTCCGAGGATCAAGCCGCCGATCGGTCGGATACGCCTCCCAGAGAACCATGTTGCCCGGGTCTTACGTCACTGCCAAGCGGTGCCAGGCGCGCTGCCCGCAACCACTCGTGCCAGCAAGCGGTCCAGCGCCAGCCTACCCGCCAAGCGAACTCACCCCGACCCCGAGATTTCAGCGCAAGTTCTAGGGCCACGCTAAGCCCAGAAGTAGCCGCCGCACCAACTGCAGTAGACCGAGTTGTAGAGTTCGGGGTCGATCCAGGCGTAACCTATGGCGCCGCAGTGGGGGCACTGGACGGCTAGGTGCTGGAACGCTTGACCCTCGACCTTGCTGTCAGGAGGCAGTGGGTGTAGCACCGCCATCTTATTGCGATCGATAGACTTGCGATCGGCCTCGGATATCTCGCGGCCGACCCTTACGTTCACCTCACTCGCCATCGCCCGCCTCCTTTGCTCCAATTCGACCCGCGTTGTGCACGGGCTTCCAGTGAGTCCAGCCGCTGAACCTTGTCCTCGGACTAAGCCACGGCCAAGCTTCGGCTCCGAGGTGCAATATCCTATATCACCTGCCAGCGCGCAGGGTGATGTGGGTCACTCCCGGCAAAGGCCCCTCTAGCGTTTTGTTACAGCTGCCTGCGGTCACCTTCGCCTTTGTGGCATTCAGATGGTTGATCGATAGCTGGCGCTGCCCAAGGAATCGGAGTCGCGACCTTGCCTTGAACGCACGGTCGCATGCCCAGGCTACTGAAGGTGCTGCAAATCGACGGGTTCAGGGGAGTGATCGACGCAGATAGGCTTGATCTCACCAAGGCCGTAGCGCGCTGCAAGATCCGTGACATCGGTGATGTTTCCGAGCCGCGCGCAGGCTATTTGAAATGCGTCGCCGTCCTCAATATCTGAAACATCCCAGATACGTGCAGTGCTGTCGTCAGAGGCAGTCACCACGCGATTGCCCGAAGGCGAGAAGGCCGCGGAACTGACCTGATCTCCATGCCCTTCCAAGCGGGCCAACCCGACGCCGGTCGCCGCATCCCAGATACGTGCTGTGCCGTCGTCGGAGGCCGTCACCACGCGATCGCCCGAAGGCGAGAATGCCGCGGAATTGACCCGATCTCCATGCCCTTCCAAGCGGGCAAGCTCGGCGCTGGTCGCTGCATCCCAGAGGCGCACGGGACCCTGAAATGAGACCGTCACCACGCGATCGCCCAAAGGCGAGAAGGCTGCGGAAATGACCCAATCTCCAAGCCCTTCCAGGCGGGCCACCTCAGAGCCGCTCGCCGTATCCCAGAGGCGCACTGTGCCGTCGTCAGAGGCCGTCACCACGCGATCGCCTGAAGGCGAGAAGGCCGCGGAAGTGACCCAACCTTCATGCTCTTCCAGGAGGGCTAACTCAGCGCCGCTCGTGGCATCCCAGATACGCGCGGGGCCGTCCCGCGAGACTGTCACCACCAGATCGCCCGAAGGCGAGAAGGCTGCGGAAATAACCGGATCTCCTCCAAGCGCTACTTCCAGGCGGGCCAGTTCAGAGCCGCTCGCCGCATCCCAGATACGTGCTGTGCCGTCGTCGGAGGCTGTCACCACGCGATCGCCCGAAGGCGAGAAGGCCGCGGATCTCACCCAACCTTGATGCCCTCCCAGATGGGCCAGCTCGGCGCCGGTCGCCGCATCCCAAATGCGCGCGGTACCGTCCGCAGAGGCCGTCACAACGCGATCGCCCGAAGGCGAGAAGACCGCGGCATTAACCCGATCTCCATGCCCTTCCAGGCGGGCCAGCTTGCCGCTGGGCGCAGCATCCCAGATACGCGCTGTACCGTCGGCAGAAGCCGTCACCACGCGATCGCCCGAAGGCGAGAAGGCCGCGAAAACGACCCAATCTCCATGCCCTTTCAGGCGGGCCAACTCGGCGCCGCTCGCCGCATCCCAGAGGCGCGCTGTGCCGTCCCACGAGGCCGTCACCACGCGATCGCCCGAAGGCGAGAAGGCTGCGGAATTGACTCGATCTCCATGCCCTTCCAGGCGGGCCAACTCGGCGCCGGTCGCCGCATCCCAGATGCGCGCTGTACCGTCCCACGAGGCCGTCACCACGTGATCGCCCGAAGGCGAGAAGGCTGCGGAATTGACTCGATCTCCATGCCCTTCCAGGCGGGCCAACTCGGCGCCGGTCGCCGCATCCCAGATGCGCGCTGTACCGTCCCACGAGGCCGTCACCACGCGATCGCCCGAAGGCGAGAAAGCTGCGGAATTGACCCGATCTCCATGTCCTTTCAGGCGAGCCAGCTCGGCGCCACTCGCCACATCCCACGTACGCGCTGTGCCGTCGGCAGACGCCGTCACCACGCGATCCCCCGATGGCGAGAAAGCCGCGAAAACGACCTGATCTCCATGCCCCTCCATGTGCGCCAGCTCGGCGCCGGTCGCCGCATCCCAGATGCGCGCGGTGCCGTCGTCAGAGGCCGTCACCACACGATCGCCCGAAGGCGAGAAAGTCGCGCAATTGATCCGACCTCCATGCCCTTCCAGTTGGGACAGCTCGGCGCCGGTCGCCGCATCCCAGATGCGCGCAATGCCGTCAGAGGCCGTCACAACCCGATCGCCCGTAGGCGAGAAGGCTGCGTAATTGACCTCGAATAGATGCCCTTCCAGTTGGGCCAGCTCGGCGCCGGTCGCCGCATCCCAGATGCGCGCGGTGCCGTCCCAAGAGGCCGTCACCACGCGATCGACCGAAGGCGAGAAGACAGCCATTGTAACCAGATCCCGATGTCCTAGCAGGCGAAGTCGCTCGCGATGCTGGGGTAGCGCGGCACCGAGAGCGGAAAGCGTCCGCTTCAGCTGCGGGCGCTCGGAATCGCCTGGCCTCGGCCAAGCGGCAAGGGCAAGCATGACCGCGTCAGCGGGCGCTCCTGTCGCGGTCGCAAGCTCTGAGATGGCGTCGAAGCTGATCGTCTCGTTGCGGATAGCAGCAGTTGCTTGTGCGTCCGCCTCTGTTGCGTTTGTCTCCGCCGCAGTTCGCTGCCGCTCAGCTTCCTGTGTTGCCTCCTCCGCTGCTGCCCGCTGCCGTTCTGCCTCACTTTGCCGATCGAGGCCGTACCAGCCAAAGCCGACAGCCACGACGGCGAGGATTGCGAGCACCGCCGCCACCATCCGGGCTCGCCGCAGGCGGCGGCTCGCCTGCTGCTGCGCTTGCCGGGTCGAGCCCTCGACGTAGCGCTGTAAGTCGACCCCCAGTTCGTCGCGCCGGCGCGCCAGCAGGTCCTCGGCCTCGGAGAGCGGCAGGCCAGGATTCAGCAGCAGGTCCGCCTGCTCGCCAGCCTCGCGCCAGCGCGCCGCCTGCACCTCCAGCCGGCCGCGCAGCTGCAGGTCCTTGCGGTCCGTGACGATCTGCTTCGCCATGCGATCCCAGTGCGTCAGCAGGGCCTCGTGCGCCACCCGCACCTGCGCCTGGCCTTGGCCCTCGTCCGCCACCAGCAGGCGCGCGTCCGGCGCCAGCAGGGCTTCGACTAGGCGCCTGGCCGGGCTGCCCTCGCGGAAGTCCGCCAGCGCCGCCGGGCGGCTCGTCGCCATGCCGGCCTCCGACACCGCCACTAGGCGGCGCACCACCTCGGGCAAGGCCGTCTGGTCCTCCGCCGGCAGGCCCGCCAAGACCTGCTCGGCGCGGCGGCCGATGGCGCCCTCTAGCCCGCCCAGCTCCTCGTAGGCCTGAAAGGTCAGCACACCCTCCGCCGTGCGGCGGTCGAACAGCTGGTCCAGCAGGTACTCCAGCAAGGGTAGGCTGTTCGCCTGGCGCGCCGCCGCCCGGCGGATCTCCTCCGCCAGCGACAGGCCAGCCGCATCCACCTCGAACCGCAACCCCGCCTCGCGCACCGGCCCCTCGATGATCTGGCCGAGCTCGCCGTCCGAGGGCGGCAGCAGCAGGTAGCGGCCCTCGTTGCTGCTCAGCGCGGCCAGCAAGGGCTCCCGCTCCAGCCGGTCGAAAAAGTCAGACCGCAGAGTGACGATCACCCACACAAGGCCGCTGGTCGCCAAAGCCTCCAGGGCGGCCACGAAAGCCTGCCGCTCCCGCGCGCCCACCGCGCCTTGCGTGAACAGCTCCTCCAGCTGGTCCACCACCAGCAGGAGCCGCGCCTCCCCCAGCTCCGTCAGCTGCTGAGACTTGGCTGCTACGGAGAGCCCCTGCTTCAGGGCAAAGACGACTTGCTTGGGGCTGCTGACCAGCTGGTCGGCCAGTGCCGCCTGATCGTACTGCAGCCCGCCCAGCTCCGGCAGCGCCTGCAGGATCGCGCCGCTCAGCGCCGCCAGAGGGGCTGCACCCGGCCGGAACACCGCAGGGAGCACCAGCGCCACCCGCCCCACCATCCCAGGCAGCGACAGGTCCGGCACCAGCCCGGCCCGCACCAGGCTCGACTTGCCAGACCCCGAAGCCCCCATCACCAGCACGAAAGCCGTGCCCTCGCCGGCTCGACGCCCCAGCAGCTCCACCAGCTCGTTCGTCGCCCGACGCCGGCCGAAAAAGATCGGCGCGTGCGCCGCCTCGAACACCTCCAGCCCGCGGAACGGCCGGTCGTGCCAGCGCGCCTGCGGCAGCACCGCTCCCAGCCGCTGCCGGACCAGCCCCCGCAGCTGGTCCTCCAACTTCTCCTCGAACTCCGTGCGCGTGCGGAAGCTGGTCGAGGCAATGAGGCCCCCCTCCTCCGTGCGCAGCCACTGCTTGATGAAGGCCTGCAGGCGGCGCAGCTCGGCGCGCTGCACCTCTTGCTCGGCCCGGTCGGGATCGTCCGGGTCCAGGCTGGCAGCGACATCGGCCTTCTTGCGGAACACCAGGAGGTCCGGCAGCCCGCGCTCGCGCGCCGACTTCAGCGCCGTCTCGAACTCCCACTCCGTGCCCGTCACCGGCGCACCCGAGAGAGGCCCCAACCATTCCCGTCCCGCCAAGGGCGTCCCCAGCCGCGACCACAGGATCACCAGCACGATGTCCGAGCGACTGGGCTCGGGGATCTGCACCTGGAAGCCCTCCGTCGCCCGCAAGGGCTCTCGCTCCCAGCGGATCGCCTCCAGCCGGCAGTGATGCTGGAACTCCCGCCCCAGCTTGGCGATCACACGCTCCGCCAACGCTCGCTCAGGGCGCACATCCGACGGCGAGGAGATGAATATGCGGTAGGTAGGAGCGGACATTAGAGGCCAGTCAAAGGATAGTTTAAACGCCCGCTGATCGGCATATCAAAGACTTAGGGATTAAGCAGCAGAAATCATATCCTAATCATGCTAACTACAACCAGACCGCGCGGCAATGCGCTTTTCACTTTGCCGAGGTGTGGGGCTGAGAGTTCGAGGTCCTGCGGCCAAATGGCAAATGACTACAGGCGTTGACCCAAAGGCAACTACATCAGATGCGGCGTGGCTCGAGCGCGTTGAGACCGCTGAGCTCTCGGGCAATCTGCTGCACGCCTGCGATTCTGGCCATCACCGGTGTGCGAGAACATCCTTCCAGCAGGCAACTGCAGTAGCGTGAAGTCCCAAACCTCGCGCGCGACCGGGCGCTCTGACGCGCGCGAAGCGAGGTATCGGCCACCAGGCAGAGACACTCGCGGCTGGAGAAAAAGGTAGCGGCGCTGGAAGCGCGCGGCTTCCGAGTCCTCACCATCTGGGAATGCCAAATTCGCAATGGCGCTGATCTAGCAAGGAAGCTCGAGAAATTCTTTCGCGGGTACCTACCGATGAGTAGCCGGCCATTGTGATTTCCTGTCCCTCTCGGTTGGCCATGTACTAATCGAAAACGTATGGACAGCAGTTGTCTGAAAAGTGTGCACCGGAAACAAGTTGTGGGTTCCGTACCAAACGATCACAGTCAGGAGCTTCGGAGAAAACCGGCGACGAGAGAACCAGAACCATCCAGCGCATGGAGCCGCAGGTCAGAGGCTGGCGGCCGAACGGCGCGGCTCCTTAGGGTTTTCAGGCGCGGCCCGGCAAACGGAGAACGTTCGACGAAATGGAATTGGCGGATGGGGAGGGATTCGAACCCTCGATACGATTCATCACCGTATACACGCGTTCCAGGCGTGCGCCTTCAACCGCTCGGCCACCCATCCGGAAGGCCGCGGACGCTAGCGGAAAGACCGGGTCGGATCAACGCCGTGGTCGCCCGCGCCGGTGCTGCGGTCTCCCCTGGCAGGGCTTCGGCGTGGCCCTTACTCTGACGCCGTGCAGTACGGGAAGCCAAGGGCACGCATCGCGGCCGTGCGGCGCAGCCTGCCGGTGCTGCCGGCCTGGGCCGAAGCCTCCGCCACGGTGGTGGCGAGACTGGACGAGGACGACCTGCCGCAGCGGCTGCTGGATGCGCTGGCGACCGTCGGGCCCTTCGAGATCGCCTGCATGTTCGTCTATCGCGCCAGGTCGAGCCCGATTTACGTCCACGACACCTTCCTGACCGCCGGGGACAAGCTCGGCCTGCGCAACTACTGCGCCAGCACCTACGTGCTGAATCCCTTCTACGCCGCCTGTCAGCGGGGCTTGCCGACCGGCGCCTACCGCATGCGGGACCTGGCGCCCGAAGGCTATGCAAGAAGCGATCTGGCCCAGACCTACAAGGCCGTCGTCGCCAATGACGAGGAGATCGGCTATCTGACGCTGGGTTGGCCGGCGGGCATGGAAGAGCTTTGCCTCGCGCTGCGTCTGCCGGATGGCGAGTGCGGCGAGATCTCGCTGTCGCGCCGAACCGCGGCCGGTGGCTTCAGCAAGGACGATGCGGCCGCCTTCGGTGCGGTTGCCCGCTTCATCGCCGCGGCCTTCGGCCGCCATTGGCTGCGCGTGCGGACCCGCCACCTGGCGGCGACACGCGAGACCGGCGCAGATGCCGCATTCGACCGCTTCGGCGGCACGCTGCTCAGCCCGCGCGAGCGTGAGATCGCCCAGCTCCTGCTGCGCGGCCACTCCAGCGCGTCGATCAGCGCGCAGCTGGGCATCTCCGGCACCACGGTCAAGACGCACCGGAAGAATCTCTACGCCAAGCTCGGCATCGCCACGCAGTACGAGCTCTTCTCGCTGTTCCTGCGGTCGCTGAAGGAAGGCCCGGCCTGAGCCGGCTGCAGGTCGAGCCCGCTGTCCCGCAGCCGCAGGATCCGATGGCCTCCTCCTCGCGGAGGATGGAGGGCCCTGCCTTGCCGCGCTACATCGGCAACACAGGCCGCAGCGGCAGGAGCGCCAGCATGACCGTCTTTCCGATCGGGTTGGTCCGCGAGCAGTTTCCCGCGCTGGCCGCGCCCGAGGCCTTCCTGGACAACCCCGGCGGTACGCAGGTGCCGCGCCCAGTGATCGACGCCGTGGCGCGCGCCATGGCGGAGGCGGCAAGCAATCTCACCGGCTTCTTTGCCGCCTCGCAGCGAGCGGATGCGATCTACGCCGAGGCGCACGCCGCCGCTGCCGACCTTCTCGGCGTCAGCTCCGGTCGCGAGATCGTCATCGGCCAATCGATGACCACGCTGACCTTCCAGCTCTCGCGCTCGCTGGGCCGCGGCTGGCAGCCGGGCGACGAGGTGATCGTCACCCGGATGGATCACGAGGGTAACGTCTCGCCCTGGCTGCGATTGGCCGAGGAGCGGCAACTCACCGTGCGCTGGCTGCCGTTCAACCGCGAGACCTGGCGCATCGAGCCGGAAGACCTGCGGCCGCTGCTGAATGAGCGGACGCGCCTGCTGGCCCTGAACTACGCCAGCAACATGACCGGCTCGATCAACGACGTGGCCGCGCTTACCGCGCTCGCCAAGACCGCCGGTGCCCTGGTCTATGTCGACGCGGTGCAGTTCACGCCGCATGGGCTGGTCGACGTCGCCCGGCTCGGCTGCGACTTCCTCGTCTGTTCCGCCTACAAGTTCTTCGGCCCGCACCTCGGCGTGCTTTGGGGTCGCGAGGCGATCCTGGCCAACCTCTATCCCTATGCGGTGCGCTGTGCCTCGCAGGACCTGCCCGGACGCCACGAGGTCGGCACGCCGCAGACCGAGCTGCTCGCGGGCTTGGCCGCCACCGTCGATTACCTCGCCTGGCTCGGCACCGCGACAGGCGCAAGCGGGACGCGACGTGAGCGCATCGCCGGCGCCTACGCCGCCGCGACTGCCCATGAGATGCCCCTGGCACAGGACCTGATCGACGGGCTGCGCAGCATTCCGGACCTTCGGGTGCAGGGCATCGTCAACTCCAACCGCATGCACGAGCGCGTGCCGACCATATCGGTCACGCACCCGAGGCACAGCAACCGTACGCTCGCCCGCAGCCTCGGCCAGCAGGGCATCAACCTCTGGTACGGCCACAACTATGCGATGGAGGCGGCACGCCACCTGGGACTCGACGAGGACGAAGGCGTGCTGCGCATCGGCCTCGCGCACTACAACACCGCGGCGGAAGTGGCGCGCGTGCTGGGCGCGCTGCGGAGGCTGCTCGCCTAGTCCTGGCCGCCGAGGATTGCCAGCGCCTGGGCGTGCAGTGCCGGATCGCCGGCAGCCAGCACCGATCCCTGCCACTCCAGGTCCACCGGCCGGCCGGCCCAATCGGTCACCAGTCCGCCGGCACCCTCGATGATCGGAACCAGGGGCAGGATGTCGTAGACGTCCATGCCGCAGTCCACGGCGAGGTCAATGCGGCCCGAGGCAAGCTGCATGTAGGCATAGCAGCTGCCGCCGTAGACCGCCCAGCTCACCTGTCGCCGAAGCGCGCGGAAGCGCTGCCATTCGGCGGGAGCGTAGAAATCCGGGCTGCTGCTGCTCAGCATCGCGACCGCCAGGGACGCATCGCGGCGCGTGCGGACCGGCTGCCCGTTGCGCAAGCTCGGTTGGCCCGCGGCGCCCGACCAGCGCTCGCGCGTCACCGGATGGTCGGCGACGCCCGCCAAGGGCTTGCCGGCGCGCGCCAGGCCGATCAGCGTGCCGAAGACCGGAATTCCGGCGATGAAGGGACCGGTGCCGTCGATCGGATCGAGCACCCAGAGGTGCTCGGCGCCGCCGTTCCTGGTGCCGAACTCCTCGCCCCGGATGCCGTGCGTCGGGTAGCGCAGCTCGATCATCGCCCTGAGACGCTCTTCCACCGCCTGGTCCAGCGCGGTCACCGGGCTGCGGTCGGGCTTGATCTCGACTTTCGGCGCGGCCGCCAGCGCGCCGGCTAGAATCGCGCGGCTGGCGTCGGCCAGTTCCTCGGCAAAGCGGAGCAGCGCGGTCACGTCACGGTCGCTCATGCAACGAGCCCCTAGTGCGACAGGATTTGGCTCAGGAAGAGACGCGTGCGCTCGTGCCTGGGGTTGCCGAAGAAGGCTTCGGGCGCGTCGGCCTCGACAATGCGGCCATGGTCCATGAAGACGACGCGGTCGGCCACAGAGCGGGCGAAACCCATCTCGTGGGTGACGCAGATCATCGTCATGCCTTCGCGCGCCAAGGCGACCATGACGTCGAGCACCTCCTTGATCATCTCCGGATCGAGTGCCGAGGTCGGCTCGTCGAACAGCATGATCTTCGGGTTGACGCAGAGCGCGCGGGCGATGGCGACGCGCTGCTGCTGTCCGCCGGAAAGCTGGGCCGGATACTTCTCCGCCTGCTCCGGGATGCGCACGCGCTCGAGCAGCCTCAGCGCCACGTCGCGCGCCTCCGCCTTCGAGCGCTTCTGCACCAGGCGCGGCGCCAGCATCAGGTTCTGCAGCACCGTCAGGTGCGGGAAGAGGTTGAACTGCTGGAACACCATGCCGACGTTGTCGCGCACCACCGCCTGGTCGCCCTTGCCGCCGGTGAGCGCCATGCCGTTCACGAAGATCTCTCCGCTGTCGTGACGTTCCAGGCGGTTGACGCAGCGGATCATGGTCGACTTGCCGGAGCCGGAGGGACCGCAGACGACGATCCGCTCGCCGCGCGCGACCGTCAGCGAGACCTGCTTCAGCGCCTCGAAGCTGCCGAAGCGCTTGCTGACCTTGTCCAGCAGGATCGCGGGGGTCTCTGCGTTCATCGCTTCCCTCTCAGCTTGCGCGCAGCGGTCGGTTCAGCCGCCACTCCGCCCAGGCGACCAGTCGCTGGATGACCCAGGTCATGCACAGGTAGACGATGGCCGCCGAGATGAAGATCTCGTAGGGCGCGAAGGTCTTGGCGACGATGTTGCGGGCGACGCCGGTGATGTCGAGCAGCGTGATCGTGCTGGCGAGCGCCGTGCCCTTCAAGAGGGAGATCATGTCGTTGCCGTAGGCAGGCAGCGATAGCCGGAGCGCGATCGGCGCCACGATGTAGCGCAGCCGGTGCCAGCGATTGAGGCCCAGCGCCCAGGCGGCCTCCGTCAGACCCTTGTCGACGCCCTGCACACCGCCACGGAAGATCTCGCCGGTGTAGGCGCCGGTGTTCAGCGCGAAGGCGAGGATCGCGCACCAGTAGGGCTCGCGCAGGAAGGTCCAGAGGAAGCTGTCGCGGATCGCCTCGAACTGTGCCAGCCCGTAGTAGATGATGAAGATCTGCACCAGCAGCGGCGTGCCGCGGAAGAGCGTGATGTAGAGCCACCCCGGCCAGCGCAGGATGGGCAGGCGGCTGAGTCGCGCGGCGCAGGTCAGCACGCCCAGCAGCGTGCCGAAGAGCCCGGAGAGCAGCAGCAGCTGCAGGGTCAGCCCGATGCCGGCCAGCAGCTTCGGCACGGAGTCGAGGATGAGGGCGATGTCGAAGCTCATCGCGACTCCATCAAGTGACGGGTGGCGCCGCGCTCGAGTCGGCCGACAAGAAGCGCGATCAGCCAGGTGAACAGCAGGTAGATCACGCCCACCATGGCGTACATGGTGAAGGGCTTGCTGGTCACCGAGGTCGCGATCTTGGCCGTGTACATGATCTCTTCCAGGCCGATGATCGAGATCAGCGCGGTGTCCTTCATCAGCGAGAGCATGTGATTGCCGAAGGTCGGCAGCGCCAGCCGCCACATCTGCGGCAGTCGGACGTAGAAGAACACCTGCCAACCGCTGAGGCCGAGCGCGCGCGCCGCCTCCACTTGGCCCTTCGGCACACCCTGGAAGGCGCCGCGGAATGTTTCCGTTGCGTAGGCGCCCACGATCAGGCCGAGCGCCAGCGAACCTGCCCAGAAGGGCGGAATGTCGACGAACTGGATCTCCGGCCGGAAGAGGCGGACGAGCGCCGTCAGGCTGACTGCCGAGCCGAAGTAGAGGATCAGGAGGATCAGGACCTCGGGCGTGCCGCGGAACACCGTGGTGTAGGCATGCGCCAGCCAGCGCAAGGCACGGCTGCCGGACAACTTGGCCGAGGCGCCGAGCAGGCCGATGACGACAGTCAGTACCAGCGCGACTGCGAAGATCTGGAGGACAACGAGGGCGCCGCCCAGAAAGGGCCGGGCCCACTCGAGCGCGAGCTCCACGATGCGACCCTCGAAGCGATCGGCGGCCGGCCGGGCGCGGCCGGCCGCCTAGTCGCAGTTCAGCTGGCGCCCTTCCAGTCGGTCGGATTGATGTCGAAGGGGAAGTAGCGGCGCGAAAAGGTGCTGAGCGAGCCGTCCTTGATCATGGCCACCAGCGCCTCGTCGATGCGCCGCAGCAGGTCGGGATTGTCCTTGCGCGCGCCGACACCCACGCCGATGCCGAAGAACTCCTCGTCGGTGATCGCCGGGCCGACGGTTTCGAAGCCGGCGCCGTCGGGCTGCGACAGGAACACCAGGTGGGCCTTCATCGGGTTGGTCATGATGGCGTCGACCCGGCCAGCCCTGAGGTCGAGATACATCGCCTCGTTGGAGTCGTAGGGCACGATGTCGGCGTCGGGCATCTTGGCGTGGATCCAGGTGTCGTAGGTGCTGTTGCGCTCGATGCCGATCTTCACGTCCTCGAACCCCGCCGGATTGACCGTGCCGTCGGCGTTGAAGAACTGCAGGTTCTTGTCCTTGGCGCCGATGAACTGTCCGATGGAGACGCGGTAGGGCACCGAGAAGTCGATCTTCTCGCGCCGCTGCTCGGTGATCGAAAGGGAGGCGACGATCAGGTCGAACTTGTTGGCCAGCAGGGCCGGGATCATGCCGTCCCATTCCTGGCAGACGAACTCGATCTCGGCGCCGATGCGCTTGCCGATCTCGTTGGCGACGTCGACGTCGTAGCCCATCAGGGTGCCGGCGGAATCGCGGTAGTTGAACGGGAAGTAGGTGCACTCCGTGCCGACCCGCAGCGTTTCGGCGCTCGCGGTCTGGACGAGCCCGGTGGCAGCCAGTCCGGCGGCCATGGCAAGAGGCAGAACGAGGCGTTTGAACATGTGTGTCTCCCTGCGGAAGGCCTGCGAGCGAGGGTCGCCCACGCCATCAGACTAGGAAAGCACGGACCGCTGACGATATCCCCCCAGGGGAGGAGGCTGCGGCTGGGCAGCGGTCCCTCGGGCGCAGCGGAGGGCGGAACGCCCGCACCCGCAGCTTGCGCAGCAGTCGCGAAGCAAGGGCAGGCACTTCCCGGATAATTGGGCTGACGTAGGGCGCCGCACTGCCGATACTGAGGTGCCTGCAGGGGGGATCCTCAGCTTGCGCCGTGTCGGCTTCTATCTGGGCTTGCTTTTGCTGCTGGTCGCCGCGGCGGCGCTGGCGCGCGACCTCTGGCTCTGGCTCGCCGGCGACGAGGGATTCCGGCTGCACGCCCTGGGCAATCTCTGGGCTGCGCTCGACCGCGAGAGCCTGCTGCTGCTGCAGCCGGCGGTCGAGCGCCACCTCGCCGTCTGGCTCTGGGAAGGGATCGTCTTCCCGCTGCTGCAGGCGCCGGCCGTCGTCGTCTTCGCGATACCCGGCCTGCTGCTGGCACGCCTCTGCCGGCCGCGCCGCTCGCGCCGCTTCTACTAGCTCCAGGCGGTCTGCAGGCGCTGCAGCGCCTTGCCGTAGGCGCGCTGCCGCCGGATCTCGGTGTAGAGGCCCAGGGTGCGCGCGCACATCTGCTCCTTGGTGAAGAACTTCCGCACGTGCGCCAGAGCCTCGACCGCGATCAGCCGCCGCTCGGCGTCGCTCAGCGCCAGCGCGCGGCGGATCGCCTGGGCCAGGGCTTCGGCGTCGCCCGGCGGGAACAGGAAGCCGGTCTGGTCGCGGATCAGCTGCTCGGGCGCGCCGCCGTGGTCGGCGGCGACCACCGGCCGGCCCAGCGCCTGCGCCTCCGAGATCACGCGCCCGAAGGCCTCGGGGTCGGTCGAGGCGGAAACCACCACGTCGGCCAGCTTGTAGGCGGCCGGCATGTCGTCGCACTCGTCCAGCACCACGGCCTTGCCGACCAGCCCGCGCGCGCGGATGGTCTCCTCCAGCTCGCGGCGGTAGTCGCTGCGGCCCTGATCGGCGCCGAGGATGAGGGCGATGAAGTCGAGGTCGGCGAGCTTCGCCACCGCGTCGAGCAGCAGCGGCTGGCCCTTCCAGCGCGTGAGCCGCCCGGGCAGCATCACCACCGGCACGCCGTCCGGCAGGCGCCACCGCTGCGCCTGCGCCACCACGCGCTCGGCGGAGACCTTGGCCGGATCGAAGCGGACCAGGTCGACGCCGCGATGGATCACCCGCACGCGGCCGGGATCGACCGCATAGTGCTCGCGGATGTGGCGGGCGATGAACTCCGAGTTGGCGATCACCCGCTCGCCCCGGACCATGATCGCGTTGTAGCGGCGCTTCAGCGGCGAGCGGAAGTTGTAGGTGCCGTGGAAGGTGGTGACGAAGGCGGCCCCGGTGCGCCGCGCCGCGTAGTAGGCGCTCCAGGCCGGTGCCCGGCTCCGGGCGTGCACGATGTCGACGTCATGCGCGCGCATCAGCCGCTCCAGGCGCCGCACGTTGCGCCGCAGGACCAGCGGGTTCTTCGAAGCGAGGGGCAGCTTGAAGTGCGGCACGCCCGCACGGACCAGCTCGAGCTCCATCGGCCCGCCCTCCGAGGCGACGATGGGCGTGCCGCCGGCCTTGCGCAGTGCCTGGGCGATGTCGACCGTAGAGCGCTCGACGCCGCCGGCAACGAGCGCCGGCAATACCTGCAGCACCACCGGACGGCCGGTCTCGTCTTCCGGCTCCAGCGTGACAACCGAACCGACCTCAGGCATCCTGCCGCGACTTCCCGCTCTTGCTGAGTGCAGCGTCGCCCTTGCCCACGCCATCTTCCATCGCGGACGCCGAGGCGGCGCCCGACACTCTAGCACTTCCGCAGGGCACCACCATCGCCTACCGGCTGACGCAAGGCCGCGCGCCCGGCGTCGTCTTCCTGGGCGGCTTCAAGAGCGACATGACCGGCAGCAAGGCGGTGCGGCTGGAGGCCTTCGCCCGCGCGCGCGGCCAGGCCTTCCTGCGCTTCGACTACCAGGGGCACGGCGCCTCCTCCGGCCGCTTCGAGGAGGGCACGATCGGCACCTGGATGCTCGATGCGATCACCGTCCTGGATGTCCTGACGACGGGACCGCAGGTGCTGGTCGGCTCCTCGATGGGCGGCTGGATCATGCTGCTGGTGGCGCGCGAGCGGCCGGAACGCATCGCCGGGTTGCTCGGCATCGCCAGCGCGCCCGATTTCACGCAGGACCTGATCTGGGACCAGCTTTCGCCGGGCGACCGCCAGCGCCTGCTCGACCAGGGCCGCCTGGCGCAGCCCTCGGACTACGGCGAGGAGCCCACCATCATCACCCGCAGCCTGATCGAGGAAGGGCGGAACCACCTGCTGCTGCAAAGCCCGCTGCGCCTCGCCTGCCCGGTGCGCCTGCTGCACGGTACGGCCGACAACGACGTGCCCTTCGACCGCTCGCTGATGCTGCTGGACGCGATCGACCACGACGACGTCGAGCTGACGCTGGTGAAGCACGGCGACCACCGCCTCTCCGACGAGCGCGGGCTCGCCCTCATCGAGGCGACGCTGGCACGGCTGCTCGACAGGCTCTGAGACCCTCGCGGTAGCTCGGATAGCGCAGGCGGTAGCCCAGCTCCCGCTTCAGCCGCGCGTTGCCAACGCGGCGGTTGTCCGCCCAGAAGGAGAGCGCCATCGCGCTCATGCCGGCCTTCGCCGCCTCGAAGGCGATCGGCGGCGGCGGCGTGCGCGCCACCAGGCGGCAAGCCTCCAGCAGCACCTCCGCCGGTGCGGCCGGCGCGTCGTCGGCGAGGTTCAGGATGCGGCCCGGCCGCGGGCGCTGCATCGCGGCCGTCAGCGCGCCCGCGATGTCGGCCACATGGATGCGGCTGAACACCTGGCCAGGGCGCACGACCTGGCGCGCCGTGCCGGCCAGCACCTCGTCGACAAGGCTGCGGCCGGGGCCGTAGATGCCGGCGAGGCGGAAAACCTCTGCCGGCAGCCCGCTCGCCAGCCAGGCCTGCTCGGCCACGACGCGGCGGCGGCTGCGCTCGTGGCTGGGACGCAGCGGGCTCGTCTCGTCGACCCAGGCACCGCCGGCGTCGCCGTAGACGCCGGTGCTGGAGAGGTAGCCGGCCCAGGCCAGCGGCAGCGCCGCCAGGGCGGCACCGTGGCAGTCGAGCACCGGGTCACCTTCCGCATCGGGCGGCACCGAGGAGAGGAGGTGCGTCGTGCCGGCCAGCGCCGCGGCAGCAAGCGGCCGCGCGCGGTCGAAGAGATGCGCCTCGATGCCGGCCGCGGCGAGCGCGGCGGCCTTGGCCGCATCGCGCGTCGTACCGGCCACGCGCCAGCCGGCCGCGCGGCGCTCGCGCGCGAGCCAAGCGGCGCTGTAGCCGAGACCGAAGACGAAGAGGCGCGGAGTCATGCGGCCGACCGTTTTTGCGCGGCACCGCCTTGCGCTGGCGGCGGCGGCGCCGTCACCTTAGGGATGGCCATGCGCCGCCCACAAGCCCTGCTGCTTTCTCTGCTTCTGCTCCTGGCCTCGCCGGCGGCGGCGCAGCAGGGCTGGCATTCGGCCGAGCACGGCGCCTGCCTCGCCCAGGCGGCGGGCGACCCCGAGGGCGCGGTCGAGCGCGCCCGCCACTGGGAGGCGCTGGAGGGCGGCGCGGCGCCGCGGCATTGCCTGGCCGTCGCGCTGATCGGCACCGGCCGCTACAGCGAGGCCGCCTACATCCTGGAAAGCCTGGTGAACGAGGTCGAGGCGGCGCCAGACGTGCGCTCGGCGCTGCTGGCCGAGGCGGGCAACGCCTGGCTGCTGGCGAACGAGCTGAGCCGCGCGATCGCCGCCTTCGACGCGGCGATCGGGCTCGCTCCCGAGGCCGCTTCGCTCTACGTCGACCGTGCGCTGGCACTGGCGCTGGCCGGCGACTACTGGGCCGCGGTGGACGATCTGAACGCGGCCGAGGTGCTCGTCCCCGACCGCCCCGACGTGCTGCTGTTCCGCGCCACCGCCTACCGCATGCTGGAGGTCTGGGAGCTGGCGGCGGCCGACCTGGAGCGCCTGCTGGCGCTCGATCCCGGCAACGCCGAGGCCTGGCTCGAGCGCGGCAACCTGCGCCGGCTGACCGGCGACGACGACGGCGCGCGGCAGGACTGGCTTCAGGTGCTGCAGCTCGATCCGGCGGGGCCGACGGGCGAGGCCGCCCGGCGCAACCTGGAGCAGCTCGACCTCAAGCAGGATTAGAAGCGAAGCCCAGCCAGGACCAGAACTCGACCAGCCTGGTCCAGGCCTCCTCCAGCAGGTGCGGGGCCAGGATGGCGATGCCGACCAGCGTGCCGACGACGGCGGCGGCGACGATCAGGCCCGCCAGCACGAAGACGCCGTCCTTGCCCAGCACGCCCAGCGCCATGAGGAAGACCGCGAGCGTCGGCGGGAAGTTCATCAGCGGGATCGGCAGCGACAGCACGATGGCCGAGATCACGCCGACCAGGCCGACCAGGCGCAGGAACTGCCGCGAGCAGAAGAGAGTGAGGCGCGGCCGCAGCACGCGCTCGGCGCGCCGCACGTAGTCGAGCCGCTTCTCCAGGCCGCCGATCAGCGTGTCGTGATCGAGCGTGCGGCGGCCCAGCCATTCGGGAAGCTTCAGCTGCTTCCTGCCCAGCGCCATCTGCCAGCAGAGGAACAGCAGCGGCAGGCCGACCAGGGTGGAGAAGCCCGGCACGATGGAGAAGATCATCGACAGGAGGCAGAGGAACAGCATCAGGAAGGCGGGGCCGCGCGGCCCGGCCCGCGCCATCAGCTCGTCCAGGCGCACGCGGCCGTCCGCCGGCCGCTCGGCCGCCAGCCGGCTGATCAGGGTCGCAAGGCTGTCGTCCGGTCGCGCCGTCGCCGTGGTGACATCCATAAGGAACGTTAGCCTGCCCCGGCGACCAGCGAAAGCGGCCTAGAAATCAAGATCGGCGTAGTGCTTTGGCGGCGGCGCGCCAGGCAGGTAGTCGCTGAGCAGGGGGCGCAGGCTCGGGCGCGACTTGACGCGCTGGTACCACTGCTTGGCCGGCTCGTGGTCGCCCCAGGGCACGTCGCCCAGGTAGTCGACGGCGGAGAGGTGCGCGGCGGCGGCCACGTCGGCCAGCGAGAAGTCGTCGCCGGCGAGCCAGCGGCGGCGCTCGGCCAGCCAGCCCAGGTAGTCCAGGTGGTAGTGGATGTTGCTGTGCCCGGCACGGATCGCCTGGCTGTTCGGCTCGCCCATGCCGAGGAAGCGCTTCAGGATCTTCTCGTTCACCAGGTTGTTGGTGACCTCGCGCGCGAACTTCTCGTCGAACCACTGCGCCAGCCGCCGGGTCTCGGCGCGATCGATCGGCGAGCGGCCGATCAGCTCGGCGCCGGGATAGGCCTCGCAGATGTATTCGACCAGCACCCGGTGGTCCGGGATCACCGTGCCGTCCGCCTCGATCAGGACCGGCACCTCGCCCGCGGGGTTCAGCTTCAGGAAGCCCTCCCGCCGCTCCCAGGTCTTCTCCGCCTTCACCTCGAAATCGAGGGATTTCTCTTTCAGCAGGATGCGGATCTTGCGGCAGCCCGCATCGAGCGGCAGGTGGTAGAGCACGCGCATGGCCAGAGGCTTAGCCGAAGGGGCCGCGCCGGGGAATCGGGATGTTGGCCTTCGGCGCGCTTGGGGCCTCCCTCTCCCCGCTGAGGGAGAGGGTCGGGGTGAGGGGGGTCGGTCGGTCTCGGTGCCGACAGCGCGCCGTTCGGACCGCAGGAGCAGAGACCTTGCATCACCTGGCTTGCAGCGCTGACAACGGGGCTGCTAGCCCTAGACATGGCGCGACCCAGATTGGTTTCGTTCGATTTGGACGGCACGCTCCTGCCTCGGACCTCGATCTGTCTGGAGATCGGCAAGGCGCGAGGCTATCGGCGCGCTATCCAGGAGTTGGAAGACCGCTACGCGCGCGGTGAGATCAGCAACAGCGACGTGGCGCGCCAGGATGCAGCCTTCTATCGCCACTGGGCGGTCGCTGAAGCCGAAAGCCTGGTGCTATCGCTCCCCTTCATCGGCGGATTGCGGGAAACCTTGGACACGCTGAAGCAGCACAGCATCCACCTCTTGCTCGTGACCGTGACTTGGTCGTTCGCCTCCCACGCCCTGGCGCGGGCCTACGGTTTCGACGCCTCCACCGGTGCAACGTTGGGCGAGCGTGGCGGCCGCTTCACCGGCGAATTCGCCGGGGAGTTCGAAGCAGAGGAGAAGCCGCGCTTCGTTCAGCGCTACGCCAGCCGGCACGGTATTGCCCTGCAGGATTGCGCCGCCATCGGCGACAGTCGTTCCGATCTTCCGTTGTTTCGCGAGGTCGGCTTGCCGATTGCCTTCAACGCCACCCCGGAAGCAAGGGCAGCCGCCCGCCTGGCGTTGGAGGGCGAGGATCTGCGTGTCCTCTTGCCGCCGCTCCTCGACGCAGACTGAGCGCTCGGTCTAAGCCCTTCGCTCCGCCACCTTCGCGCTGACCGGCACGGCCAGGCGGTCCAGCATCTCGATCGGCGCGATCTGCCAGAGCTGCCGGCGCGTCACGTGCCAGTCGACCAGCAGGCGCTCGGCATAGCGCGACTGGGTCTCCTGCACGTGGCGGGCGATCAGGCCGCGCACCTCCTCTTCGTAGTGCGGCACCTCGAGGCGCTGGTAGATCACCGACTCGGCGTTGATGCGCTGCTCCAGCACACCCTCGGGGTCGTAGACATAGGCCATGCCGCCGGTCATGCCGGCGGCGAAGTTGTCGCCGACCCTGCCCAGCAGCACGGCGACGCCGCCGGTCATGTACTCGCAGCCGTTCGAGCCGCAGCCCTCGACCACGGCGACCGCGCCGGAGTTGCGCACGGCGAAGCGCTCGCCGGCCTGGCCGGCGGCGAAGAGGAAGCCCGAGATCGCGCCGTACAGAACCGTGTTGCCGATGATGGTATTGTCCTGCGTGGCAAGCTGCGACTTGGTCAGCGGCCTGACCACGATGGTGCCGCCCGATAGCCCCTTGCCGACGTAGTCGTTGGCGTCGCCGAAGACCTCCAGCTTCACGCCCTGCACCGCCCAGGCGCCCAGCGACTGCCCGGCCGAGCCGCGCAGCCGCACGGTCAGGTGCCCCGGCGCCAGCTCGGCCATGCCGAACTTGCGGGTGATCGCCGAGGAGAGCCGGGTGCCGATGGCGCGCTGTGTGTTCTGGATGTTGTAGGCGAGCTGCATCTTCTCGCCGTGCGTGAACAGCGGCTTGGCGTCGACCAGGATCTGCGCGTCCAGCGTGTCCGGCACCTCGTTGCGGCCTTCCAGCGTGCAGTAGGTCGGGTGCCCGCCGGCGTCGGCCTTGATCAGCAGCGGGTTCAGGTCGAGGTCGTCGAGGTGCGGTGCGCCGCGCGAGACCTGCGCCAGCAGGTCGGTGCGCCCGATCGCCTCGTTCAGCGAGCGCAGGCCGAGCGAGGCCAGGATCTCGCGCACCTCCTCGGCCATGAAGGAGAAGAGGTTCACCACCTTCTCCGGCGTGCCGGTGAAGCGCTGCCTGAGCGCCGGGTCCTGCGTGCAGACGCCGACCGGGCAGGTGTTGGAGTGGCACTGCCGGACCATGATGCAGCCCATGGCGACCAGCGAGGCCGTGCCGACGCCGTACTCCTCCGCGCCCAGCATGGCGGCGATCACCACGTCGCGGCCGGTGCGGATGCCGCCGTCGGTGCGCAAGCGCACGCGGTGGCGCAGCAGGTTCAGCGTCAGCACCTGGTGCGTCTCGGTCAGCCCCATCTCCCAGGGGATGCCGGCGTACTTGATCGAGGTCTGCGGGCTGGCGCCGGTGCCGCCGACATGGCCGGAGATCAGGATCACGTCCGCCTTGGCCTTGGCCACGCCGGCCGCGATGGTGCCGATACCGGAGCGCGCCACCAGCTTCACGCAGACCCGGGCCTCGGGATTGATCTGCTTCAGGTCGTAGATGAGCTGCGCCAGGTCCTCGATCGAGTAGATGTCGTGGTGCGGCGGCGGCGAGATCAGCGACACGCCGGGCGTGGCGTGGCGCAGCTTGGCGATCATCTCCGTGACCTTGAAGCCGGGGAGCTGGCCGCCCTCGCCCGGCTTGGCGCCCTGCGCCACCTTGATCTCGATCTCGCGGCAGGAGTTCAGGTACTCGGCGGAGGCGCCGAAGCGGCCGGAGGCGATCTGCTTGATCGCCGAGTTGGCGTTGTCGCCGTTCGGGCGCGGCGTATAGCGCCCCGGATCCTCGCCGCCCTCGCCGGAGTCCGACTTGGCGCCGATCCGGTTCATCGCGATGTTCAGCGTCTCGTGCGCCTCGGGGCCAAGCGCGCCCAGGCTCATGCCGGGCGTCACGAAGCGCTTGCGGATCGAGGTAATCGACTCGACCTCCTCGATCGGCACCGGCGTGGCGCCCTCGCTCTTGAAGTCGAGCAGGTCGCGCAGGCTGATCGGCGGCAGCTGGCGCAGACCGTCGGAGAACTTCTTGTAGGTCGAGTAGCTGTCGGTCGCGACCGCGGTCTGCAGCGTGTGCATCAGCGAGGCCTGCCAGACGTGGCCCTCGCCGCCGCGGCGGTAGCGGTAGAAGCCGCCGATCGGCAGGGTGACGACCTGCTGGTTCCAGGCCTTCTCGTGCAACTCCACCATGTTCTGCTGGATGCCGGTCAGGCCGACGCCGGAGATGCGCGAGGCCATGCCGGGGAAGAACTCGTCGACCAGCGTGCGGCTGAGGCCGATGGCCTCGAAGTTGTAGCCGCCGCGGTAGGACGAGAGCACCGAGATGCCCATCTTCGACATGACCTTGAGCAGGCCCTCGTCGATCGCCTTCTTGTAGCGCTCCAGGCACTCCTCGAGGCTGAACGGACCGAAGAGGCCGCGGGCGTGGCGGTCGGCGATCGCCTCCTCGCCGAGGTAGGCGTTGACCGAAGTGGCGCCGACGCCGATCAGCACGGCGAAGCCGTGCACGTCGAGGCATTCGCCGGAGCGTACGTTGACCGAGGTGAAGGTGCGCAGATTCTGTCGCACCAGGTGCGAGTGCACCGCCGCGGTTGCCAGCACCATCGGCAAGGGCGCGCGCTCGGCGCCGATCGCCCGGTCGGAGAGGAGGACGTGCTCGGCGCCGCCGCGCACGGCGTCTTCGGCCTCGCGGCGGATGCGCGCCAGCGCCTCGCGCAGCGCGGCGTCGGAGTTGGGCTTCAGCTCTTTCAGCGCCACGGTGCAGTCGATCTCGGTGGCGCTGGCGCCCATGTAGGCGCGCATCGCCTGGAACTCGCCGTTGCTGAGCACCGGGCTGGAGAGCAGCAGGAAGCGGTACTGCTCGTCGGTCTCGTCCAGGATGTTGCCGAGGTTGCCCAGCCGCGTCTTCAGCGTCATCACGCGCCGCTCGCGCAGGCTGTCGATCGGCGGGTTGGTGACCTGGCTGAAGTTCTGCCGGAAGAAGTGGTGCAGCGGCCGCGGGTTCTCCGACAGCACGGCCAAGGGCGTGTCGTCGCCCATCGAGCCCACGGCTTCCTTGGCGTCCTCCACCATGGGATGGAGGATCAGCTCCATGTCCTCCATGGTGATGCCGTAGCCGACCTGGCGGCGGCGCAGCTCGTCGCGCGCCATGGTGGCGGCTGGTCTGGCGCGCTCGCGCGCCACTAGGTCGTCGATCTTCGTGGTGCGCTTGACCCAGTCGCCCCAGGGGCGGCGCGCGGCCAGCATGTCCTTCAGCTCGGCGTCCTTCCAGAGCCGGCCCTTCTTCAGGTCGACAGCGATCATCTGGCCGGGGCCCAGCCGGCCCTTCTCGACGATGCGCAGCTCGTCGATGCGCACCATGCCGGTCTCCGAGCCGCAGAACAGCAGGCCGTCGTCGGTCAGCGAGTAGCGCATCGGCCGGAGCCCGTTGCGGTCCATGCCGGCGACCAGCCAGCGCCCGCCGTAGCCGCAGATCGCCGCCGGCCCGTCCCAGGGCTCCATGACGGCGTTGCAGTAGGCGTAGAAGTCCTTCCAGGGCCGCGGGATCGGGCTCTCCTCGCTCCAGGCCTCGGGGATCAGCATGGACTTCACCAGCGGCAGGTCGCGGTCGCAGCGCACCAGCAGTTCGACGACGGCGTCGAGCGCCGCGGAGTCCGAGGAGTCCGGCTGGATCACCGGCTTCAGGTCCTCGACCGCCGGCCCGAAGATGCGCGACTCCAGGCGGCACTCGTGCGCCTTCATCCAGTTGACGTTGCCGCGCAGCGTGTTGATCTCGCCGTTGTGCGCGATGGTGCGGAAGGGCTGTGCCAGCCGCCAGGTCGGGAAGGTGTTGGTCGAGTAGCGCTGGTGGAAGACGGCGAAGGAGGAGACGAAGCGCTTGTCGTTCAGGTCGGGATAGAAGCGATCGACCTGCTCGGCCAGGAACATGCCTTTGTAGATGATGGAGCGGCCGCTGAGCGAGCAGATGTAGAAGTCCTTGATCGACTCCTGCTCGACCGCACGCTCGATGCGCCGGCGGATGACGTAGAGGTCGATCTCGAACTGCTGGCCGTCGCTGTCCTTCGAGTTGCAGATCATGATCTGCTCGATCTCGGGCCGCGTCGCATTGGCCTTCTCGCCGATCACCGAGGTGTCGATCGGCACCTGGCGCCAGCCGTAGATCGAGTAGCCGTAGTTCAGGATCTCGCGCTCGACGATGATGCGGCAGCGCTCCTGCGCGGCGAAGTCGGTGCGCGGCAGGAAGGTCATGCCGACGCCGATGCGCCCCTCGCGCGGACTGTGCCCGGTGCGCCGCACGTGCTCGTGGAAGAACTCCTGCGGGATCTGCACGTGGATGCCGGCGCCGTCGCCGGTCTTGCCGTCGGCGTCGACCGCGCCGCGGTGCCAGACCGCCTTCAAGGCGGCGATCGCCGCCTCCACCACCTCGCGGCGCGGCTTGCCGTCGATCGATGCCACCATGCCGACGCCGCAGGCGTCGTGCTCCTCGGCCGGGTCGTAGAGGCCGTGGGCGGCGAGGCGCGCGCGCTCGTTCGCGCGGGTCAGGTGCTCGGTCATCGGACTACTCCGCGGCGGCCGGGCCGGTCTTGCCGACCGGCGGCCGGAAGGTGATCGGGACGTGTCCCGGCTGTGCCGCCACGCCGGCCAGCCAGCCGCGGATCGCCGGATAGCGCGCGAGCTCGAAGCCGCCCTCCTCGGCGACGTGCGTGTAGGCGTAGAGCGCGATGTCGGCCAGCCCGAAGCGCTCGCCGACGAAGCAGCGCCTGCCCTTCAGGTGGCTCTCCATGACGTCGAGCGCCGCGTAGCCGCGCTTCTCCAGCTCCGGCACGCGCGCCAGGCGCTCCGGCGTCACGCCGAAGCCGACATGCTTCCAGGCGCGCAGCACGGCGATGTAGGGCTCGTGGCTGTACTGTTCGAAGAACATCCACTGCAGCGTCTGCGCCTGTTCGAGCTTGTCCTGCGGCCAGAGCCTCGTGTCGCGCGCGAGGTAGTAGGTGATCGCGTTCGACTCGGCGAGGCAGGTCCCGTCTTCCAGCTCCAGCGTCGGGATGCGGCCGTTCGGGTTTTTCTTCAGGAAGCCCGCCGTGCGCGTGGCACCGGTCAGGATGTCCTGCTCGACCAGGCGATAGGGAATACCGAGATGAGCCAGCGTGAGGCGCACCTTGTAGCCGTTGCCGCTGTCGAGGAAGTCGTGCAGGACGAGCATGGCTTAAGCTCCAACCTCAAATGTCTTCCCGGCCGAGCGCAGCGAGAGCCGGGACCCATGGTTGGGGCGGGCGCGGGCTGACGTCCTTCCGCGCGGACGGATGAATGGGTCCCGGATCTGCGCAGCAGCACTGCGTGCTGCAGCGCGTCCGGGATGACAGTGTGGGGTGGCGATCGGCATCGCTAGTCCACCAGCAGCATCAGGCCGATGAGCGCGCCAAACAGCGCCAGCACGGTCGCGGTCCGCGAGAGCAGCGACGTCGTCGACTCCCTGCTGAGGCGATCGATGCGATCGATGCGCTGCTGGTCGGCCTTGCTCGTGATGCGCAGAGCGACTCGGAGCGGCTGGTTGAACCACGGAGGTTGGGGCGATCCGCGCATCGTTCCTACTCCGCCGCCTGGCGCAGGCCCGCCTGTTTCTCGCGCAGGTAGCGGTCGATGGAGACCGCCGCGTCGCGGCCGTCGCGGATGCCCCAGACCACCAGCGAGGCGCCGCGCACGATGTCGCCGGCGGCATAGACGCCGGAGAGCGAGGTGGAAAGCGTGCGGAAGTCGGTCTTGATCGTACCCCAGCGCGTGACCGCGAGCTTGGGCTCGTTGAACAGCACCGGCAGGTCCTCGGGATCGAAGCCCAGTGCCTTGATCACCAGGTCGGCCGGCACGTTGGCGGAAGAGCCCTCGAGCACCTGCGGCGCCTGCCGCCCGGTGGCATCGGGCAGGCCCAGGTGCACCTTGGCGGCGCGCACCTGCGTCGCCTGCTTGTCGCCCAGCACCGCCTCGGGCGCCGAGAGCCAGAGGAACTGCACGCCCTCCTCCTCGGCATTGGCCACCTCGCGCTGCGAGCCCGGCATGTTGGCCCGGTCGCGGCGGTAGAGGCAGGAGACCGAGGTGGCGCCCTGGCGCACGGCGGTGCGCACGCAGTCCATCGCGGTGTCGCCGCCGCCGATCACCACCACCTGCTTGCCCGCGGCGTTCAGCAATCCCGAATCGAAGCCCGGCACGCGCTCGCCCAGCCCCGTGCGGTTGGCGGCGAAGAGGAAGTCCAGCGCCGCGACGACATTGGACTGGCCCACGCCGGGCACCATCAGGTCGCGCGCCTTGTAGACGCCGGTGGCGATCAGCACCGCGTCGTGGCGCCGGCGCAGCTCGGCGAGGGAGAGGTCGCGGCCGACCTCGCATTCCAGCTCGAAGGCGATCTTCGAGCGCTGCATCATCTCGGCGCGGCGCAGCACGACCTCCTTCTCCAGCTTGAAGTTGGGGATGCCGTAGATGAGCAGGCCGCCGACGCGGTCGTGGCGGTCGTAGACCGTCACCTGCCAACCCTGCTTGCGCAGCTGCTCGGCCGCCGCCAGCCCCGCGGGGCCGGCGCCAATGACGCCGACGGAGAACGCATGCTCGACCGGCGGCTCGATCGGCTTCACCCAGCCCTTCGCGAAGGCCGTGTCGGTGATATAGCGCTCGACCGCGCCGATGGTGACCGTACCGTGGCCGGCGGTCTCGATGACGCAGTTGCCTTCGCAGAGGCGGTCCTGCGGACAGATGCGCCCGCAGATCTCCGGGAAGTTGTTGGTCGCCTGGCTGACCTCGTAGGCCTCTTCCAGGCGGCCCTCGGCGGTCAGCATCAACCAGTCGGGGATGTTGTTGTTGACCGGGCAATGCACCTGGCAATAGGGCACGCCGCACTGCGAGCAGCGGCCCGCCTGCTCGGCCGCGCTGAGGGGCTCGTAGTCCTCGTAGATCTCCTCGAAGTCCCGACGCCGGTCCGCCGCCTCCCGCTTGTCCGGGAAGCGCTGCTCGACCTGCACAAAGCGCAGCATCTTGCGCGCCATCGGACCCCTTTCCGCTGCTTGCGGCAGCCGAAGAGGCGCGCCCTCAGGTGGGAGGGCCGCCCCGCCGGCTCGCCAGTGCCTTGCTGACGGTCCTCTATAGCCGCGGAAGCATCCAGGCTGCACGCGAAAAATGCCCCATAGGACAGAATCGTTGACTAAAAAGGACTCTGGACAAGAATATGCACAGTCTGCGCGCGTGCAATCATCTGCAATTAGTTCAGGAATCGGTACTATCCCCCGGCTGGGCTTCGCCGGGAGTCAGCGCTATAAGCGCAGCAGGTGAGCCGCGGTTCCCCCGAGTCGGTCGGGCGGCCCGGGACGCGGGCGCCGTCAGTGCGGGGGGCTCAGCGGCGTGCCGCTCATCCTGTTGGCTGTGCTGGCCCTGGTGCAGGGCCTGACCGAGCTCCTGCCGATCTCCTCGTCGGCGCACCTGATCCTGACCTGGGAGGTCTTCGCGCGGCTGGAGCAGCCGGTCGATCTCGGCGGCCAGCAGGAGCTGATGCTGGACATCGCCGGACACGTCGGCACGCTGGCCGCCATCGTCCTCTATTTCTGGCGCGACGTGCTGGCGATCCTCGGCGGCGGCCTCCGCCTGCTGTTCGGCCGCGCAGACCAGAGCACGCGCCTCTTTCTCTTCGTCGCGCTTTCCGCCGTGCCGGCGGCCATCGCCGGCTACCTGCTGAAGGACGCCGCCGCCGACAGCCTTCGCCTGGTCGAGCTGATTGCCTGGACGCAGATCGGCTTCGGTCTGCTGCTCTACGTTGCCGACCGCGTCGGCATGACCATCCGCAAAATCGATCATTTGCGGGTCGTCGATGTCGTCGTGCTCGGCCTGGCGCAGGCGCTGGCGCTGATTCCGGGTACCAGCCGCGCCGGCATCACCATGACCGCCGGCCGCTTCCTTGGCCTCGAGCGCAGCGAGGCGGCGCGGTTCTCCTTCCTGATGGCCATGCCGGTCATCGCCGGCGCCGGGCTCCTGGCCGGGCTCGAGCTCACGGCGATGGGCGACGCCTCGGGCTCGCTCGTCACCGATGCCCTGATCACCGCCGCGCTCGCCTTTTTCGCCTCGCTCGCCGCCGTCGCCTTCCTGATGGCCTGGATCCGCCGGCAGAGCTTTACGCTCTTCGTCGTCTATCGCGTGGCGCTCGGTGGCTTCCTGCTGTGGCTGGTCTATTCCGGGACGCTGGAAG